>WNFS01006600.1_pt1 | contig 14229 bp, 15 predicted proteins | sample 5400141 | NCBI WGS metagenome assembly WNFS01 (sample SAMN13153358, study PRJNA577476) | soil metagenome | isolation source: 60 cm saprolite under Madrone tree | place: USA:California | collected 2016-06-14
AAGTGGGGCTGGAAGGTTGGCGATCGCGTACCGGTTGCGAGCAACATCTTCACCCAGCGCAGCAACGGCAGTCACACCTGGGACTTCACCATCGCCGGCATCGTCAAGGGCAAAGCGGAGCAAGTCAGCACCGATTTCCTGCTGTTCCAGTATGCCTATTTCGACGAAACCCGCTCGTTCGGCAAGGACACCATCGGCTGGTTGATCCTGCAGACCAACTCGCCGGAGAATAACGACCGGGTGGCGAAGACGATCGATGCGATGTTCGCCAATTCCACCGCCGAGACCTCAACCGACACCGAAAAGGCTTTCGGCAAGGCTTTCGCGGCGCAGTTCGGCAACATCGCGCTGATCGTGTTCCTGGTGGTCGGCGCCGCCTTCGTCACCATCCTGATGATCGTCGGCAACACCATGGCGTTGTCGATCCGGGAACGCACCCGCGAGATCGGCGTGCTGAAGACGCTCGGATTCTCCGGCCCGCGAATCCTGCGAATGGTGCTCGGCGAATCGGTACTGCTGGCTCTGCTCGGCGGCTTGCCGGGCCTGGCGATTGCCGCGCTGATCACGATCGCCCTGCGCGCGAGCCTCGCCAACATCGCGCCGGCCTTTGCGGTATCGCCGGTCATCGCACTGGAGGGAATCGCGCTGATGATCGCGCTCGGTCTGTTCACCGGGGTGATTCCGGCCCTCAATGCCATGCGGCTCAAAATCGCAACCGCGCTCGGACGGGGATAGCCATGCGCTCGCTTTTGCTTCAGGTGATGGCAGTCACCTCCATCAATCTCAAGAGCATCGCGCAGCGGCGCTGGTTGTCGCTATCGACGGTGATCGCGATCGCGCTGGTGGTGATCGTGCTGCTCGCATTCCTGGCCATGGCCAATGGATTCCAGCGAACCATCGCCGGCTCCGGCGCCGACGACATTGCCATCGTGCTGCGGGCGGGCTCGCAGGCGGAAATCAACAGCACGGTAGCCCGCGATCAGGTGCGCCTGATCGAGGATGGGCCCGGTATCGCGCGGGGCGCCGACGGCAAGCCGCTGATCTCGCCGGAACTCTATCTCGTGGTCGACGGTCTTAAGCGTTCCACCAAGACCAAGGCCAACCTGCCGCTGCGCGGGATCGGCGAGCAGGGCGCCGCGTTGCGCAAGGGCATTGCCATCACTGCAGGCCGCATGTTCAATCGCGGCAGCAACGAGGTCGTGGTCGGCAAGGCGCTGCTGCGGGAGTTCGAAGGCTTTGATCTCGGCAGTACGGTATCGTTCGGCGCCACGCGCTGGACCGTGGTCGGCGTGTTCGATGCCGGCGGCAGCGTGTTCGAATCCGAAATCTGGGCTGATCTGAACGTGGTACAAAGCCTGTTCAACCGCAACAACTTCGTCCAGACCGTGCGCGCGCGCCTCACCGGACCGGCCGCGCTTAATGAACTCAAAAGCTACAGCGACAACGATCCACGGTTGAAGCTCGACGTGAAATCCGAAGCCGCCTACTTCGCCGAGCAGGCGTCGCAAACCTCCGATCTGATCCAGAAACTCGGCTGGCCGCTGGCGATCGCGATGGCGCTCGGTGCTCTCGCCGGCGCGCTCAACACGATGTATTCGTCGGTGGCAGCCCGCGCGACGGAAATCGCCACGCTGCGGGCGATCGGCTTTGGCGGCTTCCCCGCCTTTGTCGGAACGCTGGCGGAATCGCTGTCGCTCGCGGCGATCGGCGGCCTGCTCGGTGCGGCTGCCACCTACCTGATCTTCGATGGCGTCACGGCCTCGACGCTTGGCGGCAACTTCACGCAGGTGGTGTTCGATTTCAAGCTGAGCCCATGGCTGATCGGAGAGGGCGTCGTGCTCGCGCTGATCGTCGGATTGATCGGCGGATTATTTCCTGCGCTCCGCGCCGCGCGTTTGCCAATCGTCGCGGGACTAAATCCAACTTAGCCGATGGCGATCGCATCATTCGCGGCCCGGCGGCCCGGAGCCCGGCTTGATAGATTGTGCGTGTAAATTGATGCTTGAGGCTGGAGTTCATGTGTTATAATTATATTTCATCCGGATTGGAGACGTAACGGTCATGATTACCGCCAATCAACTCAGGGCCGCCCGCGCGCTCCTGAATATCGATCAGCGGCAAACCGCCGAATTGGCAGACCTGTCAGTTCCGACGATCCAGCGTATGGAAGCCAGTGACGGCGTGGTCCGCGGCAACGTCGATTCGCTCATGAAGCTGGTTTCCGCGCTTGAGAAGGCGGGCATCGAGCTGATCAATCCGGGAGTGCAGAGTGCGACTGGAGGCCGCGGCGTCCGGCTGCGCGAGCACGTCGCCAAGCCAAAGATGAAGACGACCCGGCAACCGAAGCAGTCATCCTCGCGAGCCCTCGAACGGGCTCGGTGAATTCAGGGTTGTCGCGCCAAGCTCACGGCATTGGCGCAAGGCCAGCGCAGATATCAAAATCGCAACGATTTTCAAGGCGCAACGGCGCCTGCGTCGACCCGTTCGAGCAGCGCCAGCAGACCTTGCAGCATCGCGGTCGGAGTAGGGGGGCAGCCGGGAATGTGGAGGTCGACGGGGACGACTTCGGAGACACCGCCAACGACGGCGTAGCTGCCGGCGAAACATCCTCCGTCCCGGGCGCAATCTCCGATCGCAACTACCCATTTGGGATTGGGGACCGCATGATAGGTGCGCTCCAGCGCTTCGCGCATGTTTTTGGTCACGGGGCCGGTCACCATCAAGACATCGGCGTGGCGCGGCGAGGCCACGAACCGGATGCCGAAGCGTTCGACGTCGTAGTAAGCGTTGTTGAGCGCGTGAATCTCAAGCTCGCATCCATTGCAGGATCCAGCGTCGACCTCGCGTATCGAGAGACTTCGGCCGAGCCGCCGCCGCGCCGCATTGCCGACGGCGCTTGCGAGTTCGTTCACCGCGGCATCGTCCGGCGCCGGCGCCTGCTCGGTAAATGGCGGGCGAAACAGGCTTTGAAAAAGCAGCTTGCGCATCTCGTGCTGTCCTTAAAGATCTGTGCTTAAAGACCTGTTCTTAAAAGCTGTTCTCAGAGATCTGTTCTTACAGATCTGTTCCTAAAGATCCTGGCCTGAGTAGGAGCAGTTGAACGACTTGTTGCAGAGCGGAAAATCCGCAACGATATTGTTTTCGATGACGGCCTCGAGCAGCGGCCATTGGAACCACGATGGGTCGCGCAGCCGGCATCGCTCGACCCGGCCATCCTGCAAGCGAATCCAAACCAGAACGTCGCCGCGAAATCCCTCGACGATGGCCATGCCTTCACGGGGTTCCCGAAGCTTTTCTACTTTTGCCCGCAATGGGCCTTGCGGAAGCCGATCCAGGATCTGATCGATCAGGGAAAGACTCTGCTCAAGCTCGCGCACGCGAATCCAGACGCGCGCGTTGACGTCCCCCTCATTCAGGACCGGTACCTCAAAGCGCAGGCTGTCATACGGCGAATAGGCGAGGGTCCGGCGCGCGTCGAAGGATCGGCCGGAGGCGCGGCCGATATAGCCTCCCGCGCTATATTGTTTGGCCAATGCGGGTGTGAGCACGCCGGTATCGACGGTGCGATCCTGCAGCGATGCGGTGTTGTCGTAGAGTTCAACCAGGTCAGGAAAGCGCAGGCGGATATTGCCCAGCATCGCCCGGATGATTTTGGTCCCTTCACCATCAAGGTCGTGGCTCACGCCACCGGGCACGATGACATCCCGCAACAACCGATGACCGAAGGCGCGATGGGATGCGCGCAGGACGCTTTCCCGCAATACGCTGCAATGCGCGTGCATCAGCGTGAAGGAGGCATCGTTGCAGATGGCGCCGATGTCGCCGAGATGGTTGGCAAGCCGCTCGAGTTCCGCAACGAGTGCCCGCAGCCAAACCGCCCGATCAGGCACGGCAAGTTGCAAGGCCGCCTCGACGGCCTTCGAAAACGCATAGGCATAGGCGGCCGTGCTGTCGCCCGATACGCGTCCGGCGAGTTCGGCGGCCCGCGCAAGATCGGCTCCTATCATGAGCCCCTCGATACCCTTGTGGGTGTATCCCAGCCGCTGTTCCAACCGGACCACGGTCTCCCCGCTTGCGGTAAACCGGAAATGCCCAGGCTCGATAATTCCGGCGTGCACGGGACCGACCGCGATCTGATGCACGCCGTCGCCCTCCGCCGGCAGGAAGCGATAGGGCGATGTCTTCGACAACCCGTAGACGCGATTTCCCAACGGGAAGCCCACGCCCCAACAGTCGTGATCAAGCCAGGGGCGGGCATCGGGCAAGCCCTCCGCGGTTAACCCGAACAGATCGTTGATGGCGCGCTCCAGCCGAAGTGCCGGCGGATGATGCAAGCCGACCGAAGGATAGTTGTGGTCGGGACAATCCAGGCTGACGGTTGCGATTTCCGCCGTCTGTCCATCCATGATCGCCATATACACGCTTGTGGGTTCGGCCCACAGGTCGAGCAAGCTCCAACGTCCATGTGCCAGTTCGCCCGCTGCAAATTTCCAAAGGTCCGCATCCACCATGGCTCGCGGCCATGGGCTGTGTTGTGGAACCTTGCGGCCCTCCAGCATGAGATCGATCAGCGACGGCATTTCCCGTTAAATCCCAATCCTGTTAATTCCAATCCTGTTAATCCCAAGACTATCCAAGCAGTTGAGCCACATGCTGGAACCAGATCACGAGCGGCGCGGGAAGATAGATTCCCGCAATCAGCACCAGTGAGAGATGCGCAAACATCGGGACATACGAAGCCTCGGCCGAGGCGGTGCTGCCGCGAGGTTCGCCGAATGCGACGCTTGTCAGGCGTAACGTCAACGCGCCAAACGCCAGCAACAGCCCGAGGACAAGCACGATCGCGAGCAGGGGCTGCCGGGCGAAGGTGGAACTTACGATCAGAAATTCGCTCATGAAAATGCCAAGCGGCGGCAATCCGGCGATCGCGACGACGCCCATCACCAGACCCCAGCCGAGCGCCGGATGGGTGTCCGTCAAGCCGCGGATTCTGGCGATCCTCTGGGTGCCCTTGATCTGCGAAATGTGGCCGACGGCGTAGAAGATCGCCGACTTGGTCAGGCTGTGCATCACCATGTGCAGAAGCCCGGCAAAATTAGCGAGCGGGCCGCCCATTCCGAACGCAAAAACGATAATGCCCATATGTTCGATCGAGGAATAGGCGAACAGGCGTTTGATGTCGCGGCGGCGGTAGAGCATGAACGCTGCGAACACGAGTGAAACGAGGCCCATCGTCACCATCAGCGGGCCGGGGGCGATCGCCGCCGGATTGGCGGCGAGCAATATCTTGAAGCGCAGCAACGCATAGAGCGCGACGTTCAGCAGCAGCCCCGACAATACGGCCGATATCGGCGTCGGACCTTCGGCGTGCGCGTCGGGCAGCCAGGCATGCAGCGGCGCGAGCCCGACCTTGGTCCCGTAGCCGAGAAACAGGAACACGAAGGCGACATTGAGCAAAGCAGGGTCGAAATTGTCAGCATGCTGGATCAGCAGCGTCCAGACCATGGCGTCCTGGCCTTCGCCCACCACCGGTCGCGCCGCCATGTAGACCAGGATGGTGCCGAACAGCGCGAACGCTATTCCGACGCTGCCGAGGATGAAATATTTCCACGCTGACCGGCGTCAGCCGGCCGGTCTCAAGTTCGTGCGCGATGTAGCTGGCGCTGAAGATGCTGGTGGTGAAACCCACGAAGGTATTGAGCACGATGAAGACGATGTTCAGATCGTCGACCAGCACGTAGGGCGTGGGCTGCGGTCGCTCGATCATGAGCAGCGAGAGGGCTGCGAGAAATGTCGCGAGGCTGGCGACGACGTTCAAACGCGCCGTCAGGCGATAGCCGGGCAGGATGGCCAGCAACGCGGCAGAGCCGATGGGAATCAGCAGAACAGCCGCGACTGCGTCGAACGAAGCCGTGCTCATTCCCGTTCGCCCCGGTAGTGGTCGAGCGCGGACACGTCCACGGAGTCGAAGCGTTCGCGGATTCGAAACAGGAAGATGCCGATCACGATGAAGGCGATCAGGATCGAGAAGGCCACGCTGATCTCGACGACCAGCGGCATGCCCTTGGCGCCGGTGGCCGCCAGCACCAGTCCGTTCTCAAGCGACATGAATCCCACGACCTGACTGACGGCGTTGCGGCGGGTCACCATGACCAGAAGTCCGAGCAGCACGACCGACAATGCGAAGGCGAGATCCTCGCGCGCCAGCGGGTCGGCCTCGGCGGTGACCCGCAGCATCAGGACCATGGAGAGGGCGACCAGCCCCATCCCGGCCAGCATGGTGGGGCCGATACCCACGGCCGACTCGATGTCCCGGTGAATGCCAAGCTGCTTGACGATGCGGTGCAGTGCCACCGGAATGACGATCGCCTTGAACACCAGAGCGATGACCGCAGTGACGTAAAGATGAGGCGCGTCCTGGATAAAGGCCTGCCAGGCGACGGAAAGGGCGAGCACCAGGGCGTGGAGTGCAAAGACGTTGAGCAGTGAATAAAGCCGATCCTGGTAAAGCATCATGAAGCTGATCAGGACGAGTCCGCCTGCGAGCGTATGCGAGATATCGAAGTCGAGGCTGTGCATCTGCATCAGAAGCTCTTTGACACGAACAGGAGGAGGGTGCCGAGCAGGCCCAGCATGAGGGCCGCACCGAGAAATTGCGGAACGCGAAAGACCCGCATTTTCGCCGTGGCGGTCTCGAACAGTGCGAGGAAAAACCCGGCAGCCGCGAGCTTGACGAGGTAGGCGACGGTGCCGATGGCGTAGGACAAGGGGCCGGTACCGAAGACTGCTATCTTCCAGGGTAGGAACACGCACGCGATCAGCGAGATATAAAGCAATAGTTTGAGGAAGGCGCCAAATTCGATCATCGCGAGGTGACGACCCGAATATTCAAGAACCATCGCTTCATGCACCATGGTGAGCTCCAGGTGCGTGGCCGGATTGTCGACCGGAATTCGCGCGTTCTCCGCGAGTGCCACCATGATGAGCGCGATCATCGCCATTCCCAGCGATACCCGTAACCCGACATAGGACGAGGCCATGAAATTTGCGACCGTCGAAAGTTGGGTCGAGCCGGCAACCAGCGCCATGCAAAATACAAACAGCAGCATCGCTGGCTCCGCAAGCGCCGCAATCATGACTTCGCGGCTGGAGCCGATGCCGCCAAAACTGGTGCCGACATCCATCCCGGCGAGCGCAAGAAAGAAGCGTGCACTTCCGAGCAGCGCCACGATGGCGATCAGGTCCGCCGTCCAGTTGAAGAGGAGGCCGGTGGCGAAAGTCGGCACCAGGGCGGCGGCAACCCAGATCGCGGCAAAGGTCACATAGGGCGTCACGCGGAACAGCCACGAGGCGTTGTCCGCCAGCACCACTTCCTTGCGAAGCAATCGCAGGAGATCCCGATACGGTTGAAAGACCGATGCTCCCTGGCGACGCACCAGGCGGGCCTTCATCTTGCGCACGAAGCCGGTCAGCAGCGGCGCGAGCAGGAGCACCAGCAGCATCTGCGCGCCCTGCACAAGAATGTCTGACATCACGACCATATCGCGAGCACCAGCAGCAGCGTAACGAGGGTGGCGAAAACGAGACTGAGATAGCGCCGGATGGTCAGGAACTGCAGACGATTGAGTCGATCGGCAGCTAAACCGACCGCACCCGCCAGCGGCTGATAGATTCCCTCCCAAATCAGATCATGCAGTTCGATTCCCAGCCGTGCCGGGCTGACATCTCCGGGGGCCGGCATCTCGACATGATCGCGGGCGTGGAACACGAGCGTACCGAAAACGCGGCGAATAGGCTGAGCGAAGCTTTCGCCCGAATATTGGGCCGCGGGTGTCGGATCGGAAAAGCCGCAGCCCCAAGCCGGACCCCGCCGTAACGCACGAGAGGCAAAGCGATGAATAAAGACGACGGCCGATGAGGCGGATATGGCGATGAACACCATAACAAGCAATCCGTTGTATGAACTGCGACTCTCCGCAATCGGCGCGATCGAAAGCCAGGGTTCGTTGGCCTGGATCGGCATATGGCTGCCAAGAATCTGCATTGAAATCGGCGAAAGGGCGTCGATGACCAGGCCCGGCAGGATTCCCGCCAGCAAGCAAAGTGCGGCGAGGATGAACATGGCCGAAAGCGAGTATCGGTCGACTTCCTTTGCGGCTTCCGCCGCCACGCTGCGCGGTCGTCCAAGAAAGGTGACGCCAAACGCCTTGACGAAACACGCCGCCGCCAGGGCTGCGGCCAGGGCCAGCAGCGCGCCGACCGCAGGCACCATGATCTTGAGAGCCCATTGCGGTAACTCCGGACTTTGCAGCACGGCCTGGAAGATCAGCCATTCTGAAACGAAGCCGTTGAATGGCGGCAGCGCCGAGATCGCGACGCAGCCAACCAGAAAGACGAAGCTGGTGAGTGGCATCCGATGGATCAGGCCCCCCAATTTGTCCATGTCCCGCTCGCCCGTCGAGGTCAGGACGGCGCCGGCCCCAAAGAACAGCAGACTCTTGAAGAAAGAGTGATTGAGCACGTGAAACAGTGCAGCGGTGAAAGCAAGGGCCGCCGGAAGCTTCAGGTCATTGGCCTGGAACGCCAGCGCCAGGCCGAGGCTGACGAAGATGATGCCGATGTTTTCAATCGTACTGTAGGCGAGCAGGCGCTTCAGATCCTTTTCCATCATGGCGTACAGGATTCCCATGACGGCGGTGATGCCGCCAAGGAACAGCACGATCACACTCGCCGACCAGGTCGGTTGCCCCAGGAGATCGAACACGACGCGAATGAATCCGTAGATCGCGACCTTGGTCATGACGCCGCTCATCAAAGCCGAAACGTGGCTGGGCGCGGCCGGATGCGCGAGCGGCAGCCAAACATGCAGCGGCACCAGGCCGGCCTTTGAGCCGGCTCCAAGCAACATCAGGATCAACACCAGCATGGCCACGTACGGCGTATGTTGAGCCGCGCGAATCGCCGCAAATCCATAGTCTCCCGCCGGTCCCGCCAGCAGGCCGAAGGCCAGCAGCAGCGCCAGCGTGCCGAAGCTTGCCATCACCAGGTAGACGTAGCCCGCCTTCGCGTTGCCCGGTTCACGATGATGCGCCATGACCAGCGCCCAGGAGGCAAGCGACATGAATTCCCAGCACAGCAAATAGGAAAACGCATCGTCCGCCAGCACCACGAGGTTCATGCCGGCCAAGAAGGCGGGGAAGAAGGGAAGCACACGGTGCGGCGCCGGATCGTGGTGGCCGTAGCCGAGACCATAGAGGCTGGCTGCGGCACCTCCCAGATTGACGACAACCAGGAAAAATGAGGCCAGTGCATCGAGGCGGAAGTGGGCGCCAAGCCACGGCAACCCGATCGGCAAGGTCATGTCCGAGCTATTCACCGCGTCGCCCAGCAGCCAGCGGCCGGATCCGAGCAATGCGGCCACGCAAATGGCCAATGTGGCGACGTAGACGGCTGCTGTGGAGCTCTTTGCACGGCTCAGGACTATCGCAAGCGCGGCGATCGCCAGCAGTCCTGCGACGCACGACATCTGCCAGACAACAGCGGGGATCGTGACAGCAGAAATCATGTCCGCGTCCTGGTTCCGCTCGATGTCTTGTTTGCCGATCGAGCGCCCCGAACGGTCTTCGCCGAATCTGATTCGGTCTTCAGCCGCACCCCGCGTCCCTGCGAATGACTGGCGGCTCCTTCGTCGATCATCTCGATCCCGGCCTCGTTGAACGCGGCGATCAACTTGACCAGCGAATCGACATTGCCGCGGACCATCGTTTCGCTGGCCTCCATGCGCTGAATGGTGGGCACCGAAAGCCCCGACAGTTCGGCGAGCCGGCGCTGATCGAGGCCGAGAAGCACCCTCGCAGCACGCAGTTGAGCCGCTGTGATCATAGCTCCGCCCCTGAGCCAATGTCAGACATCATTCGTGCATGATAATTAATGATGTTAAAGTGTCAATAAGTGATATATAGGATATCTGTTCTAAAGGGTAGATCTTTCCACAGATATCTCTGCCGGAACAATCGCGGCGGCGCGCAGTTGGTCCGATGAGATCGATGTGCACAGGTGATGTGCAGCGATCTTGCGGCAACGTCCCTTTGAATTGAGTTGCCGGCTTCCTAGATCAGCTTTGCTCTCTTTCCCGAGCGTTCCAGACGGCCTCCCATGATCCTGAAAAATGTTTTCATCGCCATGCTCTGCACGACGCTGCTGGCGTGGAGCGGCCTGTCGATGGCGGATGAGTACCGTCCCGACGAGTTCCTCGGCCTCGACCTTTCGAAGGCGGTACTTTCGCCGAAGCGGCTTGGGCCTGCGTCGGAATTCGCGCCGGTTGCGGTCGAGGCCCGAACCGATCCGGGAAGCGAAGGCGCGCAGGCGCGCGTGGAACCAAAGGCCCATGCCAAACGCGTTGTTTCGAGGAACAGCGTTGTTCCCGGGAACAGCGTTGTTCCCAGCAAGGCGCTAGCGCATATGCGCGCGGAGCAACCGCGCGGCGCGGCTCGAACCAAGCTCGCGCGACACCACGGCAATCCGCTCGATGCGGAGGCGCGCGATACCCGGATTCAGGTCTGGCCGTGCAAGTCGGGTGGCATCTGCGACTGGCAGAAGCAGAAGAATTGAACTGCTCGTAGCCGGGCTCGCCATCGGCGCGCCTCGCAATTCCCCTCAAGTCATCCGCCTGTCGCAAAACCTTCGACCCAGAGTCAAGTTGAGCGGGCAACCTTCGTCGTGATTCGACGAGGGGGCTGGCCATGGCGGTTGCGATACGTGCGAAGCAAAGTCTGACCAGGCGTCAATGGTTGGTCCGGTCGGCATCCACGGTCGCGCTTGCAGGATTGGGCGGTCTCGCCAGGCCCTATCTCAGCCGGGCTGCGGATCGTCCGGGGATAGGGTACGGACTTGCCTCGGGCGATGTATCGACCGACTCCGCCGTCGTATGGGCGAGAGCCGATCGGCCTGCGCGCATGCTGGTGGAATGCTCCACGCTGGAAAGCTTCAAGACAATTATTGGCGTCGCATCGTCGGATGCGCTGCCCGAGCATGACTTTACTTCGAAAGTGCTGCTCCAGGGGCTTCCGGCCGGGCAGAACATTTTCTATCGCGTTCGGTTTGAAGATATCGGCGAAACCGGGATATCCGGAGAAACGCAGGTCGGGCATTTCCGGACCGCGCCCGCAGCGCAAGGTTCGAGGTCGCAAGCCTCGATATCGCGAGCCTCGATATCGTTTGTCTGGTCGGGCGATACCGCAGGCCAGGGCTGGGGCATCGATCCCACTCGCGGTGGCATGCGAACCTACAAGACCATGCTCGAAAACCGCCCCGACTTTTTCATCCATTGCGGCGATCACATCTACGCCGACTGTCCGGTGCCCACTGAGCTGAAACTGCCGAACGGGGAAACCTGGCGGAATATCGTGACCGAGGAGAAATCCGCGGTCGCGCACAGCCTGGCGCAGTTTCGCGGAAATTATAAATACAACCTGCTCGATGACAATTTGCGCGCCTTTCATGCGCAGGTGCCGATGCTGGCGCAATGGGACGACCATGAAGTGACCAACGACTGGTCGCCGATCGGCAGTGCCGACGAGACCGGTTACGCCGAAGACGGCGCATCCAGACTGGTGGCGCGCGCACGCCAGGCGTTTTTCGAATTCATGCCGATCCGCGCCATTCCCGAGCAGGAGGGGCGCGTCTATCGCAGGATAGGATACGGGCCGCTGCTCGATGTTTTCCTGATCGACATGCGCAGCTACCGCGATTCGACCTGGAACAAGCGTGACGACCGCGGCGACTGCTTCATCCTGGGTTCCGCCCAGCTGGCCTGGCTGAAGCGCGAGCTCGCTGCCTCGAGCGCGACCTGGAAGGTCATTGCCGCGGACCTGCCGATCGGAGTGATCAGCGAAGACGCGATTGCGCTTGGTGATGGGCCGCCGGAGCGGCGCGAACACGAGATTGCCGATCTGTTGTCGTTCATGAAACGCGCCGGCATCAGAAATACCGTGTGGCTGACGGCGGATATGCACTATACGGCCGCGCACCATTACGATCCGAACCGCGCGGTGTTTCAGGACTTCGAGCCATTCTGGGAATTCGTCTCGGGTCCGCTTCATGCCGGGACATGGGCTCCCGGCGAACTGGACAATACGTTCGGTCCGAAGGCGATGTTTCAAAAGGGCTGCACGGCGGAACAAGGCGAAAATCTCGCACCCTGTTTTGGCCTGCAGTTCTTCGGCCGTGTCGATATCGACGGCCGATCGGAGGTCATGACGGTGACCTTGAAGGATGTCGACAATCAGGACCTATGGTCGGTCGATATCGAGCCGCGGCCGGACGCGCGGCCGGGAACCATGCTGGCTCAGCATATCTGAACCGCTTGCAGTTTGGCGGCAGCTCAGCGCGTCACGATCAGATAGCCGCCCAGCACCAGCAGCAGCGACAGCACGACGAGCGCGCCCACCACGCCGGTGACGATGGCGAGCAGTTCGTTGGCCTCGAGCCATCGTCGTAATGCCTTGACCATTCCAACTCGATCTTGATCTGGACGCTGCGCTGCTGGCAGACTATCAAACCACGGACCCGCTGTCTCATCTACCCCTTCAACGAAACGCCCGTTCACGCGGTATCGCCGGCGGCTCGTCCGGCCCGCCTTAAGCCTTCAGGAGTTATCATGGAGCATCTGCAAACCCAGGGCATCAGCCTGCCGCGGCTTGGGCTCGGCACGTTTCGCTTGCAGGGCGATGCCTGCCGCGCGGCGGTCGAAAGCGCGCTCGGTCTCGGCTACCGGCATATCGACACCGCGGAAATGTATGGCAACGAAGAGGCGATAGGTGCCGCCATCTCGGCCGCTCGCATCGTGCGCAAGGATCTGCATGTCACCACCAAGGTGTGGAACGAAAACCTGGCGCCGGAGGCGATCCGCAGAGCATTCGACGCCAGCCTGAAAAAGCTGAAGCTCGATCACGTCGATCTCTATCTGGTGCACTGGCCGGCGAAGAACATGAACCTGCCAGCGATGTTCGAAACCTTGCTGAAGCTGAAGGAGGAGGGCCGCACCCGCGCCATCGGCGTCGCCAATTTCAACATCGCGCTGCTGAAGACCGTGGTCGAGGAGATCGGGGCGCCGATCGCCTGCAACCAGATCGAATACCACGTGATGCTCGATCAGACGCCGGTGCGCAAATATCTTCGCGCCAAATCGATCCCGCTGGTGGCCTATTGCCCGCTGGCGCAGGGCCGGGCCGCTTCGGACGCGACGCTGACGGCGATCGGCCGCAAGCATGGCGCCAGCGCGGCGCAGGTGGCGCTGAAATGGCTGCTCGATCAGGATGGCGTCGCCGCGATCCCGAAGGCGTCGCGGAGCGAGAGCCAAAAGGCCAATCTCGACGCGCAGCATGTCGGTCTCGACGATGAGGACAGACAGGCCATCGCGGCGCTGCCGAAAGACAAGCGTTGTGTGAATCCAGGTTTCGCGCCGGCGTGGGATTGAGGTATGATTCGTCATCCCTGCGTATTGGCTTCGCCGTTATCGCTGCAGGTGCGAGTCCTTGTGAGCCTGGAAGGCCCCAGGTGCGCATATCTGATATCGAGTGCCTTGGGGGCTGCAGAAACTACCCGGGCTTTGCGGTTGGCCAGCCGACAATCCAAGTCAGAATTGCAAAAGGCGTGAAGAACTGTAAAAGAAAAGCGCCAATTAGGAGTATCGCTCCATAGAAAAACAGGCCGCGCACCATACGATGCGCCAGCGGAGGGTACGGCGGTTTATTATTGGCGGGCCACGCAAATGACTCTTCCCATTCTCGCTGAGGGACATTTGCCGGCCTGATTCTCTCGAATGGCACCCACGCGCGATAGGCCCCGATGCCGCGCTCTCGCGCAATAGCACTTCTAAGGTACAGCAAATTATACCGTCCTACGAAATCAACTGCGGCGCTGATGAGGAGGCGCATAAGAAACAGAAGCAATGAGCCGGCCAGGTAGACATACGCAATCATAGAGCCTGATATGAGCCATGATTTGGTGAAGGATTTTACGGTAAAAACTGTCGAGAACAATTGCACCGTAGCGTCGACGAGTTTGTCCAGGGCGTCGAAGATTTGGCCGAAGATCGATCTGTCATCTGCGGCTTGCAGCCACAGAATTACGCCAATCACGATAGCGAACTGCAATAGGGGAAATCTCACTATGCTTCGTATTGGAGCCAAAATCAGTTTGATCATCCGGTGGGTGCTCCCGGCGGTG
>WNFS01002380.1_pt1 | contig 14227 bp, 17 predicted proteins | sample 5400141 | NCBI WGS metagenome assembly WNFS01 (sample SAMN13153358, study PRJNA577476) | soil metagenome | isolation source: 60 cm saprolite under Madrone tree | place: USA:California | collected 2016-06-14
TTCTTCGGCCACACATTTATTATTACGGACGGAGAACCGGAATGCGTTGATGGCTTCCCCTGGGAACTCATGGTGGTCGGCTAGGAGTCAGAACTCGATACCGGTTGTGGTGTTTTTGGGCGTTTTTGAACATGAACGCTAATGGCGTTTCCCTCAAACGTTAACTTTTTCACAGGAGGTAAGATGACTGATCAATCAGCAAGTCTTTATACGCGGCTCGGGGGCTACGATGCGATTACTGCCGTCGTAGAGAATCTCCTGCCACGGCTCGTCAACGACGCGCAGTTGGGGCGATTCTGGCAAAACCGGGGTTCGGATGGCATGCGCCGTGAAAAACAGCTCCTGGTCGATTTTCTTTGCGCAAGCGCTGGGGGTCCTCTGTACTACACGGGGAGGGATATGGCTTTATCACACAAGGGAATGAAAGTAAGTGGCAGCGATTGGACGACTTTTATTCGTCACCTGAACGCTACACTCGACACGTTCCAAGTTCCTCAGCAGGAACGAAACGAGGTGTTAGCTTTCATAGAAAGTACCAAGCCGGATATTGTCGAGGTTTAGAGAATACAACAAGGACGCTCGAGCCAGCCGCTCATAGTTTGATAGCATGGGGATTTTAGGCAGCCAAAATAAGGAGGCCGTACGATGCTGATGCAACATCCTGACCCGACCGTCGATCACGTTTTAAAAACCTGGGCGCCGCGAATGATCGTTCAGGGAATTGATTACAACGATATGGTAACGACGAGCGCTCGCATTCGAACTTGGGATGACTGGTGCCGCGAGTGGTGCGTCACTGCGGCTGGGCACGAAGAGTTTGCGCGCGAGAACGAGAGGAAGGGAAACCGGCACAGCGCAACCGAGTCTTACCTCCTGGCCGCCATGGCCTATCACTTTGGCTGCAATAATTCGCCCCAGGACATGGAGCAATACGTGCCGGCTCATAACAAGAGAGTGGAATGTTACGCGAAGGCCGCTCCGCATCTCGATCCGCCTGCCGAGCGGCATGAAGTCACTTTTCGCCAGTTTCACATGCCGGCTTATCTGCGGGTGCCGGCGGGAGTCACGAAGCCACCGGTCGTGGTGATCATCTCCGGCCTTGAGTCAACTAAAGAAGAGGCGCGCACGATGGAGGACGGCTTTTTGCGCCGCGGGATGGCGACTTTCACCTTTGACGGTCCGGGACAGGGCGAGACCTGGTTCCAGGGTGGAATGATCGTTGATTTTGAACGCGCCACATCCGCAGTGATCGATTACCTCGAAAAATTATCTCAAATCGACGCACATCGGCTCGGTGCTTTCGGGCCGAGCATGGGAGGCTATCTCGCGCCCCGTTCGGCGGCTTGCGATACGCGCATCAAAGCCTGCACCTTTGCGGGCGGGATGTACGATCGCTCGCGCGTGCTGAACCGCCTTGATGACCCCTTCGAATTCGTCCGGATAGCTCACATCTGGAAGGTTTACGACAAACAAAAATTGGTCGAGCTGCACCGGGAATGCACGCTTGAAGGGTTGGCGCCGAAGATTCGCTGCCCGCTGTTGGTCGTCCACGGCACCAAGGACTTCGTGCCGGTAGAGCAAGCGAAACGGACCTATGACGAGGCCTCAGGTCCCAAGGAATGGGTCTTACTCGAAGGCGGCAATCACGTGTGCAACAACATGCCCTTTCGCTATCGTCCGCTCATCGGAGATTTCCTCGCCAAACACTTGGGCGCGCAGAAAGTTTGACAATTTACATTCTGGGTTTCGATCAAATGGAAAGCCGAAGTCTAAATTGAATAGGTCGATCCACTCCCGTTGAAGATCAGCTCTTCTCCGCATTTTTGCCACCCTCATTTTTGCAACGGAAATTTTCCGAGGTTGACACGGACAAAATCGCAATGGTATTCGCCTAGAATTGTTTGATCCGAGAAGAAAGGATTTGTTCATGGAGACAGAGAGAAAATACCTGCTTCTGGAAAAGCGCGGTGCGGTGGCGAAAATTACCATCAACCGGCCGGAGAAAAGGAACGCTTTGAGCCGCGATACGATTCGGGAAATCCTGGCGGCTTTCGAGGAACTGAGAAGCGATGATTCTATCGGAGTCGTGCTTACGACGGGGGCGGGTGATGTTGCTTACTGTGCCGGCCGCGATTTGTCGGAGTTCCCGACCGAGGGTGGTCGAAACCGAGGTACAGACCGACGCTCCGAGCCACGCGCCTATCATGTGGCCGAGGTTATCCGCACCTTTCCTAAGGTGACAATTGCGGTGGTCAATGGTTACTGTTTGGGTGGAGGGATCACGCTCTTGCTGCCCCATGATCTTGCCATTGCATCGGACAAAGCTCAGTTCGGCTTGCCGGAAATCATGAGAGGATTCTTGCCGTATCCGATCATCGCGACGATGTTCAAGACCTTGATTCCCACGAAGTTGGCGTTCGAGATGATCCTCACGGGCAAGAACTGGGGCGCTCGGAAATCGATGGAAGCCGGATTGATCAACCGCGTCGTGCCCCACGATCAGTTGCAAGACGAGGCGTGGAAGTGGGCGGAAGAGATTGGCAAGTTCGATAAAGTAACTCTGAAATATTGTAAAATGGCAGCACACGCCTCGATGGAAGCGGCCAGTGTCCCAGCGGCAGCCGAAATTGCATGGCTGATGCAGGAAGAGCATGCTTTGGTCAATCCGCGAGCCTATGCAGGGACGAAAGAGTTCCACAAATAAATAAAGGTGGTCTCAACGTGTTAATTGGAATTCTGCTGTTTCTTATCCTGTTGGCTCCATGCCCGAGTGAAGCCGCTACCAAGGGTGCCACCCAACTTCGCGTGGCGTACAGTTCGATTTCGGGAGCCGCGGTTGTGACGTGGCTCGCGGTCGATAAAGGTTTATTCGCAAAAAATGATCTGGACGTCGAATTGATTTATGTCGCCGGCTCCCAGGCGATGCAGTCGCTGCTCGGCGGCACCACGCCGATCGGCATCCAGGGCATCGAGCCGGTCTTTCGAGTGAACGCTCACGGCAGCGACACGGTGATGATCCTGGGCATGGTGACCAAGCCTCCCTTTTCGATCATCGTGCGTCCCGAGATCAAGGACTATCGCCAGCTTAAGGGCAAGCCCATGGGGATCACTCGCTACGGTTCGTCGACGGATATGCTTCTCCGCCTGTCGTTGGAAAAATGGGGATTCAAGCCCGAGGTTGACGTGCCGATTTTGCAAATGGGTGGCGTGCCGCCGATCTTGGCCGGCATGGAATCGCGCAAGATCTTTGGCGGGCCGCTGTCCTTGCCGACACTGGCGCGAGCGAAGCAGCAAGGTTACCGCGAGCTGGCCGACGTAGGGGATCTGGTGCCGGACTATCAGGTGGCAGGAGTGGTTACCCGGCGGGCGTTCATCAGGCAGAACCCCGAAGCGGTGCGAGGCTTCGTCAAGGCGATCGCGGAAGCGATGGCGTTATTTCGAAACGATCCCGAATCTGTCAGGAAGGTTATGAAAGAACGGCTCAAGATCGACGACCCGCTGGTGATCGAGGAAACGCAGAAAGACTATCCCCGCTATATGCCCAAAGTTCCCTACCCGAGCAGGGCCGGCATCGCGGTGATCAAAGCGTTTTTGGATAAGAACGAGCCGGCCGTGCGACCGCTGTCGATCGACGATCAAATCGATAATCAGATCGTGCGCGAGCTCGAACAAAACGGTTTCTTTAGCAGTTTGTATCGCATCAAGTGACGGGACAGAGAAAATACTTATGCGTTGCATGATTTTGAGTCTGCTGATGGTTTTTCTGTCGATGCCGGCTTCTGGTCATGCCCAAGAGCGGCGCAAAATCAGAATCTCCAATGCCACTTTGAGTTACTCCGCGTTGCCGCTGGTGGCGGCGCGCGAGTGGAAGTTCTTCCAGGAGCAGGGCTTGGATATCGAAATCATTCTAATGCGCTCGGCGGCCGCGGCGGCGGCGCTGGTTTCCGGCGACCTGGACTACCAGTCCGGTATCGGACCGGCCAGTGTGAGCGCGACCTTGAGCGGTGTCGATTCGCGCGCTCTCTGGTCTTCAACGAACCGCATCACCTACTGGCTGATGGCCAAACCGGAATTCAAAAGCGTGCAGGAATTGAAGCGCAAGAAAATCGGTGTTTCCGGTTTGGGTGGTACGAGTCACGTTGCTTTGACTGCGGCGCTGGAGAAAAGCGGGATAGGCCCTAAAGATTTCGTCGCGGTTTCCGTGCCCGGTGGGCAATTGGTTCAATCGCTGGAGTCGGGATTCGTCGATGCCGCGGCGCTCAATCCGCCGACCATGTTTTTTGCGCAGCGGCGCGGTTATGTCCGGCTGTTGGATATCGGTTCGTTGGTTGAGATGGCGTCCGGCGGGTTGACTGCGATGATGAAAACGATCAGAACCCGGCCCGATGAGGTAAAGCGCATCATCCGCGCGTTACAATTAGGCAAGAGAGCTATGCTGAAGTCGCGGGAAAGGACGCTCGACTTGATCACCAGTGTGCTTAAGATGGACAAACAAACGGCCGCGGACACCTACAAAGCGGTGGAAGCCAGCTTTAACGATACCGGTATTCCTACGCGCCAAGGCATGGATAACATCATCAAAGCGATCAAGGCCGAAGGCCGCTTCACGGATAGAAACATCACTTTCGAAGAGATTGCTGAACCGAAATTCTCTATAGAGGTGGCCAAGGAACTGGGTTACAAGGTACCGTAACCCGCTCAACCGCCGCGCTGGGACTAATTTCCCACCGGAGCGAACAATTCGGTGAGCTGAGGACGATAGGGGATATATCCCTGCTCCTCCGCGTATTGGACGAACTTCTCGAGCACGACCTGATTCTCAGAGGTTAACCCATGCGCCCAAGGGTTTGCGCCGAAGATTTCTTCCTCTTCTTCAAGAATCAACACGGCACTCGGAAAGGCCAGGCGCTTAGCATAGTCATAGGATTTCCTGCAGCATTCTTCCGCTTCCGTAAAAGCATTCAGCAGGCTGGAAACGAGCCAAGGATGGTCGTCGAATAACGATTGCCGAACGACGAGTGTGTGGGTGATTGGAAAGATTTTCGTCTTACGGAAATAATCGTTCACAGTGGAACGTGCGTCTCTGAAAACACGCCGGATGCGAGGATCCTTGGCGCGAAAGGAATGTACGATGTTGGGTGGAATCAGCGCGTCGATTTCACCCCGCAGCAACAGCGCCTCGGTGGGCTCGGCGACGACGGTTATTTTGACTCCGGCAGGCGGTTGATACCCGGCTCTTTCGGGCGCCGAGGTGAACCATTCGCATTCCTCCGGCCGCACGCCGTAGTGTTCCCGGAGAATCCCCCTGGCCCAAAGACCAACCGTGAGACGGTATTCATCCATGCCGATCTTCTTTCCCTTGAGATCTTCTGGCCGTTCGATTGCCGAAGATGCCGAGCAAAATAGGTAAGGATGGATTTGCATCCGCAACGGAAAAATCGGTAGAGCGAGCACCGGTTCCTTGCGACAGCGCGCCATCATGTACCAAGACAATGACATCTCGGCGATGTCGAATTCTTCGTAGACGGGACGCATGCACGCTTCGCCGGATTCAGCGCGGCGCGGTTGGAGACGTATGCCATCGGCCGTTACTTCGCCGGAGAGGAGGGACCGTGTGCGATGATAATCAGCCAACATTAGGGTCAATTCCAGATCTCCTGCCATAGGGGGCTCCTTGGGGTCACTCAGCGATTCCGGCTGAGGGCTTTTGTCAACAACGAACGCGCGAAGAATTTCTCGGCGCCGCCGAGTTTTTTTGCTTCCGCCTCGATGTGCGCAGCGACAAACAAGGCTTCGATATCTTCCTTCGTGATCGCAATGGAATAAACGGTGGAAAATTGAAGCACGACTTTTCGCACCGTCGTTGGCTCGCCGAACTTGTTATTCTTAACTACGGCCGCGGCCACCTTTTCTTTGTCGTTCTTGAGAAAGTCGAGACCCCGTTGCATGCCTCTTAGGAGTGCAATGACACCATCCGGATCGGTGTCCGCCTTCCGCTTGCTGGAGAGTATCACAACAAATGGAAATCCCGAAATCACGTTACCGATGTCAAAGAGCACCGGGAAGCCTTTTTGCTCCAGTTCTAAGCGCTCCATGAAGGAAAAAGGCGATGCGTGAATTCTACCAGCCTCCAAGGCTTGCGCGCGCGCCGGGCTGTTGCCGACGCCGTAGAGAATTTTGTAGTCGCGGTCCCGCACGAGGCCCTTTTTTGCGAGTCCCTCGACAGCAGCGTATTCCGCAATTCCTCCCGCACCAGTGACGCCGACGATTTTACCTTTCAGGTCGTTCACTTGTGTAATGCCCTTGGCGCCCATCAACGTGTAGTCCATATACGGTTGCATGCCGCTGATAATCGTAAGCGGCGCACCCTGAGCGATCGCGCGCACCGCCGGCACGCCGGCGACGATCGTGTAGTCGACGTCCCCGCCGACGAGGGCAGCGATGGCCGTGGGCCCGCCTCTGATGAAGATCGTTTTGACCTCCAGCCCTTCAGCGGCGAAGAAGCCGAAGTCGACTCCGACTATTAGAGGAAGGGTGCTGTTCAACGTGGGGGTTTGATAGGCGAAGGTGACGGGCTTGGCTTCGAGGGTCGACTGCCACGTCAAAGTAACCATTCCCAAAACAATCAGAGATATGGCCGCGATTCGTCTCATGAGTTTCTCGAAAAATAGTCTGCTACGCCTAACGCGCCTAAGCGAGAGCTTTTGTTACCAGAGGTCCAAGAAAAAACTTTTCGGCTCCTCCCAACTTTTTCGCCTCTGCTTCGACTTTTCCGGCGGCGATCAAGGCCTCGACGTCTTCCTTTGCAATCGCAATGGAGTACTGCTCGGAAAACTGATCAATCAGTTTGCGCGCGATCACAGGATCTTCGTAGGTACGTTTTTTCAAGACCGCGGCAAGGACCCTATCTTTGTCCGTTCTGATCAAATCCATAGAGCGCTTCATCACCTTTAGGAAAGCCGTGATTTCTTCCGGAGCGGTTTCGGCTTTTCGCCTGCTTGTAAGCAATATAGAGAACGGGAATTTGGGTATGACTTTCCCGATATCAAAGAGCAACGGAAAGCCCTTCCTTTCCAGCTCCAGCTTTTCCGTAAAGGAAAAAGGTGAGGCTTGAATCTTTTCTATTTCCAAAGCATAGGCTCGGGCGGGGCTGTTACCGACCCCGTAGAGGATTTTATAGTCCCGGTCTCGCATGAACCCGCTCCTCGCCAACCCTTCGACCGCGGCAAACTCGGCGATACCGCCTGCTCCAGTTACCCCCACGACCTTGCCTTTGAGGTCGTGCAGATTGTTAACTTTTTTGGAACCCAAAAGCGAGTAGTCAATATAGGGTTGAAAGCCACTGGCAATGACAACCGGCGCCCCCTGGGCAACACGCACAGCTGGAATTCCCGCGACCTTCACGTAATCCACGTCCCCACCGATCAAGGCGGCCATCGCTGTAGGTCCACCCTGGATGAAAACGGTCTTCACCTCTAGATTTGCGGAGGCAAAGAGTCCCATTTCCGCGGCCGCGAAAATCGGCAGGTTACTGCTCAACGTGGGAGTTTGATAGCCGAGGGTGACAGGCTTGGCTAGAGCATGGACTGGCCAAGCAAAGCAGATCAAGAATGAAAACAGAATTCGCCAGTTGCCTCTCCTGGCAGCACTCCAATATTCCATTACTCCAATACTCCGATCGTCTTTTACAAATCGAGCGTGCTTCCGGCGAAGAGTTCTTCCACCTTCATTTTCTTCGAAGTCAGCCCCTGCTCGTGAGAAAAGTCGATGAGCGTCTCGAGCATTTTACGGTTGGATTTGACACCGTAAGGATACGGATCGTTGCCGAACATCTCCTGGGTCATGGTCAAATATTCGCGGCCAAAAAAAAGCGCCGAAGGAATGCTGTCGACCAGCTTTGCGTTGAAATGTTCCTTCGCCTTGACAAAGCCCGTGTAGAGATTGAAGGCGACCCACGGATACTTTTTGTAAATATCGCCGCGAATCGTGTAGGCGTGGTTGACCGGAAGAAAACCCCACTTCTTGAAAAAACGAGCACCTTCGGCCAGGCGGTCGGAGAAAAGTAACTTGACCTTACTCCAATCGCCGTCCGCTCCGGGAATCCGATGAGACCGGCCGATAATGTCGGGCATGTTTTTCCAAGGGCTGTTGATCGCCGCGGCGTCCAATTCGTTATTCACGAGCATTGACGCCATGCTTTTGTCCGGCGGTATGCGCTGAAATGAAATTCCCGGTGGCGGCGTGAAACCGGTGGCGCCGCCGTGGCTCAACTCTTCGGTCCGCTCCATGTACCAGTGCACTTTAAATTGGGACACGCCAAAGTCGTGTTCGAGTATGCCCCGCTGCCATAGAGCGGCGGTCTGTTGGTATTCGCCTACGCCGATGCGCTTCCCGACTAGGTCGCCGGGCTGTTTAATTCCCGAGTCCGTGTTGTACGAAAGCTCGGTGTGGAATAGGCGCCGGCTGGGAAAAACCGGCAGGGCAATGATGTCGAAGCCGCGCTCTCGGGCGATCAGATAGGACGACATCGACATTTCTCCAACTTCGAATTCCTGAAATTTAAGTTGACGCCAGAAGGTCTCTGACGGATGGGAGTACGTCGGCACAATGTCGATGCCTTCGGCTTGAACAATTCCCTTCATCAGCGGGTCGACCCGTTCGTTGAACGCGGAAATGAAACTCAAGGTTAATTTGGCCATCGTCCTCTCCTTGCTAGTCGCGATATTCTTGTCCTGGTGTAAACCTAACAAACATCTCTGAATTGCTTCTTATATACGGACCGACGCTAGAGGTCGAGGGTCTCTGGGGCGAACAACTCTTCAACTTTCATCTTGCGCGGCGTAAGCCCTTGCTCGTTGGAATAATTGATGATCGTTTCGAGCATCGGCGTGTTGGCTTTAATGCCGTAAGGAAACGGATCCTCGCCCAAGATCTCCTGGGTCCGGGCCAAATATTCAGGACCGAAAACCAGCGCGGCAGGGATTCGTTCCAATAGTGTCTTTCGCGCGTGGGCTTTTGCTTTCACGAAAGCGTCATAGAGACTCACGGCGACCTCTGGATGTGCCCGGTAAACGTCACCGCGGATGATGTAGGTATGGTTCACCGGCACGAAGCCATACTTCATGAAAAACCGTTTTCCTTCAGCCATCAGATCCGGAAACAACAGTTTGACCTTGGTCCAATCTCCTTCACTGCCGCGAATGCGGGTCGAGCGGTCGATGACATTCACGGCTCTGGTCAGGTGTCCTGCAACGGGCGCCGCGTCCAGCTCCTGATTGACCAGCATCGTGGCGAGGCTTTTGTCAGGCGGTATACGGTGGAATGAAATTCCCGGAGGCGGAGTGAATCCCGTAGCACCGCCGTGACTCAGTTCATCGGTTCTTTCCATGTACCAGTGAACCTTGTACTGCGACACTCCGAAGTCATGGTCCAACACGCCGCGCGCCCACAAAGCCGCGGTCTGTTGGTATTCGCCTACGCCGATGCGTTTCCCGACCAGATCCCCTGGCTCTTTGACGCCAGAGTCGACGTGATAGGAGAGATCGGCATGGAAAAACCGGCGGCTGGGGAACACGGGGATGGCAATCATATCCAAGCCCCGCGAGCGGGCAATGAGATAAGACGACATGGACATCTCCCCTAGTTCGAATTCTTGAAATTTGAGGTGGCGCCAAAAAGTCTCGGAGGGATGAGAATAGGTGGGAATTAATTCGATGCCCTCGGCCTCGATTGTTCCGTTCATGAGCGGCTCGACCCGCTCATTATAAGCGGAGATGAAGCTTAATCTTAAGTCGGGCATTCTTTTGCCTTTGTCTTTTCGACCTGCCTAAGAGTCAAGTGTTTCTTCAGCGAACAACTCTTCGACTTTCATCTTGCGCGGCGTAAGCCCCTGCTCGTGAGAATATCCGATAATTGTGTCGAGCATCGCCGCGTTGGCTTTGATACCGAAGGGAAACGGATCATCTCCCACACGATCGCGTGTCATGGCTAAATACTCTTCCCCGAAAATAAGCGCTGAGGGTATTTGCTCGATCAGCTTCTCGCGCGCCTGTGCTTTGGCCCGAACGAATCCTTCATATAAATTGGCAGCGACCCAGGGATGCTTCCGATAGATATCGCCGCGGATGATGTAAGCGTGGTTCACGGGGAGAAAACCGTGCTGCTTGAAAAAACGCGCTCCCTCGGCCATGCGGTCGGGGAAAAGCAGCCTCACCTTATTCCAATCTCCACCGCCGCCGGTGATCCGGCTCGAACGGTCCAGGGCGTTGGCCCGCAGCACCCATGGGCTGGCGGTATGCGCGACATCCAGCTCGTTAGCAACCAAGGTCGAAGCGAGGCTTTTGTTGGGCGCGATCCGGTTGAAAGAAATTCCTGGGGGCGGTTTGAAACCAGTGGCCCCACCGTGACTCATTTCCTCACTCCGTTCCATGTACCAGTGGATTTTATACTGCGAGACGCCGAAATCATGTTCCAAGATCCCCCGGATCCAGAGAGCTGCCGTTTGTTGATACTCCGCCACGCCGAGCCGTTTGCCAGCGAGGTCTCCCGGCTCTTTTATACCGGAGTCGGTATTGTACGAAAGCTCGGTATGGAACAAACGACGGCTCGGAAAAACCGGCAGGGCTATCATGTCCGCTCCCTGGGAGCGGGCAATAAGGTACGACGATATCGACATTTCCGCCACCTCGAACTCGTGAAACTTAAGCTGCCGCCAAAACGTCTCGGCTGGATGGGAGTAGGTGGGAATCAACTCGATGCCGTCAGCCTCAATCGTTCCGTCCATGAGCGGCTCGACCCGCTCGTTGAATGCGGAAATAAAGGCTAAGGTCAGTTTCGCCATTGGCGCTTCGAGCGAAACCTAGAATCCGTCAATCGACCAAATATCATAAAGCAACTCCATGCGCCGGAAAGTATGCTTGCGGGTTTGCTCCTGGAGATGTGGCGAGTGGAGATAGCGCGTGGCGATCTCCTCTGCTAGGCTGCTGTGCTCTTCATCCGCTTCCGAATGGACGGTGAAAAATCGGACATCGTCGGGTTTCATGTTGTATTGTTTGATGAATCCATGCCCCAGTGCGGCCGCCGCCGGACCGAAGGTTCCCTCGGCGCCGATTTGGATCGCCATGACAACGAACCATGGCAAGGTGTGGATGATCAGCTCAACGTAATACAGGTGTGCCGCGGTGGAGGGACGGAGCTCGGCATTCTCAAGCTGTTCCTTTGTCAGACCGATGGACTCGGCAAATCGGATAGCCAGCTCGTTATGGCCGGCGCTCCCGGTGTCCATGCCGCGGGTCTCTTCCTCGACGACACCCCAGAGTTTCTGAGCGATCTCCGGATCGTTGCACGCCAGATAGCGCAGCATAGCGATGCGCGGCACTGCGGCGCGAAACTGATAGTCCTGGATCGCCCAGGCGCGAATTTGATCCATGGTTGCCGTGCCGTTGCACACGGCCTTTAAGAACGGATGCTTAATGCGGATCTTGGGAAACGCCTGTATGTCTTTCTTGAGTTGTTGCACGAACTCCGCTGACGAAATGTTTTGCGATTGCATAATCATTTTAGTTCCTCCTGTTTTCCGCCGGAGTCGATCCTTCAATAACAATGACGGAATCTCCCAGTGAAGGCGCGCCTATCGGTCGATCAAGGTTCCTCCGTGGATCGCTATAAATTGGGAGTTTTGCACCATGGTGCCTGACACCAAATTGAGGGTGCAACCCGGCGACGGTGGAGGGTTGCCTAAACCTTCACTTACTCGAAGGCAGGGAGCGTTATTCTATTTCTTAATTAGGCACCAGCTGCAGCCCGAAGCAGTGTTGGCTGCTCAGAAAATCCTTGCTTCAGCCACCATTCGGCGATCTCAATACCGGTTGCGAACCAAACGCCTTCATGGTCCTTCATGTATTCAATCATTTCTCGAAGGGCGCTGGTCCGTCCCGGTCTGCTGGAAACATACGGATGTAGCTGGAACGTGGTGAAAGCTGGCGCTATCGAGGATTCCCTGTAGAGCTCATCGAAGAAACGTTTCCACAAAACTAAAGCGTTATCCGGATGGTCGCCGGCCCTGTTCTGATGACCGTAAAGTCTGCCATCGCCAAAAGGCTGGCGCGGAAGCTCAACTAGCCTCGCCGGCCCATTCTCCCAGACGAAAGGAAGATCGTCGGCAAATGAATTGCTGTTCCAGATATACCCTTCCTCCATCAGGATCTCTACCGTGTTGACGCTTTGGGTACATGTCCGCCAACCCACGGGACGCTTCCCTGTTCGTTTCATCAGCATGTCCGTGGTACGGCGAGTCACATCTTTTTCTTCTTCTCTGGACAAGTCCCGCGCTATCTCGTGATGGTATCCATGTCCGGCAATCTCATGGCCCTGTTCAGCGATTGCTTTAACCGCATCTGGGTACCTTTCAGCAATGCCGCCGCAAGTCAAGAAAGTTGTTTTGACTTTGACTTCGTCCAACATTCTAAGAATCCGCCAAATGCCGGTTTTCGGTCCGTATTCGCCTTCGGCATAGTCTTCGTTGTTCATTTTGCCGTTGGCAAGCGGCCGGACGGGCTCACCACCTTGAAAATCGAAGGTGATAGCCACCGTCATCCGACGATTCTCGGGCCAAAATATTTTTCCTTTTGCGTGATTCTCTGTGATCATCTTCTAATCTCCTTTTTTAGATTGCTCGACTAAGCTTGCCGCAATTATTTGCACCATATTACGCTGATTTAAGACAAGTCAACAACCGAATCCTCACTGAAGGTTTCCACGGGGATTCAAGTGGTGATGTTCTGGCGGCGATGCCAATTTGACCTCGAAAACTACGGCCGCTCTTTGAGCCGGCTCACGTAATATTCCCAGCCGCGCATGGGGAAACGTTGGTCTGCGTTGTAGACCTCCAGCTCTTCCGCAGTCAGATACTTTGGCTCGCCGTGGAGTAGCGCCAGATGATTCCATTCGCCGAGCATGGCGAGCCGGGTCGTGCGCTCGATGACCTGCTCGATGCTCGCGCCGACCACCGAATCGCCGTGAGCGCGCATCAACACCACGGGCCCGTCTCCCAAAGCCGCGGCCAGTTCGTTGCCGCGCTCTACCGTTCGCACCAGTCCGATGCCATGATACACGGGAGGGCCATCGGCGGAGAGAAACTTGCCATAGTGGTGCATAGGCTTGAGCTTGATGGGTAACACGCTGAAGATCGTGCTCCACTTCGAGTGGGTGTGTGCGACGCTCTCGACGTCAGGACGCGCCTTGAGAATGCACGCATGAATAGGCCACTCGTTGGGCGGCGTCTTCGCTCCGCCAAGATAGTTGCCGTCGAAATCTTGCATGATCAACCGGTCCATGGTGACGCAGCCCGGGCTGACATTGGCGATAGTAATAAACGCATCGGCACCGGGCACGCGCACGCTGATATGGCCGTAGCCATCGGTGACACCTTCTTGGTCGAGAATATGGCAGGCGGTGATCAACTTTTCCTTCAACTCTTTTAGTTCTGTTGAATCAAGGGAAGGTATGCTTGCTCGATTTGGACTCATGAGAATTCCTCCGCGTTGCATAGCTAGATCAGCTCGTTTGTGGGCAATCTATGCGCCGACTACTCAGCTGTCAAGGCTGAATGAAGCTGCTTTTACTTTCTTGACAACGGAAAACAAAGCCCCTATCTTTGATTCCACATGATCTACATCCGCATCCCAGAGAAGCACGATGCCAAGGGTTTTCTCCTGTTAGCAAAGAGCGGCGCTCCCGTCACTTGTTTGCCTGATAATATTTACGGAGTGAACACCGAACATATCAAGATACTGAAACGCAAGCGGATTCCGTTCAAAAAATTGGCCGCCAAAGACGTGCACCTTCCTAAGTCTTCTCTCGCTGCATGAAAAAGTATGAGATCTACCTGCCTTTGAAATATAACGATGGGCGGGAGATCGAAGCTGAGAAGATTAAGCAAATTCGTGAAGAGTTGATCGCGGTTTTTGGAGCACTCACCGTCAGTTCGCAATCGGCTCCGTATCAAGGTTCTTGGAAATACGGCGGCGTGGATTTCATCGACGATATTATCAAGATAGAAATCATTGCTGCGGGTGACAGAAAAACTGATAAGTTCTTCAAGGAATTCAAGGAACAGCTTAAACGGCTCCTCAAGCAGATTGACATCTTGATCACTGCGCAAAACATCCGCACGATTTAGTCAGTGCGTCTAATTCCTCTTCAGCTTGCTGCGCCGCCAATCACAGCT
>WNFS01002381.1_pt1 | contig 14226 bp, 18 predicted proteins | sample 5400141 | NCBI WGS metagenome assembly WNFS01 (sample SAMN13153358, study PRJNA577476) | soil metagenome | isolation source: 60 cm saprolite under Madrone tree | place: USA:California | collected 2016-06-14
AGCCGTCTTACCGTCCATAGTTGGCCTTGGACCGGAAGGAAACCTGCTAGGAGTGATCCCCGCATCTCACTCCGGAAAGGAGCTTCAGGTTGACCAGTCCCAATCTTCCACGCTTCGCTCCCGGTGGCCCAGGTATTGAACCTCGGTGGACGCGAGGCACCAAAGTAGCGGTTGGAACGGCATATTCAACTTCCAGTCGCCTCTGGTACACCCTCGATTACGGTTGTGTGACCGAGGTGTATTATCCAACCATCGATTCACCGCAAATCCGTGACTTACAATTCCTGGTAACAGACGGCGAGAATTTCTTTCACGACGAGCGCAGGAACTTTGTCGGAAATATCGATTGCATTTCGGAAGCGGCCCTTGGGTTTGAGGCTACGAACCGGGAGAAGGATTGCCGTTACAGCATCCATAAGACGATCCTTGGCGAACCGCATCAGAACTGCCTTCTGGTGGAAACCCACCTGCAAGCTGCTCCGGAGTTATTGCAAAAATTGCGGATGTATGTGCTATGCGCACCGCATCTGGAGATTGGGGGCTGGCACAACAACGGAGAGGTACTTCGGCTGGAAGGTCAGACAGTTCTAACCGCCTACAAAGGCAATACCTGGCTGGCGATCGGAGCCACAGTCCCGTTTACGGATTGTTCCTGCGGTTACGTTGGGGTGAATGACGGCTGGACGGACTTGGCCGACAATTATCGCCTCGATTGGCAATATGACGCCCCTTGACGGCAATATCGCCTTGACGGGCGGCCTCGATCTTTCCAAGGGCAGCAAATTCACGATCGCTCTGGCGTTTGGCACGACCAGGCACGACGCACTCAGCACGCTGGCGCAGTCGTTGAGTATTCCATTTTGAGCAGACTCGGGAGGCTTTCATCCGGCATGGAGCGGACATCCAAGCGGTTTGCGCTGACGGCCGGATCGAACAATTCGAAGCTCTTCGAGCGCAGCGTCAATCTCCTTCTCGTGCACGAAGACAAAACGTACCCCGGGGATATGATTGCCTCGCTCAGCATTCCCTGGGGCGATGAAAAAAGTGATGATGAACTCTCGGCTACCATCTGGTTTGGACACGCGACCTGGTGAAGTGCGTGAGCGCGCTGCTGACAGTTGGCGACTTCAGCACGCCGCTACGCGCGCTGATTTATCTCGCCGTGTCGCAGCGCGAGGATGGCGGCTTTTGCCAAAATTTCTGGATCGACGGGCGGCCCCATTGGCAGGGCATACAGTTGGACGAGGTCCCATTTCCAATTCTTCTCGCATGGCGGCTATGGAAACTGGGCGCGTTGGGAAACGTCGACCCTTACGTCATGGTTCGTCGCGCCTGTGGGTTCCTGATCCGAGAAGGTCCGGTCACCGCGCAGGACCGGTGGGAGGAAGCAAGCGGCTATTCGCCATCAACGCTCGCGGTCCACATTGCGGCGCTGATATGCGCGGCCGAATTCTTTACTGACCGAGGCGACAAAAGCACAGCCGAATTCGTCCGAGACTACGCTGATTTCCTCGAATCACATGTCGAACGTTGGACAGTCACGATGCAAGGGACTTTAGTCCCCGGGCTGACCCGGCACTACATCCGTATTAACCCAGGCGACATTGATCACTGTGCGGACGAGGATCCAAATTGTGGAACGGTGGTCCTGGGAAATCAGCGCCCCGGTGATCGCGTTGAATTTCCTGCCAAGGCAATCGTTGATCCCGGTTTTCGCATTTTACAGATACGCGGTCGATTGCCACGGGTGTCGATATCGAATTTGTTGACCTCCGACTGCCCGAGCAGAAGACAACGATTCGGTTCACGTTCTTGTGGGTATACGAGAATCGATGGGAAGGCAAGGACTACAAATTTGAATTACAGGACCGTGGGCACTCACAGGAGGACGTACGAGTGGCGTCAAACTCCCAGCACAGGAAGTCGCGGAAGAAAGGTTTAAGGTAAGAAAGGCTCTCTGACTCAGCGGTTATGCCGAGACGCCCCTCGAAAAGTAGCCGCAATCCGTATGTTCCTACCGCTCATAGCTCCGTCTCCTCTTGATCCGGTCCGGCCGGCACTCGACGCGAAAGCGTGTGTTCCTTCTCTGTTTCTTCCTGGCACCGGATGCACAATCGGGCCCATGGCACAGCCAGGAGCCGTTTGGGGCTGATGTCTTCGTTGCAACGGGCACATTCGCCGTATTCTCCACGATCCATCGCCTTTAAGGCTTCTCGAATCGATTTCAAACGCTGAAAATCATTTTCGTGCAGGTCATACAAAAGTTCCTTGTTCTGATGAAGCGTGGCCAGGTCCCCTTCATCTTCCGTCTTCTCTAGTTGGATTTCTTCCGCGGCAAGCCGGTTCCGGTTGACTGAATGAATTAAGTTCCGATATTCCCCCAACAGTCGCTGTCGGGAGTACTTGTCTTTTGCGCTCATTGCTGCCTCCCCTTTACGGGCCTCACAAAGCAAGACCTGTCTGCCAGGCAAGAAATTCCTTCGGAAATAAATTCATCGCATTCGCGGTTTATAAAAATGGTGACGTGGATTTTCAGAGTAGACGGAGAGATCGGTGATGTCCGTGGACCGAGTCAGTTAGGAAAGCGACGGAGTTGAGCAAAAAAGCGGCGATGCTGGGAATCATCGCCTTCGTTCGTATGTGTCGCGGGCTTGCATGCCCAGCAATGCGCGAAGCCGCAGGACCCAAACGCTCAAGGTTGATGTCAAAAGCGCTATCCAGCCTGACCTTTCGCGACAAAAGTGGTTTGTGCGCTCCGGCCTCGGAACCACGCCGGTGACGTCGAGCCTAATGCCATAACTGAGCACGCTTCGGGCGAGCGTGAAGCCGTGCTGCCGAGCCACACGCCCGCAATGCTCGTCTGCTGACCAGCCGGATACGGCGCTGAGGTGATCTCTCCTCCTTGATAGACCGCACCCAAACCGTTGAGCGTCCCCTGCGAGACCCATTTTGTTTTGGACTTCACTGGCTTCGCCGACGAGTTCCCCGTTAGCAATTCTGCATACTGCCTCAGATCCAATGGTACATGTCAAAGATTCCCGGTTCTCCGATGGAGCGCATCAACATTCAAATCGATGCGGAGAGCAATGCTCGAATCGCTGTTGAAGCACAAAGCGAAGCCGACGGATCCCCCTACGATTCCGTCACGGGACTGGTGAACGAAATCGCCTCTGAGACCATACATGGTCTTCACCAATCGACCTTGTGGTATCAAAGAGCTTCCTATGATGATCGCGAGAGCGGGAGGAGCGGCAAGGCACTAGCGTTCGCCATGCCTTGCCGCTTTTCTGGGTAGCCGAGGCCCCGTCGCCTGGTGGCGTCTATAGTGAATTTAAGAATGTGAAGAGGGCTTACTTCTCTGTGCGGCTCAGTTCGCGGAAGCGATTCCTTTTCATCTTTGATCTCTTCTGGAATCTTTCCATTGTGACGGACTGAGAGGAGCGAGGGTGGCCCACGTCAATCCAACGCCTTACGGTTGAGACCGCGGCGCCCAGCAAATAGCTGGGCGCCGCGGAATCCAACGGGTGGGCACGGCCCGCGATAAAGCCCGCAGCTAGTCCAGCCGTAGAATAGGCGGGCAGTTCACGATGAACTTGCTGTCGCCAAATTTCGCGCCGCCCGGACCCGTTAATATGCCGTCTTGAACGTATGTGAGGATTTGGAACTCCTCCCGAAGCTGACCTCTGTAGCCTTTATTAACCGCATCTTGAGTCCACTCGTAGAGGTTACCATTCCACATGGGGCTGTAATCGGGTGCGATCGTGGTAATGCCGCCGAAGACATTGTTCGGCCGGTGGCCATCCGTCAACGCAGCAAAGAGACCCTGCCTCATCGGATTGTCACAACCACCGTCGGAGGGCCCATTTACCGCGATGAACAGGCGTTCCACCGGGCTGCCAAAACTGTCATCCCGACCGGTGACTAGGGCCTGCATCAAAGGGGCGAAGGTAGCGCCTTCGATAGCAGCCACGGCGGAAACGCTGACGTCCATCGAGATGTACCAGATGGGACGCCCGAAGCTGAATCCGTTGACCATCTGCAGAGTGACCGTCCCGGCGAACGGGTCGATCGCAAGCACTTCATCGTGAACCTTTGTGTAATCGACGCCGCCTTTTGGAAAATTAATGTCGTTTGCCTCGACGTCAAATGCGATGATCGGCGCATTGTAGATAATATTTCCGACGCGGACTAGTGGACTGTAGAATTGGTCACCAACAGACCCCGGCTGAGCTGAAGCCGGCGGAAATGGAGCTGAGGCCGGCCCTGGGACGACTTTCCGCACGGGCTTGAAATCGACCGATCCTCTTTCGAATACGAGAGCATTGTTCTCATCGAAGGTAGCGGTTCGCGCGCCGTTGGCGGCGAAATTGAGCTTGGCGGAGAATTCCAGCCCAAGCAGCGAAGCAACCTCGGGATCGCTGACGTCGGTGAGGATATACCATACCTTTTTCAGGTTCTTGGAGCGGCCGAAGGGAGAATCTTGATCTCCAGATGTGAGATACCCGAGATATAGCGGTAAAGTTATCGTGCCACTCTTCTCATCCAGTTGGCCGGACTTCAACAACTGCACAGGCCCGACCAGGCTCGGGTTACTCTGCGACGGCGGAGGGCCGAAATACGACAAGGGCACGCTGGCCCCTATGGATGCCGGTGCGGGGAACAAATTGCAGCCCGGACCCGGGCCGAACACCCCTGGGCTTGGTTGCGCCAGTGAGATCAAGGGCAAGGCGCTTAAGAGCAGCATTGCTGCAAAGGTACGGGACAGCAGTCTGGCGAAAAATCGAGTGTGCTTTTCAGATGCGAAAATCATGTGAGTAGTTTCCTTTCTGTTTTGCGTTGAAACGGTGGACTATCCGGACCGCCTCAATGATTCATTCGCCGGGACACACGAAGAGTTATGGTGACATTCGGCAAATTCGACGAAGGCAGATCAGACTGTTTTATTGAGCAGACTTGCCCAACACTGCATCAGCTAATTACGCGGAAGGAAGTGCCGCAGAGCAGCTGTAGGGCCTGACGGGAATGGAATTCAAGAAGTGCGGGGGGCGCGCCTCCAGCCGGAATACTCCGCTATGATGCCGATCGCCAGGCCGCCCACGGCACTCACCAGGACAGTTCCCAAGTGCCAGACGAGGATGTGGTACTCATTTAAGTTTGGGCAGAATATCTCTAAAACCGTGAGCCCACTCAAACCCGCGAGTGCGCCTGCGGTTGTTCCCATCAAGATAGGATTCAGGATTGCACCTCGACGCAGCAGCAGCCAGAACAGAAGTGTGGCGGAAATGGCGCACTCGAGGCCGATCCTGAGGCATACCAAACCTGTCGAAACGAACGTAGCTTCCTCCTGCGGATAAAACAAGCTCGTACAGATGGCAGCCATCACTCCGAAGACGGCAATGACAAACAGGTAGGGCGACAGCGGGAACCTGCTCCCAGGCACGACCAGCCGGGCGGTTGAGAAGGCTAACACGCCGGCGCCCGCTGCCAGAGCACTGAAAACTGTAATCTTTTGCAGCAGACTGAGTGCCCGCCAGCCAGCGATACCAAGGGCTGCACCACCGATGGCCGATATAACCACGAGAATGAAAACGAGGGCGAACACCAGCACGCTCGCGGGAGGCAACGGCGGCCTTGCCGGTTTCAAGTCAGCGAGTATCCGAGCCTTGATCCGCTCCAATTGCTCCGGTGACGGCGGGTGAACCTGCTGGGCCTGTGCAATTGCACGAGCCAGTCGTCCGCAACTCTCACATCCGGCAATGTGAACGGCCACTTCCGGAGAGGTTGACGCACCCGAGGCGTGCGAGATGATCACGCCTTCCACGTCGCGACACGTCATCGTTCCTCTCCCCTGGGAGCCTGCCAAAGCGTCGTCTGTTGTTGACGGACCCCTGGATTCTTGGCCACTCTTTCTCCAAAACCGGGAGAATACACCTGGGAATGCATCTTGCATACTCTCTCTTTGGGATTCGTTGATATTGCCCTCGAAGTTACACTTGCTACGACTATGCCTGGCGGCCGGCAGCCGGCGTCTTTTGGAGGAAGCTCCGCAACCGTTCATATGCCCGGTGAGCTTTCTGTTTCACGGCTCCCGCCGTGGAAGACGTGGCCCGAGCGACCTCTTCCAAGCTTAGTCCGCCCACCTTGAGCATCGTTAGGACCTCGCGCTGGCCCTCTGGTAGGGTTGCAAGAAGTTCGTCGAACGCCGGCACGTTGCTTTGTTTTTCCTGCACGGCCCGCTCGGGTAGCACATCAACCCCAATCTCCGGTGACGTGCGCCGGCGCTTGCGATAACTATCGATTCGGACCCGATGTGCAATTGCGTATACCCATGGAAGGAGAGGCTGGCCTGAACGGTAAGTGTGTCGTACCCGGTGGACGCGCAGCCACAGGTCCTGGAGCATGTCGTCGGCATCGGTTCGGTTGCCCAGTTGGCTCGCAAAGAACCGGTACAGGCGAGGACTAAGCCTCTCGATGAGAACCGCCGTGGCATCTGGATCCGCTTTTTGGTACCGAACCATCAACTGCTCCAGGTCATGCTCGCAAGACTCGGAAGCATCGTCATGAGGCTCGTCGAGTTCCATCGAAGCGCCCCATTTAATCATGGGAGGTCACGTCTGTCGTTGCCACACTATTTATGTTGAATGTTCTCCGGCGCTCGCTGCCGATCGAGTGGCAGAACCTGCAATTGCCACTGCACCGGAACTGAGGTTGGTGTAAAACAAATTTTGCTGTCACAGGCTTGATACTCGAGCTTTCCCGCGATCGTGATGGTTTTTCCCTCTGAACCAAGCGAGTTGCTGAAATCGGCGGCGGTGGCCACTTGCAAGTCCTGGCGGATACGGAATGTGCCCTCGAAAACCGGGACACGCTCTTTGATCGCCGGCAAATAGAGAATTTTAGATTGCGGGTAGACCGCTGACTTCACTTGAGTCCCTCGCGTGGGGTCAATTTCGAGCTTGATCGGTTTGTAGCCTTTCATGCCGGGCGCATATACATGGACGTCCGGAGGGAGCCGCACCTCCGCGGTCAGCGTGATAAGGTTCCCGGGAAACGCAATGCGATCAGATTGTGCAATCGTGAGTTGGAGGTGGGGCGCTTCAACGCTGTTCGTGACTTCTTCGCCAAGCTCCGGAAAGACTTTAACAACAACGTTGTTCCCGGAAAGCCGCTCGCGGTACTTCGCTTCGAAGAACTTTTCTCGAATCACGCCACGAGTGTCGATAAAGAAATATCCCGGGCGAGCCATACTCTTGAACTGACCTGTGGCCTCGACGTTCAGAACCTGGTAGGCGCGAATGATCTTGGAATCGGGATCGGCGAGCAAGGGGAAATCGATTTTGCGGGGATCCGCGAAGTATTTCAAGATGGCTTCGCTGTCGTAGCTGATCGCTGCGAGTTTCATTCCTTGCTTCTCGAATCTTGCTTTCGCGTTCTGCAGCTGAACTAGCTGCCCTTTGCAGTAGGGTCACCAATCCGCAGAGCGGAAGAAGAGCACAACGGTGCCATGCGGCCCCTTTAGACTTTCCAATGTCTGTTCCCGGCCAAATTGGTCGCGAGCGGAAAAGGCCGGAGCCTTCTGCCCGACGGGTAGCCCAATTGAATTAAGCAACTGAAGGGATGAAACGTGAATGGCATTTGCTTCAAGCGTCCCGCTGACGGTTATAGCCTCCCCCAAATGTCCCAATGCCTGAGTCTGCGGTTCGAGATTGAAAACCTGCCGGGTCGTATCGTCGTACAACACCAGCTTTGCCCCCGGCACGTGGTCCGTGCACTTATCCGCTTCCGCGAAAGCCTCATCTGCGGTGCAGCCGCTATTAATAATGACGCCCGACCATGGTCCGGAAGTTCGCGTACTCTGTTCTCCACTCAATACGAAATTGGCGGCGAAAAGGAATGCCAACGCGATTGTTAGAGACGGTCTCGTCATGTTCTTCTCCATATGTCCGGTGGGAAGAGCTTCCAACAAAACAACCACGACTCTTCCTCAGAGGTACCCAGAGATATATGCCCTCCGCCGGCCCCAGTATTCCCAACCTCCAAAGAAAGTTTTCGTTCTGAATCTCCGGAATATTTGAGTCGCATGGCGGCTTTAGTAGGAGATGCGAAAACAATTTCTTGCAGAATTCGCTACTCAAAAGCTTCTTCAAGCGACCGGGCAGTCCGAGCACCTGACCGACCGGGAGTTCGGATTGCTCTCTTCCGTATCTTGTCCGGACGTTTGCGGTGAGCGTGACAGCCTTTTCACCCCCCATGTAAAAGACACAAACACGGCGAAACATTCCGGAGCTTGAAAGAACTGGGAATAAACGGCGCATGAATGGCTTTTCACCACATTAGGAGGTCATCGCAGTGTCGTTTCGATTACTTGTCTTGGTGAGCCGATTGTCTTAGGAGTCTTGCGGAGCCTCCGGTGATTGCAGCATGGATCAGATAACAATTTTCACGTCATTCGCGGCAGGCCTGATTTCCTTATTGTCACCTGATCCTTGCCGGCGTTCTCGCGATTGCCAGCACCAAGGGAACGGTCATGGACGGCATGTTTCTGCTGGCGGCTTATTCGCTGGGTCTTGGGATACCATTTTTGATGACCAGCATGGCGTTGAATCGCTTTCTTCGGTTCTACAGCCGCTTCAAACAACACTTTTGTGTGGTGAAATCGCGGCCGGAAGCTCGTGCACACCGCGGTTGTGCGCAAACTGACTCAGATCGGCCGCCTGGCTCAAGCCAGTTCCTTCACCGCGGCGCCTGTTGTCCGGGTCGTGCGGCAATGGAAGGCTAAGGATTTGCGAGCGATCGCGTTCGTGCAAGCAAAGACGGACCGGCGTATTCTGGCCGTGTCCAGCATTCCTATCGAAGGCCTCAAATAGCTGCTTCGGCGCTTCGCGTCACACGCCGGCCGAAGCCAGCCTCTACAACTGCTTCGGCTTGGTGAGGCGCGCCACGATTTCGTCCAACGCCAGGTCGGCCTTCGCCTCGATTTCGGCAGACGTCTGGTCCTGGATCGGATGAGCCACGTAGACGGCATCGAAGTCTGGCCTTCCCAAAGCGGCCGCCTGTGCGCGCGCCGGGACATTGAATTCATGCGTCGCTACTGGTACTGCGGGAATACCCCAATTCTCCAGGCGAATCGTGTCGTGCAAACTGCACGTTGTGCACGACCCTCAATCTGCCAAAGCCTCGATCACGGCGTCAACGCTCCTTAACCTTTCCAGCAATTGCTCGGGCGCCGGTTTCGTAAAAGTGGGCTTGATCTCACGCGTTACGCGCGCAACCGCATGACTTTCCAGCAACGCGCGTTCAAGGCGATCGAGGAAGACGTTGCCTCCCGGCTTGCTGATGTCGAGAAGGGCAACTGTTTTTCCGGCCATTGTCTGCAAACGTCGCGCTTGCGCCGCAATCAGTTTTCGCTCGTTACACGGATTCACAAGAGTTATGGACATGGATAAGTCACCTTTTGGCTGCCGCGAGATCCGGTTGCCCAGCTCCCAATGACCGCCGAAAACTTTCCGGCCCCGCCGCCGGCCACGATAATTCCGATGGCATCTGGCGATCGGAATTTCTGATAACAACGCTCACCATCGATGATGACTTCTCGATACAAGTGCGTCTGCCTTGTACCCTCTCCGTCATCGTCGTAGGCGCGAATGGGAATGCCGGTGTTGTTGAAAAGGAACTCGCGCGCATCCTGCTTTCGAAAACCATCGCGGTGGATAGTTCTCACATGTTCCAGGCCCAACACGACCAGAGCTTCGGCTGCCATGCAAGCACGATAGCTCCATACGGTTGCCAGAGCGTGCGCGATGGCCTTGAGCACGCCTTTGGCGCTCCTCGCCTGATGTTCGCTCACGCCGTGCGGCGCTTCGCCAGCGAACAATGTAATCGCGCTTTGGTCGGAGCGAAATCCTAGATCGACGTGGAGAGGTTCCCACGGGGTCTCTTCCTCGTTTTCTCCGATGCAATAAGCGAACTTGCCCGGATTGCCGAGCGTCGACATATCGATTCCGTCCGGCATGGCGCCGCCGAGGTTTCTCAAAATCAATTGCAACGCGCGTCCCAGAGTACTGTTGGCGCGTGCGACGTTGCTGAACACATTCTGACCGCAAGCAAATCCGAGCCTCCGGCGAATCGGGCCGTTGACAATGATGAGGGGCGCGGCAAAATGAGTGGTCCCTTGAACACCGTGGATATTTAGCCGCTCATCGCAAACAGCACGTACCAGCGGCAGCAACACATCCATCATTGCGGGTTCGCACCCGGCCATGACAGCGTTGGCAGCGATCTTCTCCACGGTCGCTTCTCCGTAGCACGGCGGTATCATTCCAATGACCTGCGCTGGATCGAGTCCCCGCATCATGTGCTCAACACGCTCTACTGTAGGAGGAACCACGGGAAGCGGATCTCCGAATTCCCGGACGCAATACTCGTAGGGGTCTTCAGACACGTCGATGCGAGAAGCTCGTGCCCCAACGGCAGAGTAAACGTTCAGGGGCTCCGCCGGCGCGCTCGAATCCACCGGCTCGAGATGACGGGATGAGCAACCGGGCTTGCGCTGAGGCGCGCCATCGTGAGCATCGGCAATGGGATGGCGGCCCATCTCCGTGGCAATTGCGTTCAACTCATCCTTATCGAAACCTATCTGCGCTCTCTTGACGTATCCATCGGCGCCAACAAGAACAAATGCAGGCACTGCCACAGGATCGTAAGCTCGTGTTAGCTGCAGGTTGGAATCGACTTCAACGGGGAAAGCGGCTGATGTCTGTTCCACGAATTGACGGGTGAGCGTTTCGGGGTCCTGGGAAATGCCGATCACCTGTGCGGTTTGTTCCGCCAACCGATTCAGATACGGAATGGTCAGTCGACAGGTGGGACAATCCGTTTCCAGAAAAACCAATAAACATGGCTCCTCAGAAGTGGCTTTCGAACCGAACTGTGGCGCTTTCTGTCCAGCTTCAATCATGCGTTTGGGAATACGATAGCATGGCTCCACTCTCCAACCTCTGAGGGGCCACGCGAGACCGCAGGGCAACGAACAATCGATAAGCCATAAGAATCGCGAGAAGGACGCCGTACGTCACGGGTCGCTGGATGTCCGCCTTCACGAGCCACACATAGTGCACGACACCGGCGAATGCGCTGACATAAACGAGCCGGTGCAGCAGTTGCCATCGCTTCCCGCCGATTCGGGAGATCCACTTTCTGGTGGATGTCACCGCTAGTGGAACCATCAAAGCAAAACCCGCAGCGCCGGCTGTAATGAACGGCCGCTTTAAGACGTCATGCATGATGTCGGGAATTGAGAAAAACTGGTCCAGCCAGAGGTAGGTCGTTAGATGGAGGAACCCGTAGAAAAACGCAAAGAGTCCTACCATGCGCCTGAACTTAATGACCGCGTTCCAGCCTGCGAGCTTCCGCAACGGCGTCATGGAAAGCGTGATAAGCAGGAAACGTAAAGTCCATGCACCGGTGTCTTCCGTAATATCTTTTATCGGATTCGCACTGAGGTTTCCCATCGCCACCGCCGTCAGAAGCAAAAAAAGCGGCGTCAGGCAAGTCAAAAACACACAGACTTTCAGGACCTTTTGGGGCTTCAACATTAACGCTCCAGACAGTTAGAAATTCTTTCTGAGATCCATTCCGCTATACAAATGAGCAACCTGATCAGCGTATCCGTTGAATAACAGCGTCTTCCGCTTAAAGAACTCACCAATGCGGCGCTCGGAAGCCTGACTCCAACGCGGATGATCGACGGCTGGATTCACGTTCGCGAAAAAGCCGTACTCGTTAGGCGTTGCCCTCATCCATGCCGTGACGGGTTGCTTTTCGACAAAGTTGTATGTCGTGACGTCTTTATAAGGAGTTTGCTTTTCGTCCGTGTTCGTTTGGGCGATCAACAACGCCGAGACCGACTGGATGAACCGGCACCTGTTCAGATAGACGCTTTCCGGTGTGATTTCGGAAGATAGGATATCGGGTCTTTTCGTGATCAGCATGACATCTATAAAAGACCCGGCAACGATCTTTTATTCCCGAAAGCTGCTGGAAAACCTCGGCCAATCTCCGAATTCTCAACCTTCGAGCCTATGGAGGTACTCGTATACGGGAAGAGCAAGACTGGAGGCTACCTTGAGGTTGCCGTCTCGATCGAGATTGGAGACCACATAGACCAGATAACGATTCGTCTCGAATCCTGCGATTTCCAATTGACCTTCGTTGGCGCGGTATAGAGGCACACCGGATGCCTGCACCGTCGCGGCGATATCGGCATGGTCGAAAGCTTCCCCGTTCTTTTCGGTAATGACCAGCGAGAGAATTGCTCCATTATTTCCGGTCAGTATGACATGCACGTATTGCCGATGATTCGCGACGCAGCGATGCCCCTGGATCACCTGAAAATTGGGTCCCAGCTTCTCTTTCACCATCGGCACGAGCCCAATGAACTCCGGACCCAGGGCGCCACGACCGGTCTCCTGACTCATGTGTTCGAAAGACAAGAGCTCTTTCCATTTGCCTAACACCAAAGCGCAATGGACGTGATCCACTAATCCCACACGCATCAGTTCCTGAGCTTCTGCCGAAATGAGTTGGAACGAATCCTGGCTGGCCGTAATCATCGGTCCAAAGATATGACCGGTCCGCACAGCAACGATACTTCCAGCAGCAAGGATGACAAGCGCTGCTGCGGCCATCGCCCACTGTCGAAGATCAAAATCGAAAAAACTTCTGCGCCCTCGAATTCTGTTCTGAATGGACTCCAGCAACACCGCAGGCGCCGTTTCCTGCTCAACGGCACGCTTGACGGTCCGCTTCAGACGAGCTCGAGCGTCCAGGACCTTCGTACAGTCAGGACAGACGGAGAGATGACGGAGAACTTCATGATTGGTCTCTACGAGCAACTCGTTGTCCAGATAGGAATCGAAATAACGTCGAATCCTCTCGCATGCCTTCTCGTTGAAATTGATGACGTTCATGATTTTCGAACCTCTTGTCTCGCTTCCGGAATACCGCACGCCTTCCCGTAGCCCGCCAATTTCAGGCGGAGATGTTTTCGGCCGCGGCTGAGCCGGGACATCACGGTCCCCACCGGCACGTTCAGCGTTTGCGCAATCTCCTTGTAAGCGAACTCATGGACATCGGCCAGAAGGACGACTTCCCGGAATTCCGCCGGGATCTCATTGAGCGCAGCGAGGACATCTTCGTCTTTGATTTCTTCGGGTATGGGCGGTTCGTAAGGCAGCGTGTCTTCGAATGACTGTTCGCCCTCGGAAACCGTTCTATTGCCGAACCACTTGCGCCGGTAATGGCGGATTTCGTTGAACAAGATTTTGAAGAGCCACGCCCTGCAGTTCGTGCCGGGCTCAAACCGATGAAAGGCCTTCCATGCTTGAAGGTAGACATTTTGGACCAGATCCTGAGCTTCGGTCCGGTCCCGCACTAGGTGCACCGCCGTGCGATAGAGGTCCTGCAAATGAGGCACGGCGGCTGCTTCGAATTCGCTCGTTTCAAATTTTCTACTCAAGAACAAGGTTTCTCCAGGATGGGAGGCCGCCCACAAACGAACAAGCCGCAGCAGTGGGATTTTATTCCCAAATCCTCAGAACTAACTTATTCCGCCATCAACGTGAACCTCAGATTCCACAATATAGAGGATCCTGGCGACAGAACCGTCAACGAGTGCCAAAATGGTCACAAAATGGTCACAAAACTTTGGAAAATAACGGGAAAATACGACAACAACTGTTGCGAAAGTGATTGAAACAGCAAGAGGCGGCAAAGTTTACTAAGGCTCATAACCCAAAGGTCGGAGGTTCAAATCCTTCCCCCGCAATTGAAGGCCGCTAACAAGCGGCCTTTTTTCTTGGAGTTAAGACTCTCGATTTATTGGCGCTTTGCCCGGCCCACAAAGGCATCAGATCGGCTCGGCCAGCCGCCTCGGCCGCAATTGAAAGATTTCTGACAAGCATCCGCTGCAGCGGGTAGGGCAAAATCTCGGCTCGCTCTTGTTCTAACTCGCTCATCAAGCGATTCTGAATTCCCCGCGCTAGCCTTCCCGTGAAGGCCTTTGTCAGCCCGGTGAATTCAGCCTTGCGCTGCATCAAGGTCTCGCGATGAATCCTGCTCGCGCCCGATTCTTCACAGGTAAGAAATGCTGTTCCCATCTGAACCGCCTCGGCGCCGAGTGCGAAGGCAGCAATCGCGCCGCGTGCATCTGCGATACCGCCCGCAGCT
>WNFS01002383.1_pt1 | contig 14218 bp, 11 predicted proteins | sample 5400141 | NCBI WGS metagenome assembly WNFS01 (sample SAMN13153358, study PRJNA577476) | soil metagenome | isolation source: 60 cm saprolite under Madrone tree | place: USA:California | collected 2016-06-14
CGTTCGAGTCCTGAATTCGAAAGACGGCGATCGTGTCGGTGTTTTGGTTCGCGGCGTAAAGGAATGTCCCCGAGGGATCGATGTTCATTCCGCGCGGCCACTCCCCTCGCGTCGATTCCCAGCCGATGACGTCGAGCTCGCCCGTGGCCGGGTTGATCGCGAACATCGTGACGCTGTTGTGACCGCGGTTCGTGTTGTAGAGAAATCGCCCGCTCGGGTGGACGCGGATCTCCGCGGTCGTGTTGGACCCGGTGAAATTGTCGGGCAGAGTTGGGATGGTGTCCTTCCAGACGAACGCGCCACGCGCTGAATCGTAGTCGAAAACCGTAATGGATGACACGAGTTCGTCTAGAACGTACGCGTGCCGCCGATCGGGGTGAAAAGCCATGTGCCGAGGTCCCGAGCCGGAGGCGACCGGTGCGAATGGTACCGTGTTCGCGGCGAGCACACCCGTTCCTGGATTGAGATTCAAGACGTTGACCTTGTCCGCGCCGAGGTCGACGCCGAACACGTGATGCCCGTCCAGGTCCGTGAGGATCTGGTGCGCGTGCGGCGCTTCCTGGCGCTCGGGATTGGGGCCAGTGCCGTTGCCGGCGCCGAGGAAGATGTCGGTCATGGCGCCGATCGCGCCGTTAGCGAGGATCCGATAAACCGGGAAGCTGCCTGGAAAGGCGAGGTTGCCGTAGTTGGCGGCGAAGACATACTGCCCGGAGGGCTGCACGCTGATGTGGGTCGTGAACGCGCCGTTTGCCGACACCATGTTGAGGAAGCCTAGCGTCCCGTTCGCCGGGTTGATGGCATACGCACTCACGTGCCCGGCAAGGTCCTCGTTGACGGAATAAAGGTGCGTCTGCGTCGGATCGAGCGCGACAAACGATGGGTTCGAGGCCGGAACAATCTGGAGCTCCGTCAACCCGCCATCGCTCGGATCCATCTTGAACACATAAATGCCTAAGGCCGTACTCTGATGGGTTCCTCCGGGCGGGACGCCTGGAAACGTGTAAGTACCGACGTAGACGAACCGAGCCTGCGCATCGGATGGCTTGGCGGCGGCGACCGAACGCGGGGCGCCGGTGGCGAGCGCTGCGGTCGCGCCAAGCAACGGAATGAACTGACGACGCGTGAGGCCGGACGACAATGGTTTTTGATCAAGATCGGAGTCTTTTGACGCTGGCATCTTGCCCTCCTTTCAACAGTCACAGTGGATCACAGGAGCGCCGTGGTCAGACTCGGGGGGCGGCTTGCGGCCGCCCAAGGTCAAGGACACGTCTGATTTCCAATGCACTTCATCGAGGGGCGAGGCAGGGTGGGCCCCGAATGCGCGCATCCCCACTCGAGCTTTCGGAGGCATCGGGGGACTTGACGCGCCGTACGGCGTTCAGGGACATATCCACCCCTCAGAAGAGCGGGTAGTGTCGAGGGGAGCCATGGTGCTCCCGTGCCGCGAGGGTGTCAAGATGGAGTCGGCCCGGGGGCTGTGTCTATACGTCGTTTCACGTATGGGATGGACCCTGCGAGCCGCTCAAGCTGAGATGCTTTCGGCTTCCCGTATCCATGGCCGATGGGACGGGAGCAGTCCCCTCAGTCCGGGGGGTCCAACAGACGCGGCTACTCGGACCTGCGCTCGGTCAGCAAGAGTGTGGTCGGTCTGCCGGTCGGCATCGCCCGCCAGCAAGGGAAGATCGATATCGGGGCCTCACCGCTCGCGTACTACCCGCGCAACGCCTACCTGCGGTCGCCTACGCGCGACGCGATCACGGTGGAACACCTGGCCTACCAAACCGCAACCCGCACTAGACGTAAGCACGCCAAGGCGAGGATGGCTATGGCCATAAGGCTCAACGTGGCCGGCTCAGGAACAGCACCGTCATTCTTTAGCCGGAATGAAACATCATCGGTAATGTTCCACGTCGTGGTGCCGTTTTGCATTTGGCGCGCGCCAAACGTGTCTACATTTGCACTCAGCCAGACCCAGCGAGCGTCTGGAGCAGCGTCGAATACTGACATCCAATACGGAGTTCCCGGCGCGGCGCTGAAGGGCGTGCTCAGGGTCGCAGAGTAGAACGTGACCGGGTCGAATGGGCTGCCTGTAGTGGCACTCGAAGATGTCGGAATTACAGCAACGGTTGACAAAGGCGAGCCGGGATTCCCGCCAGTATCCGGATAGAAGGTAATCTGAAAACTGGTGCCACCACTACGCAGTGTGCCCCACCACTCTACGGCGCTCACCGTTCCGCCGCCAGCGAGTTGAAAATTGTCCGCGACCCGGAACCCGGGAGTCCCTCCAAGGTTGTTTAGCGTGCTTGAAATGAGCTGACTGGATGAATTCGCCCCCGGCAATTGCTCGAACAGCGTAGCCCCTTCGGACACGCTTGGCCCTAGAATCAGAAACACTGCGATCAAGAATCGAGATGTCATCAACGTTTTCTCCCCTGAGTTTCGGTGCGCCGATGGAACCGCAACACGCATGGATCGGGCTCGCCATGTTCAGACGCTTCAACAGGGTGGCACCGACAGGCTGAACCGCACGAGGGTTAGGAACGCCGGAAGCAGACTCGCCCTCATTGGCACTCTCCGGTGACGTTCTCAGCCGCAGATCTCGGCCCAGTATCGTCTCTTTCGACCTACCCGTCAGGTCTGCTTACACAACCGGTCCTTGCCATAGAGTCATCGGGACCGACGGCAACTTGCAGGCCATCGCCGGGCACGCTGCGTTGACGCGTCCTTAGGACGAACCGCCGGGGAGGCCGGGATCGCTCTGTCAGGTATGTCGACATGGCCCGCATCGGGATCCTGGGGTCGGTCACCCTCTCGGCCGCCGACTCGCCGACGTGCCCCGCCCTTGGCGCAGCGCCGACTCGATGAGGGCGTCCACCATCCAGCGGGCCACCGCCTCCACTTCGCGATAGCTCGAGCCCCAGATGTCGCGCAGCACCACGTACGACTCGACGCCATAGATCAGCGACAGGGCTTTGATGAGGCGTTCGTAGGTCCGCTCGCCCAACGTGGCGCGCAAGGGGGCGGCCGCCCGGTGCAGCATGTAGCGGCGGTGGCCCCGCCGGTAGGGCTCCTCCTCGAGCAGACCCATGCGCTCCAGCGACTCGTGCTCCAGCGAGAGCTGGAGCGCCGCCCGCATGTGGGGCTCGAACTCCTTGAAGAGCGGGAAGGTTTTGTCGAAGAGCTCACGCACCCGCTGGAGGCCGTCGCCGGAGCGAGGCTCGAAGCGGCGCACGGGGGCGAGGGCCTCGCCCACGACGGCAGTGACGAGGGCGCTCCGGCTCGGGAAGTAGCGATAGGCGGTCGCTCGCGACACGCGGGCCTTGGCCGCGACCTCCGGCACCGAGGGGATGCGGCCCCGCTGGACGAGGGTCATCGCCTGTGCGAGGAGGCGCCGGTAGGTCCGGGCGCGCGGACCGCGCTCGGCCCCCGGCGGCTGCACCCAGCCGAGGCCGGGCGCGGCAACAAGCGACTTGACAAAGGGCGACACCGGCCCTAGTCTCGCACAACCGCGTGAGACACGTGTCTCATTCTGCGCGCCACGGCGCGGTGCGGCGCGCCGGTCACCCTCGAGGAGGAGGCCATGGCCAACGTCCTCTTCACGAACGTTCGGATCCTGGACGCCAGCGGCGCCGCGCCCTACCCCGGCGAGGTGCTCGTACAGGGCAATCGCATCACCCGCGCGGCCCGGGGGGCGCGCGCGTTGCCCACGAGCGGGGTAACCGTAGTGAACGGCGGCGGCGCCACCCTCATGCCCGGCCTCGTCGAAGCGCACACCCACTTCTCCTGGAACGACCAGCCCGGCCTCAGCGAGATCCAGCGCATGCCCACCGAGGAGCACGTCCTCTGGTGCGCCCACATCGCCAAGCGCTACCTCGACATGGGCTGGACGTCCTGCATCGGCGCCGCCACCGCCAAGCCGCGCCTTGACGTGGTGATCCGCAACGCCATCGAATCGGGCCAGATCCCCGGCCCGCGTTACCTCGCGGCAAGTCAGGAGATCACGGTGCCCGGCGGCCTCGGCGACGAGACGCTGCCCCACCTGCCCTACCCGGAGTTCAGCTTCGGGGCCATCGTCAACGGCCCCGAGGAGATGCGGAAGACGGTGCGCATGTTCCTCAAGTACGGCGTCGACACCGTGAAGCTGAACCTCTCCGGCGAGTACATCGCGGGCATCCCCGCCGAGCTCACGCCGATGACGGACGAGGAGATCGCTGTCGCGGTGAAGGAGACCCACGTCCGGGGCAAGCGCGTCTCCGCGCATGCCCGCTCCGCAGAGGCGGTGAAGCAGTGCGTGCGCCACGGCATTGAGATCATCTACCACGCGAGCTTCGCCGACGAGGAAGCGCTCGACATGCTGGAGGCGCGGAAGGACCGGCACTTCGTGGCCCCGGGCATCGCGTGGCTGATCAACACCTCGTTCCACGCCGCGGAGTGGGGCATCTCGCCGGACGCGGCGAAGGCCATGGGCTACCACCGCGAGCTCGAGGTCGCCTGCGAGACGCTGAAGAAGATGCACAAGCGCGGCATCCGCGTGCTGCCCGGCGGCGACTACGGCTTCGCCTGGATCAAGCACGGCACCAACGCGAAGGACCTCGAGTACTTCGTCTCCCACCTGGGCTTCACGCCCATGGAGGCGCTCCGCTCCGCGACCTTTTACGGCGGGCAGATAATGCTGCGCGGCGGCGAGCTCGGCCAGATCAAGGAGGGCTACCTCGCCGACCTGCTCCTCGTGGACGGCGATCCCGTGGCCAATGTCGCCGTGCTCCAGGATCCCAAGCGCATCCTCGGCATCATGAAGGACGGCGCCTTCCACAAGGACCCGCAGGGCCGCGCCGCACGCGGTCGCTGGAGCCTCCCCGCCGCCTGAGGTGCGGACCCGCATGCCGACCCAGTTCATCGAGCGCGTGGCCGTCGAGTGCGATGGCGACGGCGAGGCCGTCCTGATGATCCACGGCCTCGGCGGCACCTCCAATGTCTGGACGCCCGTCCTCCCCGCGTTGGCCCGGCATCGGACGATCCGGCCGGATCTACCCGGCTCGGGCCGCTCCCACCGGGTGGAGGGGCCGCTGACGATCGGACGCTTCGTGGAGGCAATGCAGCGCGTGTGCGGGGCGTTGCGCCTCGACCGCGTGCACGTCGCCGCGCACTCCCTCGGCACCATCGTGGCCCTGCACCTCGCGGTCACCACGCCGCGGCTGGTGAGGAGCCTGGCCCTCTTCGGTCCCCTCGCGAGCCCGCCCGACGCGGCCCGGCCCGGCATCCGCGCGCGGGGCGCCAAGGCGCGCGACGAGGGCGAGGCGGGCATGCAGGCGATCGCTGACGCCCTGCTCACCACCGCGGTCTCGGCGGAGACGCGGACGCGGCGGCCGGTGGCAGTGGCGGCGGTGCGCGAGCTACTGATGCGCCAGTGCCCCGACGGTTACGCGCGCACCTGCGAGGCCCTCGCCGACGCCCAGCCGGCGGAGGTGGGCGGTATCGCGTGCCCGACGCTCCTCGTCACCGGCGACGAGGACACGGTGTCCCCGGCCCAGTCGGTGCGGCAGCTCGGCGGGCGCATCCCCGGGGCACGCGTCGAGGTGCTGGCGCGCTGCGGGCACTGGACGCCGATCGAGAAGCCGGCTGAGTGCGAGGACTTGTTGAAGCGCTTCTACGCCCAGCGCATGTAAGGGAGCCAACCATGACGAGCGTGCTCTTCACCAACGTACGGCTCATCGACGGAACGGGGAATGCGCCCTATGCCGGCGAGGTGCTGGTGCAAGGAAATCGGATCGCGCGGGTGGCCCGGGGCACCCGTTCCCTGCCCACGGCGGGGGTGACCGTGATCGACGGCGCCGGCGCGACCCTCATGCCCGGCATGGTCGAAGCTCACACGCACTTCTCCTGGAACGATGCGGCAGGGCTGGCCGACCTCCAGCGCCTCCCTCTGGAGGAGCACGTCCTCTGGTCCGCAAACGTGGCCAAGCGCTACCTCGAGGCCGGCTGGACATCGTGTGTCGGCGCGGCCTGCGCCAAGCCCCGGCTCGACGTGGTGACGCGAAACGCCATTAACCAGGGTCTCATCCCCGGCCCGCGCTACCTCGCGGGCAGCCAGGAAATCACCGTGGCGGGCGGGCTGGGCGACGAGACGCTGCCGCACCTGCCCTTCCCGGAGTTCAGCTTCGGCGTCCTCGTGAGCGGTGCCGAGGAGATGCGCAAGGTCGTGCGCATGTTCCTCAAGTATGGGGTGGACCACGTGAAGCTGAATCTTTCAGGAGACAACTTCACGCCGACCTCGCCCGCCGGCACCACGTGGATGAGCGACGAGGAAGTCGCCATCGCGGTGCGGGAGGCGAAGATGCGCGGCAAGCGCGTGGCCGCCCACGCGCGGTCGTGCGAGTCCGTGAAGCAGTGTGTGCGCCACGGCATCGAGATCATCTACCACGCGAGCTTCACCGACGAGGAAGCGCTCGACATGCTGGAGGCCAACCGCGACCGGCACTTCGTGGCGCCGGGGATCGGCATCCTCGTCGCCATGCTCGACCACGCCGCGCCCTGGGGCATCACCCGCCAGAAGGCGGTGGAGATGGGCTACGAGGTGGAGCTGGCGGCGGCCGTCGAGTCCCTCAAGAAGATGCACAAGCGCGGCATCCGCGTCCTCCCCGGCGGCGACTACGGCTTCGCCTTCACCCCGCACTGCGAGAACGCTCGCGACCTCGAGTACTTCGTGAAGTACCTCGGGATGACGCCGATGGAGGCGCTGCTGTCGGCCACCCGGTACGGCGGCGAGATCATGATGAAGGGCGGCGAGCTCGGGCAGCTCAAGGACGGCTATCTCGCCGACCTGATCCTGGTGGACGGGGACCCCCTCGCCAATCTCGGCATTCTGCGCGATCAGTCCAAGCTCCTCGCCGTGATGAAGGACGGCGTCTTCTACAAGGAACCCGAGATCCGCTCCGCCCAGTCCCGCTGGGGCCGCTCGGTCGCCTGAGGCCGATCCCGTGCCGCGATTCTGGCGCTGGTTCTGGGTGGTGGTTCTGGGGGTGCCCGTTGCCGCGTTCACCGTCTGGGGTCTCGTCGACAACGCCAAGCTCTTCCTCACCACCGCGCTCAACGGGCTCACCTTGGCCGCGTTGTACTTCCTGGTGGCGAGCGGCTTCACCCTCGTCTTCGGACTCATGCGCAACGTCAACCTGGCCCATGGCTCCCTGTATCTCCTCGGCGCCTACGTGGGCTACGTGGTCGGCGACAAGACCGGCTCCTGGCTCCTCGCCGTCGCCGCCGGCTTCGCGAGCTCCGCGCTGATCGGGCTCGTCTTGCAGACGACGGTGTTCCGGTTCATGCAGGGTCAGGATCTGCGCCAGACCTTGGTTACCATCGCGCTCTCCATCATGCTCGCCGACGTGCTCCTGTGGATCTTCGGCGGCGAGATCTACCAGTTCGATCCGCCCCGGTGGATCTTCGGCCGGACGCCGCTGCCGCTGGTGCAGGTGTACCCGACCTACCGGCTGGTGCTGCTGGCGATCTCGGCCGCCATCGGCGTACTCCTCTGGCTCTTCCTCAATCGCACCCGCGTGGGGATGATGATCCGCGCCGGCGTTGACGACCGCGCCATGCTCGCCGCCGCCGGCGTCAACGTGCAGGCGGTGTTCGCGATCACGTTCGCGATCGGCGCCGGGCTTGCCGGGTTCGCGGGGGTAGTCGGCGGCACCGCGCTCTCCATCGCCCCCGGCGAGGACACGCGCTACCAGCTCGCCTCGCTGGTGGTGGTGATCGTGGGCGGCATGGGCAGCGTGGTAGGAGCGGCCATCGGTGCCGCCCTCATCGGGGTGGCCGAGCAGTTCGGTCTGGCCTACGCGCCCACCTACAGCGTGGTGTTCACCTTCGTCATCATGGCGCTGGTGCTGGCCTTTCGCCCGCAGGGCCTCCTGGGGAGACGCGCGTGAGCGCGTCCGAGTGGCGGAAGGCCATGAACGCGGGCGCCGGGCGCACCGCCTGGCCGCGCACGGCCCCGTTGCCCGGACGGAGCGCGGCGCCCGACGAGGTCACGCGGGATGGAACGCGCTGGCTCCGCTGGATCGGGGAACGCGTGCGGGCGCGGCACGTGCTCGTGCTCCTCGCGGCGTTGGCCTACCCGCTGCTCGCTCCGCCATTCTTCACCTTCCAGATCGGGGCGCAAGCGCTTGCCCTGGGACTGATCGCGCTCTCGCTCACCTTCCTCGCCGGCTACGGCGGCATGGTGTCGCTGGCCCAAATGACGGTAGCGGGCATCGCCGGGTACATGTACGCGATCTTCGCCACCAGCGGCACCGACATCAGTCTCGGCTGGCCATGGTGGCTGGCGGTGTTCCTGGCGCTCGCCATCGCGACGGTGTGCGGGACCCTCATCGGCTGGTTCTCGGTGCGCACCGAGGGCATCTACACCATCATGATCACGCTCGCCATCGGGGTGGCCTTCTTCTACCTCGTCCAGCAGAACTACTCGGTCTTCAACGGCTTCCAGGGATTCCAGTCGGTGAAGTCGCCGCGCGTGCTCGGCCTGGAGCTGCGCGATCCCGTGCCGTTCTATTATCTCGCGCTGTTCTGGGCGCTCGCCGGCTACTTCGCCGTCAAGTACCTGCTGCGCGCGCCCTTCGGGGTGGCGTTGCAGGGCATCCGCGACAACCCGCGGCGCATGGCCGCGCTGGGCTTCAATGTCACCGCCCATCGCGTCGCCGCCTACGCGGTGGCCGGCCTCATTGCCGCGGTGGGCGGGATCCTCATGGTCTGGTACAACGGGCTGGTGTCGCCGGGCTCGGTGGGCACGAGCTGGCTCATCAATATCCTGATCATCGCCGTGCTCGGCGGGATGCGGCATCCCATCGGGCCCTTCATCGGCGCCATCGTCTTCGTGCTGCTTCAGAACTTCGCCGTCGATCTCGTGGACCGCGAGCGGTTCAACCTGCTCATCGGAGCCATCTTTCTGATCATCGTGCTGTTCTCGCCCGACGGCCTGCTCGGCTGGTGGGCGGGCGGCGCCGCCCGGCTACGCGCGGCGTCGGCGCGGGGGCGGCTGGGTCGCCGGGTCGAGACAGGGGAGGCATGAGCGGAAGATTCCACCCACGCAGCCAGCCGGCTGCGTTCACCAGGAGGAGAAGACAATGACGTCACTCACCAGGCAGTGCATGCGGATGCTGGCGCTTGCGGCGCTCTTCGCCGTCGTTGCCGGCACCGCCGACGCCCAGCAGGTGGTCAAGATCGGCCTGCTCGCCACGCTGGAAGGACCCTTCGCGGCGGGCGGCCAGGACGGGATGCGCGGCGCCGAGCTCGCGGTCAAGCAGCGCAACGGCGTGGTCGCCGGAAAGAAGATCGAGATCATTAAGGCCTCCTCGGACGCGAAGCCCGACGTGGCGGTCAACGCCACCCGGAAGCTCGTGGAGCAGGACAAGGTCGACATCATGGTCGGCCCGCTCTCCGGCTCCGAGGGCATCGCGGTGAAGAACTACTCCAAGTCCCAGCCAGGCACGACCTTCATCAACGGCTCGTCGGGCGCGCAGGCCACCACCCTCCAGGACCCGTCGCCCAACTTCTTCCGCTTCAACACCGAGGGCGCGCAGTGGATGGTGGGCCTCGGCGAGTACGCGCTCAAGACCAAGGGCTACAAGAAGATGGCGCTGATCGCCGAGGACTACGCCTTCCCGTACTCCCAGGTGCAGGGTTTCATGACCGAGTACTGCAAGGCGGGTGGCCACGTGACCCACAAGGCGTGGGTCCCGCTCGGCGGCAAGGACTACTCCTCCGTCATCGCCAAGCTCCCCGGCGACGTGGACGCCCTGCTGGTAGTGCTCGGTGGCTCGGACGCGGTGAACTTCCTCACCCAGTACGAGCAGGCGGGCGGCAACAAGCCCATGGTGGGCGGGTCCATCACGGTGGATCAGACCGTGCTCAACTTCAAGGGCAAGCGGCGCGAGTCGCTCCTCGGCACGCCGTCGGCCGGCCCCATCGCCGACAGCTACGACGCCCCGGAGTGGAAGAAGTTCGTGGCCGACTACAAGGCCAACTTCAAGGACGGCTTCCCCAGCCCGTCGCTCTTCGCCTACGTCTACTACATCAACATGAAGGCTGCGCTGGACGGCCTCGACGCGGTCAAGGGCGACCTCTCCGGCGGCCAGGCCAAGTACCGCGAGGCGCTCAAGAACCTCAAGCTCCAGACGCCCACCGGGGTGGTGACGCTGGACGAGAACCGTCAGGCCATCGGCACCACCTTCGTCACCGAGGTAGCGGCGGGCGCCGACGGCGTCTACTACAACAAGGTCGTGAAAGTCGTGCCGAACGTCAACCAGCGGCTGGGCATGTCCAAGGCCGATTTCGACAAGGTCGGTCTCGGCTCCCGGGACGTCCCGAACTGCCCGTAGGCAACGGAGAAATCAAGGAAAGCAAGTGAGGAATGTGGTTTCCATCACCGAGCTTCGTCAGGACCGCCAGACGCCGATCGCGTCGGGTGACGCCCTCGTCCTCGAGGGCGTCACCCGCACGTTCGGCGCGCTCAAGGCCATCGAGGAGGTGTCGCTCTCCGTCGCGGCGGGCGAGCGCCGCGCCCTCATCGGCGCCAACGGCGCCGGCAAGACCACGCTGTTCAACGCCGTCACCGGCGACTTCCCGCCCACTGCTGGGACCGTGCGTTTCTTCGGCGAGGACGTCACCGCGCTGGCTCCGCACGAGCGCATTCGCATGGGGCTGCGCCGCACCTACCAGTCCTCGCTCCTCTGCCGCGAGCTCACGGTGGCGGAGAACCTCTTTCTCTCGGTGCGGGGCGTGGCCCGTGGCCGCTTCGGCCTCCTGCGTCCGCGCCCCTCGCATCCGTCCCGCGCCGCCACCGCGGATCTCCTCGACCGCGTCCGCCTCGGCGCGGTGGCCGACCAGCCGGTGGCTTCGCTCTCCCATGGCCAGCAGCGCCAGCTCGAGATCGGCATGGCGCTGGCGGGGGCGCCGCGCCTCATCCTCTTCGATGAGCCCGCGGCGGGACTGTCCCCCGCGGAGCGGCGGGAGCTGGTGGCGTTGCTCACCGCGCTCCCGCCCCACATGGGCTACATCATCATCGAGCACGACCTCGACGTGGCGTTGCGGGTCGTCGAGCGCGTCACCGTGATGCACAACGGGCACGTGCTCAAGCACGGCACGCCCGATGAGATCGAGGGCGATGCCGAGGTCCAGGCGATCTACATTGGCGGAGGGCACCGCTGATGGCCTGGTACTCCCGCGGGCGGCCACGCCGGACCGCGCGGCCCATCCTCCAGGTGGAGCGGCTCGACGTCCACTACGGCCGCGCCCATGCCCTCCAGGAGGTCTCGCTCACCCTGGACCACGGCGTGATCGCGGTGATCGGTCGCAACGGCATGGGGAAGACCACACTCTGCAACGCCATCACCGGGCTCGTCCCCGCCGCGGGCAGCGTGCGGCTCGCCGGCGAGGAGATCCTCGGCCTGCCGCCCCACCTCATCACGGAGCGGGGCGTCGGCTACGTGCCGCAGGGGCGCCGAGTCTGGCCGTCGCTCAGCGTCGACGAGCACCTCCGCCTCGCCGCGCGCCCCCAGGGCGGGCCGTGGACGGTGACCCGCGTCTACCAGATCTTCCCGCGCCTGGCCGAGCGTCGCCACAATGGCGGGGCGGAGCTGTCCGGCGGCGAACAGCAGATGCTGGCCATCGCGCGCGCCCTCCTCTTCAATCCCATGCTCCTCGTGATGGACGAGCCTACCGAGGGCCTCGCCCCGGTGATCGTGCAGCAGGTCACGAGCATGTTGAAGCAGCTGGCGGCGGACGGCGAGATCTCGGTGCTCCTTATCGAGCAGAACCTGGGCGTGGCCATCGACGTGGCCGACACCGTCGACGTCATGGTCAATGGCCGCATCGCGCGCTCCATGCCAGCGGCCGAGCTGGCGGCCGATCGCCATCTGCAGCAGCAGCTCCTCGGCGTGAACACCGGTACCGACGACGCGCCGGATGAAACGCTCGCGCTTGCCGAGGGCGCCTTCCCGGCGCGCGCGGAGACCGGCGAGGTGCGGATCTACACGGTGCGGCGCGCCACCGACGACACGCCGCCGGGCGAGGCACCCGGCGCTCTCGCGGGCGCGCCCGCCGACCGGGCGGTGCGCGGCTTCACCCGATGGAACGCGGCGGACCCACTGGCCGCGCCGCGTGACCGGCTCGTCGACGGGCGGGCGGAAACGGCGGTCCCGATGCCGTCGCTCGCGGGGGCTGCCTCGGCGCTGGCGGAAGGCGGCCGGGACGCCCGGGTGGTCGAGTTTCCGGTGGCCGCAACCACCGGCCGCGCCGCTTACATCGCGGGGACCTTCGACACGAAGGGCCGCGAGCTCTTCTTCCTGCGCAATTGCCTCGAGAAGCTGGGCATGCGCACGGTGACGGTGGACCTCGCGACCTCGGGCAAGCCCTCGCCGGCGATGATCCATCCCCGCGAGGTGGCGCGGCATCACCCGAAGGGCGAGCGCGCCGTGTTCACCGGGGATCGGGGCACCGCGGTGAGCGAGATGGCGGTGGCCTTCGAGCACTTCGTCGTCGGGCGTCGCGACCTCGGCGGCCTCATCTCGGCGGGCGGCTCCGGCGGAACCGCGCTGGCCACCCCGGCCATGCGCCGGCTGCCCATCGGCCTGCCCAAGCTGATGGTTTCCTCGGTGGCCTCCGGCGACGTGCGGCCCTACGTGGGCCCCTCCGACCTCTGCATGATGTACTCCGTCACCGACGTCGCCGGCATCAACCGGATCTCCGAGCGCGTGCTCGCCAATGCCGCCCACGCCCTGGCTGGGATGATCGCCTACGCGCGCCCCTTGAACGCACCGTCCGACACCAAGCCCGCCATCGGGCTGACCATGTTTGGCGTCACCACGCCCTGCGTGCAGGCGGTGACCCGGGCCCTCGAGGAGCGCTACGACTGTCTCGTCTTCCACGCCACCGGCACCGGCGGCCAGTCGATGGAGAAGCTCGTCGACTCGGGGCTGCTCGCGGGGGTGATCGACGTCACCACCACCGAGATCGCCGACGAGATCGTGGGCGGCGTGCTCTCGGCCGGGCCCGGCCGTCTCGACGCCATCGCCCGCGCCCGGGTGCCCTACGTGGGCTCGTGCGGCGCGCTCGACATGGTGAACTTCTGGGCTATGGACACCGTCCCCTCCCAGTTCCGCGGGCGCAATCTCTACCGCCACAACGCCAACGTGACCCTGATGCGCACCACTCCCGAGGAATGCGCGCGCATCGGCCGATTCATCGCGGACAAGCTCAATCGCATGGAGGGGCCCGTGCGCTTCCTCATCCCCGACGGCGGCGTCTCCCTCATCGACGCGCCCGGCAAGCCCTTCTGGGATCCCGCCGCCGACAAGGCGCTCTTCGACGCCATCACCTCCGGCGTGCGTGCGACGTCGAGCCGCCGGATCGTGCGGCTACCGCACAACGTGAACGATCCCGAGTTCGTGGACGCCCTGGTGGCGGCGTTCGGCGAGATCTCCCGCGAGCCCGTCGCGGCGGCGGGGGCGAGATAGCCATGCCGCGCATCGCGCGCGCGGACATCCTCAAGCGCTTCCGCGCCATGATCCGCCGCCGCGAGCCCATCATCGGGGGCGGGGCGGGCACGGGCCTCTCCGCCAAGTGCGAGGAGGCCGGCGGCATCGACCTCATCGTCATCTACAACTCCGGCCGCTACCGCATGGCCGGCCGCGGCTCACTCGCCGGCCTCATGGCCTACGGCAATGCCAACGACATCGTGCTCGACATGGCGCGCGAGGTGCTGCCCGTGGTCAAGCACACGCCGGTGCTCGCCGGCGTCAACGGCACCGATCCCTTCATGATCACCGAGGATTTCCTGTCGCGGTTGGCCACGCTGGGGTTCTCGGGGGTGCAGAACTTCCCCACCGTGGGCCTTTTCGACGGCACCATCCGCGCCCAGCTCGAGGAGACGGGGATGGGCTACGGCCTCGAGGTCGAGATGATCCGCGCCGCCCATGCCCGTCTCCTCGAGCTGAGCGCGGATAGTGCCGTCGAAGAGGCCCACGGTGGGAAAGTTCTGCACCCCCGAGAACCCCAGCGCGGCCAGCCGCGGCAAGAGGTCCTCGGTGATCATGAAGGGGTCCGTGCCGTTGACGCCGGCGAGCACCGGCGTGCGCTTGACCACGGGCAGCACCTCCCGGGCCATGTCCAGCACGATGTCGTTGGCATTGCCGTAGGCCATGAGGCCGGCGAGTGAGCCGCGGCCGGC
>WNFS01002386.1_pt1 | contig 14211 bp, 17 predicted proteins | sample 5400141 | NCBI WGS metagenome assembly WNFS01 (sample SAMN13153358, study PRJNA577476) | soil metagenome | isolation source: 60 cm saprolite under Madrone tree | place: USA:California | collected 2016-06-14
CGGCGCCTACAACATCGCTGCTCAAGGCGCTGAGCCGCTGTCGGCCCTCCTCGACGCCGCCGGCAAGCTCCATGCCCCAGTGCTCCCCCCTGTCGGTCTCGAGCTCACCGCGTTTGCGCTGCGACGGAGCGGGCTGGCGTCGCTTTCGCCACAGCTCATGGATCTGCTTCGTTGGGGCCGGACGCTATCGACGGCAAAAGCCGCCCGGGAGCTGCGCTTCCGCGCCGCACGGGATACGCGAGCGGCGTTTGAGGACTTCATCCAGCAACGGCGGGTGCTCCGCTACGAGCCCGACCGGCACGCCTATCAGTACGAGAAAGAGCTGGAGGACTTCATCCACAGCCGGCAGCTGGCTTCCGAGAACGGCGAAGGCGAAGAGGTTGGCGCTCCGGCTACGGGTCGCCACCGCCCCCATCGATGACGAGTACCTCCCCGTTTACGTAGCTCGCGGCGTCTGAGACCAGGAACACCACCGCGCCCGCGATTTCGTCGGGAACGCCGATTCGGCCCATCGGATTGGAGCTGAGCACGCGATCGAGAATCGCCTCGTTGGCCCAGAGCGCCTCCGCGAATCGCGTCTTCACAAGGCCCGGGGCGACGGCGTTGACGCGCACCTTCCCCCCGAGCTCTCGAGCGAGCTGGCGGGTGAGCATGATCACGCCGGCCTTGGTGATGTTGTAGACGCCGAGCCCGAGGCCGGGGCGGATCCCGCCGATGCTGGCCACGTTGACGATGGCGCCGCCGTGGTGCTCCATTGACGCCTCGTACACGAGCTTCGTCAGGATGAAGATGCCGCGCAGGTTGACCTCGAACGTTTTGTCCCAAGCGGACAGCTCGGCCCCCAGGACGGGACCGAAGTAGGGGTTGGTGGCGGCGTTGTTGACGAGGATGTCGATTCGCGAGAAACGCTTCATCGTCTCTTCGACTAGTCGCTGAAGGTCCTCTTGCCGGCCCGCGTGCGCCGCGATTCCGACGGCGCGCTCGGGGAACTCTGTGTTGATCCGCTCGGCCTCATCGTCGAGGTCGGCCTGCTTGCGGCTGGACAGGACCACCATGGCGCCCTGCTCTGCCAGCGCGTGGGCGATGGCGCTGCCGATGCCGCGGCTCGCCCCGGTAACGAGGGCTACCCGACCGTCCAGGTCGAACCGGGAGCTCGGCGACACGGCTGATACGATAGCCCGACTCAATGGCGATTACGGGGAAAGCGGCGGAGGACATCCTCGAGCGCATCTTCCAGCCCATGACGAAGCCCAGCGCCATGGACCAGGCCGAGGAAACCCTCCGTCACCCCAAGCGCCTCGTCTACGTCGCCATGTCCAACAAGGCCTTCTACTGGCGAGCTCACATCCAGAAATTCGTGCTCGATTCAGGGATGGTGCCGGTCAGCCCGTTCATGCTCTTCGACTACTACCTGATGCATACGGTCTCGAAGGAGATCGTCCGGGAGGCCATGAACAACCTGCTCGCCCGCTGTGACGAGGTCTGGGTTTTCGGCCGTTTGTCGTTGGGCGTCAAAGTGCAGGTCGGCATCGCCAAGCGGATGAACAAGCCAGTCCGTTACTTCGACATCTCCGATCTTCCCGTCGCCGTGATGCCGATCAGCGAGGAAACGGCGGAAGAAGAGCTCCGGGATTAAGCGGTAGTACCCTCTCCCCTTCGGGGAGAGGGGCGTGAGCTCGGAACAGCGACCCTCCGATACCAGGCTTCCGGTTTGGACAGCTCTTCGAGGCGCGGCATCGTTTGAGGACCCTGCCACGCGAGATTCAAGACCTCCATCCCATGCGCGTCATAGATGGCTTTGGCGAAAGCCTCGCCGAGGCGGTACTGCTGCAGCTTCAAGTCGAGACCTGACAGCTTCCAGATCAAGAGCTCGAGGATGCTTTTGCCGGAGCTGCGCGCGCGATACGCCTCCTCGATGCGCTCGAAGCCGGGCAGCAGCCTCGCACCCAGCTCATTCATGACCAGGTTGCTGTAACCCTCGACGAGCGACATGGTTCCCTGCACGCGCCGCATCACCCGCCACTGCGCGGGCAGGATCCCTGCGAACGCCGCAATTCGGGCGGCCGTAGGGGCTTTTTTCGTTGTTGACTCGAGCAGAGCCTTGATCGACTGCTCCATGTCGGCCCGCAGCCACGGATGGGCCGCGAACTGCCAGGCGTGTGTCATCTCGTGCAGGATCAGCCAACGCCTCAAATCCTCACCGGGCAGGTCGGCCTTCTTCGCCCACTCCTCGACATTGGTCTCGACCAGGTAAAGCCCGTCGGCAGCGACCGGCTCGGCGCCCAGGAGCTGCGGGTCGAACTGGCCGAGGACTCTGTGTCCCAGGAAACCGAGCATGAAGCCGACATACCGGTCGATTCCGGCGCGACCCGCATCGACGATCAGCGAGTTGGGGACGCGGCCCAGCTCGAGCACGGGATCGATGACGCGGCGGAGGATGGCGAGGTTGAGATCGAGCCAGCCCTCGCGGTCGACGGCTTCGAACCGCGGCATCTGAACGCCGACAGGAAGCCGGCCGACGAAATCGAGCAGCGGCTTCTCGAGGTCCTCAGCCATCGCCCGGTAGCGCTTCTCCGCCGCGGCGAGCACAGTGCCTGGGGTCGCCGGATGGTCGAGATAGGCTCGTGCCGCCGAACGAACATCGTCCCAGTCGACAAGGACGCCGGTGCCCCCTCGAGGACGCACCGCGACTGCGACCGCGGCCGTCGCCACTCCGGCGAGCACGCCGAACACCGCCGCCCTTCCGACCCGCCGCCTCACATATCCCAGGTTACGAAACGTACGGGACCTAGTAGATGTAAGGCCAGCTCCGGTTGCGCTTGAAGACCACCTTGCACGGCTCGCATCGGAACACGATCTGGAGCTGCCGCCTACCGATGGCGGCGGCGTCCCGACCGCATACCGGACACGAGGCCGTCTCGTCCTGGAAGGGACGAGGAAGGGGGTCCACTTTTATCTCTAACCGCCGACGTTTTTTGGACATTTGCTCAAACCGTTCTCAAATTCGTTGCCAGCAACCAACCCGATCTCCGGGTTGCAATTCAGACGTCGAGTAGCGTCACATCCAGGTTCTTTAACCCCTCCGGTGGCTCAACTCCTGCGGTTTGCAATCGCTTTAGCAGCGCGAGGATGTAGCGGACGCCGGCGAGGTTGACCCTGTGTTCGCGCGTCAAGGTCTGGATCGCCTGCAGCTTCATCACGTCGCGGCGGGAGTAGCGCCGTCGATTCGTGACCGTCCGCTTGGGATGAATCATGTCAAGGTGTTCGTACATCATGAGAGTGCGTGGATGTGTCTCAAGAATCTCCGACGCCACACTCAAAGTGAATATGGGTTTGTCCAGGTCGATACCTGCGTCGCGGGTCGACGGCGAGGTCGCAGTAGAGGCACGTTGCCTGATCTTCATAATCTTCTTGGCCCGGCGGAGTATACCGTTTGGACGATCGGCGGCCTAACTTTGGGTTACAGGACGGGTGCAACTTTCGGCGCCATTCTGCGCGCACCTGATGGCCGCGGCAATGTGTTGTTGTTAAGTAATGACCGCAAAATGTCTGAAGCGCAGCCGATCAAGACGCCGCTTGGCGGCTCCATATAGTTACCAGCCAGCAAAATGTCTGGTTTTCTGGGGCTTTTGCTGGTCAGCATCTCCGTCGGGCTGAGCAATTTCGCGGGTGCCATCGGCATCGGCCTGAGTGGCATCAGCGCCCGTACCCGCCTTCGCGTCGGCATCGCTTTCGGCCTGTTCGAGGCTTTGATGCCTATCGCCGGCTTGCTCCTGGGCCAGGCCGTCGCCGGCTACCTCGGCCACATCGCCAAGTACGTGGGCAGCGCGATCCTGATCCTGGTCGGCGCTTACACGATCTGGCAGGGTCGGCGGATGACCAGCGAAGAGCCGCAGCCAGAGAGGACCGAAATCCAGACGCATCGCTTGATCATCACCGCGCTCGCGTTGAGCATCGACAACCTGGCGGTCGGCTTCGCACTTGCCGTGTACCACATCCAGATCGTGCTGGCGGCGGTGACGATCGGTGTGATCAGTGTTGCGCTTTCGCTTCTCGGCCTGGAGCTGGGCAGCCGTTTGGGCACGAGGATCGAAGCCTGGAGCGAAGAGCTGGGTGGATCGGTGCTCATACTCGTCGGCCTGGCGATCGCGGTCGGCATCCTCGGCTGAGGTGTGCGCGACCTACGATGGAGCGCAGCCTTGGCTGACATCCCGACCCTAGACCACGTGCTGCTGGCGACGACAGGCCACGTCGCCACGATCACGTTGAACCGTCCCGAGCAGCGAAATCCTCTGTCGGCGGGGATGCTTCTCGATCTCATCGCCGCCTTTCGGTGGTGCAGGGACGATGACGCCGTGCGAGTCGTGGTCCTCACAGGTGCTGGGGATCGCGCTTTCTCCGCGGGCGCCGACCTGAGCAGCTTCCAGCCAAGCGCAGGCAAGGCGGAGCCGCAACAGGACCGGCGGGCGTTCGTCGACCTCTTCTTGCTGATGGCGGGGCTCGGGAAACCAATCGTCGGACGCATCAACGGCCACGCGCTCGCCGGCGGAATGGGACTCGCCGGCTCGTGCGACCTCCTGGTCGCCGTCGACACCGCGACCTTCGCCACGCCGGAGATCAACGTCGGCGTCTGGCCGATGATGATCCAGGCCGTACTGGCCCGAAGCGTCCCGCGCAAGGTGTTGCTCGAGATGATGATGCTCGGTGATCGCTGGACCGCGACGCAGATGCAGTCGCTGGGGTTCGTGAACAGGATGGTCACGCGCGAGCTGCTGGACGCAACTGTCGACGAGATCACCGAGAAGCTGGCGAAGAAATCGCCGCTCGTGATGCGGCTGGGCAGAGATGCCTTCTACGGGCAGCAGGACATGGACTTCGCTCCCGCGCTCGAGTACCTGCGCGAGGAGCTGCTCAAGGTGGCGATGACCGAGGACGCAAAGGAAGGCGTGCTTGCGTTCTTCGAGAAACGCGAGCCGGACTTCAAGGGGAAATGAGCGAGCGATACAAGAAGCTGCGCGAGTCTGCGCTCAAGGGCGGCACGCGCTACCTGCCCAAGCTGCGCGAGCAGCAAAAGCTCACCGCTCGCGAACGGCTCGGCCTGCTGCTCGACGCCGGATCGTTTGTCGAGGACGGCCTCTTCGCCAACGTCCTCGCGGAAGAGCTGCCCGCAGACGGGGTCATCACTGGACTAGGAATGATCGCCGGGCGGCAGGTGGCGGTGATGGCTAACGACCCCACCGTCAAGGCCGGGAGCTGGGGCGCTCGTACGGTCGAGAAGATCGTGCGCATCCAGGAGACGGCGCAGCGAATCCGCGTCCCCCTCTTCTATCTGGTCGACTCGGCGGGCGCACGCATCACCGACCAGATCGACATGTTCCCGGGGCGCCGGCATGCGGGCCGGATCTTTTTCAACGAGGTGCAGCTCTCCGGGCAGGTACCGCAGATCTGTTTGTTGCTGGGCCCGTCGGCGGCAGGTGGTGCTTACATCCCCGCGTTTTGCGACGTGGTCGTGATGGTCGAGGGCAACGCATCCATGTACCTCGGGTCGCCACGGATGGTGGAGGTGGTGGTCGGCGAGAAGGTCACCCTCGAGGAGCTGGGCGGCGCGCGGATGCACTGCACCGAGAGCGGATGCGGGGACGCCCTGGTCGCCGACGACAAGGAGGCCATCGATTTTGCGCACGCCTACTTCGCCTACATGCCGCAGCGGTCCGGCGAAAAGCCGGCGGCATGCGCGGCGAAGGCCCCCCGCGCAGGCTCGAAGCCGATCGCCGACCTCATCCCCGAGGAGGCGAACAAGGGCTACGACATGCGCAAAGTCATCGATGCGCTTATCGATGAAGGCAGCTGGGTGGAGATCAAGAAGCTCTTCGCGAAGGAGCTGCTCACCGGCTTCGCCCGCCTCGACGGACATGCGATCGGCATCGTCGCCAACCAGCCGATGCAGAAAGGCGGAGTGCTGTTCAACGATTCGGCCGACAAGGCCGCCCGGTTCATCTGGCTGTGCGACGCGTTCGAGATCCCCCTCCTGTTCCTCGCCGACGTTCCCGGTTTCATGATCGGCACCGACGTTGAGCGCCGGGGAATCATCCGGCACGGCGCCAAGATGATCAGCGCGGTATCGGAAGCGACGGTGCCCAAGATCTCCGTCATCGTCCGCAAGGCCTACGGCGCCGGCCTTTACGCGATGGCGGGGCCGGCATTCGATTCTGATTCCGTGATCGCGCTGCCCTCAGCTCAGATCGCGGTCATGGGCCCCGAGCCCGCGGTCAACGCGGTCTTCTTCAACAAGCTGGCCGATTTGCCAGAAGACCAGAGAGCGGCACGACGCAAGCAGCTCGAGGACGAATATCGCGAGGACGTCGACCTTTACAAGCTTGCCTCCAACCTCATCGTCGACGACGTCGTCGAGCCGAATGACCTACGCGCGAATCTCATCGCACGCTTTCGCGCCTACGCGACCAGGAAGTCACCGCGACCGGATCGCAAACATGGAGTCAATCCAGTCTAAGAGCGGTGGTATGGCACCGCGTAATAGACCACGACCACATAGAAGGTGATGCTGGCCGTGATGACCGCCAGGTGGAAGAGCTCGTGGTAGCCGAACACCCGCGGCCACAATCGCGGGCGACGGAACGCGTAGGCCGCCGCGCCGAGTGAGTACTGCAGCCCGCCTAGGGCCATCAGCAGCGCCGCCGCCCAGCCCAAAGCAGCGGTGAGCGGGACCAGCGCAACCACCGAGAGCCAGCCCATCGCCAGATAGATACTTGCCAGCGCGACCCGCGGGATGCGCAGGAATGGCGCCGCACCCACCACGCCGGCCAGGGCGCAGACCCAGATAGCGATGAGCACCCCGATTCGCCACCAGCCGCCGAGGATGTTGAAAACCAGCGGCGTGTAGGTCGCCGCGATGAAGACGAATATCGTGGCGTGGTCCGCGCGCCGCAGCCAATCCTTGACGCGAGGAGGCCAGTTGAAGATGTGGTAGGTGGCGCTCACGGAAAAGAGCAGCACCAGGCCGGTTCCGTAGATCGCCATCGAGGCGAGCTTCGCGGGATCGTGCCGGGTGATGACGATGAGCGCGACAAGCCCGGCGACCGAAACCAGGGCTGCAATTCCGTGCGACCAACCCCTGAGCAGCGGCCTGGGCAGCGACACCATCGGCAGGTTCATGACACGTTGCATCATAGGAGCCGCGAGGCCAGCAACCCCGCGGCCAGAGCGACGACTCCCCACGAGAATGCGCGCAGCGCCTTCTCCAGCGGCTGAAGCAACGCGGCCTCATCGAGAGCAACCTCCGAGCCATCGGTCATCGTCACCGTCCCCGAGACGGCACGCGTGCGCCGGCGCAGTGACCGCGCCGGGGTGCTCAGCGCCCGCTGGCCGTAAGAGAGCGCAAAGGCGCCGGCAGCCGCCGCGAGCGCCGCGAGCGAGACACTCGCGGTTTGTGCGAAGTAGGCGGTCAGCACCGGGAACGCCCCCCACGACAGGGCAAACCAGAAGTCACCATGCATGTGCCCGCCGAGGAGCTCCAGGTTGTAGGCGAAGACGAAGATCACCCCGAGAGCGATGAAAAGAAGCAGGCCCCAGCCGATGACAGGGATGCCGGCCAGGCCCAGGGCGACCGCGCCCGCGAGGCCGACCACCCCGGCCGTCTTTAGCACCCAGGTCGGAATTGCCGTTCGCAGCGGCCGTCCGTTCAGCTCGTCGAGCGAGTGTGCGGCGATGCCGACCGCCAGGAAGAAGGCGACCAGCGTGGCCGTCAGCCTGAACACGCTCAGCCTCGGCGCAAGGCTCGCGCCGATCACGACGTAGGAGAGGTGCCACGCCGTGTATGGCGGATGTAGCACTGCCCACACGTCGCGACGCCAGCCGCGGCCGAGCGCCGTGTAGTAGGCGGGGGCGAGCGCCTCAGGCACGCTTCGTGCCCCACATCACGATGCCTCCGCCAAAGCTCATCTGGCGGTATTCGACGCCCTCCATCCCTGCGGCATCCCACGCGTCGAGCAGACGCTCGAGCGGCCAGCGGCGGTAGTGGTCCGAGATGTTGGGGCCGAGGAACCGCCCCACATCCCACCACGCCCGACCACCAAGCACGAACCCCGCGACGGGAAGCACGGCTCGCGTGTACAGCCACCAGGCGGCGTGGGCGGGCAGGCTGGGTGGAACGTAGAAATCGAGGCCGGCCATCACACCACCTGGCCGCAACGCACGGGCGAGCTCCCCCAATGTCGCGGGCGGATCGCTCACATATCGAAGGACGTACGTGAAGCTGATCGCGTCGAAAGCGCCGTCAGCAAACGGCAACGACTCGGCGGGGGCGGACTGGAGCTCGATATGCGATTCCAGCCCCGCAGCCGCCACACGGCCGCGGCCGATCTCGAGCATCTCATCGCTGACGTCGATACCCGTCACATGTGCGCTCGTGGACCGCGCGATCGCAACTGCGACGCCGGCGGTCCCTGTGGCGACATCGAGGACCCGACGCGGTTCTGCGGCCGCCACATGTTTGACGAGCTCACCGCGCCACCGAGCGTTCTGCCGGAACGAGAGCACCTCGGCAAGCAAGTCGTATCGCCGAGGCAGGTGGCGAAACAGCTTCACCGCAAACTCGTTCTCAGCGCTGCCTACCGACATGTCATGGCCCACACTACGGGTACTGTGGCCGGAGATGTAGAGCGCTTTGCCGCCTGGCAGCGCGACGTGCTCGAGGCGCGGGCGGGCGCATCTGAGGTGCTCACGATCGGGCCCTTCCGGGTCGCCATGTCCCAGGACAAGGAAGCGCCTTCGATGAGCTGGGTCACGCTGGTCGACGGCTCGACGAGCGAAGCCGAGACTCTCAAGGCGATGCCGAAATTGAAGGCGGCGCTGAAGAAGCACAAGGCGCACCTCGAGATCGAATACAACGAGGCGGTCTTTCCCAAAGTCGGCGCGTGGCTGGAGTCCGCCGGGATGAAGCTGGCGAGGAAGGATCCCTTGTTGGCTTGCCACCCCGAGTCGTTCAAACCATTCATGGCCCCCGAGGTGCATCTGACCCAGCTCAGGTCAACGGCCATCGCCGCCGAGCTCGAAGCCTTTCAGCAGATTCGATGGACGAATGGCGGCGATGTCATGCGACCCGTTCCACCGATCGATCAGCTGCGGACCGCGCTGGCGGTTCCCGACAGCGTCTTCTTGCTGGCGTGGCTGGATTGGGAGGCGGCGGGCACCGGCCTCTCGCACTCGACAAAGGGAGCCGCTGAGGTCGTGGGCGTGGTCACCGAGAAAAAGCTGCGGCGCCGCGGGGTGGCCGCCACCGTCACCTCCGAGCTGGTCCGGCGGCATTTCGACGGCGGCGGCGACTTCGTCTTCCTGGATGCGGCCAATGAGGAGGCTGCAAAGCTTTACGAGAAGCTTGGCTTCTCGCGATTCGGCGCGAACCTCGTCTATCAGTGAGGGAAGTCCCGGGCGAGAAACCGCGCTAAGGCCCCATCAGTGAGGGCCGCGTGACTCGGCCTCGCGCGATCGCCGCCAGCGCTCCTCCGCCTCCGCCTTGTCGCCGCGACGCTCCGCCACCAGGGCGAGCGCGCGCCACGTCCAGCCCGGCAGCTGGCGGTCGCCAAGCTCCTCGGCGATGCGGATCGCGTAGCGCAGGTCCTCCTCCGCCTCGTCGAGCCGGCCCAGCTCCCGTTTCGCTATGCCTCGAGCGGCCCTGGCGTCGGCGAGCTCCCAGCGAGCTCCGAGGTCGGAAAAGATCGCCACTCCGCGGTCGAACCAGGGCAGCGATTCCTCGCGGCGACCGAGGTCGTCCAGCACCCGAGCCCTCTGCACCGCGGTGTTGGCGATCGTGAACTGGTCGCTAGCCTGCTCGGCGAGCGCGCCGGCCTCGTCGATGAGCTTGAGCGCTCCTTCGTGGTCGTTCATCTGGCTGCGGTTGACCGAAAGCGACGTCAGGGCCCGCACCCGTGCCCAATGGTCCTTGGGATCGACGATGTCGAGAGCTCGCCGCCAGATGGCTTCGGCATCTTCGAATCGCTCGCGCGTCCAGGGCACCCAGCCAGCGAAAAGCAGCGTGCGCACGATCGCCCACGGTTCGCCGAGCTGCTCGGCGGCGTTGAGAGAGCGATCGAGCAGCTCTTCCGCTTTGTCGACGTCGGCCTCGTAGTTGATCGCGATGTCGCCCAGGAATCGCAGCGCGAGCGACAGCGCAAAGAGATCCTGGTGCTCTTCCGCCAGGGTCACTGCTCGGCTCAATGCCTCCGTGGCCGATCGATATTCGCCGAGCCAGTAACGCGCCTCGCCCATGCCCGCCAGGATCCTGGCCTCGCGGATGCCCCACCTTCTCTCCGCGCCGGCCATGACGAGGGCGCGGTCGTAGCGGTCGATGGCCGAGCGGATCTCCATGCGCCTTCGGGCACGGTCGCCGGCGACAAGCAGCGCGTCGGCCGCGCGATCGGGAACGGCCCGGTCGTTGGGGTCGAGGTCGAGCGAGGCGATCGCCGCGAGCTCGAGGTGATCGGCCGCGATCGATCGATGGCCGGCGTCGATCAAGTACTCGGCGACGAGCTGATGGAGGCGCAGGCGCTCTCGTTTCGGCAGGCTGGCGTAAGCGACCTCTTTCAGCGTGGCGTGGCGCATGCGCCAGCTCGACGGCGGCTGGCGCACTATCACCTCGGCGTCCTCGAGCAGCTGGAGCTCCTTGACGTCAGCGGCGCCATCGATCACGTCGAGCTCCGCAAGATCGAACGCGTACATGAACACGGAGGCCCGACGGGCAAGCTCGCGCAGCCTCGCCGGCAAAGCGTCGAGTCTGGCGCTGACCACCGCTTGAACCGTGGGCGGAATGGTCGCGCGAACCGCCGGCCCAGTGCCATCGTCGTTCGGCATGAGCATGCCGGTGGTCTCGATGATGAAGAACGGATTGCCACCGGCGCGTTCGGCGATCTCATACGCCTGCTGCTCTGGAATTCGACCTCCCCCGGACTGTCGGACGAGATTGATCGACTCCGAGGGCGATAGCCGATCCAGGCGCAGCAGTACCGAGTTTCCGCTGGTCGATCCCCAATCCGGCCTCTCCTCGAGAAGCTCGTTACGGGCCAGGGCCACGATCAATGCGCGGCGTGGTCCGCGCCGGCCAGGGGTTGCCAGGCGTTCAACGAGATCCAACATCGCCGGTTTGAGGTTGTGCGCGTCTTCGAAAAGCATCATCACCGGGTGGTCCCGAGCCAAACCGTCGATGATCGCGACGAAGCCGGCCTGAACGTCGTGCACGAAGGCCGCTTCCTCGGGGCGCTCGGCCAGGCCGAACAACAGGGCTAGGCGCTGGGCGATGAGGTCGGCTTCCGATGGATCGCAGCAGCGGTCGGCGAGCTCGCGTAGCCGGCTCTTGATCTTGTCGGGCGGGTCGCCGGCGTCGATTCCGGCCAGGTCTCCGATGATCGCGGCCGCGGGCGAGAACGTCGCCGTGTCGGTGTAGGAGCGTGGCTGGCCTCGGAGCACGACCACCGCGGCCCCGACACCCGCTGCGAGCTCGTCGGCGAGGCGCGATTTGCCGATGCCGGGCTCGCCGAGAACAGTCACGAGCACTGGTCGCCCGGTGGAGGTTGTCAGGCCGAGGCTCTGATCGAGGATGGCCTGCTCGCTGGCACGGCCGACGAATGGGATGGTTCGCCGCGCGGATCGCATCGTCAGCCCATCGATCGGGAAAGCATCGAGACCGGAATCGAAGCCCTTGGCCTTGATATGGCGGCGACGCCCGTACGAGACAGTGGCTGCCGTAAGGGCATGGGTCGTGCCGCCGGCCAGCAGCTCGCTCGGGCGCGCTGCCGACTGCAGCCGCGACGCCAGGTTGACGACCGGACCGGTCACCAGCATCTGGCCGCTGGGGTTTCGGCCCATGGCCGCCTCCCCTGATTCGATCCCGATCCGGACCTCGAGCGGCGCTGGAAGGCCCGCCGCCTCCCCCAACCGGTGTGTTCGCGCGCGAATGGCAAGCCCGGCTCGGACCGCGCGCAAGGCATCGTCCTCGTGGACGGTCGGCAGGCCGAAGACAGCCATCACCGCGTCGCCGATGAACTTCTCGGGCCGGCCGCGGAGCGCGAGCAGCTCTTCAGCCGCTGCCCCGAAGAACTGGCCCAAGACCTCGCGGGCTCGTTCGGCGTCGAGCCGAGCCGCGAGGCCGGTCGAGTCGACGATGTCGGCGAAGAGGACGGTGATCATCTTCCGTTCCTCCGTGCCGGCGAGGGGTCCGACCGACGCGCCGCAGTTCGGGCAGAACCGGGCGGCGTCCGGGAGCGGACGGCCGCAAACCGAGCAGGCCAGGACCATATCTGCAGGATATGCTGCAGTCGATGAACGATCCCAAAGTAGATGCTCTCAGCAAGGTGCCGCTGTTTGCGTCGCTCTCCAAGCATGAGCTGGAGTTCGTCGCCAGCCGGGCCGATGAGGTGGACGCGCCGGCGGGCAAGTTCCTGACTACCCAGGGGGAGCCGGGCGATACCTTCTATGTGCTGCTCGACGGCGAGGCTCGGGTGGACATCGACGGCGAGCTGCGGCGCACCCTCGTGCCGGGGGACTTTTTCGGCGAGATCAGCATGCTCGATCGAGGCCTGGGCACCGCCACGATCACCACGACCAAACCCTCACGCCTGCTGGTGATGAGCCACGCGCAGTTCCGAGACGCGATCAAGGCCAACGACGCCCTGTTGATCAAGGTCCTGGCTGCGATGGGCGAGCGGCTGCGGGCCGACCTGGCGGTGAGGCACGAACACGCCTGACCCGAAATAGCCCCGCCGCCTTTTGACAGCGGGGCTGATCATGGGGTCCTGCTCTTAGGACTTGACCATCGCCGGCGGGTCGAGGTGCGGCTCACCCCACACCTCAGCCGTCTGGACGATGCGGATGTTGTTGCCAAACGGATCACGGATGCCGATATCGGTGCCGTAGAAGTGCTTGGTCGGCTCCTGGGTGAACTCGACGCCGCGGGCTTTGAGAGTCTCGAAGGTCTTCTGAATGTTGTCGGTTGTCAGGCCGAGCGTGAAGCCGGTCGCGCCTTTGGTGACGAGCTCACGGACGGTCTCAGTTGTCTTGGCGTCCATCGCCGGCGGTCCTGGCTTCTCGAGTAGGACGTCGCGGCCTTTGTGCCCCGGCACGCATACCGTCAGCCAGCGCATGAAGCCGAGGTCCAGGTCGTTCGAGACCTCGAGCCCGAGGGTGTTGACGTAGAAGTCCTTGGCCTTGTCCTGGTCGAGAACGAATATCTGCGACATGTTGATGCCTGTGTACATCGGTGATTCCTCCTGGTGATTTGGTCTAGAAGACGAATCCGATGCTAGGTTCCGTTCGAGGACCTGGCTTCTCCAAAACTGCTAGGTCTCATGTAGGCCATCGTGAAGCAGCTCGGCACCGCTTTGACCTCGGCGCGCTCGCGATATTCGCTGGGCGTGACCCCGACGACGTCACGAAATGTGCGGCTGAAGGTGCCGAGGCTGTTGAAGCCGACATCGAAGCAGATGTCGGTGATGCTTCGTTCGGTCTCGCACAACTTGAACATCGCCCGCTCGACCCGCCGGCGCTGGAGGTAGCGGTGCGGCGTCTCGCCGAAGGTCGAGCGAAACGTCCTTATGAAGTGGGCCTCGGAGACGAACGCAATCTCGGCGAGATTGTGGATGTCGAGTGGCTGCGCGTAGGCGCGATCGATCGCGTCCCGGGAGCGAAGCATGCGGCGATTGAGCTCCTCGACGGCCCTGCTCATGTGGTCCAAGTATCGTCGTAGGTCATGGCATCGTGGGCTGAGTTCGAGGCTGCTGAGCCTGACTTCGCGTTGCGAGTCCAGAAGCTCATGTCCGCACGGAAGCATCTGACGATGGCCACGCTGCGCCGCGACGGCTCGCCGCGGATCAGCGGAACCGAGGTCGAGTTCGCGGATGGTCAGCTGCGCGTTGGGTCGATGCCTGGTGCTGTCAAAGCCATGGACCTTCGCCGCGATGGCAGGGTTGCGATTCACGGTTCAACAGTCGATCCGCCGGCGGACAACGCCGCGGGATGGAAGGGGGAGGCGAAGATCGCCGGCATCGCGCACGAGGTCGATTCAGGCGGTGATGCTCACCGATTCGTAATCGAAATCTCGGAGGCGGTGATCACGCGCCTGAACGAAGCCGGCAACCGGCTGGTGGTCGAGTCGTGGACTCGCGCCCGCGGCTATCGGACGATGGAGCGGGACTGAAAACTGCA
>WNFS01002388.1_pt1 | contig 14206 bp, 12 predicted proteins | sample 5400141 | NCBI WGS metagenome assembly WNFS01 (sample SAMN13153358, study PRJNA577476) | soil metagenome | isolation source: 60 cm saprolite under Madrone tree | place: USA:California | collected 2016-06-14
CGACGCCGCTGACCAGCGTGCTCTCGACCACAAAATGATTTCCCTAGACGGCACGCCCACGAAGTCCCGCCTCGGCGCCAACGCCATTCTCGCCGTCTCCATGGCTGCCGCACGCGCGGCCGCCGTGGCCCTAAAGCAGCCGCTCTACAAATATCTTTCGCGCTATTCCACCGATACCTCCGCGAATCTCCTGCCGTGCCCGATGATGAACATTCTTAACGGCGGCGCCCATGCCGACAGTTCCGTGGATTTTCAGGAGTTCATGGTCATGCCGGTAGGCGCGCCGAAATTTTCGGAAGGCCTGCGCTGGGGCGTCGAAATTTTCCACGCTCTTAAGACCGCACTAAAGAAGCGTGGCTACTCCACCGCCGTGGGTGACGAAGGCGGCTTTGCGCCGAGCTGCAAGTCCAACGAAGAGGCCATTCAGATCGTGCTGGAAGCCATCACCGCCGCAGGATACGAGCCCGGCCAGCAGGTGAGCATCGCGCTCGATCCCGCGGCCAGCGAGTTCTACGATAAGGCCAGCTGCAATTACATTTTCAAGAAGTCGGACAAATCCTCTTACGCTTCCTTCCAGATGGCCGCCTATTGGACCAACTGGGCCGAAAAGTATCCCATCATTTCCATTGAGGACGGCATGGCCGAAGATGACTGGGCAGGCTGGAAATCCCTGACGCAAAGCATCGGCAGCAAATCATCCAAGAAAAAAATACAGCTTGTCGGTGACGACCTTTTCGTCACCAACACCGAGCGCCTCTCTCGCGGCATCAACGAGGGCATCGCCAACGCCATCCTCATCAAACTCAATCAAATCGGCACCGTGACCGAAACCATTGACGCCATCGAGCTCGCGCGTAAAGCCGGCTACAATTCCATCATTTCCCATCGATCCGGCGAGACCGAAGACACTTTCATCGCCGATCTCGCCGTGGCTACGGCCGCCGGCCAGATCAAAACCGGCTCCGCCAGCCGCACCGACCGCATCGCCAAGTACAATCAACTTCTCCGCATCGAGGAAGAGCTGGGCCCCGCCGCCCGCTTCCATGGCAAAGCTGCGCTTGGCCAAAAATAGATTTCCATTGTTCGATATCGCGATGGCTTACATGCATCTGCTGCTTGGCAATTCAACTTTTCCGCGATGGATTCTCGATCAGCTTATGGCTTGGCCGAGTACTATTGACACGCCTTTTGGGCCTGCCTAGATTCGAGAGGTAGCCCCCACCCGCTATCCTTACACGTTGCTTCTTTAGGAGTTTCACGATGGCAAGAGTCCTTTACTGTAACGACCTCGTTCCTGGTTGTAAGTTCGAGGCCCGCGGCGATTCCGACGAGGAGATCCTCGCCGAATTCGTGGATCACATCTCGACAGTGCACGGCATGTCTGAAATTTCGGATGGCATTTTGCAGATGGTGAGCAAGGCGATTCACGAGGAAGTACGTGTCCGCTCGCGCGGGGCTGGCGCTTAGCCCACTTTGCTTCCCATCGATCGGCAAGAAAAACTGGCAGGCGCTACAAAAGGCCCTTGATGGCTTTCGAGATTGATGGGTGGTACACCGGTCCTACGATGCGCTTCACCTGGCGGCCATCACGCGAAATCAGGAAACTTGACGGATACTCTTCTTTGACGCCGAATTTCTCTGCCATATCCTGCGTCCCGAGATACACCGGATAATTGATCGCTCGCGGGGCGCCCTTGACTTCGAAGCGCCGAGTCTCGACGAATGGCTTTACGGTCTCTCCTCCTTCGTCATCCATCGCGATACCGATCACTGTAAATCCCTTGGTACCGTACTCTTCCTGTAACTGAATGAGAGTGGGCATTTCAACCACGCAGGGAGGACACCAGGTAGCCCAGAAATTTAGGAGGACGACCTGTCCCTTGTACTCTTCCAGCTTGGACCAGTTCTCCCCGTAATCCCGGAAAACTGCGTGCGGCGAGGGTAGATCAATGTCCACCTCGCTGCACATTTTCTCGCCCGATTCCTCGGACGGCCAACCCAGCGAATCGCGTTTCACCCAGGCCGCACCCAGCAATAAAGCCGACGCCAGCAGTATGAGCAGACCTTTCAATTTTCTTGCTCCCAGTTGTGATCTTCACCGTGCACTGTGGGACCATCTCTGCCAATTACATTCAGTTTACCTGTGAATGAATCGCCTCCGCCCAGTAACCGGTACCGGCGTGTCGAATGAATCTCCTGACCTCATGCAGGAATGCCAGTGCATGATGACGGCAACGAATTGAACGTGCCGAGCTAAACTATCCGCGGATGAACCATTTCCAAAAATGGCAGGATATCTTCTATGGTTGATGCCGCCAACGCTTGTTCGCCCGAGAGGTTTCACATTCGCCCGGCCCTTCCCGCCGATGCCGATTCTCTCGTTCGCTTGATCAATGCCGCTTTCCGCGTCGAGCAACCCTTCATCGAAGGCGACCGCATCGACGCCGAAGGAGTTCGCTCCTACATGGCAAAAGGCAAATTCCTCGTCGCTGGAGATTCCACGGCCCTCGCAGCCAGTGTCTATGTCGAACTCCGAGGCGTTCGCGGTTACCTGGGCTTGCTTGGTGTGGACCCTCTGCGTCAGGGAACCGGACTCGGCCGCAAAATGATGGATGCCGCCGAAGATTATTTTCGCGAAGCAGGTTGCCAAGCCGTCGACCTCCGCGTCATCAGCGCACGCACGCCGCTCCCGGCCTTTTATCGCCACCTCGGCTACCTCGAAATCGGCACCGCCCCCTTTGCTCCCGATGTGCCGGTCAAGGTTCCCTGCCATTACATCCTCATGTCCAAAACCCTGGATTGAGCTAGCGCGAAGGAATGGAAACGTAACCCGGCACGGCCGCGGTACGTCTTACCCTCGCTTTCCAAATTGCTCCACCTTCAGGCAGAATACTGGCTCTATTTCAGGGGGAATTCATGAACCGCCGCGCCGTCCTTGTTTCCTTTCTCTTTGCTGGACTCTCGCTTGCTCCTATCGGCAACCATGTCATTGCCGACGAGCAGCCTCTCTTTGGCTACTCGGCCGAATCTTCCCGCGCCGAGCGGCAGTGGGAAGAGAAACTCCGCGCCATTCCCAGCCCCGACAATCTCCGCGCGTACATGCAGCGTCTTTCCGCGCGTCCGCACCACGTTGGTTCGCCCTATGACAAGGACAACGCCGAATGGATCGCTGCAAAGTTCAAAGAGTTCGGCCTCGATACCCACATCGAACAGTTTGACGTCCTATTTCCCACGCCCAAGGAACGAGCCGTAGAGTTAGTCGAAGGCGGTCCGAAATTTGTCGCTAAGCTTCAGGAACCCGCGCTCCCGCAGGATCCCACCTCAAATCAACAAGCCGAGCAGCTCCCCACCTACAACGCTTACTCGATCGACGGCGACGTCACCGCCCCGCTCGTTTACGTAAACTACGGAATTCCCGAAGACTACGAGCAGCTCGACCGCATGGGTATTTCTGTGAAAGGCAAGATCGTCATCGCCCGTTACTACCACTCCTGGCGCGGCATCAAGCCCAAGGTTGCTGCCGAACACGGCGCTGTCGGCTGCCTCATATTCTCCGATCCGCACGAAGACGGATTTTATCAGGGAGAGACATTTCCCGCCGGCCCCTTCCGCCCGCCCGACGGAGTTCAGCGGGGCAGCGTTGCGGACATGCCGTACTATCCAGGTGACCCGCTCACGCCGGGCGTTGGCGCCACCAAAGACGCCAAGCGCCTGAAGGTCGAAGAAGCCCCCACGATCACCAAGATTCCTGTTCTGCCGATTTCTTATGCCGACGCGCAGCCGTTGCTCGCGGCGTTAACCGGCCGCGTGGCTCCGGCAGAGTGGCGCGGTGGCCTCGGCATGACTTACCACATAGGCTCGGGCCCGAGCCCTGCGAAAGTTCATCTCAAAGTGAAATCGAATTGGGACATCAAGCCCATTTATGACGTGATCGCAAAAATCCCAGGTTCAACATTTCCCGATGAGTGGGTTATTCGTGGAAACCACCATGATGGCTGGGTTAACGGCGCGGAAGACCCTATCTCCGGTCAGGCTGCCATCATTGAAGAGGCACGGGCTCTCGGCGAGCTGGTCAAGTCCGGATGGAAGCCGAAGCGCACCATTATCTATTGCGCGTGGGACGGCGAAGAGCCCGGGCTCCTGGGCTCCACGGAATGGGCCGAGCAGCATTACGACGAATTGCGCGCTCACGCCGTCGCCTACATCAATTCAGACGGCAATGGCCGCGGTTATCTCAGAGTCGAAGGCTCGCATACGCTCGAAAACTTCAGCAACGATATCGCGCGCGATATTTCCGACCCGGAAACCAAATTGAGCGCGTGGAAGCGCCAGCAACTCCACGAAATTGCCGATGCCAAAACGGCGGAGCAGCGCGAAGAAATTCGCAAGCGCGCCGATCTCCGCATTCCGGCGCTCGGCTCAGGTTCGGACTACACTGCTTTCCTGCAGCACGACGGCGTCGCCGCACTCAACATCGGTTTCGGCGGTGAAGACCAGGGCGGCATCTACCATTCGATCTACGACGATTTCTACTGGTTCACGCACTTTAGCGACACAGAATTTGTTTACGAACGCGCTCTCTCGCAGACCGGCGGGACCGCCATCATGCGGTTGGCGGATGCCGACCTTCTCCCGTTTGAATTCAACGATTTTGCGGACACTGTCCAGACCTATCTCAAGGAATTGAAAACTCTCTCACAAAAAATGCAGGACGACATCAAGGAACGCAACCGGGAAATCGAAGAAGGCGTTTTCAAAGCCACCAATGATCCCAAGCGCCCGCTGGTTGCTCCCGAGGTGGAAGCTGTTCCTCCGCACTTGAATTTCGCGCCGATGGAAAATGCCGTGGACATGCTCAATCGCAGCGCTGCGGACTATCGCAAGGCGCTGGAAAAAGCGAACGCCAACGGCGGCACCGCGCTGGCATCCTCTTCCCTTGCCGAAGTCAACAAAATGCTCATCGAAAGCGAGCGCAAACTAACGAATGCCGAAGGACTTCCCAATCGTCCGTGGTTTAAGCATCAGCTCTACGCTCCCGGCTTTTACACCGGATATGGGGTCAAGACGGTTCCTGCGGTCCGCGAAGCGATTGAACTGAAGAAATGGCAGCAGGCCGACGAAGCGATTGTCGTTGTCGCGCGCGTCTTGCAGGACGAAGCTGCACTGATCTCTTCCGCCGCGGTGAAACTGACCGCGGCCACGGCGCACTGATCCGGAAAGAGTAGGGCCATTCCTTCCTATAATCTCGCGATCGTTGGCTTCGGCAACGTAGGCCGTGAATTTCTGCGACTGCTCGTTGCCAAGGAAACCGAACTGCGCCGCCGTTACGACATCCGCTGGCGGCTCACCGGCGTCGCCACTCGCCGGTCTGGCTGGGTGGCGGACCTCGACGGCTTCAATCCGCTCGCTATTCTCAACAATCGTTGGCCCACATCCCCGGCCCACCCGTGCCGCGACGTTCGCGAATGGCTTGAAAAAACGCGCGCGGACGTTTTGTTTGAGGCCAGCTCGCTTAGTGTGCAAACTGGCCAGCCTGCGATCGAGCACCTGAAAGCCGCCCTCGAACTCGGGGCGCATGCCATCAGCGCGAACAAAGGTCCGATCGTGCACGCCTTCCGCGAACTCACTGCGCTCGCCCACGAAAAAAAGAAAAACTTTCTTTTCGAAGCGACGGTCATGGATGGCGTGCCCATTTTCTCGCTGTTCCCGCTCGGCTTGCCCGCGACGACTCTGCAAGGATTCTCCGGCGTGCTCAATTCCACGACCAATGTCGTTCTCACGGAAATTGAAAAAGGCCGCTCCTTCGACGAAGCAGTCAAACGCGCGAAGGCTCTCGGCGTGGCGGAAACGGACCCGGCTGCGGACCTCGACGGCTGGGACTCGGCGGTGAAAGTCGCCGCGCTCGCCATCGCGCTGATGGGCGCACCTGTGAAACTCGAACAAGTGCAGCGCACCGGCATCCGTGATCTCAGCGAAGAAAAAATCCGTTCCGTGCGCGCAGCCGGCATGCGTTACAAACTTGTTTGCCGCGCGGAACGCCGCGGCGACGGCGTCGCGTGCATCGTTCAGCCGGAGATGCTTCTCGCTTCCGACCCCCTTGCGAATCTCGAAGGCACCAGTTCAGCGATCCACTTTGATCTGGACGTCTTTAGCTTTTCGATTGTAGAGCACAATCCAGGCATCGAAGCGACAGCCTATGGACTTCTGGCGGATTTTGTCCGCGCCGTGCAGCAATGAGGCGGAGAACCCCGTCATTTCGAATCGGAGCTTCCCTGCGGTTTATCGCTTGTACTCCGCCGCATAGGCGGGCGTAGGAATCGAGGGATCGCACTTCTCGTCGCGGATGGGCGCCCCCGGCGTGAGGGATAGAGGAATCACGCCGGCCCAGACCGGCAGCGCATAGTCGGCAGCGTCGTCTTCCGGAGGCCCGACGCGCATTTTTGCGGAAACCTCCGTCAGTTGCAGGCGAAGAACGCTGGTGGCTTTCAGCTCTTTTTCGCTGGGCTGGCGCGCATCGTTCCAGCGGCGCGGAAGAATTTTGTCCGTGAAGGCGTGTAGCGCTTTTAGCTTTTCTTCCAGGCCATCTACGAGAACAGCTTTGCCGAGTGCCACGACGGAGCGGTAATTCATCGAATGATTGAAGACGGAGCGGGCCAGCACAAAACCATCGGTAAGAGTTACTGTGACGCAAGTAGGAATCCCGTCGCTTACATTGCGCAGCATGCGGCTCGCCGCGGAGCCGTGGAAATAGATCGCGTCGCCAACCCGCGCGAACAGCGTTGGGATGACGTAAGGCTGGCCGTCAACCGAAAACCCGACATGGCACACAAAACCTTCGTCCAGGATTTTGTAAATGGTCTCGCGGTCGTACGCTCCGCGATGCGCCTCGCGCACAACGCGCGTGCGCTCTGTCGGCGAGATGATTTCTGGCACGATGCACCTCATGGAGAAACGTGGCGCGAAGCCGGCCCATTGGTGGCCGCTCATTTGATTTATAGCCGGCGCCAAAGCGGCATGAGTGAGGGAACAACTCCAAGTATGCTATCACGCCCGGCGGAAACATCGCGTCTCGCGAGCCGCAACCAATCATGAATTCGCCTCCAATTTGGATGGCAGGGTTTACAACCACCGCGTCACGTGTGAGAAACTAACGGCTCGGAGAAGCGGACCAATCTGCGGTCGCAAAACAAAATGAGCACACCAGTATTGCACGGGGCGGAGAACAAGACGTTTGACATCGCCTGGGTCAGAGAACAATTTCCTTCGTTGAAATTACAAGTGAACGGGCACGCCGCGGCGTTTTTGGATGGGCCGGCGGGGACACAGGTTCCCAAGCAGGTGATGGACGCGGTGCAGAATTATTTCCTGACTGCCAATGCGAATACTTACGGCCAATTCCAGACCAGCCGGCGAACCGATGAAATGATTCTGGCAGCGCGCGCGTCGATGGCGGACTTCTTCAACTGCGATTCAAATGAAGTGGTCTTCGGGCAGAACATGACGACGATCACTTTTGCGCTGGCGCGCGCGATCGCCAATGAGCTAAAGCCCGGCGACGAAATCGTGGTGACCACGTTGGATCATGATGCCAACGTGGCCCCTTGGCGCGCTCTCGAAGAAAAAGGCGTCGTGATCCGCCAGGTGGGCATTCGCGAAGAAGACTGCACGCTCGACTTGGATGATTTAAGGCACAAAATCTCTACAAAAACGAAGCTCGTCGCCGTCGGCTATGCCTCCAACTTGGTGGGAACCATCAATCCCGTCGCCGAAATCACCAAGCTCGCGCATGCAGTGGGCGCGCTGATGTTTGTCGATGCGGTGCACTACGCTCCGCATGGATTGATCGACGTGAAAGCCCTGAATTGCGATTTTCTGGTGTGCTCCCCGTACAAATTCTTTGGGCCCCACATGGGCACGCTGTTCGGCAAGCGTGAACACCTTGAAAAGTTCAAGCCCTACAAAGTGCGGCCTGCGACAAACGTTCCACCCGAATGTTGGGAAACGGGAACGCAAGTTCAGGAGCTAATTGCCGGAATCGGCGCTGCCGTGGATTACATTGCAGCTCTCGGTAGGCACTGTGACCCCGGTGCAAAGAAGCGGCGCAAAGCACTGCAGGCGGCATACCGTTCGACGCATGCCCACGAGACCGAACTGCTGGCCCGGCTGATCGCGGGGTTGCAGGTAATCCCGGGAATACGCATCTTCGGCATCACCGACGAGAAACGTTTTGACGAGCGCTGCGCGACGTTATCGTTCCGGCTGGGCGACCACCATCCAACAAAAATTGCGGCGTTTCTCGGCGAGCTAGGGATCTTCACCTGGGACGGAAACTTCTACGCTTTGAATCTCTCCGAGCGCCTCGGCGTCGAGCAACACGGCGGCGTTTTGCGCGTCGGCCTTGTGCATTACAACACTGCCGAAGAAGTGGATCGCTTGCTCGCCGCGTTGCACGAATTTATCGCGCAATGACAAGCGTCTGATCCGCTCAAAGGAAGAGCGCAATCCATTTCATAAACGAAAATTCATGAGCAAACGACCGAAACCGATTGTGTTGACCGTGCTGGACGGCTGGGGATTTCGCGCGGAGACGAAGGGAAACGCCATCGCGCTGGCGCGCAAACCGGCGTACGACGACCTGCTCAAGAAATTCCCCAACACTTTGATTCAAACGTCTGGGCCTTTTGTCGGCTTGCCTGAAGGACAGATGGGCAACAGCGAAGTGGGGCACATGAATATGGGCGCGGGGCGCATCGTGCACATGGACATCACGCGAATCGACCTCCTGATCGCCAACAAACAGTTGCAGAACGTTCCGCTGTTTCAGCAAGCGATGAAACGCGGACGCGCCCGGCAACTGCATTTCCTCGGACTGCTCAGCGACGGCGGCGTGCATTCCCACATTCAGCATCTGTTTGCCCTGTTGGAGATGGCCAAGCAGCAAAAAGTGGAAAAAGTATTTGTGCACTGTTTCATGGACGGACGCGACACGCCGCCGAACAGCGGACGCGACTACGTTCGGCAGTTGCAGCAGAAAATGCGCGAACTGGGCGTCGGCGAAATAGCGACACTGGTCGGACGCTACTACGCCATGGACCGCGACAATCGCTGGGAGCGCGTCGAGCTGGCTTACCGCGCGCTCGTTCATGGGGAAGCAGAAGCGCGAACGCATGATCCTGTTGGCGCCTTGCAGCGGAGCTACGAAACGGGCGTGACGGATGAATTTGTCAAGCCGATTGTAGTAACGACGGGAAGCGGTGTCTCCGCAACGCCCGTCGGGCTGATTCGCGACGATGACGCCGTGATTTTCTTCAATTTTCGTGCCGACCGCGCACGCCAGATGACGTACGCGCTGGCCGCACCCGACTTTGACAAATTTGTGGACGCCAAGCGGCCGAAGAATTTGTTTTACGTGGCGATGACGCAGTTCGACAAGAACTGGCCGTGGCTGAAATACGTGATTGCCCCGGAAAAACTGGAGCACATCCTGGCGCAGGTATTTGCGGAATTGCAGTACAAAAACTTGCGCACAGCGGAGACGGAAAAATACGCTCACGTTACGTATTTTTTCAATGGCGGCGTCGAAAAACCATTTGCCGGAGAAGAACGGATTCTGGTGGCCTCGCCGAAAGTCGCGACTTATGATTTGAAGCCGGAAATGTCAGCCGCGGGAATTACAGACACAGTTGTGAAAGCAATCGAGAAGGGCGAGTTCGACGCCATCATCATGAACTACGCGAATGCGGACATGGTGGGCCATTCCGGCAAACTGGAGGCGGCGATCAAAGCCGTGGAAGCAGTCGATGTGGGATTGGCGCGGATTTATCAGACGCTGAAACCGCGCGGTGGCGTGTGGATGATCACCGCGGACCACGGAAACGCGGAGACGATGATCGATCCCGCCACGGGCAGGCCGCATACCTATCACACAACCAATCCGGTCCCGTTTATTTTGGTGAGTGACGACAACAACCTGCGTTTGAAGCCAGGCGGCTCGCTCCGCGACATTGCGCCGACCATGCTCGGCGCGCTGGGTCAGCCGCGGCCTGCGGATATGACCGGCACGGATCTGCGCATCGTTTCATAGTCCGACCATGAGCCGCACAAAACCTGCAGAAACAAAGTTGGTCATTTGCGTGTGGCATCCGTTCACCGAATGGCGGCCGAAACCCGCGATGGCGGAGGCGATTCGAAAGCGGTGGCCAGAAATGTGCGTCGTGCATTTGCCGAACTACGACCATTTAGCGGAAGAGCTGCCGGACACGGATATTTTTGTGGGCTATTCGCTGCGCGCGGAACAACTGAAGGACGCGAAGAAGCTGAAATGGATTCACTCCACTGCGGCGGGCGTGGCGCAACTCATGTACCCGGAACTGCGGAATTCCGGAATTATGGTGACAAATCCCAGCGGAATTTTTTCCGTGCCCATGGCGGAGCACACCATGGGCCTGCTGCTCGCGCTGGCGAGGAACTTTCCGGACTCGGTACGGGGACAAGACCGCGCGCGATGGGCTCAGCAGGAAATTTGGGACAAGACCCAGCATTTAACGGAGCTGAATGGCAAAGTTCTGCTGATCGTGGGCTACGGTTCGATCGGACGAGAAGTGGCGAAGCGCGCGAAGGCGTTTGACATGCGCGTGTGGGGTGTAACGCGATCGGACGCGGGCGTCCGTGTGCACCTTGAGAGAACTTTTGCCGCGGCGCAATTGCACGAAGCGCTGCCCGGCGCGGATTACGTGTTGATTTGCGCGCCGGAGACTGCGGAAACAAAACACCTGATTGGCACGGCTGAAATATCCAGGATGAAACGCGGAGCGCGCTTGATCAATGTCGGGCGCGGGTCGCTATTGGATGAAGCGGCGCTCGTTCAGGCGCTCGAGGAAGGAACGTTGGGCGGCGCGGCACTGGACGTGGCGCAGACGGAGCCGCTGCCGCCGGGAAGTCCCTTGTGGAAAGCGCCTAATTTGTTCATCACGCCGCACACCAGCGGAGTGAGCGACCGGCTCTGGGACCGGCATGCGGCGATCTTGATCGAATTGCTGGAGAGATGGTTTGACGGCCGCGAATTGTTCAACCGCGTGGATTTTGCGCGCGGCTACTGAAGTGAAAATTAAAATTGGAAAATAGAAAATGGAAATTCGCAATCCACTGGGAACTGAAGGTTCTTCTATTTTCGAATTTCCAGTTTCGATTTTCTGGTTTACTCAGTCGCCGACGCCGCCTTTGGGCGCCTGATAGCCTTCGCGGGCGTAGACCTGGAACTTCTGCTTTTTGCCTTTTTGGTCGACCACGGTCAGAGGGCCGCCGTCGGGCGCGACCAGCTCCACTTTGAGCTTGTGGAATTTGCCGTCCTTGGCGCCATTGCTCGGCGAATACGACAGGCTGTACTGGTGGCGAAGGAATGCCGCGACGTTGCGGAAAATGTCCGGAATTTCACCGTCGAATTGCGGGAACCAGGCGTAACCGCCGGTTTCATTTGCAAACGTGCGCAACTGATTTTCGGCTTGCAGGTAGTTGAGATTTGAGCCGCGATAGCCGTGAGTCTCGAGATAATTTGTCCAGGTCTTCCCGAGGCCAACGCAGAAAATGGTCACGTCGCTGCCGCGGAGTTGCTTCATCGTTTGGTCGAGAGTGTGCTTGGAAAACGTGTCCACGCCGCTGGCTAGGAGAAGGATGGATTTCTTGCCGTTCACATCTTTGAGGCGGTCGACGGTCTCGAGGATGGCGTCGAAGACGTTGGATTCGCTGAAGCCCGGGAAATAGAGACGATAAATGGCCTGGCGGACTTCGTCCTTATTCTGCGTGAAGTCAACCTCGAGCCGGGTCTTCATGTCGAAAGTTTCGAGGGCCACCCAGTCTTTGGGCTGAAGATTCGGGAAAAGCGCGTCGGCCCAGTATTTCGCGTAGTAAGCGAACCAACCGTAGGAGTTACCGCTGAACTGCATGAGCACGACCATGGTGATAGGAGCTTCGGTGGGCGAGAAATTGGTTATGGTTTGAGGCACGCCATCGTCGAGGATGCGAAAGTTTTCTTTTTTCAGGCCGGGAATGATGTCCCCGCGCTGCGTGGTGGCGACAACGTCGAGGGTGACGATGGGAACATCAACCGCAATGGTGACACCGGCCTGCGGAGGCTGCTGCGCCGGAGTAGGCGATTGAGTCTGCTCCGGTTTCTGCTGTTGCTGCGGGGGCGGCGGAGCGCCGCCTTGCGGGCCAGTGGGAGCCTGAGCAAAGGCGGAACTCTCAACCAGTGGCAGCGCCAGAGCGGCGGCGAGAATTCCCAGCAGAATTGGGGAAACAATGGCCTTCATCTTGCACCTCTATGGAAGTCGAAAAACTCGAACTTTTTGATTACTCCCGCCCCCGGGACAACACGATAGCCACGGAGCGGGTAAAACTTTGCAACTCGACGGCAATGCCCAAGCCAAGCCCCCACACCTGCATGTTAGTATGAAGCGTATTTAACGCAAAACGTTTACTCGGAGCGGCCGGATTATGGCCAACTTTTACGAGGAGGATGGCTTCGTGAACTGGAAACAAATGGTCCAGATAATGGCGGGGGCGGCGGCATTGATGATGGCCGTCAGCTTTCCGATTACGGCGCAGACCGCGCCCGCAGGGACGCCGGGAATCCCGGCAAATCCAGTAATCCCACGGCCGGTCGGGGATAGTTCGGCAATTGCGAAGGAAGCGCAAGGCTGGCTGGCGGACCTCATTAAGATCAATACGTCAAATCCGCCTGGGAACGAGCAGATCGCCGCAATGTACATCACCGGAATTCTGGCCAAGGACGGAATCAAAGCGGAAATTCTTGACCTGGCGCCAGGTCGGAGCGCGGTGGTGGCGCGACTGCGCAGCGCCGCGGTCGCGCAGCCTTCGAGGGCGCTATTGCTGGTGGCGCACTTGGACACCGTGCCGGTCGACAAGTCGAAGTGGAGCGTGAATCCATTCGGGGCCGTAATTAAGGACGGATATTTGTACGGGCGCGGGGCGATTGATGACAAGGGGATGCTGGCGGCGAACCTCGCGGCGTTCATTTGGCTGAAGCGTTCGATGGCGCGTTTAAACCGCGACGTGATTTTTCTTGCGACTGCCGACGAGGAAACCAGCGGCGATGCGAGCATCCGGACGCTGATTGCCAAGGACTGGGATAAATTCGCGGCGGGCTTCGCGATCAACGAAGGCGGAAACATTTTTGTGAAGAACGGCAAAGTGCAGTACGCCGGTGTGCAGGCTGACGAAAAAGTGGCCTTTAATATTACTGTGATCGCGCGAGGAACTTCAGGCCATGCTTCGCAGCCGACGAAAGACAATCCGGTGATACATCTGGCGGCAGCGGTTGCGAAAATCGGGAATTACTCGGCGCCGGCACATTTTACCTCGATCGTGCGGAGATATTTCGAGGGGCTGGCTCCCTTGGAAGACGACGAGATCGGGAAGTGGATGCGGTCCATGGACACGGCGGACCGCGGCGAACACGCGCAGCGCGTGATTTCCGACACCAGTCCGCTGTGGAACTCGATGCTCCGAGACACGATTGCGCCGACGGTGCTGACCGCGGGAGTGGCGAACAACGTGATTCCCGCTGAAGCCCGCGCAAATCTGAACGTGCGGCTTCTGCCCGGAGACTCCATTGCCGCCGTGGTGAACGATTTGAATAAACTGGTGAATGACCCCCAAGTGAAGCTGGAGGTGCAGCCCAGTGCGGGTCTGGCCGCACCATCCTCGTCTTTGGAATCGGAGCTTTATAAGGTGATTTCGAAGGTAGTGCCCCAGGAATTTGGAGGCGCGCCGGCGCTGCCGTTTCAATCGACATGGCTGACGGATTCGGCGCAATTGCGGCTGCATCAAGTGCAGGCGCTGGGGCTGGTACCCTTTCCGCTGACGCAAGACGATCTGAAACGCATGCACGGAGACGATGAACGAATACCGCTTGCGGCATTCGACAAAGGCGTTGACGTGCTGTCGAAGATCGTCACGGAATTCGCCGTTACGCACTAGCCAAGGACAAAGAGCCAAAGCCGGTTCACGCTCTTTCCGTAAAGAATAAAAACAGTCTACAATCGGTCCCCTCAAAGGACGCATGAGTTTCCGTCATTCCAAAATAGTGTGCACCATCGGGCCGGCAAGCCGCTCGCCGAAGATGATTGACCGCTTGTTGGAAGCGGGGATGGACGTGGCGCGGCTAAATTTCTCGCACGGCACGCAC
>WNFS01004295.1_pt1 | contig 14197 bp, 8 predicted proteins | sample 5400141 | NCBI WGS metagenome assembly WNFS01 (sample SAMN13153358, study PRJNA577476) | soil metagenome | isolation source: 60 cm saprolite under Madrone tree | place: USA:California | collected 2016-06-14
CTCCTGCGGCAGTTGCACGCGAAGCGCGCGTGGATCGTCCGGCCGCAGCGCCGCCCGCGTGCCTGAAGCGCGATCAGGGAAGCCGCGCCGATCTTCGTCTCTACGACAACCGTGCTAGGCCCGAAGAGACTGAAATGCCGTCGCGCCGTACCTTCGGGAATGATTACCGAACCAAGCAGTTCAGGCTTTCGCACGACATCGCGGAGGATACCGATCACGAGGTAGAGTTGATCGCCGACATAAATCGCGGGCAGCCGCTCGACTCCACCGATGCCCAGGCGGCGCGCGGCATCGGGGCCGAGTATCGCGACGCGATCGGCGCGGGTAGAATGCCCGCCGTCGAGAAACCGTCCCGAGCCGAGTTCGGCGCGCACCGCGCGGAACAAATCCGGCGAGGCGGCGCGCACCGCCAGCCTGAGCGCTGTCTGATTGACCGGATCCACCACGGGTGAGGCGCTGACGAGCGTGTCGTGGACATTGACGTCGCTGAGCAAGCCCGCGGCCACCACACCGTTCAGCCGGGCGAGCCGTTCCGGCGCGTCCCACGGAATGGCACGCGGATCAATCGTGCCGGTCGCGATTCCCGGCCGCGCCGAGATAAAAAGTTCCGTGGCTGCGAGTTGATCGAACTGACTGATGATGCGGTTGCCGGCAGTTCGAGTGAGGCCGATGGTGGCCACCAACGCCGACATGCCGATTACGATGCCAAGCACCGTCAGCGCCATGCGGGCCGGCCGCGCGATCACCCCGGCGATTGCCTCGGCGAGAAGGTCGCGCGCTGTGATCCCCGAAGCCGTAATGACCGCCCTGGATGAAGCTGCCAATGCCGGCTCGCTTCCGCCAAAGAGCGCGCCATCCTTCATGTTGACCCGGCGCGAGCCCCGGCGCGCCACGTTTTCATCGTGCGTGACGACGACAATCGTCATTCCTTCTTTGTTGAGTTCGGTGAAGAAGTCCAGGATCGACTCGGTGTTTTTGGAATCAAGATTGCCGGTCGGTTCGTCGCACAGCAGCAAACTCGGCGAGCCCATCAAGGCCCGGGCGATCGCCACCCGCTGGCATTCGCCGCCTGACAATTTGGACGGCGGAAAATCCGCGCGATGCGCAAGGCCGACGCGGCGAATTTCCTCCATCGCCCGTTCGCGCCGCCCGCGTCCGGCGTGCCGGCGGTATACTTCCGCCAGCATGACGTTCTCAAGGACGGTACGATACGGTAGGAGGTGAAATGACTGAAAGATGAATCCGATGCGCCGGCTGCGCAATCCGGCCCGCTCATTCTCGCTCAGCGTCGTCGTTTCGATACCATCAAGAAGGTACTTTCCGCGGGTTGGCCGGTCGAGGCAACCCAGGATGTTCAACAGCGTCGATTTCCCCGAGCCGGACGGACCGGTTATCGACAGCCATTCGCCGCGCCGCAACACCAGGTCGACATCGATTAATGCGTCGACCGCGGGATCGGTCCCGAATTGCTTGCACACCTTACGCAGGTCAAGCACGTGATCGGGATTGGCGGCAACCGCTTCGATCGGCAACGCCTGCCGTATGTCTTCGGCCTGCCTCATTTCACCGCTGTCGACTCCGCCGCTTTGTAGCCCACCACCACGAGTTGGCCGGGGGCGAGTCGCCCATCGGGGGTGCTCACCTCGACATAGCCCCCCGTGGAAAGCCCCGGTTGTACGGTGACGTATTCCTGTCTGCCGCCGCGATCGACCAGCACGCGCGATGTTCCGTCGGCAGCCAGTGACACCGCGCTCGTCGGGACCGCGATGACCGCGCCCTTCGAGGTTTCGATCGGGATTGTCAGCCGGACGGAAAACCCTGCCAGGAGCACAGGCGTGCTCTCTACCCTGACCCCGAGGTAGAAGTGGTACCCGTCCACGCCGCGCGTGCCGGGTGTGTTCGCCACCGTCTCAACGATGCCAGTCGCCTTGATTCCAAGAGCCTGCTCGTCGATCGCGGCCTTCATCCCGGGCTTCACCAGCGGCGCGGCTTCAATTTGCAGCTGCGAGTCGATACTGAGCTGGTTGTCCGTGACACTCATCACCGGCCCGGAAGCGTTGGCGGCGACGGAAGCGGTCACCTCGTGGACGCGGATCGGGAGCGACGGGATGAACACGACCTCGTCCGCCGGAACCTGCACGCCGATCCTCGCGCGCGCCGCCGCGAGTTCGCGGTCCAGTCGCTCGGCTCGTTCGCTTGCGACCTTGACATCGAATTCGGCGAGCGTTTGCAGTTCCAGCGCCGCACGCACGCTGCGCTCGCCTTCCAGGCGGGCGGCCTTTACGGCTGCCTCGGCGACCTTGATTCGTTCCTCGGCCAGACTGGCCTCGCGCGCCGCGGTCTGAATCGCCAGATCGGCTTCCAGCTTCGCCTTGCGTTGCGCGGCACGTGCCACCTTTAGCTTGGCCTCGGCCGCGGCACGCGCCGTTTCGGTCTGGCGCGGATCGAGAACGATCAGGGCCCGATCGGCGATCTGCGTGGCGACATCGGCGCTGGCCGCGGTCGCGGAATGCGTGGCTCGCGCGCGTTCGGTTTCAAGCGCGAGGGATTTGCCGGCGCGCGCGTCTGCTAGCTGACGGCTGTCGCCAGCACGCGCCGCGCTGTCGACAGCGGCCTGGCGCGTGTTCTGCTCCGCGATGGCCCGCGCGGCGGCGACCGCTCGCACCGCTGTTTCGTGCGTGGCCTCGGCCGCAAGTCGGCCGCGCGCTGCATCCGACCAGTCTCGCTCGAGCGCGAGGATGGCGGCGCGTTGTTCGCGCGTCGGTCCGAACGGATCCCAGCCCGCCTTTTGATACCAGCGCTCGACCGCGGCGGATGTCTTTTGATCATAGTTGCCATCGACTGTTCCCGGATCGAAGCCGAGACGGGCCAGAGCTTCTTCGAGCTGGCGTACGTCGCCGCCGCTCGTTCCGGGCGCCATGTCGCGAAAAGCCGGTGTCTCGCCGCGCAGGACGAAGACCGGACGGCCGGATGCTGACAGAATTACCTCGCCTTCCCCAAATCCCGTATTTGGTCGCGGCAGCGACGAGATCAGTCCGATGCCGCCTTTGACCGTGGAAGGCGCGATCGAAATCGGCTGCGGCAGCCCGAAGCGGACCGTGCCGCGGGTGACGACATCGGAACTCAATACACGCGACTCGACAGGCACGAGGATCGCGGATGCCTCGGGCGCTGCGGTGCGCGCCGCCATTTCCGCCGGCGACTGGATCCTGGAGCCCATGTACCAGGCGCCAACCGCCATGCCGCCAACCACGCCCAGAATGGCCCAGAGAACATTTACGCGTTTTGCGACCATGCCGTAATCCTTCCGGCCATTGACAGCGCGCGGGCCATCTTCGCGAGAAGCGTTGCGTCGGCCTTCGTCACGCGATGTCCGGCCGCGAAAGGAGGTTACTCATCGCCGCCGATCCGTGGAAGTACGGAAAACTGATGTCATGATCGATCTCATTGCACCTTCCGGGAAAATAATTCCTCTTGGATGGATCTTCTCCTCGACCGGTTTCAACACGTCCTCCGACATTTTGAAGCTCCTGGCCGCGACCAGACGCTCGAAATCCTGCAGTTTCCGCAACGCGGCTTTCTGGTCCGCCGACATCTTGGCAACCAGCAGCTTGCCGCCCTCGGTCAGCGCGCTGAGCCGGTTCCGCAGGTCAGGTTCGATTTCGTCCGGGTGGCCGTATTCGAAGCTGGCCTTCTTCATCTCGCGCTGCCAAGACTCAAGCGCGGCCTTCATGCGCGGGTCCTTGTTGATCAGCGCGTCTTGGGGATTGTAGTGGCTGGCCTTCAGCTGGTCGGGCTTGAACGTTTCAGTGAGAGACTTGCGCGTGCAGCCACCGGTCCGCGATAAATCTTCGGTCTCCAGGGCGACCGCAAAGGTGCTGCTCAGGTCATCTCCGAGCAACGCGCGATTGTAAGCGACCTGATCTGCGGAGGAAAGTTTACGGAAAATTTGCACATTGCGGTCGCCGAGACCAACACGGGCGGGGTTGTAGCCGGTCGATAGCTGAGGCGGCAAACCGGTATAGAAGGTCGATACACCAAATCCATAACGACTGACGAACTCCTCCTCGCTGAGGCCCGGGAGCGATTTGTCTGCCGACATGCCCGCCCGCACCGTGTTGTGGTCAGCCGCGACGTACTGGAAGCCCTGATCGGCCATGCAGCGCGCGATCAGTTCCTCGGTCTTCTCGATTGCCTGAACAAGCTCGCGCGGCGACATGCCGAACTCCTCGGTGCCAAGGCCCTTCGGCGCCTGTGCCGCGGCCATCACCGGCGCAAGTAGGACGGCGAACAAACCCGCGCAGATCGCTCTTCTCATGACGCTATCCTCTCCAATCACGAACCTCGTCAGGACGGCATCCCGTCTCAGTCGGTGCCGACAACCTTTCCGGACTCCATGTCGACGAAAACGTCCTTCTCGCCCTGATCCAGCGACTGGATCTCGACAACGTAGACATTCTTGCCGCGCTTTCGTTCAATCGTTACGTCGGTGACCTTGCCGGGCATGTGTTCAAGCGCGACCTTCGTCGCCTGCTCTTTTGTGATCTTTGCCCCGGCCGGCGCACGCTCAGCGGGAGGAACTGTCTGCTGCGTCTGCGCGGCGGCCATCGCCGGCGCTAGGAAAGCGATGACGAGCAGGCACGCGTGGATCGTTCCCTTCATGGCAATATCCTTTCCTGAAAAGAAACCACATAGAGTTGGCATTCCGCCTTCGCCGCGCGCGTGTCCACGAACACGCGAACTCCTCCCCAGATCGCGCGGCCTCGGCGCGTAACCTCGGAACATCGGCTTGGTCGAGATCGATTCATCGCGCCCTCGCCGTTGTGAAGCTTCCTTCGATGAAGGACCGGTTGCCGTCCTTCGCAACGGTCCCGATCGCGAATTTGTAGGCCTTGCCGGCGCGCAAGAACCCTTCAGGCACCGTGAAGGATCTTGCCGAGCCCGGCAGCAGTGCCCGGATTTCGTAGGCCGAGCCGGTTTGCTCGATCACGATGGCGCAGGCCTCGATGCCCTTCGGCACCGACCACCGTAGCGTCAGCGCGCTGGCCGGCACGTCCTTCTGGTCCGGCCGCGGATATTCGAACGCGGCCGGTTCGGGGAATACGTGGCTCAACTGCGCCTCACCGCGCAGGTGCGCCCCCTTGGTCGTCGTTCCCTCAAAACGATAGGCGCCCGCCGGGAAATCGGCGCGCACGATCTTGTCGTCATCGGGCTCGGGCGATTCGAGCGTGAGGCCGCGAACTCCCAACTTCGAGTCCGGCGATCTAAGGTCGATCACCGTGCGCTCGCCCGGCGCCATTACCTTCAGCGCCGCGAGCCCATCCGTGGCACCGGTTACATCGAACCGGATCTCGGCATCGTGGTCTTGCACGTTACGCTCGAGATAGACGGAGAGCTTTTCGAAGCGACCATCCTCGGCCGCCGCTCCCGCGAGCGGATAGGCCATGGCGAACAAAGCGCCGATGGCGGCAATCCAGCAGTTGTGGCGATGCATGGTGTTCACATCAGCCTCCCACAGATACCCCTACCGGTTCTGGACCAGTCGGACGTTTCGCCGGCACGCCGCTGCAGGGCCGGCGGAATACTCACTCGGCTTTAGCATTTGCCGCACCCTTCATCAGTTCGGCGGGCGGCGTACGACCATAGAGGTAGGCGCGCTTCTCTATGTCCAGCGCCTCGGCGCGGGCCTTGGCCAGTGCATCGGGGGTGAGCTTCACGATCTCGGCCAGCTCAAGGGTTTCTCGCAGCTTTTCGCCCTTTCCCCTCCAACCGACTTTGATGTAGCCCACACCGGGTGCGTAGTACTTGAGCTGCTGGGCGTCCGGGCCTTCACCCTTGCTGCCCTCCACGATCACCAGAACATCCTTGTAGCAGCCGGCCGGGACACAGACCTTCTGACCTGCTTTTTCTACCGTTGCGCGATCAGTCCAGTTGAACGGAGGCGGCGCATAACCCTGAGAGTAGCTGGGGGTCCCCGGCCGCGGGCCTGCCTTCATCATGATTCCCGGACTCGAGCCATCCATGCCGGCGATCCAGGCGCTACCGCCCTTGAAGTCCCCCTCTTCGTATATTTCAACCAGCTCACCCAGCAGCCAGACGTTGCTGTCCTTGTCTTGCGCGAAGAAAACGATCTCCGATTCCGTCACCTTGCCGTCCTTGGAGTCGACATCCCACACAACGACCGTACGCACGCCGTTGACGACCTTGGTGAGGTCGGTCACGGTCTGCACCACGCGAGCAGGAACGCGCTTCTCGTCCTCCTGGGTGAAGCCCTTGTAGACCAACTGAGTCCCTGGCTGCAGCGGGAACCATTTGTTGTCGACGTTGGCGGAGTTATCGAAATTATTGTGATCGAACGCTTCGAGCGTGTCCTCGGCAACCTTGCCCTTTTCCGCCAAAGCGCCGCCGCTGGACAGTCCGAAGCAAATGAAAATCGTAAGCACGGCCAAGGCCGTTATTCTCTGACACAATCTGATGGCCGCTTGTGCCATCCTGGACTGCTCCCAACTTACGTTCATTTCACGCACTCCCAGAGACTCGTACCGCTCCTGGAACAGTCAGGCTGTCCGTCAGCGCGCCCGTACCGCGACCGAAACGGAGATAGAATGCAGGCAAGATAAACAGGTTGAGCAGCGTCGATGTCACGAGGCCGCCCAGAATGACGACCGCCATCGGATATTCGATCTCGTGGCCCGGCAGGTCGCCGAAGATGATCAGTGGCAGGATCGCGAGCCCGGCGGCGCCGGTCGTCATCAGGATCGGGCGCAACCGCTCGCCCGCGCCGCGAAGCACGAGCCCCATTCCGAACGACAGTCCTTCATAGCGCTCCAGGTGCTGGAAGTGATTGATCATGATGATTCCATTGCGAGCTGCGATGCCGAGCACGGTCAGGAACCCGACCAGCGAGCCAAGGGAAATCACACCGCCCGCGAGCCACGCCGCCAGCACGCCGCCGACCAGCGCCGAAGGCAGGGTCAGGAAGCTGAGCGCTGCCAGACGCCAGCTGTTGAAGGATTGTTGCAGAAGTACGAAGACGCCGGCGAGCGCCAGGAGGGAGTACAGTTCGAGCCGCCTGCGGGCGGCGCTCAGTTCCTGATATTCGCCCTGCAGCACCGCGTAGTAGCCAAGAGGAAACGCCAACTTGTCCAGACGCGCCTGCACGTCGCTGGCGACCGCGCCGAGATCACGGCCCTTGACATTCGCCTGCACGTCGATCCGACGGGAGCTCGCCTCACGCTTGACGACATTTGGCGTCGGCCGAATGCTGACATCGGCTACTTCCGCCAGCTTGACGCGCTGCCCGGTCGGCGTGTTGATCAGCATCTCGCGGACCGAGTCCACGCTGTGGCGGGAGTCCGGTGACGTCCACACCTGCACGTCGTAGGTGCGCCCGCCGAGGAAGATGTCGCCGACCTCCTCTCCGGCCATCAAGGTCGCGGAGGCACGCCGGACATCGCCTGGCTTCAGACCGTAGCGTTGTGCTTCCTCCAGCTTCACCGTCACCTGAATGTGCGGTACTTCGACCATCAGCTCCTTGTGCAGGTTGACGAGATTCGGAACGTCCGCGAGTGTCGCGCGGACCTCCTCCGCCTTGTCCCTGAGAATGTCGAGATCAGGGCCGAAGATGCGGACGACGATCGCCTCGCCGGCGCCGGTCAGGACCTCGCGAATGCGCTCCTTCAGATAGGTCTGCACATCCCGGTAGAGGCCGGGATAGCCCTCCACCATTTCCTCGATTTTGGCATGGGTCTTGTCGTAGTCGGCGTCCCTGCTGATGCTGATCCAGTTCTCCCCGAAATTGACGCCGACGACCTCATCGGCGGCGAAGGCCTGGCCGATGTGGGCGCCGAAGTTGCGTACACCCGGAATGGCGCGCAGTTCTTTGCTTGCACGAGTCGTGATACGCAGCATTTCGGGCAGCGACGCGTCGGGGGTGGTGACCCAGTGCATCAGGAAGTCGCGCTCCTTGAACGACGGAAGCAGCGAGTGGCCAAGCAGCGGCCAGACACCGATCCCAGAGAGCGTCACGACTGCGACAGCGATATAGGCCATGCGAGGTGTCCGTGTGACCCGCTCCAGCAAGGGCGCGTAATGGCGCAGCAGCCAGACGATTACCGGTGATTCACGCCCTTCGAGTCGCGCGCCACGCAGCAGGATCAGACAGAGCGCCGGCGTTACCGTCATCGCCGCGGCGAGTGAGGCCGCAATCGCGAGCATATAGGCTGTAATCAGTGGCTTGAAGAAGGATCCGGTCAGGCCTTGCATGAACAGGACAGGCACGACCGCGGTAACCACGATAAGGGTTGCGTAGACGATCGGCGCCCGCATCTCGAGCGAAGCGTCCAGAATGATGCGCGCCGTGCTTCGCGTGTCGCCCCCTCGCCGCGCAAGACGCAGGCGCCGCATGATGTTCTCGACGTCGAGGATCGCGTCGTCGACGACGATCCCCAACGCGATCACGAAGCCCGCCAGGGTCATTGTGTTGACCGAGGCGCCGGACTTGAACAAAACCAGTCCAGCTGCGAGCAGCGACAGCGGAATGGCGACGATGCAGACGATCGCGGTACGCCATTCGTAAAGGAAGATGAGTATGATTCCAGCGACCAGCAGACAGCTCAGCAACAGCGCCCATGACAGGTTGTGGATCGAGTCTTCGACGAAAGTTGCCGGCCGGAAGATGGTCGTATCGATTTCAATCCCTGGCAGGCCGGCCTTCATCTTCTCCAGCGCCTCCTCCACCCCACGGGTGACGGCGAGCGTGTTGCCCCAGGGGAATTTCTCGACGATGAGCATGAGGCCTGGGCCGTCGTTGATGACGGCATCGCCAATCATGCCCTGCGGTGCATAGACGAGATTGGCCACGTCGCTCAGCAACAGCGGCGGTTTCCCGATCAGTTTGGTGACCGGTACCTTGGCCAGCGTCTCAGGTGTAACGCCGCCGCCGACGAAGCGGAGCTGAAAGCGCTGATTAGGTGTTTCGACGAAGCCGCCGGTACCGATATGCGCGCCGCGGGCATAGCGCAGCAGACCAACATCGAGGGCATCGGAAACCGCTTCCTGCACCTGGTCGAGCGTAACGTCCGCCTCGGCCAAGCGCTTCGGGTCAACCAAGACCTGGAGCATCTTGAGCTGCTCTCCCCAGATCGCGATGTTCGCAACGCCGGGAACTCCGAGCAGCCGCTGCCGGATAGTCCAATAGGCGAGCATCGACAGGTCCATCACGGACTTGTCCTTGGAGGTAATGCCGATCTTCATGATCCGGCTGGTGGAGGACAATGGCGGCATCATGAACGGCGGCGCGGCCCATGTCGGCAGGGTCTTGGTCGCGAGCGCCATCCGCTCACTGACCAGTTGCCGCGCGCGGATCTCGTCGGCGCTGGTCTTGAAGATCAACAGGATCGACGACAATTGCGCCACCGACTTCGAACGCATCACGTCGATGTCCGGGACACCGTTCAGCGCGTTTTCCAGCGGCACTGTGACAAGTTGTTCAACTTCGGCGGATGAAAGCCCAAGACAGATGGTCTGGATCTCGACCCGCGGCGGCGCGAATTCCGGAAAGACGTCCACGGGCACGTCGCGCAGGCGTGCGAGGCCAAACCATGTCAGCACCGCGCCAAGGGCGAGGACGAGATAACGAAAGCGCAGACTAGAACCTATGATCAGCCTCATCATCAGAAAACATTCCTCCATCCAGGCCGAAGCCGTTGTGGAAAAACAATTCGACGCGCAGCTAGTGACCTACCTTCACCTCGGCCCCGTAGACTTGTGGCACTCCGGCCGCGAGCACCTTCGTGCCGGTAGGTGGCCCGTCACTCAGGTAAACGTTATCGCCCTTGATAGTGTCGATCTCCACCGCGCCACGGAAGAAGGTCAACGGATCGGCGCTGATATAGACCCAGGTCTTTCCGGTCAGGTCGTAGAGAACGGATCCATACGGCACGATCCGGCGGCCCGACGGATCCACGCGAACCTCATCGATCACGACGCCGAGCCGTTCAGCCGCTTTCGGCGTGAGCGTCACCTTCATGATCTTTGCGTCCAGCGTGGCCTCGACTCGCGCAGGCGCGCTCTTGACCGCCGACTCCGCGGCCAGGGCTGAGCCACAAGACACCGCGAGGCACGCGGTAGACGCCGCGACCACCAATACGTTGAAGCGGGCCATGAGACGTTCCTCCCTTTCGACGGCTTTCGAAGTGACGCGCGCGGCAGTCATGACGCGGTCTCCATTTCAAGATCGAGCCGGTCGGCCGTCCAGCCGGCACCGAACCGCAAGTAAAGCGCCGGCAGCACGAACAATGTTCCCAGCGTCATGGTAACGATGCCGCCCAGGACCGCGAGCGCGAGCGGGTGCGCGATTTCGAGTCCGGCGACATCGCCCATGATCGCGAACGGAAGTACCAGAGCGAGCGTCGTGACCGATGATGCGATGACGCTCGGGAATTGCTCGTGGACGCCGCGCCGCACCAGCTTTTCGCCAAACGGCTCACCCTCGTTCAATTGCAGATGCTGGAAATGGGCGACCAGACCGATACCCTGCCGCACCATCAGTGCGAGCACCGCTGCCAGGCCCAGCAGAGAACCAAGCGAGAAGTGACCGTCATCGATCGCGGCCGCCGCCAGGCCGCCGAGTACAGCGACCGGTACACCGAGCAGCGACAGCGCGGTGAGTGCCCAGCTGCGGAGCACCGCCTGCGTCAGCAGGAACATCAACACCGCCGCCGCCGCCATGTAGCCGTAGATTGACCGCAGGGCAGCCCGCTGTTCCTTGTATTCGCCGAGCACCTCGGCACGGTGCTCGAACGGGAACGCGATCTGTTTGACATTCCTGGCGACATCATCGGCCACATCACCAAGCGCCCGCTCGTCCACTTTCGCGGAAACATCGATACGACGCGAGGACCCCTGTCGCTGGATGATGCTGGTGGCCGGCGCGATGCGGACGTCCGCAACTTGAGCCAGGCGAACCTGGGACCCGCTCTCGCTGTTAATCATCAGATTCCGCACGTCATCGATGTTGTCGCGCAATTCCGGTCGCCCCCAGACGACCACGTCGAAAACCTTCTGGTCCTCGAAAAGCGCACCGACGGTGATGCCGCCGACCATCGCGGAAGTCGCCCTGCGGACGTCGCCCGGCTTAAGGCCGTAACCGGCCGCGCGATCGACATCCACCTTGACTTCGATCGAGGGCTCTTCGACCTGTAATTCGACCCGGGGATCTTCAATGCCGGGGATCTTCGCCATCGATGCGCGGATCTCCTCCGCCTTGGCGCGAATGACATCGAGGCTGTTGCCATAGACGCGCACGGTGATGGAATCCGGGTCACCGGTGAGCGCCTCGCGCAGCTTCGTGGACAGGTATGTCCCAAGCTTGCCGCGCATCCCGGGATAGGCGGTGATGGCCGCTTCGACGGCATCCACCGTTTCTTCGCGATCGGCCTTCGGGTCGATGTTGACCCACACTTGCCCGGCATTCACGTCCATTGCGCGTTCGCAATTGCAAAGCACCGCCCGTCCGAGATTGGCAAAGGCGTTCTGCACTCCCGGGATCTGCCGCAGGTCGCGGATCAGGTTCTCGGTCGATCGGGTCATTGCCTGCAGCGAGGTGCCGGGCGGTCCCTGCCATTCGATCACGAGATCCGTCTCTCTGAAGCTGGGCACCATATTGCGTTCGAGCGGGCTCCAGAGCGCGAAGCACGCGATCGCCGCCACGATGCAGGCGCCGATGCAGGCGAGCGGCGCGTGGATGGCGCGACCGACAATCGAATCAAAAGGCCTGGCCAATCTATTGATGACCCAACCGCCCGTCGGGGTCAGCGGCGCATTGGCGAGCAGCACCGCGGCCAGCGCGGGGGTCACGATCAACGCAACCAGCATCGAGATGGACACTGCGGCGATATAGGCCCAGGCCATCGGCGCGAAGAACGCGGCGGACCGGCTGTACATGAACAGAACGGGCAGCACTGCGAGTACGACGATCAGCGAGGCGTACAGCATCGGCCGACGCGTTTCCAGCATCGCACGGACGACGACCATGAAGCCGGACCGACCGTCGCGTTGCGGCGCACGCAAGCGGTGCAGCACATTTTCGACGTCGATAATGCTGTCATGCACGATCACGCCGGACGCCATCAGCAGGCCGCCGACGACTATCATGCTGAGCGGGATTCCGGCGGCCCTTAACAGCAGTTCAGCACAGACGAACGACAATGCGATCGCGGCCAGGGCGATAACCGCGGTCCTCCAACTGCCCATCAGAAGGCCAAGCACGACGGCTGCCAAGATGATCGAAATGAGCATGGCCTTGCCCAGATTGCTGGTCGCGCGTTCGATGAAGCTCGCAGGATGGTAGATGGTCGTATTGATCTCGATACCGGGTAGCCCGGGTTTCAGTTCGTTGAGCGCGCGCTCAACGCCGCGCGTCACGTCCAATGTGTTGAAGCCGGGGAATTTCTCGATCGCCACCATCAGGCCGGGGTTTTCGCCGACGATGGCGTCTCCGATCAGCGCCTGATGCCCCTCCACGAGATAGGCGACGTCGCCGACGCTCGTAGTCGTGCCGCTGAGCGGCACCTTGGCGAAGGTACCCACGGTGGAGATCGGCAGTTGGTGACGGATGCTGAGCCGCTGGTTCGGCGTTTCGATGAAGCCGCCGGTGCCGGGCGTGGATGAGTTCAGGTAGGTGAGCGGCGAGGACCACACCGCCTCACCTGTCGTCTTGATCACCTGGTCGAGCTTGACGCCCTTCTTGTTCAGGTTCCGGGCATCGACAAGCACCTGCACCTGCCGCTCGCGCTGACCCCATATCGATACATTGGCCACACCCGGAACTCCGGCGAGGCGCGGCGTGATATTCCAGCGCGCCTGAACGGACATGTCGATCAGTGAGACGGATTTCGAGCTCAAGCCGATATTCATGACTCGGCTGGCCGAGGAAACCGGCTGAAGCATGGTCGGAGGGCTTGAGACGTTCGGAAGTGCACGCGACTGCGTCAGTCGCTCCTGCACCATCTGGCGCGCTTTCATCAGATCGGTGCCGGGCTCGAAGATCATTTCGATCGTCGAAAGTCCCGCCATCGATTCCGACTGGATAACCTGAAGCCACGGGACGCCATTAAGCAGGTCCGCTTCCAGCGGCACGGTGATCAACGATTCGACCTCGGCGCTGGAGAGGCCAAGCGATTCCGTCTTCACGGTGAGCGAGGGCAGCGCCAGTTCGGGGATGACATCGAGCGGCTTGTTTCTGACGTCGACGGCGCCGAGGACCAGCAGGCCCGCGGCGACAACCACAACAAGCGTGCGCAACCGCATGCTCGAGGAAATGAGCCACGCCAACATCTCGACGCCCCCCCTCTTTTGACCTCCAACCCAAGTCCTAAGAGCCCCGTTGAACACGGGATTTTCTGGCCGCTATCTCACTCGTAGGGCAACGCAGTTATTTCCCTACGAGTCAGAACCTTTTCAGTTGCACCTCCGCCGTATCGCCTCAGCACTTCGGTCTCGCGAACGCCATGGTGAGCATCGCGGTGATTTAGCGGAGACCGAAGACTGAGCATTCTAGACCAAATCAGGGCAATACGGATATTTTGATGTTGAGCTTTTGGCGACACAATGTCGCACCTTAAGGTAGCACAACTAATCGATTACTGCTCCCCCTTAATTCGGATACATCACTTCGTGGCGCTTGAGTAATTCGCCGTCAGTGTCATTGTTGTGCAACGTTGTTGAGGGGCTTCCGGCAATTATTGCTTCGTCTTGTTGAGTGGGCTTTTGTCTGTAATCGACTTGACGGATGAAACGCTGGCTGAGAGAGTCTGGTTACGCGAGCGAAATTGTTACGAGCACGTTAGTTCGGCTGTTTGAGTGACGTCGGACTACGGTGGTGATGAGGCCGCGCATGATCTCGGGTAAGCGGGATGAGTTCGTTGCCGGATCCAGGCGACATCAGCATGCGGCAAAAATTGCAACGGTGGAGTTAACGGAGCGCGGTTGGCATCGCATCTGTGCGGTGTACCCATTGATCTTTCGCGCTGCGCCGGCATTGTTCAGCCTCGTCCTGCTTGTCCCTTCTTATGCCGCCGCCGCGGAGAACGAGGACATGGCAGTTCTCCGGCGCATGCTCGGGGAGCTAAAGGCGGAGAACCGCAAACTTTCCCAGCGTCTCAGTGCGCTGGAGGGCGGGTCGGCGGCTCGGCAT
>WNFS01006683.1_pt1 | contig 14191 bp, 12 predicted proteins | sample 5400141 | NCBI WGS metagenome assembly WNFS01 (sample SAMN13153358, study PRJNA577476) | soil metagenome | isolation source: 60 cm saprolite under Madrone tree | place: USA:California | collected 2016-06-14
AGAAGCCAGTTGCGCCTGGATCGTGCAGGAGCGCATCCCCATCCGCCGCGAAGTTTTTCCCTACATCACGCCCGACAGAAATGTCGAATCCCGCGACATGCTCGTCGACTTGGCCCCCTATCTCTTTCGCGGCAAACTCTGCGGCTTCCTCACCCGCCTCAGCGCCACCGGCCTCGCCAACGTAAGCTCCGGCGGCGGCCAAGTCCCCGCCTTCCGCGTCACCGCCCGCTCCGCATAATTCCACCCGGCCCCTGTAGCGCAGGGTGGAGTCCGCGCAGCCCTGCGGCCTTTCCTTCGCCGCGCCATACCTGTAGCCCCCATGCGCCATCGCTGAGCGCAGCCCAAGCAAGGTGTCACCCTGAGGCTATCCGATTTTGTGCGGTGACCTCTTCGCACCGCTACAGCACGTCCCCCTGTAATCTCGCCGCGCTCCTACGCTAAGATATCTGCATGAACTTTGGCCCCGCCTCACCTGACCTGCTCCCCGGCGCAAAGAACGCCGTGGAAACTTGCCTCGCCATCAAACCCGGCGAGCGCGTCGCGCTAATCGCTGACCTGCCCAGCCGCGCCGTGGCCGCAAGCCTCGCCGCCGCCGTGGAAAATGTGCATGCGCTATGCACCAGCCTGCTGCTCGAAGATTTCGGCCCGCGCCCCATAAAGGCAGCGCCCGCCGCCGTGCTCGCCGCCCTCGAAACCGCCGACGTCGGCGTCCTGTGCATGAACCCCCAACCCGGAGAACTCGGCGCGCGCATGGCCATCGTCCGCGTCGTCGAGCGCCGCCAAATCCGCTACGCGCACATGGTCGGCGTCACGCCGGAAATCATGCAGCAAGGCATGCGCGCCGACTACCGCATGGTCGATCGCCTCAGCGAAAAGCTCCGCGAACGCATGCTGCGCGCCAAAACGCTCACCGTAAAAACCGAAGCGGGCACCCAATTCGCCGCCCATTTCGATCGCGGCCTCGACTGGGTAAAAACCAGCGGCCTCATCAGCCCGCGCTATTGGTCCAACCTCCCCGCCGGCGAAGTTTTCACCACCCCGGCTACCGTCGACGGCACCTTCGTCTGCGATGCCACCGCCGGCGACCACTTCAACGGCAAGTATGGCGACCTGCAGCGCACCCCGTTGATCCTCGAAATCGAAGGCGCCCGCCTGAAACACGTCGAGTGCGAGCGCAAGGATCTCGAAGAGGAGTTCTGGGATTACTGCCACACCGATGAAAACAGTGACCGCGTCGGCGAGTTGGCTTTTGGCACCAACCTCGGCCTATCCGAAATGATCGGCATCCTCCTCCAGGACGAAAAATTCCCTGGCGTGCACATCGCCTTTGGCGACCCCTACGGCAGCCAGACCCACGCCGACTGGAAATCACGCACCCACGTAGACGTCCTAACCCGCAACTGCGACGTCTGGATCGACCAGGACCAAATCATCTCCAAAGGCCGCTACCAACTAGACCACCTCGGCCTCTAGCTCCCACACGCCCTTGCTCTGCCCTCCTCTGCATAAAGTTTGAGTTGGGTAGATTTTGCACAGTACTATTACTCTTTGAATCGCAGCCACCGCACCACGCCTAAACCTCCAGAGGTGTAAGTGCCTTATCGACAATGGATTACGTCGCGGAGCCTGACTTGCACCAAGGCGAGCAGGAATCCGAGTGTCCAGGTGTGTCAGCGGGCACACGGATCAAGGAGGCCTCTGTGAAGAAGCTGAAGTACTTTTCCTCAGCGGTGCTTGTTCTTTCCTTGCTGGCCCTTCCGGCTACAGCGCAGAAGGGTAAGGACCGCGACAATAAGGGTGCCACGAGCACCGGAGCCACTCGCGCAGACCTGGTTAAGGATACCAACAAGACGCCACCTGACAACGATAAGAACGATAAAAACGAGGGTAAGCGCAGGGGCTTTACCGTAGGCAAGGGTATGCACAAGGGTCGTCACTAAGAACCATTCGAGCAGTTTCGGATACTTTTCAGCAGTCCAGACTAAGGGGAGCCGCCAGAAATGGTGGTTCCCCTGTTTGTTTCATGCCTTCGGGCAAGCGCCATTAGTAGGCAGAGTGATCGCATACCTTCTTCTCTGTGCCCTCCGTTTACCCCGAGATCCGAGGGGAGCCTCGGGAATTTCGGACAGGGAATTCGGGGACTCGAACCACAGGCCCGTTTGCAATTTCTCAGCGCGAGGCCAACAATAAACCTTTGCGGCGCTCGACGCCGCCCGTGAGGTCACCATGCCCGAAGCCGTCATCGTTTCCGCCATTCGCACTCCCGTCGGCCGTGCCTACAAAGGCTCCCTTCGCACCACGCGGCCCGACGACCTCGCTGCCCTCGCCATCAAGGAAGCGCTAACCCGCGTGCCCGCCGTCGACCCCAAGCAAATCGACGACGTCATTCTCGGCTGCGCCATGCCCGAAGGCGAGCAAGGCATGAACGTCGCGCGCATCGCCGCGCTCCGCGCAGGCCTTCCCGTGGAGACCTCCGCGATGACCATCAACCGCTTCTGCTCCTCCGGACTGCAAGCCATCGCGCTTGCCGCCGAACGCATTCGCGGCGGCTCCGCGGAAATCATCGTCGCCGGCGGCACCGAGTCCATGTCCCTCGTGCCCATGGGCGGCAACAAAGTCTCGCCCAATCCCTGGCTGGTCGATCACTATCCCGACGCCTACATCAACATGGGCCTCGGCACCGAAAACATCGCCCGCAAATTCGGCATCACCCGCGAACAAGCCGACGCATTCTCCGCCAACTCCCACAAAAAAGCCCTCGCCGCCATCGCCGCAGGAAACTTCAAAGACGAAACCATCCCCGTCGAAGTGAAAATCACTTCGCTTCCCGCCAACGGCCATGGCGCCTCCTCCAAATCCAAATCCTCTCCCGCGAAGCCCACAACGCAGACTTTTCTCTTCGACACCGACGAGCTTCCGCGCGCCGACACCTCCCTCGAGGTCCTCGCCAAACTAAAGCCCGCCTTCCACGCCAAAGGCACAGTCACCGCCGGCAACAGTTCCCCCATGAGCGACGGCGCCGCCGCCACCGTGGTCATGAGCGATGCGCGCGCCAAAGCGCTCGGCCTCAAGCCGCTGGCCCGTTTCGTCGCCTACGCCACCGCCGGCTGCCCTCCCGAGGAATTCGGCATCGGCCCCGTCTTCGCCATTCCCAAAGCACTGAAGCTCGCCGGACTCTCGCTCTCCGACATCGCCGTAATCGAGCTCAACGAAGCCTTCGCCGCGCAATCTCTCGCCGTAATCCAGCAAGCCGCCCTCGACCCTGCGCGCGTCAATCCCAACGGCGGCGCCATCGCCCTCGGCCACCCGCTCGGTTGCACCGGCGCGAAACTCACCGCCACGCTGATCCGCGACCTGCAGCGCAAAAACGCCCGCTACGGCGTGGTCACTATGTGCATCGGTGGCGGCATGGGCGCCGCCGGCATCTTCGAGCGCCTCTCTTGACGGGAGAGAACCTTGTCATCCTGAAGGCATCCGACGAGGATGCCTGAAGGACCCCAACCTAAAATGTCTGCAACCCGCCATCTGAGAGCTCGCCTGCAACGCTCCACTAGTTTCCTGCGTTTAACTTGTCATGCGACTTCTGGCATCGTACGATTCCCGCTCCATGAAACCAGCCATTCGTCTGCTTTGTGCCATGATGCTCTGCGGCATGCTGTGCGCCTCGCTGCAAGCGCAAGCTCCCGTCTACAATCTTCCTCAGCAAAGTCCCACGACGCCGCCAGGGCCTGTCCCTATCGGCGAAGAGCCGCATCACCGCCTGCTGCTGCAAAACGATTTCACGCACGTCTACATCGTGATGGTTCCTCCCCTGGACGCCACGCTGCTGCATCAGCACGATCTTCCGTATCTGTACGTCACGCTGGGCGCCGCGGACATCATTAACGCCATCGTAGGCAAGCCCGAACTCCACCAGATCTTGCAAGACGGGGAGACGCATTACTCACCCGGACATTTTGCGCACATCGCGCGCACGGATTCCGGCATGCCGTTTCAGAACGTGACCATCGAACTGGTGCGTCCTCAGGGCACACCCAAAAATCTGTGCAAGGATGTGCTGCCGGGAGCACCCCTCAACTGCCCCGAACAGAAGGCGGCCCCGGACAACAGCAAAGCGAAGAAAGGCCAGCCCGCGCCCGCGGTTGCGGCAGAGGATGTTCTCTATTTTGAAACCGACGAGATACGCCTCGACCTCCACAAAGTATCCAGCGGCAAAGACTACGTCGACGCAACGCCCCAGACCGATGCTCTGCTCGTCGCGCTGACGGATGCCAACCTCGACGCCAATCTCGGCGGCGAGCACGTTTCCTTTCTTCACGGAGGCGACGTGCTCTGGCTGCCCGCCGGCCAGCACCGCCGCATCGTCGATTTCCTCGGCACGCGCTCCAGCTTCCTGCTGATTTCCTTCAAGGACAGCGAAGACTCTTGAGATGAGCCAGGTCCGGAGGCAGCAGCAAGATGCCCTTCGAAACTCACGACAAGCTGGCGTTGCGCTTGCTTGGGCGCATAAAATTGGCGCGGGGAACGCGGATTGCCTTGAACACAATTGAATTTACTGCGCTGGTTGGATTGGGCGCGCTGTTGGCAGGATTTTTGGGGGCGCTGACTGGACTTGGCGGCGGAGTGGTGATTGTGCCGCTGCTTACGCTGGTCTTTGGAGTTGATATTCACTACGCCATCGGCGCGGCGCTGGTTTCTGTGATTGCCACTTCCAGCGGAGCCGCGGCCGCGTACGTGCGCGAGGGATATTCGAGATTGCCACCACCGTGGGGGCTTTGGTCGGAGCGAAGCTGGTTCTGCACCTGCACGTTTCCATCATCTCGATTATTTTCGGTGTAGTGCTGCTCTATTCCGCATACGCTTCCATCACGCAGCACGCCCATGCCAGCGCGGACGGCGGGCCAGATCGCATCGCCACTTGGCTGAAGATGGATAGCGCGTATCCAACTGCGAATGGACTCGAAAGCTACCACGTCCGCGGAGTACCGCAAGGGTTTGGGCTGATGTTTGTGGCCGGAGTGCTTTCGGGACTTCTAGGAATCGGTTCCGGTGCGGTGAAAGTGCTGGCGATGGACAAGGCCATGAAGCTGCCGTTCAAAGTGTCGACCACGACATCGAATTTCATGATTGGAGTGACAGCGGCGGCGGGCGCGGGAGTTTATTTGCGGCGCGGCTACATCGATCCAGGACTGGCGATGCCGGTGATGCTGGGAGTTCTGGCAGGGTCGCTGATCGGGGCACGGATGCTGGAGCGAGCGAAGGTGAAGGTGCTGCGCATGGTGTTCAGCGGCGTGATTGCGGTCCTGGCGTTAGAGATGATTTACAGCGGGTTGAAGTAAAAGAAGTAAGGATGTAAGGAAGCAGAGATGGAGAAAGCCGAACACCGAATGGATGAAATTATGGGACGGCTGTTGCGCACGGGCGTGATTTTAGCGGCCGTGTTTGTGCTCGCCGGCGGCGCGGTTTACCTTGCGCGACATTCAACTCCGACCATAAATTATCGAGTATTTCAAGGCGAACCGGAGGAGTTGCGCACGGTTTCCGGGATTTTTCATGAGGCACTGGCGCTGCGCGGGAGAGGGCTGATTCAACTTGGCTTGCTGATTCTGATCGCCACGCCTATCGCGAGGGTGGCGTTTTCGGTGGTGGCGTTTCTGTACCAGAGAGATTGGACGTACGTGCTGGTGACGCTGAGTGTGTTGGGACTATTGGTCTATAGCCTTTTGGGTGGACATGGGTAAGGATGGAGAGCAAGGATTCACACGGAGTGCGCAAAGACCGGAGCGCGGAGTTGACAGAGAAGAAAACTGGGGTAAATTGGCATCCAATCGGACGGGGCGTAGAATTGAGAGCGCGTTCACGGACCTGTACAGCGCGGCTCCAAGGAGAAAGAGATGGCGACTGCAACCATAGCGAAGCCGGCGGCGAAGGGCGGGAGTTTCTTGCTGGAATCGCCGCTGCCGGGGGATGTGTTTACGCCGGCGGATCTTACCGATGACCAGAAGCTAATTGGTCAGACGGCAGAGGAGTTTGTGGTGAAGGAAGTGCTGCCGCTGGTGAAGGATTTGGAGAACAAAAAGGCCGGATTGATGGCGTCGCTGGTGAAGAAGGGCGGCGAGCTGGGTTTGATGGGCGGGGGCGTGCCGGAGCAGTACGGCGGGGCAGGCCTGGACAAGATCGCGACCACGGTGCTGACGGAGAAGCTATCGCTTTATGGCGGCTTTGCGGTAACACATGGGGCGCATGCAGGGATTGGCACGCTGCCGATTGTTTATTTCGGGACGGAAGAACAGAAGAAAAAATATCTGCCGAAGCTGGCCACGGGCGAGCTAATTGGCGCTTATTGTCTGTCGGAACCACAGGCCGGATCGGACGCCCAGAATTCGCTGACGCGCGCGGAGCTGAACAGCGAGGGCACGCATTACATCCTGAACGGCCAGAAGATGTGGATCACCAACGGGGGCTTCGCGGATGTCTATGTGGTGTTCGCGAAGGTCAATGGCGAGAAATTCACGGCGTTCATCGTGGAGCGCACGTTTCCCGGGTTCAAGCCCGGCAACGAAGAGCACAAGATGGGGATTCACGGAAGCTCGACGACGCCGATCTTCCTGGAGAACTGCAAAGTGCCGAAGGAAAACGTGCTGCATGAAATCGGGCGCGGGCACATTGTGGCGTTCAATATTTTGAACGCGGGAAGGTTCACGCTCGGAGCATCGTGCGTGGGCGGGGCGAAGAACGTGATGTCGACTTCGTCGAAGTATGCGAAGGAGCGCAAGGCGTTCGGGAAGCAGATTGGCGATTTTGGATTGATCCGGGAAAAGCTGGCCGAGATGGCCATCCAGATTTTTGCGGTGGAGTCGATGGTGTACCGCTCGGCGGGGAATATTGAAGCGGCGATGGCGGCGGCTGCGGCCTCCGGAGGGGACAAAATCCAGAGCGCGATGAAAGTGCTCGAGGAGTACGCGATCGAAAGTTCCATTGCCAAGGTGTATGGCAGCGAGATGCTGAACTACGTGGTGGACGAGGGAGTGCAGATTTTCGGCGGATACGGATTCCATGAGGATTATGCAGTGTGCCGCGCGTACCGCGATTCGCGCATCAACCGAATTTTCGAGGGCACCAACGAAATCAACCGCATGCTGATCATTCAGATGCTGATGAAGCGGGCCATGGGCGGGCAACTGGCGTTGATTCCGGCGGCCATGAAGCTGGCGGACGAGATATTGGCAGGTCCGTCGTTCGAAGAAGCGCCGGAAGGGGTGCTTGCGGACGAGGCGCGGGTGGTCGCGAACGCGAAGAAAATGTTTTTGCAGGCGGCGGGCGGAGCGGTGCAGAAATTCCGGGAGAAGCTGGCGGAGGAGCAGGAATTGATCGGCGCGCTCTCGAATATGGTGATGGAGATTTACGCGATGGAGTCTTGCCTGCTGCGCGCGCAAAAAGCAGCGGCGGCGAAGGGCGAATCCGCCACGCAGACGATGATCGATGCGGCACGGGTTTTAATCGCGGAGGCCGCGGAACGCGTGGAGCATGAAGCCAAGCGCGCGGTGACGGCGGTGAACGAAGGGGATATGTTGACGACGCAGATGGCGGTGCTGAAGCGTTTTAGCAAGCGCGCGCCAGTGGACACGATTGCGCTGAGGCGCAGAGTGGCGGCGGCCATCCAGGCGCAGGACCGGTATCCCTTCGAGGGACGCTAGTAACCTCGACTCAAGAAATGTCTTTCAGTCGACCCTTGCCTCGTGGCTGGCGCGCAGCCGCATGAACAGATAGATCGAAGTAATGAGCAGAAAAGGCGAAGAGTAGAAGCCCGGAGCGGGGCGCGGGAACTGGACCGAAGCTACGGTGCGCCCCAGCACCGTGAAAACCGTGTGACCCAATCCATTGAGCAGCATGACGCCGGCAAACAAATAGGCCAGCGGGCGAAGGCCGCGCGCATTGCGGTAGGCAAAGGGCGTGAGCGCGAGCAAGATCAAGTTGGCAACGATGAGTCCCACTAACCACTCGCGGTACTCGAAGGTGGGCATGGGGAACCAGGCCAGCCGGTCACGCATGGCGATGACCGTAGGGTTGTAAACGTTGAGGAAGCCGGTGAGCGCCTCGTCGGCTACGTGAGCACAGAAAGCAAGACACAGCAAAATCCACGCAAGGCCAAAATTGCCGGGCGAGGCCGAAGCCCGAGTAGCGGCTGCATCCATGGCCGGGATTGTAGCGCGAGGAAGTTCCCGCGGGATAGATGTTTGCTCTTGAACAACGAAGGGGTACGCGGAGCTTTAGCGAGCTAAGCGTATACCTTACACTTTTCGTAAGCGATAAATCGTAGCCGCGAATGAAGGAGCAGCTTGGGAATGTTCCGGAAGCTGTTAGCGTTGGCGTTGGTCATTGTTGCGTTGCACGCTGCCGCTGTGCTGACGCTCGGAACATCTCCCGCAGGATCCCTGATCGGAAATTTACTGCAAATTGCCGCTTGCTGCCTGGCTGTAGCGTCGGTGTTCGCCGCCTCGCGGCGCGCCACGGCCCTGAGCCGGCGATTCTGGCTGCTGGTGGGATGCGGGCTGGCCGTGTGGGGATTGGCGAACGTCGGCTGGATGTATTACGAAATCGTGCTGCACACGGAGCCTCCGACGGGCTCAGTAGTGCGCTTCCTGTTCGGCACGCAATCGATTTTCTTTGCGCTCGCGGTGTTTCTGAACCAGGACAAAGACGCGTCGACGCTGGACCTGGAGTCCGTGCTGGACTTCGTGCAAATCGCCATCGTTTTCTTTTTTATTTTCATCGGATTTTATTACATACCGGCACACCACCTGGATGCACGAACCGCGTACATCCGCGAGGTGTGGATGGAATCGGGCGAGGACGTGGCGCTGGTGTTGCTGGCCGCGGTGCAAGCGACGCGCGCACGATCGAGCCAGATTCGAAAACTGTATCAGGGTTTTGCGGTGTACTTGCTGGCCTACACGGTCTGCGCGGGCGTCGCCGATTACATGCAGACGATCAAGGTTACGCCGACGGGAACATGGTACGACCTTGGGTGGACCATGCCGCTGCTGGGAGCGACACTGTGGGCAGCGAATTGGCAGCCATCGCCGGTGACGCCGGGTCCGCGGCGAGTGCGGCAAAAAAGATTTGGCGAGCTGCTGCTCGACAACGCCACACTGGCGCTGGCGCCGCTGATCGTACTGCTGCAGGTAGCGCAATTAGGGACGGAATGGCACGCGGTGCGGTTCACGCTGCTGGGCGTTTCGATTGTGTGTTACGCCGTGCGATTGGGGGTCACGCAATACCGGCAGAACCAGACCGAGGATACGCTGCAACGCCACAATCGGGCCATGGACTCCGCGGTGAACGGAATCGCGATTGTGGACGTGAAAGGACAACACACCTACGCGAACGCGGCATTCGCGCAAATGGTGGGGCACGAGAATGTGGAGTCCATCGTCGGCCGGCCGTGGAAGGATGTTTACGCACCCCAGGACGTCGAGCGAGTGGAAGGGGAGATCCGCGAATCAATGCGGAAGAGGGGCAAGTGGTATGGGCCGATGACTATTCACCGGCGAGACGGGAGCGCGTTGCCAGTGGAGATGGCGGTTACGCTGTTGCCGGACGGCGGCGTGGTGTGCGTCAGCCGGGACATGACGGCCAAGCGCGAGGCAGAAAACGCGCGCGCGCAAGCGGAGGCGAAATACCGCATGCTGGTCGAGCAAGTGGCGGCCATCAGTTACATCGCGGAGCTGGGCATTCACGGAGAATGGCTCTATGTCAGCCCGCAGGTGGAAACGATGTTTGGATTTTCGGCGGAAGAGTGGCTGATGGATTCGCGGGCGTGGACGCAGCACGTGCATCCGGAGGACCTCAAGATCGTGGAGGCCGCGGAAGAAGTGAGCAAACGCGGGGAGCGTTTTCAGGCGGAGTACCGCGTGGTCCGCAAGGATGGCCGCGTGATTTGGGTGAGCGACACCGCGGTGGTAGTGGCGGGGAGCGATGCGCATCCGTTGATGGAAGGAATCATAGTGGACATCACGGAACGCAAGCAACTGGAGACGCAACTGCAGCAAGCGCGGCGCATGGAGGCCATCGGCAGGCTGGCGGGCGGAATCGCGCATGACTTCAACAATCTGCTGACGATCATCAAGGGCTATACGGAGCTGGCGCTGAACAGGCCGAAGATTTCGGCGGAGCTGCAGGCGGATGTGGAACGCATCGAGGACGCTTCGGAGCGCGCAGGCACGCTGGTGCGGCAATTGCTGGCTTTCAGCCGGCGGCAGGTGCTGCAGCCGAAGCTGATCGATTTGAACGGTATTGTGTTGGGTTTGGATAAGCTGCTGCGGCGATTGATGGATGAAGACATTCAGATGACGACGATTCCCGGGAAGGATGTCGGGACGATTAAGGCAGACCCCGGGCAGATGGAACAAGTGATTATGAATTTGGTGGTGAACGCGCGGGATGCCATGCCGAATGGCGGGCGGCTCACGGTAGAAACCGCGAATGTGGCTTTGGATGCGGCGTACGCGAGCGACCATGCCACGGTGAAGCCAGGGAGTTACGTGATGCTGGCGGTTTCCGACACGGGGACGGGAATGAGTCCGGAAACGGTGGCGCATATTTTCGAGCCGTTTTACACGACGAAGGCAAGCGGGCGCGGAACGGGGCTGGGGCTTTCGACGGTGTACGGCATCGTGAAGCAAAGCGGGGGATACATTTGGGTGTACAGCGAGCCAGGGCGCGGGTCGTCGTTTAAGGTGTATTTGCCGCGTGTGGAACAGGCGCCGGAGGCGCTGCCGGCAGTCAAGCCAGCGAGCGGACAAGAAAAAGGAACGGAGACGATCTTGCTGGTGGAAGATCAGCCGCAGGTGCGCGAGCTAGCGCGCATGGCGTTGTCCGAAAAAGGATATACGGTGCTGGCAACATCGAGTCCCGAGGATGCGGAAAGCGCGTGCGCGAGGCACGGCGCGGAGATTCATTTGTTGCTGACCGATTTGATCATGCCGGGAATCACCGGGCGGGAACTGGCGAAGCGGTTGACCGCGCGGCATCCGAAGATGCGCGTGCTGTACATGTCGGGCTACACGTTCGGCATCACTACACAGACAGGGATGCAGAGCGGGTTGTTGGAAGACGGCGTGGCGTTTCTGCAAAAGCCCTTCACGCCCAGCGTGCTTAGCGAGAAGGTGCGCGAGGTGCTGGACTGGAGCGTTGCGACAAGCAGGAGTTGAGATTTGGGCTGAGTAGCTGGCTAGTTCTTCAGTGGCGGCTTTGGGGCGGCACTTTCGGCGGGAGCGGGCGGATTGGGCGCAACGTTGGCCGCGTCTTTGGGCTTGGCAATCGAGGCAATGCTCTCGACGTTGAACTTTTTGTAGTCGGAATAACGCGTCACTTCATTGACTTTGAAGGCTTTCACCAGCAGGACGCGCACGCCGACGTGCGCTTCTTCGTAGGTGGGCAGCCAGACTTCATTGTTGATGTAGGCTTGTTCGAAAATGAAGCTCGTGCCCTTCTGCAGGTTGGCGATGACACCGCCGCCAAAACGGAAATCTCCCACAAAATAAGCTTCCAGGCGCGCGACGTCGCGGGCTTTCTCATCGATCCAGACAACGCCGGCGAGCTCGTGCACCACTTTCTCCGCCAGTTTGTGGGGCTTGAATTCGGGGTTGGGCTCGAAATCAAAGACCAGGACGTCCTGGCCGCGGAAGCGTTCGCGACGGGGATTGGCAAATTGGCAGGCGCGAAGGAAAGTCTCGATGCCGACATCGTCGTCCTCTTTTTTCTCTTTGCCTTCGTCCTTGGCCTTTTCTTCCTTGGCTTCTTTCTTGGCGTCGCGCTTCTCGATATCCCGAATTTCCTTTTGCACTTTCTCGTTTTCTTTCTTTTGTTCTTCTTCACTGAGCGGCTTGCCGTCTTTCTTGACCAGTGTGGAAACCTCGTGACCGCTTAAGTAGAAGAAAGTGTACTCGTGGAGCTCACGCTTGCTGATTTTTCCGGTTTTGTCGAATTCGGTTTCTTCCTCGCTGCGAGTGCCGGCGTAGTTTTCCTTGAGTTTGTCGATGGCTTTTTGGTTTTCGTCGATCTCCTTGAAGAGCGCCTTCAAGTCCGGCAGTTGGACTTGCGATTTTTTGGGAAAGTCGAAGATACGCTCGCCAACGGCGCCGTTCACCTCCGCACGCGTTACGGCGACGTTGTAGGTTTCAGTTCCGCGATGCAACTCGATTTTGTAGGGGATTTTCAGGCCGTTCACAAGACGGTAGTCGTCGTAGAGAATTTGCTCGTCGATTCCACCGACGGTGGCCGCTTCTTTTACGATAAGGTGCGTCTGAGGATCGAAGAAAACGTGGCGCTTCACGCCGGTCATGGTGGTGGCTTCGATTTCCAGGGCGTCGCGGCCGCGGACCTTGGAGAAGGCGGCAAAGCCAAGGCCGATCTTGTTCTTCTTGGCGTCGACGAGGTGTGAATTGTAGTACTGCCCAGCCGCTTCGAGCTGGCTGCCCTCGGCACCGACCAGCGTGGCGAATTCGCCATTCGCGGTGCGGTGCCATGCGGACTTGCCGTTGTAGGCTTCGACCAAGCTGGTATCACCGGCGACCAGTTCGGAGTAAAAGCGGTTGGGCAGCCTGGTGTTGAGAGTGTATGTGCCGGCCTTGCCGTCGGCGGTGTGGAAGGTACCTTCGATGGTGATTGTTCGGGCATTAGAGAGTGCTTTGGAGCCGCCTGCAGCTTTGACGTACTGGTCGACAATGTTCTGTGGATCTTGGGCGTGCGCGCTGCCGGCAAGAACGGTCAGGCAAAAGGCGGTGGCTATTGCGAACTTGTGGGTCGGCATGGCGTTCACAGATAGGAACGCAATTGCATGGGAAAAGTTTCGCCGGATTTGCAAAATCGGACAAGCCTATTTGCAGCGCAAGGTGACGATGGGGTCGACGCGCGTGTCACGGCGCACGGGAAAGTACCGTTACTTCGGTGCGCGCTTATTGCGCTTTGGGGCGCTTGAGATATTTTTCGTATAGGGCTTTGTGTTTGTTGTCCAGCGAAGTGGGCTGGCCCTTGATGAAAAGGTAGCGCACCTCGGTGGTGAGCTCGAGGGGATCGCCGTTGGTGACGACGACGTTGGCGATTTTGCCGCTCTCTAGCGTGCCGACCTGATCGGCGAGGCCGAAGATTTGCGCGGGGTAGAGGGTCACAGCCTTTAAGGCTTCGTCGTAGGACAACCCGTAGGCCACGGCGTTCGCGGCTTGTTGGCCGAGGCGCCGGGAGAACGAGTTGTCGAAGCTGCCGAAGGCAAATTTTATGCCGGCGGCGGCCAGCTCCGCGGGCTGCGTGAGCAAGCGGTCATACGGATCATCTTCTTCGCGGGGCAGCGTCAGCGTGGGACCGAGAATCACGGGGATGCTTTTTGAACGCAGCAGGTCCTTTACTTTGTAGGCTTCAGCGCCTCCAGCAAGAATCATTTTCAGCTGTCACGGGCTTTGTCCGCGAAAACCAGGACGGGGAGCTCGCCGCGGGTAACAGGCACGAGCGCTTCGAGCTTGAGGTCGCGCTGATAGTCGGTGGCGCCGCCGTGGCCGAGAGCCAGCGCGTAATGCCGGGCGCGGTCGAGCCAGTCGGTGAGCTCATCCACCTGCTTTTCATATTCCTGCTTAGCGTCGGTAAATGATTTTTGTTTTCTGGTGAAGGTGGAGAAATCAAAGGTCTGCGTTTGGATTTCCGGCCAGTTGAGCACCATGGCGACACTCTTCTTCAGGAGCATGTCGTTGATGGTCCAGCCGGACAAATGGATGGCGGAGGCCTGACCGGCAAGGATGCCCGTCGGGCCCTCGGAGTCCAAACCGCCGCTCGCCGGCACGGCGAGCACTTCGGTGATGCCCGCGGCGCGTGTAACGGGAATATGTTCGCTGGAAGGGAGGACGGCTTCAGAGGCTACGACATCAGGATTGAACGCTCCGGTTTCCGCGGAATCGACCGTGGCGCTAACCGCGCCGATCTCGCGCAAACCCATTTGTGTGATGGGATCGAACAGGCCGGGATAGACCTGCAGGCCCTTGCCGTCGATCACCTGGGCGCCTGCGGGGGCTTCGACGGCGGCTCCGACATTGGCGATTTTGCCGTTCTGAATCACGATGGTGCCATCGTCGATCGTGGGACCAGAGAGGGTAAAGATTTTCGCGTGGGTGATGGCGTACGTGGGTGACTTGTCTTGCGC
>WNFS01002628.1_pt1 | contig 14188 bp, 10 predicted proteins | sample 5400141 | NCBI WGS metagenome assembly WNFS01 (sample SAMN13153358, study PRJNA577476) | soil metagenome | isolation source: 60 cm saprolite under Madrone tree | place: USA:California | collected 2016-06-14
CACCACGCTGGCCGACAGCACGGTAATGCAGAAGCTGGTCGCGAACATCATGGTGACGATCGGCCATGCGAAGGCAATCGACGAGGAGAAGCGGGAGCTACCACCGGTCCAGCAGCCTCAGCCGCTGTTGCCGCCGCGCCCCGAGGACTACGTTGCCGGGCCGCCGTCAAAGGAGCACCGACGCGAGACGTTGACCGGCGATCTCGACGACGAGATCCCATTCTAGCCGGGCCACCTTCTCCGAGCGCTGAGGTGCAGCTGCCGAAATTCATTGCGCCCGAACTCGCCACGTTGGTGGACCTCGCGCCTGCGGGCGACGGTTGGCTGCACGAAATCAAGTTGGACGGCTACTAGAAGACTTTCTCAGAGAAAGGCGCGGCGTCCTGACCATGGATGGAATTTTGGAAGGTTTCGGACGAGACGTCGTCGAAGCAGCAAAGCGTAGGGCGCGGCAAAAGGGGGGTGAACAGCTTGAAACGGTCGTCGCCGTCGGTGGCGCTGCGGCGCAGATAGTCAGCGTCGCGCACGCCCGCGGAGTCGATGTCATCGTGCTGGGGCGACGGGGCCACGGTACAATGACCGAGTGGCTCTCGCCAAAATTCCTGTGCTGTCCGTCCCGTAGGCCGAGGTTCTCTCTGTGATTCGTTCGGCCGCCGATCCAAAATGACCTAATCGCCCGATCCGGCAGGCTGCGACCTTCTAGCAGGACCGACTTCGGGCGCAACCTCAGGCCCTTGATGATCTGCACCCAATGCCCGGCGACCCAGTCATCCCCCCACGGTCGCAGGCAACAACCCGGCAGCTGTCATCTCCATTAGGTCCGCGACCTCCAGCGTATCGGGAACGATGGTAATGCCTGAAAGGCCCAGCGTTAGACGATCACTGCTGTGAATAGGCCGCCCCGCTCGGGGCCGCCGGCCGTAGGCTACGGCAAGGCAGGGTCGTGGTCGACAGCAGCAAATCAAGATGGTTGCGTGCCCCCGCAACCACCGACGGCCCCCTTCAGCGGCCATTTCAACACTGTTCGATATAGGTGGTATCGCTCTCGCATGAATTAGGCGTCTTGGACGCCCTGGCTCGGCTTTCGGCCGCCCCGGACATGACGCGATCGAGATACCCACCGATTCCGCCCGCGAAACGCGCATCCATGTATTTGCCGCAACGAGAAGGCTTGGCAAGGCACGCACGGCGCCGCAGAATTCGCCCATGAACCTGTCGCTGAAACCCGGCCGCGACCTCGGCCTGCCCGCCGAGTGGTATCACCGCGCCGATATGTTCGAGCGCGAGCGCCAGGCGGTCTTCGCCCGCGAATGGCAGTTCATCGGATCGGCGGCAGCCTTGGCCCACCCGGGCGACTACATCGCCACCGAGATCGTGGGCTGGCGGGTCTTCGTCATCCGCGATCGGGAGGGTGAACTGCGCGGCTTCCACAATCTCTGCCGCCATCGCGCCGGCTATTTCCTGGAGGATGGCCAGGGCCATTGCGACGTGCTGCGCTGCAAATATCACGGCTGGGTCTACGATACGAAAGGGCGGCTGCGTGCCACGCCCGGCTTCGGGGAGGCCGGCTGGTTCGACAAGCAGGATTTTCCCTTGTTGCCCATCAAGGTCGGGCTCTGGCGCGGCCTCGTCTTCGTCAATCTAGACCACGATGCCCGGCCGCTTGAATCGGCCCTGGGCGATCTGCCCGAATTGACCGCCCCCTATCCGGTAGAAAGCTTCGCCTGCCTCCAGGAAGTGCAGTTCGATATCTCCTGCAACTGGAAGACCTATACGGACAATTTCGTCGAGGGCTATCACATCCCCTCGATCCATCCGGGCCTGAACGCGGCGATCGATTTTGAGGGCTTCGAGACCACCCATCGCGAGGGCGTGGTGGTGATGAAGGCGCCCCAGCGCCAGAGTTCGATCTATGGCGGGGTCTGGCTTTGGGCCTATCCCAATATGACCCTCTCGGTTTACCCCGACGGCATGAATACCTCGCGCATCCTGCCCGTGGACCGGCAGAAAAGCCGGCTGATCTATCATTTCTATTTCCGCGACACGGGCGCGGAGCAGGCCGAGGCCCGGGCGCGGACCATCGAGACGAATTGTCAGATCGTGCGCGAGGATTTCGGCATCTGCGAGATCGCCCAGCGCAATCTGGAGGCCGGCGCCTTCAGCCGCGGCCCGCTTAGCCCCAAGCAGGAGGCCGGGGTGCGTTATTTCCACGACCGGCTGCGCGGGTCGCTGGGCCCGCTTTGAATCGCGCCCCGGGCGCTTTTTCACTTGCCTGGGCAGGCAAACCTGCCAAAGCTGATATCCACAGGGAATGCGGCCGAGCCCGAACGGGCATAACCAGGAACTGGGCTAAAAGCATGGGAGACACCACACCAGCATTGGTCGTCGAGGACCTTCACAAGAGATTCGGCCAATTGGAAGTGCTGAAGGGCATTTCCTGCTCCGCCAACGACGGCGATGTCATCGCCATGATCGGCAGCAGCGGCTCCGGTAAAAGCACCTTCCTGCGCTGCATCAATCTATTGGAAACACCAGATTCGGGCCGCGTAACCGTTGCCGGCGAATTGATCAAGATGAAGCCGACGCGCGGCGGTCAGGCCACGCCCGCCGACTTGAAACAGGTGGACCGCATCCGCTCCGAGCTCGGCATGGTGTTCCAAAGCTTCAATCTCTGGTCGCATATGACGGTTCTGGAAAACGTCATCGAGGCGCCCATCCATGTGCTGAAGGTGCCGAAGGCCGAGGCCATCGAGCGGGGCGAGGCGCTGCTGAAGAAAGTCGGCATCGCCGACAAGCGCAACTATTACCCCAGCCATCTCTCCGGCGGCCAGCAACAGCGCGCGGCGATCGCGCGCGCGCTCGCCATGCAGCCCAAGGTGATGCTGTTCGACGAGCCCACATCGGCCTTGGATCCCGAACTGGTGGGCGAGGTGCTGCGCGTGATGCGCCAGCTGGCCGAAGAGGGAACGACCATGCTGGTCGTCACTCATGAGATGGGCTTCGCCCGCGATGTCGCCTCTCACGTCATCTTCCTGCATCAAGGCCGGATCGAAGAAGAGGGGCCGCCGGCCAATGTGTTCGGCAATCCGAAATCGGATCGTTGCCGTCAGTTCCTGACCGGCAAGCCCTGAATCGAACTTGCGCCATCGCCTGGCCTCGGCGCCGTCCGGCCGCCGAGGCATCCGGAACATAACGAGGCTGTCGATGAAGAAGGTTCTTGCGCTGGCCATTGCGCTTGCTGCTGTTGCGGCTGGTTACGGATTTTATCTTTGGTATCCGGGCGGTCCCACGCGGCTGCGCATCGCAACCGAAGGCGCATATCCGCCCTTCAATTCCATCGACAAGGACGGCACGCTGATCGGCTTCGACATCGATATCGCCAATGCACTCTGCGACAAGATGCAGGTCGTTTGCACCATCGAGGCCCAGGCCTGGGACGGAATCATCCCCGGCCTGCTGGACCACAAATACGATGCCGTCGTCGCCTCGATGTCGATCACCGAGAAGCGTCAGGAACAGGTGAATTTCACCGACAAGTACTACAGCACCGCGGCGCGCTTCGTGGCCCGGAAGGGGGCAAAAATCGAGATTCCCGATGCCGGGCTTGCTGGCAAGCGCGTCGGCGTGCAGCGCGCGACCGTTTTTGAGACCTATTTGCGGGCCAAGTTCCCCCAGGCCGTGCCGGTCCTTTACGACACCCAGGAAAATGCCAATGCCGATATCGTCGAGGGCAAGCTCGATCTGCTGCTCGCCGACTGGGTTCAGCTGTCCCAGGATTTTCTCAAGAGCGACAAAGGCAAGGATTTCGAATTCACCGGCCCGCCGCTGATCGACCCGGCCATCCTGGGCGAGGGTGCGGGCATCGCCGTGCGCAAAGACGATACCCAGCTTCTCGCGGCCCTCAACAAGGCGCTGAAAGAGATCCGCGAGGACGGGACGTACAAGAGGCTGAACGACAAATATTTCGACTTCGATATCTACGGGAATTGAGGGCCAAGCCAGGATTCGCCTGAGAGAGGGCCCCCTTGCCGCATCAAAATCGCGTCACGCCCTTTTCCATCATCGAGGCGGTCGCCGCGCGGGGAACCCTCATGGGCAATCGGGGAATTCTCCATGATGAGCGGGGCATCCTCGGCATTGCCCGCTGGCGCCATCCCCATTGGGTGACCTGCCTGCTGGATTTCAAATCCCGCTGGCGGCCCGTGTTGCAGCCCCATGCCTATACCGAGCTGTTCTTCCTGGATGAGGCAACGGCGTTCGCCGCGGGGCATCGGCCCTGTGCGGAATGCCGCCGGCCGGATTATCTGCGATTCCTCGACGCCTGGGCGAAGGCTGCAGGACTCGCCGATCGCGCCAGGCTGCGCGCGGTCGATGTGGATCGCATCATGCATAGGGAGCGGATTCGCGAAGGATCGAGAAGCCAGGCCACATTTCGGGCCAATCTGGCCGATCTACCCGATGGTACGTTCATGAGAGTTTCCGACGAGGCCTGGGTCGTCGCCGGTTCCCGGATTCTGCGGTGGTCGCATGCGGGCTACGATTTGGACCGAAGGCAGACTCCCATGGATGTGGAAGTGCTGACGCCGCGGCCCAGCGTGGCGGTATTCAGGGCAGGCTACCGGCCGATGCTTCATCCATCGGCGGCGCGCTGAGGTTCGCCTTGGGGGCCAGCGCCATGGCGAAGGCGCGCCAGTCGCCCTTGGGCGACAGGCATTCATTGGCCCCGGCCCTCAGCTTGACTCCGGTGAAGGTCCAGGATTTGCGCCAGAGCTTCATGTCGACCATGGCCTTGTTGATGAAGCGCTGTCGCATCCGGCGACGAATGACATTGCGCCAGAAGAGCCAATAGATGGCCAGCAGGAGAACGACGGCGCCGCCCACCGCCGTCCAGGTTCCCTTCCAATAGGCGAGCCCGATCAGGACGAAGCCCAGGAGGATGAATTGGTACTTGTCGGATTCGCTGTTGCCGGGAAAGTCGAGATGGGTGTCGATTCCGGAGGCGAAGGCGATATCGGCCCGCCCGTCGAGGAGGGCGGTGCGGATTTGGGCGAGGGATTCGGCATCGGTCATGGCGGCTGAGGTTTAGCCGACCGGAAGCCATCTGCCAAGGCGGCAACGGCGAAGCGAGTGGTTGAGTCGGACTGCCCGGCAACGCGATAATCCCCCAGGACGAAAGCCACCGCCCAAGACAAGGACACTCCCATGAGCACCCGGACCCAGGCCGAGATCGTCATCATCGGCGGCGGCATCATCGGCTGCAGCATCGCCTATCACCTGACCCGGATGGGCAGGAAGGACGTGGTCATCCTGGAAAAGAGCGGTGTCACCCATGGCGCCACCTGGCATGCCGCGGGCCTGGTCGGACAATTGCGGTCTTCACGCAACGTGACGCGGATGCTCCAGCGCAGCGTCGAGCTTTACGATCGCCTGGAACAGGAGACCGGCCAGGCGCTGGACTGGAAGAAGGTCGGCAGCCTGCGGCTGGCCTGCTCGCCCGAGCGCCTGCTGGAAATCAAGCGCGCCGCCACCATGGCCAAAAGCTTCGGCCTGGAGATGCACATCATTACGCCCAAGGAAGCCCAAGCCCTGTTCCCGCTGATGACCGCCACCGATGTCATCGCGGCCGCCTTCCTGCCCAGCGATGGCTATATCGACCCGGCCAGCGTCGCCCAGGCGCTCGCCAAGGGGGCCAGAATGAAAGGCGCCAAGATCGTCGAGGGCGTCCGGGTGACGGGTATCGACGTGGCGGGCCGGCGCGCCCGGCGGGTCGTCACCGAGCAGGGCGAGTATGATTGCGAGATCCTGGTCAATGCCGCCGGGATGTGGGGGCGCGAGATCGGGCAGATGATGGGCGCCCGGGTGCCGGCGCTGGCCCTGGAGCATCAATACCTGGTGACCGATCCCATCCCCGACATGCCCAAGAACATGCCCACCCTGCGCGATCCCGATCTGCTGGTCTATTACAAGCCCGAGGTGCGGGGCATCGCCGTGGGCGGCTATGAGCCCGATACCGAGCCCTTCGGCGATCGCGGCATTCCCCGCAGCTTCGCCCAGGAACTTTTGCCGGGAAATTTCGACCGCTTCGAACAGCTCGCCACCTTGGCGGCCAAGCGCACGCCGATCCTGGAGAAGGTGGGCGTGCGTCAATTGATCAACGGGCCCATTCCCTATTCGGCCGACAGCGATTTCATCATGGGCAGATCCCCGGAGCTCGATAATTGCTATGTCGCCGCCGGGTTTCTCTACGGCATCGCTGCCGGCGGCGGGGCCGGACGCATGATGGCCGAATGGATCGTGGAGGGGGCACCCAGTCTCGATCTCTGGCCGTTGGACGTGCGTCGCTTCGCCTTCCATCACAACACGCGCCATTTCATGTATCCGCGCGCCGTCGAGCTCTATGGCCGTCACTACAAGATCGCTTATCCGGGCCTGGAGCATGAAAGCGCGCGGGGCATCCGGCGCAGCCCGCTTTATTTTCCCCTCAAGGAAAAGGGTGCCGTCTTCGGCTCCAAGGCAGGATGGGAGCGGCCCAACTGGTTCGCCCCCGAGGGCACGGAACGCCAGGACCGGCCCTCGTATCGCCGGCCTAACTGGTTCGAGCCCGTCGCAGCCGAACATCGCGCGGTGCGCGAGCGGGTCGCTCTCATCGACCAGTCCTCGTTCAGCAAATTCGAGCTCAGCGGCAAGGGCGCGCTGGCCGCCATCCAGCATCTGGCAGCATCCGAAATGGACAAGCCGATCGGCAGCGTCATCTATACCCAGCTCTGCAACGAGCGCGGGGGGATCGAGGCCGATCTTACGATCACGCGGCTCGCCCCCGACCGATTCTACATCGTCACCGGCAGCGGCTTTGCCGTTCACGATCGCCATTGGATCGAGAGCCATATGCCGGCGGACGGTTCGGTCGAGCTTCGCGACGTCACCTCGGCTCGTGCCGTGATCAATCTTTGCGGCCCCCTGGCGCGCCAGGTTCTGGAACGGGCGAGCGAGGAGGACGTGAGCAACCGGGCCTTCCCCTTCGCCACGGCCCAGCAGATCACCATCGGCGCCGCGCCCGCGCTGGCGGCGCGGATCGGTTATGTGGGCGAGCTGGGCTGGGAGCTTCATTTGCCGACCGAGTATGCCTGTCACGTCTATGAGACGTTGTGGGAGGCCGGCCAAAACCTCACAATCGCCGATGTGGGCTATCGCGCCATCGACACGCTGCGGCTGGAAAAAGGCTATGTCTATTGGAGTTCGGACATCACTCCCGACTACAACCCCTATGAAGCCGGCCTCGGCTTTCGCGTATCGCTGAAGAAGAAGGATTTCATCGGCCGCGGGGCCCTCGCCCGCATCAGGGCCGAGGGGCCCAAGCGCAAGCTCTGCACCTTCACCCTCGAGCGCCCGCTCACCGTCTTCGGGGGCGAGGCGATCCTCCACCGCGACAAGGTGGTCTCGGTCACCACCAGCGCCAATTTCGGCCATACCATCGGCAAGCCCATCGTCTATGGCTATCTGCCCGTGGAGATCGCTCATGAGCGCGACTTCACCGTGGAGGCCTTCGGTGAAACCGCGCCGGCGCTGCGCCACGACGGGGCGCTGTATGATCCGGAAATGTTGCGGTTGAAGGCGTGAGAGAGGGTCTCGAATTTCACCCCCACCCCATCCCGCCCCCATCAAGGGGGCGGGGGAAGTTTAAAAGCGAGGCAATCTCTTATTCCCCAGCCCATCAAGGGGCGGGGGGAAGTTTAAAAGCAAGGCATTCTCTTATTCCCCGCCCCCCTTGTGGGGGCGGGTTAGGTGGGGGGGTTTGATCATGACGGCGAGATGCATGGAGAGTTGAGGATGGCAAGACCGGAACCGGAAGTCTTCGAGGCGCTTAAGCGCATCCCGTTGCTGGCGAAGGAACCGGCGAAGAAGATCGCGGCCGACCGGCTGGGCGGGCTCACCAATCGCAATTACAAGATCAGCATAGGATTAGACCGCTACGTGCTGCGCATTCCCGGCGACAAGACGGGCGACTACATCAACCGCAAGGTCGAGGCCCATAACGCGCGAGTCGCGGCCGAGACCGGCGTCAACGCCGAAGTCCTGTTCTTCGACGAGGGCGACGGCTTGATGCTTTGCCGCTTTCTGGACGGCTGCATCTCCATGACGCCGGAACTGTTTCACCAGCGCAGCGGGGCACCGGCGCGCGCGGCAATGGCATTGCGCCAGGTTCACCGCTCGGGACGAAAATTCGAGTTCCGTTTCGAGCTCTTCAACATGATCGACGACTATCTGCGCGTACTGGCCAAGCTGGGCGCGCTTCTTCCCGATGGCTATCACGAGGTGGTGCGCGAAGCCGAGTCGGTGCGCCGATCCCTCGACGCGCATCCGGCGGCGCTTGCGCCGTGCCACTGCGATCCGCTGTCGGAGAATTTCCTCGATGACGGCAAGCGCATGTGGGTGGTGGATTGGGAATATTCCGGCATGAACGACCCACTCTGGGATCTGGGCGACATGTCGGTGGAGGCAGGATTCACCGAAGCCCAGGATCGCGAGATGATGGAGGCCTATTGCGAGGGCCGGCCGACACCCGCCCTTCAGGGCCGCATGGTGATCTACAAGGCCATGTGCGATCTACTTTGGACCCTTTGGGGCCTGATCCAATTCGCCAACAAGAACCCGGTTGACGATTTCTGGGCCTATGCCATCCGCCGCTTCGAGCGCTGCAAGGCCTTGATGGGCACGCGGGATTTCGCGCGCCACCTGGCAGCCGTGGCGGCCGGCCGCTGAATTCGATGCCGCAATTGCACCATCAAGACGCAAGAGCGCCAGCACCGCCCCCAATGGTCTTGAATTGGACTCTCGCCGCCCTCTTGGCGATTTCGACGCTGGCGCGCTCATGGACACTATGACAGCATCGTGATCCGCGGCGTTGCGGATGACGCAATGCCTTGCCGCTTCGTCAACAATTAGAAGAATTCAATCAGGGAGGAGCATATGAGAAAAACACTGCGTGCCCTGTCGATCGCGGGAACGGTTGCCTTCGGTCTCGTGACCGCCGTCGGCCTGCCTCGGACCGGCAACGCCGAGGTGCCGGAATCCCAGGATCCGATCAAGATCGCGCTGTTCGATTGGACGAGCGTCAACGTCAACGCCAAAATCCTGGGCGGCATCCTGCATCGCCTTGGCTACAACGTCGATTACGTAACCGCCGATTATCTCTCGAGCCTGACGACCGGCCTCACCACCGGCGATATCGACGTGATCACCGAGGAGTGGGATACGACCGCAGGCGATGCCATGAAGGCCTCCGACGCCACGGGCAAGACCGAGCGCCTGGGCAAGCTTGGGCCCAAGGCCAAGGAAGACTGGTGGTATCCCATCTATATGAAGGAGAAATGCCCGACCTTGCCCGATTGGCATGCCCTTCTCGATCCGAAATGCGCCGCAGCCTTCTCGACGGCGGATACGGCGCCCAAGGGCCGTTACCTCGGCGGGCCGGTCACCTGGGGCGGATACGACGAAGAGCGTATCGCGGCCCTGAAGCTGCCCTTCGAGGTCGTTCATGCCGGAACCGATGCGGCGATGTTTGCCGAACTGGCGTCGGCCTATGAGCGCAAGGCACCCATCATGCTGTGGATCTATTCGCCGCATTGGGCGCCGGCGAAGTACGAGGGGGAATGGGTGAATTTCCCGGACTTCACGCCGGCCTGCTACGACGAAAAGAAATACAACTGCGGCAAGCCTCATGGCGAAATCTGGAAATACAGCTGGGGCGGCATGAAGGCCAAATGGCCCGTCGCCTGGAACGTGGCCAAGAACTTCACCATGGACACGAAGGAGTTGGGTCTTCTCGCCGGTCAGGTCGACCTCGACAACAAGAAAATGGAAGACGTGGCCGACGCCTGGATCAACGCCAACGAAGCGAAGTGGCGTGCCTGGGCCAATCCGCCGTCCAACTGATGAACGACGGGTCGGCGCCGGGTGACGGGCCGACCCTCCACAGGCGAACGGCCGGCGGGTGCCCATGGCGCCCGCCGACCGTGCCTCTACCATCAGGGACCGGCAAGCTCCGCGGCGAAGCATGAAAACGGCTGACTCGACAAATTCGAGGGCGACGGTTCCGCCGGCGGCGAACCCGCTTTTCCCGGTGGCCCCGCCGATGCCCCAACGCGCCGTCACCTTGAGTTGCCGCAGCGTGTGGAAGCTGTTCGGCCACGGCGCCGAGGCCTTTCTGAAACAGCATCCCGATCCCACGGAGGAAGACCTTCTCCGTGCCGATCTCATCCGCGCCGTGCGCGCGGTCTCGTTGGACGTTCATCAGGGCGAGATCTTCGTGATCATGGGCCTGTCAGGCTCGGGCAAATCGACGTTGGTGCGCTGCCTCTCGCGGTTGGTCGAACCCTCCCTGGGCGAGATCATCTTCCAGGGCGAGGATCTGCTCAAGAAATCCGAGCGCGAGCTCATCGAAATCCGGCGCCACAAGATGGGTATGGTCTTCCAGCATTTCGCGCTGCTGCCCCATCTGACGGTGCTCGACAATGTGACGTTCCCCCTCACGGTCCAGGGCATCGACCGGGCAACCCGGGAACGCCGGGCGCGCGAGATCATCGAATTGGTGGGCCTCAAGGGCCGCGAGTTCCATTTCCCGCGCCAACTCTCCGGCGGCCAGCAACAGCGCGTGGGCATCGCCCGCAGCCTGGCAGTTGAGCCGGAGATCTGGTTCCTGGATGAACCCTTCTCCGCCCTCGATCCGCTGATCCGGCGCGAGATGCAGGATGAATTCACCCGGCTTCAGGCGGTGCTCCGCAAGACCATAGTGTTCATCACCCATGATTTCGACGAGGCCATCCGCCTTGCCGACCGCGTCGCCATCATGAAGGACGGCGAGATCATCCAGGTCGGCGCCCCGGAGGATCTCGTCATCAGTCCGGCCACGACATATGTCGCGGAATTCACCCGCGACGTGCAGCGGGCCAAGGTGGTTTCCGCCCGCACCATCATGAGCGAGCAGCGTCCGGGAATGGCGTATGCCGGCAGCGTCGCTGCCCATGCGCGGGTGGCGAGCTTCGCCGCCGATATCGTGGGCGCCGAGAAGCCCTTTGCCGTGGTGGACGATTCCGGCGCGGTCATCGGGCGCATCGAGCGGGAAAAGGTGATCGACCTGCTGGCCGGTCGCCAGGCCAAATAATGGCCGTCGCCTCCGGCGAAATTTCGGCCCGCCGGCCGCCACTGATCCATCTCGTTTGGATCCTGCCGGCGGCAGTCGCGATCCTGCTCTACCTCTTCCGCGATTCCCTGCCCTGGGCCGCCACATATCCCAACGAATGGCGGATTCCCATCGCCGATTGGATCGGCGCCTTCATGCAATGGGTGATCGCCGTCTTCTTCAGCCTCACGAGGGCCATCAGCGGGCTCCTCCAACTGCCGCTCAATCTCGCCTTTGGCCTGCTGCGCAAGGGATTTGAGATCGGCCCGCGCACCGGCGGCCTGCATATTCCGCCTCTCTCTTGGGTTGGCGTCACGGCGACAGTGGCCATCACGGGATATGTCTATGGCGGCCGGCGTTTGGCGCTGGGCACCGGATTCTGCTTCCTCTACCTCGCCGTCTTCGGGCAATGGGACAGCGCCATGCTGACGCTCGCGCTGGTTCTGATCGCGCTCCCGCTGGGCGTCCTCATCGGCCTGGCCATCGGCATCTGGGGTTATCGCCAGCCGGCGGTGAACCGCTGGCTCATTCTGCCTCTCCTCGATATCGGCCAGGCGACGCCGCAATTCGCCTATCTCGTGCCCATGCTCATGCTGTTCGGCAACAACCCCTCCTCGGCCCTTCTCGCCACCTTGGCCTTCGCCGTGCCGCCCATGGTACGGGCCACCGTGCTGGCCCTTCAGCAGGTTCCGGCGGAGATTCAGGAGTTCGGCCGCATGGTGGGCTGCACGCGCCGCCAGCATCTCTGGCGGATCCTGGTTCCCTCGGCCCGGCCCCTGCTGATGGTGGGGGTCAACCAGGTGGTGATGATGACCCTCAATATGGTGATCATCGCTTCCATGATCGGGGCCGGCGGCCTCGGCTATGACGTTCTATTGGCGCTGCGCTCGCTGAAGGTGGGCACTGCGTTCGAGGCGGGCATCGCCATCGTACTCCTCGCCATCGTGCTCGATCGGCTAAGCCAAGCCATGGCGACATGGAAACCCGCCCTTTACGTTGCCGGTCGTCCCTTTCTGCAACGCCATCCCTATTTTGTGCTGGCGATTGCCATTCTGCTGGCCAGCACGGCGCTTGGCATGGCCGTTCCGGCGGTGAGCCGGCTGCCGGATTCGGCAACGATCACCACCGCGCCGATCTGGGATGCCTCGATCAAATGGATCACCATCAATTACTTCGATTACATCGAAGCCCTGCGCGTCTGGCTGCTGCTCAACTTGCTGAACCCGCTCAAGGCCTTCCTTCTTTCGCTGCCCTGGATTTCCGTCGTCCTGCTGCTGTTCGCCGCGGGCTTGCGCCTGGGGGGCCTGCGGCTCGGCCTGCTGGTGCTGGCACTCACCCTTCTGATCGCCGTCGTCGGCTTGTGGGAAAAGACCATGATCACGGTCTATCTCTGCGGCGTCTCCACGGCCATTGCCTGCCTCATCGGCATGCCCATCGGCGTCTATGCCTCGCGCAACGACACCGCCGAGCGGGTGATCAGCGTGGTCATCGATACGCTGCAAACCATCCCCGCCTTCGTATATCTGATTCCGGCGGTCATGCTGTTTCGCGTCGGCGATGTCGCCGCCATGATCGGCATCGTCCTCTATTCGCTGACGCCGGCCATCCGCTACACCGACCACGGCATCCGCAAGGTCAATCCCGGGCTGATCGAAGCCGCCAAGGTCTCGGGCTGCACGCGCCGGCAGATTCTCTGGCGCGTCCAACTTCCGCTGGCCTTGCCCGAGATCATGCTGGGCCTGAACCAGGTGATCATGCTGGCCCTTTCCATGGATATCATCGCCGCCATGATCGGGACCCGCGATCTGGGTCAGGAGGTCTTCGTGGCGCTCGCCAAGGCCGATCCCGGGCGCGGCATTGTCGCCGGCCTGGCGGTCGCCTTCATCGGGATCGTCGCTGATCGCCTGATCAGCGCCTGGAGCACCAGGGTACGCGAACGGTTCGGCTTGACGGCTTCCTGAGCCTTACCAAGGGGCGCCGCGCGTTGCAGCCGGCGGCCGGTCTTGGTTGCCGTGGGGAAACCTTCATGTCATATTTCCCCAGGCATAGAATATTAGGCCATAGCAACGCGATCCGGGGGGCCGCAGCGTTGCCGGCCCTTTTGTACCGCGATTGTCCGTTGGCAGCTCGGTCCGGTGATGACCGATTGCAGGGCAGATGTCGTTCTTCGGTTGGAAGGCGAGCAGCGGCAAGGACAAGGCGACAAAGCTGTTCTTCGGCTCCGACTTCCATGGCTCGGAGCGTACCTTCCGGAAATTCGTGAACTCGGCCAAGCATTACGGCGCCGACGTGCTGATCATGGGCGGCGACATCGTCGGCAAGCTCGCCATTCCCATCATTCGCGAGGGCCAAGGCGGTTATCGCGCCCATCTCATGGGCAAGACCGAGCACCTCAAGCACGAAGCCGACCTAAAGAACCTGCAGGATCGGCTGGGCACGCTCGGCTACTACAGCAAGATCATGGACGAGGACGAATATCGCGCCTTGAAGGGCGATCCCGCCGCCGTCGAGCGGCTATTCCACGAACTCGCCCGCACGCGCCTCGAATCCTGGCTGGACCTCGCCGAAGCCCGGCTCTCCGGCACCGGCACGAAGTGCTACGTGATCGGCGGCAACGATGACGATCCCCAGGTCTTGGAAACACTGAAGAGGCATTCGGGCGAATCGGTTGTCTATTGCGAGGAGAAGCAGGTCGAGATCGACGAGCATCACAAGATGATCAGCGTCGGCTACAGCAACCAGACACCGTGGAAGACGCCGCGCGAACTGCCGGAAGATCGGCTCGGCGCCGTGATCGACAGCATGACGTGCCAGGTGAACGACTATGCCCATTGCATTTTCAATTTCCACGTTCCGCCAGTCGATTCCTCGCTCGACACCTGCCCGGAGCTCGACTGGAATACCGATCCGCCGAGCCAGATCGTCAAGGGCGGCCAGATCGTGCTTTACGGCGCCGGTAGCGCTTCGGTGCGCCGGGCGATTGAGACTCATCAACCGATGCTGAGCCTA
>WNFS01002396.1_pt1 | contig 14175 bp, 12 predicted proteins | sample 5400141 | NCBI WGS metagenome assembly WNFS01 (sample SAMN13153358, study PRJNA577476) | soil metagenome | isolation source: 60 cm saprolite under Madrone tree | place: USA:California | collected 2016-06-14
TGATCTCGCCCCAGGCCCTTGGCCTCCATCCCGGGGACAGCTTCTTCGTTTCCGTCAGCGCGGTCGACGGGCAGGGACATGAATCCCTGTTCGCCTATCCGGAAGTGCGCTGTGACTCCACCAGCTGCGCGATTCCCTCATACGCCTATAACGTTACAGCACCCCTGCCCCCGCCGCCGCCGGCCAAGGACCCCGCAGAGGACGACTAGCACCGCAGAATGGGAGAGCAAACAGCCCCGCGAAGAACACGATCGCGGGGCTGTTTTGATGTTCGAAGGTACGATCGCCGATATCAGCCGTTGACACTCTCGTGCTGCGGCCAGTCTCGGATATATGCCTTCAGTCACCGCCTTGGCGACGTCGTAGAAGGAAATCACCCCGGCCAGCGCACGTTCCTCCTGGTTGACTGGAACACTGAAAATTGCACCTGGTCGCTTGCGGCGATCAGCGAGCCGATCCGCAGCAGGACGTGCGGGCTGCACTGCTCCACATAGCGGGTCAACTCGAGCACATGGCCCGGCGTGATACGAGCCAGGTCATCCAGCGAAATGGGCATCGCGTCGCGTCTGAGCCGATACAGAAGGTGACCGAAGGCTCCAGCAGCAATCGCCACGAGCGCCAGTGGTCCGACCGGCCGAAGCAGACACTCGAGCAGCTTGGTGCGCAGAGGCACAGGCGCCGTCTCGTAGACAGCGCAAACCAGCTCGGGGATGTCGTATGCCGACTTGCCCTCAGCCGTGACGCGCCGTCGCCTCCCGCCGGTGGTTGCGACTGGATCAAACACGTGGTCGAATTCGTCGGTCATGAGAGCATTCCAACCTGAAGTAGGCGCATGTACCTGCGCATCGTCGTACGTTGCAAAGCGAATGATTCGGACCATACGATCCGCACATTAATCAGGAATTAAGCCGCCCAAGCTTGTGCGTGCGTCTCGCCTCGATGCGGCATCGCTGTGAACCCAATCGGATGAGGCCTGGTCACAGAGACATCGTGCGCTCCACACCCCTGATCCGGGAGGGCGGATAGATGACCGGTCCGTTGCTGTTGATGGCGGCGATGCTGCTGCTGATCCTCATTGCATCCGAGCTCTTCACCAATGCGCTCGAGCATCTCGGCGATAAGCTCGGAATCTCCGAAGGCGTGACGGGTTCTCTGTTCGCCGCCGTGGGTACAGCCCTCCCGGAAACCATGGTTCCCCTGCTAGCGCTGCTCAGCGGAACCGCCAACGCGTCGGTGAACGAGGAAATCGGGGTTGGCGCCATTCTCGGGGCGCCGCTGATGCTGTCGACGCTATCGACCGCTTTAATGGCGCTGGCGGTGGTCGGTGGCCGCGGCTTGCAGGGTCGCGTAGCGCCCGAGCGCAGTGGACTTGTGCGGGACTTGCACTTCTTTCTGGTCGCCTTCGCGATCACTGCAGCCGCGATGTACGTTCCGACGGATCCGCACTGGCTGCGCAATGCATTGAGCCTGCTGCTTGTGCTGATCTACGTCGCGTACGTCGGGATCACTCTGCGTGCCTCGGAGCGACTCGTCCGGCAGGGTCACCGTACGGAGGCGGCTGAGGCGATGTTCTTTGCGAGGCTGGGCCTGCCCACGAGCTGGGCCACGATCCTCCTGCAACTCGGGCTCGGCCTCGTACTGCTCATCGCAGGAGCGAAAGGCTTCATACACGGGGTCGAGGGCGCGGCTTCCCAGCTGGGCGTCTCCGCGCTGCTGCTGTCGCTGATCGTGATCCCGATTGCGACGGAGTTGCCCGAGAAGGTCAACAGCATCATCTGGGTCCGCCGCGGCAGGGACACACTGGCCTTGGGGAACATCACCGGGGCGATGGTGTTCCAGGGTACGTTGCTGCCGGCGATCGGCATCCTGTTGACACCCTGGCAGCCGCGAATCGAGGTGCTCACGGGCGTGTTCGTGACGCTTCTGGCCGCCGGATGGCTCCGGGTCAACACGCAGGCGGGCGGACTCGCAATCTGGGCGCTGCTGCTGAACGGCGTGTTGTATGTGGCTTATCTTGCAGTGACCTTGCTCTTCTGAGCTCGGGGCGTGGCCGGAAGTAGCAGTTTGACGCCGCATCCGCCATCGATGCCGTCGACCAGGAGCACCTCGCCTCGATGCAGTTCGGCGACGCGGCGCACGAGGGCGAGCCCCAGCCCAGCGCCGAGCCCTCGTTGGGAGTCCTGCTCCTCGCCGCGAAAGAAACGGTCGAAGGCCCGACCGGCGACCTGTGGAGGCATGCCCGGTCCATCGTCCAGCACCGCCAAGTGGACGTCGACCCCGAGCTCACTCGTTTCGATCCGGACCCGCGACCTGGCAAAGCGAAGCGCATTGTCGATCAGATTGCGCAGCGCGACGCCGAGCGCATCCTGGTCGCCGGTCATCCGGGTATCCGCTCCCGCCGCCAGCTCCAATGTCAGACCACGCTGCGCGGCTCGCGTCTTGAATTCAAGCGCGACGTGATGCGCGAGCGACGTTACATCAACCGCGGCCCCGTCGAGCTTCGGATCCTGTTGAGCATCGTACCGCGCCAACGTCAGCACCGCATCGACCAAACGCGCTGCCCGGTCGGTTCCGGCGAGGAGCTCATCGAGCGCGGCGTCGCGCTCGCCCCCGTCGGTGGATCGGCGGGCCACCTGCGCCTGCAGACGCATTGCCGCCAGCGGCGTGCGGAGCTCGTGCGCCGCATCCGCCGTCAACGTCCGTTCGTGCAGCAAGGCGTCGCGGACCCGCACGAGCAGCCGGTCGATCGCACGCGCGACCGGCTGCAGCTCGTCGGGCAGCCTGGTGGAGTCGACTGGTTTCGATTGCGCCGGGGCGAGCCGATCCAGATCGCGCGAATAGCGGATGAGCGGCTCGGCCGCGGCGCGTACCGTCCAGCCGATCGTCAACGCCAACACCGCCAGCAGTGCGGCGCCCGGCGCCAGCAGCTTCAGCGCGACGGCGTTCGCGACGGCGTCGCGCTCTTCGAGCGGTTGCGCGACATGGATCGTCGCAGCACCGTCCTCCGTGGCGAGCGTATCGACCCGGAATCCGCGGCCGTCCGCGCGGACGAATGCGAATCCACGATCGTCCCGACGCGCGAGAGGTTCGGCGGGGGCGCCGGGCGATCGGTAGGCGATGCCGCCTCCGGGTCCGCGCACCTGGTAGACGATCGGCTCGCCATGCAGGTGATCGATCTCCGCCAGGTCGATTCCTTTGCTGGACTCGGCATCGCGCAGTTCACGGTTCTCGTTCGCGACGAATGCAAGCACGGCGTGCGCGGCATGGTCGAGCGCGACATCGAATCCACGGTCCGTTTCGGCGATGGCTTCGCTATACAGCCAGAAGCTGCTCACGCACCAGCCCAGCAGCGCCGCCCCGCCGATGGCGACGAGCAGGCGCCGCCGCAGCGACCATCGGCCTGCGCTCATCGCACGACCTGCTCGGCGAGGCGATACCCGAGCCCCCGCAGGGTTTCGATCGCCGAGGCGCCCAACTTGCGCCGCAGATGGTGGATGTAGACCTCGATCGTGTTGCTGTCGGTCGCATCGTCCCAGCCGTAGAGCGCCTCCTCAAGCTGTTCTCGCGATACCGTCGCGCCCGGGCGCCGCGCTAGCGCAATCAGCAGCGCGAACTCACGGGCGGTCAGGTCGACGGGCTTGCCGGCCAGTATCGCGCTGCGTGCCACCGGGTCGATTGCGAGATCGCCGAGGACGATGCGGTTTTCGAGGCGCCCGCCCCTGCGTCGATCGAGTGCACGCAGCCGCGCGCCGAGTTCGTCGAGGTCGATCGGCTTGACCATGTAGTCGTCGGCGCCGGCGTCGAGTCCGGCGACGCGATCTGCGATCCGGTCGCGCGCCGTGACTATCAACACCGGCGTTCGAAGTCCACGTGCACGCGCCGTGCGCAGCAGGTCGAGTCCGCTGCGGTCCGGCAGGCCCAGATCGAGCACGATCGCCTCATAGGGCACGATCGATGGCTGCGGAGCCAGCCAGGCGCTGTGCGCATCCGCGGCGGTCTGGACCCAATCCGTCGCGTGGCCGTCCTGGCGCAGGCCGACCAGCAGCGCGCGGCCGAGCATCGAATCGTCCTCGATCAGCAGCAGACGCATGGTGTGGTCCGGCGGTGCAGCGCGATGAACTTGCAGGCCAGCATATCAAGTGGCCGGCCGGGCCGACGGTTCAGCCATAGTAGGAACGGCCATTGCGGTATCTCTCAGGTGCACGCTGCTACGCGCGCGCCGGCGCAACGGCTTCGCGCATTCAATATGGTCGCCATCGTCGCTTCCATTTCTTAAACAGGTCTTAAACGCGAAATCCGGCACATGGGCCGCAAGCGATCGGCCGGAATTCACCTGTGGCTGCTTCTGCAAGGCGATGTCGGCGCCGGCGTCGGCCTGCTTTTATGGGGTGCTAATCAAGTCCCCGCCGAGTATCGAAACTCGGAACTGCTCGGTTCCTCCAAAATAGAATCCCGCTAGGCGGCGACGAACTGCTGCCCGCCGTCAATATCGTAGGTCGCGCCCGTGAGGGCCGTGTTGGTCATGATGTGTACGGCGAGCGCGGCGACGTCGGCCGGTCCGACGACGCGCCGGATGGGAAGCGTGGCGCGAAGCTGATTGCGGCGGTTCTCGAGCTGATCGCCGAGGAGCGATGCCGACAACGGCGTGTCGACGAAGCCGGCGGCGATGAGGTTGACCCGGACGGGCGCGAGCTCGAGTGCCAGGTTGGCTGTCAGGGCGGGGAGTGCGGCGGTGATTGTCGACGCGATCCCGAGGCCGACGCCTGGGCGCCGGCCGCCGGTGCCGCCCATGAACAGCAGCGTGCCTCCCGGTCTCACCTTGTCGGCGGCGTTGCGGGCGACCTGGAGTACCAGCAAGAGGTGATCGTCGAGGGCCCGGCGCGCCTGCGCGAAGTCCATGTCAACGATGCGCCCGTAGTACGGCCGGCCAGCTGTAACCATCACGTGGTCGATCGTGGTCGGCAGGTCCCGGAAGAACCGCTCGAGGGGAGCAGGATCCGTGGCGTCGAAGGCCGCGGTGCTCAGCGCGCCGAGCTCGCTCGCGGCGCGCTGCAGGCGCTCGGGATTGCGGCCGGTGAGGATCACGTTGGCTCCCTCAGCGCGTGCTCGCCGGGCCGTCTCGAGCCCGATGCCCGAGCTGGCGCCGATCACGACGACGGTCTGCCCGGTGAGCTCGGCTTTGGCGCTCATGCCGTCACTTGCGACCGAACCGGCAGGCTGCAGTTTCTCAAGCGTCATGGAGGCATCCTTGTTTGGCCTATCCAGGGCGAACGTAGCACTTCCGCGAGCGGTTGGCTCTTGTCCCACGGGATTCCGCAGGCACAATGATCGCGTGCCTGACCTCACGTCTGTCTCACCGCACCGCATTGAGCCGAGCGCCCGTGCCTGACCTGCACGCACTTTCACCGCCGTGAGGGTCCGATGACCGGCAACGACCAGCAGGCGGCCGACCGGGACGAAGGGCAGCTGCGCTCGCTCGGGTACGTATCGCACTTCGACCGCACGATGTCGCTGTGGGAAAATTTTGCGCTTGGCTTCACCTATCTGTCGCCGGTCGTCGGCGTCTACACGATCTTCGCGACGGCCTTCGCGGCCGGCGGTCCGCCGATGTGGTGGACGTACGTGTGGGTCGGCCTCGGCCAGCTGATGGTGTGCCTCGTGTTCGGCGAGATCGTCTCGCAGTTTCCGATTTCCGGGGGGCTGTATCCGTGGGCGCGCCGGCTGTACGGCAAGCGTTGGGCCTGGATGGCCGGCTGGGTCTACGGCTGGGCCCTGTTCGTCACACTGGCGGCGATCGCGACCGGAGCCGCGCCGTTTCTCGCCGAACTGCTCGGTGTCGAGGGCACGCCGACGGTGACGACTACGATCGCCATTGCGCTGATCGTCCTGACGACCGGGTTGAATCTGAGCGGCACGCGCCTGCTCGCGCGGGCCGCGATGTTCGGGTTCATCTGCGAGCTGATCGGCGCCATCGTCGTCGGCAGCTACCTGCTGATCTTCGCCCGCCACCAGCCGTGGAGCGCGCTGGTCGACACCCGCGCCATTTCATCCGGTGGCAGCTACTGGCCGGCGTTTCTGACTTCCTCGCTAGCGGCGATGTTCTGCTACTACGGCTTCGAGGCCTGTGGGGACGTCGCCGAGGAAACGCCGGACGCCGGTCGCCAGATTCCAAAGGCGATGCGCCTGACGATCTACGTCGGCGGCGCGGCCGCGCTCTGGGTGTGCCTGGGGTTGGTGCTCTCGGTCCCGGACATCAGCGCCGTGCTGACCGGGCGCGACAAGGACCCGGTCGTCACCGTCCTCAAGACGGCGATGGGCGAGCTGGGCTTTCGAGTCGTCATCGCCGTCGTGATGGTGTCGTTCGTCTCCGCCCAGCTTAGCCTGCAGGCGGCCGCGAGCCGACTGCTGTTCGCCTACGCGCGCGATGAGATGATCGTCGGCAGCAAGTACCTCAGGCACCTCTCGCGCGGCCGGCACGTTCCGGCCAATGCGCTGATCCTCGCCGGCACGATACCGGCGCTGATCGCGCTCTGCGCGCCATGGCTGCAGGATGCCGTCGCGACGATCATCAGCTTCGCGGCGATCGGCATCTACATCGCCTTCCAGATGATCGTGTTCGCCGCGCTCGTCGCGCGCAGGCGCGGCTGGCAGCCGGCGGGCGTGTTCAGGCTCGGCGCGTGGGCCTGGCCGGTGAACCTCGTCGCCTTCCTCTATGGCGTCGGCGCGATCATCAATATGGCCTGGCCGCGCAGCCCGCAGGACCCTTGGTACAGCAACTACGCGATGATTCTGACGAGCGCGGCCGTGCTCGTGGTGGGTGCCCTGTTCATGGTGACCGCCCGGCCCTACGACCGCGGCCACGCACCTGCCGGCGACGCCCACCGGCTGCAGCCCGCGATCGGCGAGCCAATCGGCGACTGAGCCGCCGCGCGACCGGAGCGCGCGGCGCTCGTTTGAACATCGCTCGCATCTGCCAAATGCTCAACCCGGGTATGGCCCAGCGGTGGCGTCGTTGCCGCCGTCGACCACCAGGTTGGCGCCCGTCACGTAGCTCGCATGCTCCGAGGCCAGGAACTGCACGCAGGTCGCGACCTCGGCCGGTGAAGCGAGGCGCCGCATCGGGATACCGGCGGCAAGCTCGCGCAGACTCTGCTCGGGATCACCGCCCTTCTTGGCCAGGATCTCGTCGACCATCCGCGTGTGGATCTCGCCCGGGCAGACCGAGTTGACGCGGATACGGTCGCGGGCGTGATCCAGCGCCATGCAGCGCGTGATCTGGACGACGGCGCCTTTGCTCGCGCAATAGGCGACGTGATTCGTCTCGCCGTTAAGACCCCACTCCGAGGCGACATTGACGATCGCGCCGCCGCCGTGCTGCCGCATGTGCCGCACCGCGGCGCGGCTCATGTAAAAGAGCGCGTTGACGTTCACCGCCATCGTGTCCAGCCACTGCTCGTCGCTGGTCTCGACGGCATCGGCCGTATAGAGAATGCCGGCGTTGTTGACGAGCACATGCAGCGCCCCGAGGCGGGCCACCGTGTCCGCCACCAGCCGGTCACTCGCGCCCGTTGTCCGCAGGTCCGAGGCCGCGAACTCGGCGTGCCCGCCGGCGGCGCGGATCGCCGCGACGACCTGGAGTCCGCGCTGCTCGTTGCGGCCGCAGACCATGACGGCAGCACCGGACTGCGCGAACACCTTGGCACAGGCCTCGCCGATGCCGGTGGTCGATCCCGTCACGAGCACCACTTTGCCACTGAAGTTCATGAGCGAGTCCTCTCTTCGTGTGCGCGCCGGCTTCAGACCGGCTCGACGGCCGGGCGCGGGTCGCCGCGCTGCGGAATGGTCGAGTGGCCCCAGATCTGGCGTTCGCGGATGAACGGCAGCGGATGCTGGGGGTGCGCCGACTCGAACTCCCGGGCCAGCCGGTGTCCGTCGAAGATCGCGTTCAGCGCCTGCCGTGGAGCGTGACAGTCGCCAATTCGATAGACGGCCTGCACTTCGTGGCGCTGCCATTCCGCGCGCCGCGCCTTGAGGTCCGCGTAGAGCGCGCCATTGGGCACGCGCGCGGTCACGAGCACGAGCGCATCGCACTCGAGGTCGACCAGCTCGTCGCTGGTGCGCCGTCCCCAGCGGCCTGGCTCGACCTCGTACAGCCCGGCGCTGTCGCGGTACAGGTAGAAGAGCCGGAGCCGACCCGGGACGAAGCTGTGCGCCCAGTGATTCGTCAGGAAGCGGATCCCCTTCTCGTGCAGCATGCGTTTGTTGTTCGGCATCTCCATCGTGTATTTGGAGAACTCGGCGACCATGTTCATGTTGGTCACGAGCGTGACCGCTTTGCCCTGGTCGGCCAGCAGTTCCGCCATCGCGACGCCCGTGAAATAGCCGTCGCCATCGAGGACGACCACCTTCTCGCCGACGACCCGCTTGCCACTCATGATCTGCTCCGGCGTCAGCACCTCCGCGCACTCGGCGTCAGCCCCGGCGACCGGCCGGTGCACCTCGGCACCGAGGCCGTCGGTAGCCCAATGCGCGCCGGTGGCGATGACGACCTTGTCGGCGCCGTACTGCAGGACGTCATCAGCCGTCATGGCCGTGACACCGAGGTGCATTTCGACGTTGCGCAGCTTCTCGAGCTGGATCTGGCGATAGCTGATCAGACGGCCGTACTCCGCGCAGCGCGGATAGCGCGCGACGTCGCGCCAGTGGCCGCCGAGCTCGGGCGCGCAGTCGCGCAAGTGCACCGTGTAGCCGCGCTTGCCCAGGACCATCGCGCATTCCATCCCGGCCGGTCCCGCGCCGACGACCAGCACCGAGCACGGGTCGGCGGCCGGCTCGAACTGCTCCGGATGCCAGCCGCGCCGGTACTCTTCGCCCGAAGTCGGATTCTGCGTGCACGAGAGCAGCGCCTGCTGCTGCATGCGCGACACGCAGATATTGCAGCCGATGCACTCGCGGATGTCCTCGACCCGCCCCTCGGCAATCTTCGTCGGCAGGAACGGATCGGCGATGCTGGGGCGGGCCGCGCCGATCACGTCGCACTGGCCCGAGCGCAGGGCTGTGACCATGTCGTCGGGGCTCGTGAACCGGCCATTGCTGACGACCGGCACGCTCGCGCCGACGATGGATTTCACGTGCGAGACGAACGGCCGCATCCAGTTGGTCTTGCGGAAGCGGGAGCTCCCCGCGTCCTCGCCCCACTCCTCGTAGTCGCCAATCTTGACCGCCCAGAGATCGCAGACACCCTCGCTGTGCATCAGCTCGACGAAATGCAGGCCCTCGTCGAAGTGCTGGATGCGGCACTCGCCGTTGATCGTGTCGGTCTCGAAACGGGTCGTGACGGCCAGCCGGTCGCCGACGGCCTGCTTCAGGGCCGCCATCACCTCGACGTAGAAGCGCGCCCGGTTGGCGAGCGAGCCGCCGTAGCGGTCGCTGCGCCGGTTGTAGCGCCGCTCGAGGAACTGCATCGGCAGCGTGCTGTCGGCGCCGCTGACTTCCACCAGGTCGAAGCCGGCCTGCTCGGCGCGCTTCGCCGCGAGCACGTACATGTGGATGATCGCCCGGATGTCGTCCTCGTCGGCCGCCGCGTCGTACAGGCAGCGCTCGGGGAACACGTTCGACGGCAGCCCGCTTGGCCCGCGCGCCACCTCACGGGATTCGAGGCACGGCGAATGCATGCCGTTGTACCAGAGCTGCACGCCCGCCAGCGACCGGTGTCGGTGCACTTCGTCGCACAGGTAGCGCAAATTGACAACATCGCCGTCGTCCCACAGGCGGGCCGAGTGCCACGGGTACTCGTCGGACTCGGGATGGATCGAGCAGAACTCGGTGCACACGACCGCCCAGCCTCCTTCCGCCTTCATGCCGCGAAAGCGCGCCTGCGTCCCCGGCCGGTCCGAGCCGTAGCCAGTGCAGTGCGAGGTCTGCCAAAAACGGTTGCGCATCGTCTTCGGGCCGAACGTGACCGGCTCGAACAGGATGTCGTACTTCGGATTGCGCGCCATCGCCCCCTCTCCTGAACTCGTAATAAACTGAACGCCGTGGGGCAGCGCCGTGCACGGCGGCGCAGCCAAGAACAGCAGACCAGAACTGCGAATTGCCGCCCGTGTGAAATGACGCAAAACCGGGGAGGATTCCATGAATGCGCGAACACTCGGACCCGTGTTCGGGTTTGGGCTTGCACTGGCAACGGCGGCAGCCTACGCCGATCGACCGGTCGACCATCCGACGATCCTCGTCACGGTGGTCCAAGGACAAATACAGGTCTCCGATCCGAGGGCGGATATTCTTCGAACGGAGGGTGCGGTGGTCTGGAAGCTTCCGGCCGGTAGCGGCTACGAGTTTCCGGAAAAGGCGATCGTCGTTGCGTCGCCGAAAGGCGTGCACAAGTGCTATGTCACCGACAATGCCCGGGGCTTTCGCTGTGACAAGCTGATACACGTATCCGGCGAGGAATATAAATACAGTGTCAAACTCGTGGCCAGCGGGTCGGGCCAGGCCCCGAAGCCTCTGGACCCGTTCATCCTCCATCATCCGGACTGACACACCGCGCGCCGTCTGAGGTCAGGCCGCAACGGCATCCAGCATCGCCTCGACCCGGGCCAGGGCGACCCCGAGTTCCGAGTCGGCCCCTGCGCCGGACTGCGCTGCAATGGCGGCCGCATCGTTGCGCGCCGCACGGGCGGCGGTCCCCTCCCCGGCAAGCCATTCGGACTCGGCGCGGCTGCACAGCAACACCCCGAGGCTCAGCCGGTCGCCCAGTTGAAGTAGCAGGGCCTGCCCCCGATCGAGGCACTGCCGCGCTGCGGCCGGCGCCCGGCGGCGAGCGTGGGTCAGCCCCAGGTAGCCGAGGACCTGCCCCTCGGTACGGGAGTCTTCGATGCGCTGCGCCACCACCAGCGCCGCTTCGTAGGCCTCCTGCGCGAGGACGAAGCTGGAGGTCGCGTCGTGCACCAGTCCGAGGTTGCACAGCACGACGCACTCGAGTCGCGCGTATCCAAGCTCCCGCGCGACGGCCAGGGCCGCCTCGGATACAACGCGAGCGTCGTCGAGCCTTCTTTGCAGATAGTTCATCCATCCCAGGTTGCACAACCGGTTGCCCTCGTGCTGGCGATCGCCAAGCTCGCGGGCGATCAGCAGCGACTCCTCGCAACCTGCTCGTGCCTCGTCCATGCGGCCAAGATTGGCGTAGAGCGTGACCAGGTTTCCGAGCAGGATGCCCTGCCAACGCCTGTCGCCAGTGGCGCGCGCGACCGCCAGTGCGGATTCGAAGTGCACCTGCGCGCCGTCGATGCGTCCGGCCTCGAATTCCACCGTACCCAGACCGTTGAGGGCGGCGCATTCGAGATCCGCGTCGCGTATCTCGCGCGCGATTTCGAGCGCTCGCGCGTGCTCCGCGCGCGCCGCATCCGGCCGGCCGGCGCGCGCATGCAGTGTCGCCAGGCTCACCGTCACGCTGGCCACGCAGCGCAGGTCGCCAGCCGCAAGGGCAGGCGCGAGCGAGCTCTCGAGACGTTCCTGGGCTTGCGCCGGGGCGCCCGAGGCCGCGAGCGCCTCGCCAAATGCTGCCTGGGCACGGGCTGCGGCCGCGCCCTGCAGCTTCGGCATCGCACAAACCGCGGCGGCCAGATCGATCCCCGCCTTGAAGGGTCCGTGCCGGCTCAGTGCCGCCCAGGCGCCGTCGAGCGCGCCGGCGGCGGCATGCGCGTTGCCCGCGGCAATGTTGCGCCAACACGCGGCAACCAGGTTGTTCAGATCGGCACAACGGTTTTCCATGGCACGCCGCGGCCCGAATGCCCCGAACCACTCACCATGGCTGCGCCGCGCGGCTTCGAGGGCCTCGGCGCCGCTGCCGCGATAGCGGCCTTCGGTCTGCAGATGCTCCATCGCGTAGGCTTGCACGCTGACCAGCAGGTCGAAGCGCTCGTTGCCGCATGGACGTACGAAGGACTTGTCGACCAGCGACTGCACGACGTCCACCGGCCAGGGCGGATCGTCGATCGATGAGAAGTCGAGTACCGCTTCGGCAGCCTCGAGCGTGAAGCCGCCTTCGAACACCGAGCACTGCGCCAGCGCGAGCCGTTCGGCGGGCGCAAGCAGATCCCATGACCAGTCGAACGCCGCGCGCAACGTCGACTGCCGGTCCCGTCGGCCGCCACTGGACGCCAGTACACGGAAGCGCTCGTTCATGCGCGCAAGCAGGCCTCGGGGAGCCAGCGTGCGCACCCGGGCCGCCGCCAGTTCAATCGCCAGCGGCAGGCCGTCGAGCAGCCGAACCAGCGGAGCAATGGCGGCCTGGTCCTCCGGGGTCGGATCGAAGTCGTTGCAGCATGAGGCCGCACGGCGCCGAAACAGGATTTCCGCGTCGCCCGGCTCCAGCGGCGCCAGGGCCAGCACCTGCTCGCCGCCGATGCCCAGCACCTCGCGCGAAGTCACCAGGAAGCGGGCATCGCCGGCGCGTTCGAGCCAACGCCCGAGTGTGGCCTCGGCATAGCGCACGACCTGCTCGAAATTGTCCAGGATCACCAGGCAATTGCCGCGGCCGGCGATCGCGTGGCCGAGTTGCGCCACCGGATCGTCCTTGCCAAGCGGCACGTCCAGCCCCAGCGCCACCGCATGCAGCACGCCCTCGATCGACCGAGCCGCCGCGAGGTCGCAGAACCAGACGCCGCCCTGCAGCTCGTCGATGCGGGTCCAGCCGAAATGGGTCGCCAGACGGGTCTTTCCGCAGCCGCCGATCGCAAGAAGCGATACCAGCCGCGCGCCCTGGTCGAAGCGCTGCTGAAGCTCGCTCATGCAGGCACGGCGTCCGACAAAGTCGTCGCGCTCGGCCGGCAGGCTGTGGCGACGCGCCGACGCGGCGGCGGACAGGTCGACCCCAGCTCCCGCGGCCGGGTCCGCCGAGGCGGGTTCGACTGCCGTCAGTGCCGCACCGTCCCCGGTTACGGGGACGGATTGCAGATCGACCGAGGACTCATCGTCCAGGTCCGCGGTGAAGCGATACCCGAGGCCCGGTATCGTGCCGATGACCTGCGGTCCGAGCAGCTTGCGCAGCGAGCTGATCTGTACCTGAAGGTTGTTTTCCTCGACCACCAGCCCGGGCCAGACGAGATCCAACAACTCGGCCTTGCCCACCAGCCGATCGCGCCGGGCGATAAGCGCCAGCAGCACCTCGAACGCCCGCGCCCCCAGCGGTGCCGGCTGCCCGTCCACCAGCACCTGGCGGGACGCCGGGCGAATCTCGGCATTGCCGAAGCGAATGGACGTGCGCACGTGGCTTCCGGTCCCGGCTCGGGCCAATCCCCTGATGGAAACGCAGTTTGATCGCACTGCCGCGCCGGGGCAAGCGTTCCGCCCCGGATCCCCTTGCCATTCTCATTGCGCCGATCGGCCGCCGGCCTGCCCCTTAAGCACGGTCCGGACGTGTTTCAGAACGTTTAAGACCGGTTTCAGTCCGCTCAAGGACTGCAAGGCATCGTCAGTCGCAAAGTACGGCCATCGATTCGGTGCGCCGCACCGGACAAATCCAGGAGACAGACAATGAACGCCAACCAGTACTCGATCCGCCCGAACCAGTTCTTCGCCGCCGGTGCCGCTGCGCTGGCCTCCACGCTGGTGCTGAGCAGCGTGCTCTGGCTGTTCGCCGGCAACCTCCCGGCCGCTGCGGCAAATGCCGCCGTGGTGGTCCAGCAGCACGCCGCCGAGCGCGCGTAAGCGATCGCCATGAACGCGACGAACCAACCTCACACTAATACCACGACGCTCGAAGCGTCCAGCGCCGAACGCAGCGACTTCGACGTGGCCGGATTTGACCTGTTCAGCGAACTCGAAGCGATCGAGCTTGCGCGGGTCGCCAAGGCAGGCGGGAAGAAGCTCTTCTGTCGTTTGCCGTCGGCTCTCAGGTTGACCTTGCTCGCTCGCTTGACGGCCGGCGCCATCAGGGAACCGCAGATCATGGGAAGATTGTAACGGCGCCCGCCGCCCAACCTTCCCCTACTGCTCCAGCAACAGGATTTCCCCCCGGTTCATTTCCACCGCGTCCCCGCTCCATCGCCCATAGCGCCCGGACAGGTGCGCATCGGTCACGGGAAGTCCCCTTTGGCGCAGGTGCGCGAGCACGAGACGCAGCATCACGGGCCGATACGTGCAGGCGTAGCTGAAGGTCGGCAACAGATCGGC
>WNFS01002397.1_pt1 | contig 14170 bp, 10 predicted proteins | sample 5400141 | NCBI WGS metagenome assembly WNFS01 (sample SAMN13153358, study PRJNA577476) | soil metagenome | isolation source: 60 cm saprolite under Madrone tree | place: USA:California | collected 2016-06-14
GTCTATCCGCAACTCTACGCCGCTGCGAAGCACACGGTGGCAAAGCCGGGTGACAAGATCGCGGTCGCCGGCCTCGACGTGCAGGTGGTGACATCGGCGGGCGAGACCATCAAGACGGCGTTGCCCGGCGCCGGCGGCCCGAACCCCTATTGCGCGAGCTTCAAGCCCGGCGAAAACAATGCCGAGGATCCGATGTCGGTCGGGGTCTACGTCACGTTCGGAAAGTTCCGCACCGCGCATCTTGGCGACCTCACCAAGAACAAGGAATTCGAGCTGATGTGCCCGAATAACCGCCTCGGCGGCATCGACGTTTTTCTCGGTCTGCATCATGGCGTGAATACTTCGAATTCGGAAGTCATGATCCACGCCACCCATCCGCGCGTTGCGATCATCAACAACGGCACCCGCAAAGGCGGCCAGCCGGATGTCATGAGGGTGCTGCATTCCTCGCCCGGCCTCGAGGACCTGTGGCAGATTCACTTCTCCCAGCTCAGCGGGCAGGAATACACGGTGCCGGGAATGTTTATCGCCAACGGAGTGGACGCGCCGCTCGCCGCCATGCCGGTGGCGCCGGTCGCCGCCCCGGCCCCTGGCCCCGGCGCGCCGCCGCCGCCGGCACACGACGGGCCGGCCTATTGGATCAAAGTGACGGCGCAGCAGGACGGGACATTCACTGTCACGAACGCGCGAAACGGGTTCGCGAAGACGTACACGCCCAACGGCCGGACGGGGACGAACTGACACCAATGTTTTTCGAAAAACACGGGAGGAATCCAATGCCAACGAAAATGTCAATGATGGCCGCCACCTGCTTCGCGGCGCTGCTCGCTGGGCTTACCCCGGCCGTGGCCCAGACCAGGACGACGCTCGACATCTACGTCGTCGACGTGGAAGGCGGGAACGCCACGCTGTTTGTTCCGCCCTCCGGCGAATCCGTGCTGATCGACACCGGGAACTTCGCGCCCGAGGCGGCGATCCGCGACGCCGAGCGCATCGCCGCGGCCGCCAAGGACGCCCGCCTTACTCAGATCGATCATTTGATCACCACGCACTGGCACGGCGATCATTTCGGTGGAATGACGGAAGTCGCCAAACGCATTCCGATCCGCGAGTACATCGACCACGGGCCTAACATTCAGCCGGCCGCGGCTTTCGACGAATTCTTCGCCAAGGCCTATCCGGCCCTCTACGGTGCCGCCAAGCATACGGTTGCAAAACCCGGCGATACCGTCGCGGTCGCGGGGCTCGACTGGCGCATCGTGAGCGCGGCCGGAGCGGTGCAGAAGACGCCGCTCGCGGGCGGCGGCGGCACGAACGCGGCTTGCGCGACCTTCAAGCCGCAAGCTCCCGATCCGACCGAGAATGCGCAATCGGTCGGCAGCATCGTGACGTTCGGTAAGTTCCGTGTCGCGCATCTCGGCGACCTCACCTGGAACAAGGAATTCGAGCTGATGTGCCCGAACAATCCGGTCGGAACGATCGACCTGTTCGTGGTCTCGCATCACGGGCTCGGCGTTTCGAATTCGCCCGTGCTGGTGCATGGCATCCGTCCGCGCGTTGCCATCGTGAACAACGGCACCCGCAAGGGCGCTCTCCCGGAATCGATGAAGACGCTGTTTTCATCGCCGGGCATCGAGGATGTCTGGCAGATCCATTTCTCCCAGCTCAGCGGGCAGGAGTATACGGTGCCGGGAATGTTCATCGCCAACGGCATTGACGAGCCGCTGACCGCGATGCCGGTCCAGCCGATCGCCGCGCCGCCGCCCGGTCCCAACACGCCGCCGCCACCCGCCCACAACGGACCGGCCTATTGGATCAAAGTGTCAGCGCAGCAGGACGGCACGTTCACCGTGACCAACGCGCGCAACAGCTTCGCCAAGACTTATGGGATGAATGGGCGGGGAACGAATTAGAGCCTTGTAGCCCGTATGAAGCGCCGGCTTGGCGGCGCGCAATGCGGGGACGCCCTCGCGGACGGCACTGCCGGCCCCGGATTACGCTACGGCGCGCACGGCGCGCCGCCACTTCATCCGGGCTATAAGCCGTCCGCGATCACGCGGCGAAACTGCGCCTCCTCGGCGCATTTTCCCGCGTGGGCCTCTCGATTGATGACTTGCAGATTCGGCAGGCCCCAGAAGCCGAGCAATGACGGCCATGGCGTGGCGCGATGCTCGCGCCATACGCGGAACAGCGGAACGCGATGATCGACCTCTGCGGTCTTCCACAGGCGTCGGCCGGTCTCAGCGCAGCGCCGCTGCTGCAACCGCTTGAGGACACGCGCATAGTCGCTCGGCGCCGTCCAAAAATCCCAGGCAATCACGCAGGCGGCGTGCCACATGGCGTTGCGGTTCGCGCCGCGATCCCACAGGTCGACGTGCCAACCGAACCGGTAGACCGGTTGACCGCAGATGCAACAGAAGCCCGCGCCGCGCGCGAAGCCCCGCTCGCGGTAGGGTGCGGGAGGAATCCGGAAACTTACCGACAGCCAATCCGGTTCGCTATCGTCGGCGTTGCGGCTACGCCGTTTCATCCGAGCCCGTTTTTCATTGGCGAGCCGCCATGTCCATCCAGGCGGCGCGCCGCTCTTCCTCGCCAGCGCGCGGGCGAGGCGGTCGGCCCGCACCGGATGGGCCCGCCAATAGGAATCGATCGCGAGCCGCGGCATCGGCGGCGTGAAACGCCGGCCCAGAGCGTGGATGAGCGCAGGTCGCGGAAAAATCGCAGGGAGCGCAAGGGTGAGTCGCGCCAGGGCCTTCCGGTTGATCTCGTCACGCCACTCTGACATCGGCCCGCCATTTTCGCCCCCGTCATAGCCGCGGAGGCGTAAACGTTTCCTCAAAACGCCGAGCCGCGGAGCTACGTGCCATCCCTGTGGCGCTGATTAGGCGCAGTCACGCTCGCTTTCGGTTAAATCTGGAAAATCCATGGCAAGTTCGTGTCGGCCTGCTGGCTCTGGGCGGACGCGATGGTCATGGATCGGAATAAAATTTGAGGCCGTGCGGTCATTACCGGCCGGCCTCGGACCTGTCTGCGGGTTTTCCACAGACCTCAATTCTGCAGCACAGCTTGGCGGTATTGCTTGTGGGGCTTATGGATTCAGGCTCAGCCTTGGCGTAGCGGTCAGGCGGCGTCAGGAGCCACGATGTCGCCATTAGGATTCTATTTACCAACATAATTTCGCCTTTGCCGACAACCAACAATCTTCCCGTTCCATACGCGTTCCGAGGTTGCCGATGGGGGGTGCAGTGGCGGAGCAAGTGGACTTCACGCGAGAGGCAGATGGCTGTTTTCGTCTTGCAGAATCCGAGACCCACGCGGAGGTACGGACCATCCTGATGGGGATGGGGTATGGCTGGCTAACGCTGGCAAATCATCAGAAAGCATCAAGCGAGACTCATCACGAGCTGTTCGACGAACCTACCGACGAACCAGCCGACGATCTGGTGTAGCGCCGTGCAGGCGGTGACGCTGCGATGAGCTTGGCGCCAGGAAATGCCAGCCAGGATGCCAAGCAGCGCCACCATCACGGCGACGGCGCAGAACTCCTCCCGCGACCGGGCTGCCGGCGCCCGAGTTCGTCCATAGCCTCCTTTCGCTTCAGGAGTTCGTACCACGCGGTCCAAACCGCGCGGAAATTGGCATTCTGTTGAAGCACGAAGTTCGGCACAACGCCCGGCTCGGCAACGCGCACGCCGCGTTCCGCACCGGGCCAGCCGCCAGGCGCCCGACCCGGCGTCGTCAACCGGCTCTCAGCCCAAGCGAGCGCATGGCCCGGTCAAACTGTGGCAAAGACCTCCGACTCGAGGCCCGCCAGCATCCCAGTTAGATCACACGCCCGGCGTCCGGGCGCGGCAGCGTACGCGGAACTGCGTTCAGCGGCGGCTCATAGGCGCGCGGTGGCCGATCGTACTCAGCGGGTGGACGGTATTGGGGAGGTGGGCGATAGCCGGGTGCCGGTCCATAGGCGTACGGTGGGAGCTCATAGCCGGGTGGTGGTCGACCGTAGCTGGGAGGTGGACCGTAGCCGGGTGGCGACCCATAAGCGTGCGGCGGCGGCCCATAGCCCGGCGATGGCGGACCGTAGCTCGGAGGTGGGCCGTACCCGGGTGGCGACCGATAAGCGTACGGCGGCGGCCCATAACCCGGCGATGGCGGACCGTAGCTCGGAGGTAGGCCGTAGCCGGGCGGTGAGCCATAAGCATACGGCGGCGACTCATAACCAGGTGGCGGTGCGGCCATGCCCTGGGCGCCGGTGCGATGAGGAGATGCTAGCAGCGCTGCGGAGGCGGCAATCGCTACGCAAAGATGGCGCATGACATCCTCTGTTCGGTGTCCCCGCTAGGCTCAACACTGCAGTCGGCCGGGTGTTCCGGCCACCATGGGTGATAGGGCGGCTCCGAGGTTCATTGACCGATGATGGTGCCAGCTCCGATCAGTTCACCAACACCGGCGGCACCTTGCGCGCGGAGATATAGGCCACCAATGTGGGCGCCGTGATGCGCTGCAAAACGCCGTCCCGAAGCGTTTTCCAGTCAAATTTGCACTGCTAATATGATGACCGCCAAGTCAATCGGGTCGACGATCCCAGATGCTTTCGTGTTGTGCGCCGGCGAGGTGATCGAAATGAAACGACGGAAGCTCATCACCGTCCTCGGCGCCGGAGCCGTGCTCATGGCGATGATTGGCGGCGTTGCCTGGGTGCAATGGGGAAAGGCGGATCGTGCCGAGTCGCTGGCACGAAGAGAGGTGAATACCGGTGAATTGACTTTGCCACAGCGGTTCACGGAGCCAGCTCTCGCCGCGGCAGAATTCGCGCGTATGCGACGGAACGTGTCGCGATTCTTGGCTGATCTCGCCCACCAACATCAGCTGCGAGGCGATGTCGGAACCGCGCTGCTTCTGGCGCTGGAGAGCTTGCAGGGTGGGGTGGGCAGCAACCCCCGGGTCAGCGAGCAATTGACGGTCGCCGTCGACGGGCGCATGAACGGCATTGATCGAGTCTACGCGCCGGAGTCGGAATTGCAGCTCGATGGCGCGTGGCGGGCGTTACGCGAGCGGCACATTCTGGTCGGACACGAGTATGCCGTGAACGGCGCGGCGTTCAGCCCCGACGGTGAGCTCGTCGTCACCGCATCCACGGACAAGACCGTCCGTCTTTGGCATACCGAGACCGGCAAGCCGATCGGCGTGCCGCTCACTGGTCATGCCGATCGAGTGACGGGGGCGGCATTCAGTCCAGATGGCTCGCGCATCGTCACGACCTCGGCCGACAGGACCGCGCGGCTGTGGGACGCTGCGAGCGGCCGCCAGATCGTAACACTCACCGGTCACACGGACGTTGTGAATAGCGCGGCGTTCAGTTCCGACAGCACGCGCATCGTCACCGCCTCCAGAGACGAGACGGTGCGATTGTGGGACGCCGCCACCGGCCAGTCGGTCGGCCTACTGTCCGGGCGCGCGCTGGGCAACGTGCGGACCGCGGCATTCAGCCCCGACGGTAAGCGCATCGTCACCGCATCAACCGACAAGACCGCGCGGCTGTGGGACGCCGCGACCGGCGAGCCGCTCGGCGAGCCGCTCATCGGCCATACGGATCGCGTGACCAGCGCCTCGTTCAGCGCCGACGGCAAGCACATTCTCACGGCGTCCTGGGACAAGACCGCACGGCTATGGGACGCCGGGACCGGGCGGCAAACGGGCACGCCGTTCAATGGCGAGGATCGCATCACGGGCGCGGCGTTCAGCCCCGACGACACGCGCATTATCACGGCGACCGTGGACGGTACGGCTCGTTTCTGGGACGTCGCCTCGCGCCGCCAAATCGGCGCGCCGCTTGTCGGCCATGCGGGCATTGTGAACAGCGCGATGTTCAGTCCTGACGGCCAGCACGTCGTCACCGCATCGGCGGACGGGACAGCGCGACTGTGGAACGCCGCGGCGGACACCCAAATGGGCGCGCCGCTCCTCGGCCATGCGGGTGTCGTCAGCAATGCGGCGTTCAGCCCCGACGGAAGGAGCATCGTCACCGCATCAGGTGACGAGACGGCGCGGCTGTGGGACGCCGCAGGCGGCCGTCAAATTGGCTTGCTCATGGGTCATGATGGTTTCGTGTCAAGCGCGGCGTTCAGCCACGACGGCAAGCGTATCGTGACCGCATCGAGCGACGCGACCGCGCGGTTGTGGGACGCGGAGACCGGCCGGGAGATCCGCGCCCTATATGCAGGCCGCCCGTATCGCGTGAACGGAGCGGCGTTCAGCCCAGATGACAGGCGTGTCGTCACCGCGTCGGACGACCCGACAGCACTGGTTTGGGACACCGACACCGGCCGCCCTATCGGTGAGCTTGGCGGCCATACCGATCGCGTGACTGGCGCGGCGTTCAGCCCGGATGGCAGGCGCATCATCACGGCATCGAAGGACAAGACGGCGCGGCTGTGGGATGCAGCATCGGCCGAGTCACTCCACACCCTCGCAGGCCATACGGATGATGTGAGCGGTGCGGTGTTCAGCCCCGACGGCAAACGCGTTGTCACCGTCTCCGCGGACAAGACGGCGCGGCTGTGGGACGCTGACACCGGCGAGCAAATTGGTCCACCGCTCATCGGTCATACGGACATTGTGAGCAGCGTCGCGTTCAGCTCCGATGGCAGGCGCATCGTCACCGCATCCTGGGACAACACCGCGCGGCTGTGGGATATCGATTCCCACAGTTCGATCGCCGTCATGCGCCATCCGGAGAGAGTATTGAGTGCGGCGTTCGGCCCCGACGACAAGCGCGTCGTGACCGCTTCCAGCGACGGGGCCGCGCGGCTGTGGGAGGTGTTTGCCGACCGCCAGGAATTGGCATCGGCCGCCAAAATGGTTGCCCCGCGCTGCCTGACCGCTGCACAACGGGAGGCGTCCTTTTTCCTGTCGGCCGCGCCGCCGGCCTGGTGCATCGAGATGGCGAAGTGGCCGTATCATACGGCCGCGTGGAAGGCATGGCTCGCCGACGAACGCGCCGGCAAAAATCCGCCACTGCCCACGGCGCCGTGACGGCGTCACGCTTGGTGTGTGGTCTCGAAGTGCCGCGATCTATGGTGGCCAGCGCTGCTATGTCGGATTTGCCGTTCGCCGCCAGGGCCTGCTCATGAGCGTTCAGCGTTCGCGGAACATGCGGTGCAGCTGATCGCTGACGGGCTTGAAAAGGTAGCTCATCATGGTGCGGCTGCCGGTCTGAATGAAGACCTCTGCCGGCATTACATGCCAAGCTTGAAAAGGACTGCAGCAACTGCCATGAGCCGTTTTCACGAAGTCGTAAACGCGGCTGTGTTTAGCATGCCACAAAGAAATTGCCGACGGATGGATTAAGCTGATCCGATCGCGCATGGTCCTTGGCGAAAGCGAACTTGCCAAGCGGGCGCTCGCCCGTGGCCTCGAGGTGTTTGCCGATAACGCGCCTGAGCGAGAGCGGATTGCTGCTGCCGCGCAACGGCTTGGGTTGGATCAATGACGGAGCCACGCGGCGTGCCGCATGGCTCTCCGGCTTCATCGCCACCTTTTGACTACGACGCAAGCCCGATCAAACGATCAAGCGTGATCGGGAATTTGCGCACGCGAACTCCGGTTGCGTGCCAGACGGCATTCGCGACCGCACCCGCCGTGCCGGTGATCCCGATTTCACCCACGCCCTTGATGCCGAGTGCGTTCACGTGCGGATCATGTTCCTCGACCAGGATCGCTTCGAGCAAGGGCACGTCGGCGTTCACCGGAATGTGGTACTCGCCCAAATTGGGGTTCGTCGGGCGGCCGGACCGCGGATCCATGACGGCACGCTCATGCAATGCGAACGAGACGCCCCAAATCATTCCGCCATAGAGCTGGCTGCGAACCATGCGCGGGTTGATGATCCGTCCCGCAGCGAATGCGCCGACCACGCGGGTGACGCGCATCTGTCCGAGATCGGGATCGACCTTGACCTCGGCGAACACGGCCCCATGGGCGAACATCGCGTAAGTTGATTGTGCGGCCGGATTGGCAGCGCTTCTGCCCTGACCCTCGATCTGCGCGAGCCCGGCGCGACGGAGGATCTCGGAGTAACTCTCGCTGCGGTTCTCGTCGTCGCTGCGGTTCTCGTCGTCGCGGCGGAACAAGCGGCCGCCGCGGGCGATAACGCCGGCATTTCCGGCGCCGAAGAGCGGCGAACGATCATCGTTGGTCGCCAGATCGGCAATCCGGGCGATCACGTCGGCACCGGCGTTGTGGATCGCCATGCCGGCGGTCGCGGTGTGGGCCGAGCCTCCCGCGATTCCCGCGTCAGGAAGGTCGGAGGTCCCGGCTCTGAACTCGACCTGGTCGATGTTAAGGCCGAGGCCATCCGCCGCGATCTGAGCCAGCGCGGTCCAGGCGCCCTGACCCATGTCGTGGGCCCCGATCTCCATGACGCCGCTGCCGTCCTGACGCAGCACCGCCTTGGCGTGGCCCTCGAACATGAGCGCCGGAAACGTTGCCGTACCCAAGCCCCAGCCGACCAGTAATCCATCGCGGTCACGCATCTGCCGGGGTGCGAGCGGGCGGCGTTGCCAGCCGAAACGCTCGGCGCCTTGCGTGTAACATTCGTGCAACGCCTTCGAGGAGAATGGCTTGCCGGACATCGGCTCGACTTGCGCGTAATTCTTGAGCCGAAAGGCCAACGGATCCATTCCGCAAGCGTGAGCCATTTCGTCGATCGCGCTTTCGAGCGCGATCGAGCCTGTTGCCTCTCCGGGGGCGCGCATGAAAAGCGGCGTTCCGGTGTCTACGCGTACGGCTTCATGGGACGTCGCGATGGCCGCGCTCGCATAAAGCGTATGCGAAATGTCGCTCGCAGGCTCGAAGAAGTCGTCGAAGGTGCTCGTCGTCGTCCTGGTGTGATGATCAAGCGCCGTCAGCTTGCCGCCATCGTCGGTCGCCAGACGCAAGGTCTGCCGCGTTGGAGACCGGTGTCCGACCGGGCCAAACATCTGCTCCCGGCGAAGGACCAGCTTGACCGGCCTTCCCACCATACGGGCCGCCATGACGCCAAGAACCTGTGGTCCGGAGATCAAGCCTTTGCAGCCGAAGCCGCCGCCCAGGAACGGACTGCGGATGTGGATCCTCTCGGGCGCAATCCCGAACAGTCCTGCGAGGCGCCCCTGTGCCATGGCGAGACCCTGGCTCGGCGTGTCGATTGAAAGCGTATCGCCATCCCATGCCGCCACGATCGCATGCGGCTCCATCGGATTGTGATACTGGGATGCGGTTTCATAGGTGGCCTCGATTCGTTTCGACGCTCCGGCGATCCCGGCTTCCACATCGCCTCGATGAGCCTGTGCCGGATTTCCGATGCCGACGGCCGGCGGCACGAAACTCTCGGCCGAGTCCAGCCCGACGCGCGCCGGATCGGTCTCGTAGCGCGGCGACAGCAGCGCGGCGCCTTCCGTTGCGGCTTCCAGCGTTTCCGCGATAACGACGGCAATCGGCTGATTGGCGTAGCGGACCCGGTCGCTTTGCAAAAGATCGAGCCGAAACATGAAGGGGTTGGTTTTTTCGTCCGGATCCTGGGCGAGCGCCGGCCTGTTGGCCGGCGTCATGACTTCAATGACGCCCGGGAGCGCTTTTGCGGCCTCAACGTCGAGAAAAGCGACGCGGCCGCGCGCGATGCTGCTGACGGCGAGAACGGCGTAGAGCATCCCGGGCGGATGGTGGTCGGCGGCGTACCGCGCGGCGCCCGTAACTTTAAGGAGTCCATCCCGGCGTGTCAGGGGCTGACCACTGTTCGAGCCGTGCCGGACGTGAGCAGGTGCTTGGGTGAGTGCGATCTCAGGCATGGATGACGACTCTGTTATTGGCGGCGAAAAGGGATGCCGGCAGGGCAGGCGACTGCTCAGGCGTACCGTCCGCAGCCAGCGTGAGGGCGCGCACGGCGATCCGCCGCGCGAGCTCCACCTTGAAGTCGTTCCCGCCGGACGGCCTTGCGTCTACGAGCGCTTGCTCGGCGGCGCGACGAAAGATCGAAGGATCGGCGCGCTTGCCGGCCAGGAGCCGTTCTGCCTCACGGGCTCGCCACGGCTTCATGGCCACTCCGCCAAGCGCGAGGCGCGCGTCCGCAATCGTAGCGTTCTCGATGCGCAGCGCCGCCGCCGCCGAGACAACCGCGAATGCATAGGAGGTGCGTTCGCGCACCTTCAGGTAACGCGCATGGGTCGCGAACTGAGCCGCCTGCGTCGGCAAACGCACCGCCACGATCATCTCGCCGGTCTCAAGCAGGTTCTCGCGGTCGGGCGCGTCGCCGGGCAACCGGTGAAACGTCTCGATCGGGATCTCACGCCTCCCCATCCGGCCTTCGACCTCGATAACGGCGTCGAGCGCGACCAGAGGCACACAGAAATCAGACGGGTGTGTCGCAATGCAGCTCTCGCTCCAACCCATTACGGCGTGGAGCCTGTTGTCGCCGCCGCGGGCGTCGCAGCCTGAGCCGGGATCGCGTTTATTGCAGCTAGTTGCGGTGTCGTAGAAATAGGCGCAGCGCGTGCGTTGCAGGATGTTGCCGCCGACCGTGGCGGCGTTCCTCAGCTGCGCGGACGCTCCGGACAAGAGCGCCTCCGCGACCGCCGGAAACCGTCGGGCGAAGCTGCGATTGCGGGCGAGATCCGCATTGCGGACAAGCGCGCCGATCCGCACCCCGCCGTCGGGAAGGTCCTCGATGCGGTCAAGGTCGGGAAGATGGCTGATGTCGACGAGTCGACTTGGGCGAGTGATGCCGCCTTTCATCAGGTCCAGAAGGTTGGTCCCTGCAGCGAGATAAGCGGCGCCCGGTTCCGAGGCGGCGGCGACGGCCTCGCGGATCGTTGTCGGCCTGACATAGTCGAACGTCTTCATGCGACTTCCTTTCGGCTCGCGGCACCAAGGGCCTTTTGTGCTTCCAGCACTGCTTGCGTGATTCCCTGATAGGCGCCGCACCGGCAGAGATTTCCGCTCATGCCCTCGCGCACGCGCTCGGGGTCGTGGCCGGCGTCACCCTCGGCAAGCAGACCGATGGCGCTCATGATCTGGCCGGGCGTACAGAACCCGCACTGCAAACCATCGTGGGCCAGAAAGGCCTCTTGCACCGGGTGTAGTCGATTGCCATGCGCTACACCTTCGATTGTCAGGACGTCGGCGCCGTCGTGACTGATCGCCAGCGCCAGGCATGAATTGATCCGTCGTCCATCGACGATGACCGTGCAGGCGCCGCATTGGCCGCGGTCGCAGCCTTTCTTCGTTCCCGTCAATTCCAGGTGTTCGCGTAGAAGATCGAGAAGCGTGACGCGCGGGTCATCGAAATGGATGGTTCTCGTCACGCCGTTCACCTTCAGGGTCGTCGAGACTGGCATACGGTGGCTCCCACAGGCGATGATCAGGCAAACGGTTGACCGAAGACAGTTCTACTTGTCGCTTCCGCGGCTCGGCAGAAACGGTAAGATCGCTGAGACTCTGGCTAAGGAAGACTTGATGTTTCTTTAGAACGCGTGTGCCCTGGTTTTCTTGACGCAAGTACGATGCATCAATGCAGCGCAGCAGCGATATACGGAGGATGCCTCCGTTTTTCAAGAGGGCAGAGCTCGGGCGGTCAAGCATGAAGCAGTCGGCCGAAACGTCACGAAAGCCGCGGGCCGACGCCATTCGCAATCGCGAACGCGTTCTTGAGGCGGCAAAAGTCATATTCAGTGCCGGCGGACCTGAAGCAAGCCTCGAAGCTGTCGCGCGAACCGCCGGCGTCGGTATCGGCACGCTCTACAGGCATTTCCCAACCCGCGAGAGCCTGTTCGAGGCGGTGTACCGCCGCGAGGTGCAACAACTTGCCGATCTGGCCCAGCAACTGAAAGATGAGGCGAAGCCCGTCGACGCACTTCGCCATTGGATGCGCTCCAACGTGGAGTTTGTCGCCACCAAAAAAGGCATGTCGGCGGCGCTCGCTCTCGCGGCCTACAAAAACTCAGAACTTTACTCGTTTTCGTTCGATCAACTGACGAAGGCGGTCGGCGGGCTCTTGGACCGAGCCATCGCGGCAGGAGAAATCCGCGATGACATCAGCCCCGAAGATCTCCTTCGTGCTCTGGTAGGCATGTGCTACATGCAAGATCAACCAGGATGGCAGACGAGTGTCCTGCGGCTGGTCGATGTTTTTATTGACGGGCTGCGCGTTCGGCCCGGTCCGCCCTGACATGGCGTCGTCGGCAAGCTAATCCTTCGTCCAATAATTCAACGCCGCGGACCCAAGCGCCCCGCCCACAACGCAAGGGGGGCGTTGTCATCCTGCGCCGGTTATGCCGCGTCCCGTCGACACGAAGCACACTATCGCGGTCATGCCGGCTTGACCCGGCAATCCAAAGCTCGTCATAAACGGGCGAGCAGAGCTGCAATCATCGCATTCCTCGCTGATCTGCGTCGAAGCTCGCGAGGCGGCGATTTTGTGTCGCACGAAAAATCTCTATATCAGGGGCCGAACTTTGGAGACTTGCATGGCCGACCCGATCCCCTCCGACAAAGTCCCCGTCACGGTCCTGACCGGTTATCTCGGGGCCGGCAAGACGACGCTGCTCAACCGCATTTTGTCGGAGTCGCATGGGCAGAAATACGCGGTCATCGTCAATGAGTTCGGCGAGATCGGCATCGACAATGAGCTGATCGTGGGGGCCGATGAGGAAATCTTCGAGATGAACAACGGCTGCATCTGCTGCACGGTGCGCGGCGATCTCATCCGTATCATCCAAGGCCTGATGCGGCGCAAAGGCAAATTCGACGCCATCATCGTCGAGACCACGGGGCTTGCCGACCCGGCGCCGGTCGCCCAGACCTTTTTCGTGGACCCGGAGATCGGCCGCAAGGCGAAGCTCGACGCCATCATCACGGTCGCTGATGCCAAATGGCTCAAGGACCGGCTGCGCGATGCGCCCGAGGCCAAGAATCAGATCGCGTTCGCAGACGTGATCCTTGTCAACAAGACGGACCTCGTCGGCGCCGCGGACGTGCGGGAGATCGAGGCGCGCATCCGCGCCATTAATCCGTATGCGACGCTGCACCTGACGCAGCGCTGTGCGGTGCCGCTCGCCGAGGTGCTGCACCGCAACGCCTTCGACCTCGACCGCATCCTCGATGTCGAGCCAAAGTTCCTGGAAGCGGGCGATGGTCACGATCATCACCACCACGATCATGCCGATGGCCACCACCATGGTCATGGCGGGCTCAAGCATTATCACGACGAGGATATGCAGTCGCTGTCGCTCAAAACCGACCGGGCGCTCGATCCGGACAAGTTCTTTCCTTGGATCCAGAATCTGGTGGCTCAGGAGGGTCAAAATATTCTCCGCTCCAAAGGCATCCTGGCGTTCAAGGACGACCCCAAGCGCTTTGCCTTTCAGGGCGTCCATATGATGCTGGATGGGGATCATCAGCGCGACTGGCGCGAAAGCGAAAAGCGCGAAAGCCGCATCATATTCATCGGCCGCGAATTGCCGGAGGGCATGATCCGCAAGGGCTTCGAGGAATGCGCGGCGTGATCGCGACGCCCGTCGATTCCGATGAGTCATGCCCGGCCTTGTGCCGGGCATCCACGACTTTGCCGCCTCACGCGCTCGAAGACGTGGATGGCCGGGACGAGCCCGGCCATGACGATATTGAGAAACATTGCACCAACTCAAGCCTTCGCCATGGCTGCCACTAACAGGCCCTCCGTCGCCGATCGCACGCGGCCGATCGCGGCGGGAGCGGCCGTGGTCGGGGCGTATTTTCTCGCCGACACCGCCGTATTCGTGCTTGGCGACGAAGCGCTGCTGTTTGTAGCGGGGAACGGCGATCCTCAACGCGTCGTGGTTCACGGCGGCGGCATCCTGGCGGCGGCGAGCGACGGCGAACGCATCGTGACGGCCGGCGACGACGGCAAGGTCGTGGCCACCAAGGTCGATATGACGACGGCGACGATTGCCGCCGATCCCAAGCATCGCTGGATCGATCACGTGGCCCTCGCACCGGATGGTACGGTCGGCTGGTCAGCCGGGAAAGACGCGTTCGTGCAACCCCGCAAGGGCGAGCCGCGCAAGCTCGAAGCGCCGTCGACGGTCGGCGGGCTTGCCTTCGCGCCCAAAGGCCGGCGGCTTGCGATCGCGCATTACCATGGCGTGACGCTGTGGTT
>WNFS01003161.1_pt1 | contig 14169 bp, 12 predicted proteins | sample 5400141 | NCBI WGS metagenome assembly WNFS01 (sample SAMN13153358, study PRJNA577476) | soil metagenome | isolation source: 60 cm saprolite under Madrone tree | place: USA:California | collected 2016-06-14
CGCTTGAGGCCAGGCCGTAATCGGTGTCGTTGGCGTAATTGATCACTTCTTCTTCGTTATCGAAGGGTGTGATCGTGACAACTGGACCAAAGATTTCTTCACGATTTGTGCGGCATGAGACGGGCAATCCGGTGATGACGGTTGGCTGGAAGAAATAACCTTCACGACACCGCTCGTTAGGTGATTGCGGTGAAGAACCCCCAAGAGCGATTTTGCCGCCCTCTTTCTGAGCAAGATCGACGTAGAACTTGATCTTATCGAGCTGGGGTTTGTTTACGATCGCGCCCTGCTCAGTTTTCTCATCCAGCGGATCACCCATGTTCAGCTTCGACGTTATTTCCATGAAACGATCGACAAAATCTTTGTAAGCCGAACGCTCGACGAATACTCGCGAACCGCATAAACAGACCTGTCCCTGATTCGCGAACGAGGAACGCACGCTGACGGCAATTGCGGCGTCGAGGTCGGCATCCGCGAAAATGATGTTCGGATTTTTGCCTCCGAGCTCGAGTGAAACCTTCTTGAACAGCGGAGCGCACGCCTCATCTACTTTTCGGCCTGTCACCGTGCCGCCGGTAAATGAGATTGTGCTAATCTTCGGGTGCGCGGTGATAGCAGCTCCGACGTTTGGCCCAGTGCCGTGCACGACATTGAGCACACCATCCGGCAGACCGGCTTCGCGTGCGATCTCACACAGCATGTAGGCGGTCATGGGAGTCAATTCGCTCGGCTTTGCGATGGCCGTGTTGCCGACTGCAATGGCGGGCGCAATTTTCCAACTCAACAAATAGAGCGGGAGATTCCACGGGGAGATCAGTCCAGCGATGCCGCGCGGCTCACGCAATGTGTAGTTGAAGGCGACGTTGTCGGTGATGTGCGCCGCGGATTCCGTGTGCAGAATCGCCGTCGCGAAGAATCGGAAGTTTGCGATCGCGCGCGGAATATCCAATGAGCGGGCGAGCGAAATCGGCTTTCCGGTGTCGACCGACTCAGCACGCGCGAACTTTTCGAGATCCCGTTCGATCAAATCAGCGATAGCTAGCAGAAACCGCGAACGTTCGGCAGCCGTTCTTTTTGACCAATCACGAAACGCTTTTTCGGCCGCTGTAACGGCAAGATCAACATCGTGTGCGTCGCTGTCCGCGACCTGCGAATACGGTTTACCGGTCGCGGGCTCGATGTTGTCGAGATATCGGCCGCCAATCGACTCGACAAATTCGCCATTAATGAAGTTGCGGATTTGAAGCAGCTCGGCGCGCATGGTGGGGAGAAAGGTTAAATGTTCGCTTCCCAAAATCCAACGTTCAACGAGGGAAAATTGTTCTGGTCAGCGGATACAATGTCGATGTAAAAGACTGCCCCGGAAACAATGCCATGAAAAAATCTTCGCTGTTGCTCGCTGGCCTCATTCTGTCTGTTCTGACCGTCGCCTTCGGAACGAATCACGGATTCAACGAGGTATTCGGTCCGTTGTTTCACCCGGCTCCGAACATTCCGCCGCTCGTGGGGCCGCGGCAAGGCCTCGATTCGCTTCACCGTTGGAACGTGATCGCCATTAATGCCACTGGTCTCGATCATACTCCAGTCGCTCCCGGGGAGAACCGTGTTTTCGGAGAACAGCTCGGCCCCGGGCGTTCCAGCCGCGCGATGGCGATTGTCCACGTCGCAATGTTCGACGCGCTTGATGCGATCGTGGGCGGTTACACGAGTTACACGGGGACGCAAGCCGGGCCCGGCCCGATCTCAGTAGATGCGGCGATCAGCCAAGCCGCGCGCGACACCCTGACTGCGATGTTTCCATCGCAAACGGCGACTTTCGACGCCTACCTGGCACAAGATTTGGCCCTTGTCAGAAACGCGCAGCAAAGAGCAAACGGGATTGATTTGGTGCGTCTCAATGATGGTTCGCAAATCCCCGAGCCGCACGTCGGCGTCGATTATTTCCCGAGCGATCAACCCGGGCACTGGCGGCAGGATCCAATAAGCTTGATTCCGCTCGCGCTGGGCGCGCACTGGGGCGAATGCATTCCATTCGTGGTGACATCGACGACTCAATTCCGCTCGCCGCCCCCGCCCGCCATGACAAGCTCGGCTTACACAGCTGCGTACAACGAAGTGAAAAACTTGGGCGGCGATGGAATTGTTACCCCGACGCAGCGTACCGAAGAGCAAACGTTCATCGGCACTTTCTGGGCTTATGATGGCACGCCGAGCCTGTGCGCGCCTCCGAGACTCTACAACCAGATCACGGCGCAAATCGCCGACCAGCGGAGATTCAGCGCCATTCAATTTGCGCGGTTACTGGCCTTGGTAAACGTCGCCATGGCCGATGCTGGAATGACCATCTGGGAATCGAAATACCACTACGATTTATGGCGTCCGATTGCCGGCATTCGCGAATCCGATCCGGGCACAGGGCCTACAGGCTTGGGCGATGGCAATTCCGATACGATTGGCGATCCCAACTTTTCGCCGTTAGGCGCGCCTGCCAGCAATCTCAACGGGCCGAACTTTACTCCGCCGTTCCCCGCATACCCGTCGGGTCATGCCGGATTTGGAGGGGCACTCTTCCAAGTCATGCGCCGCTTCTACGGCACCGATAACATCGCGTTCACGTTCGTTTCCGACGAGTTCAATGGGCAGACTCGCGACCACAATGGAAATGTCCGGCCTTATCGACCGCGCACTTTTTCGACCTTCTCGCAGGCCGAGGAAGAGAACGGCCAGAGCCGAATTTATCTTGGCATTCACTGGGCCTTTGACAAAACGGAGGGAATCGCCCTTGGTCGCCGCGTCGCCGATTACGTGTTCGATCACGCCTTCACGCCAACTCATCCTTAATTTTGGAAGCAATCCGGCGGCCTGCCCGCTTTTGGTTGTAGCCCTCGTAAATTTTTGGTTTTGCAGTTTGGATGTGTCGATCAATTAGCGCGCAGAATTCGTCGGTGTGCCAGTGTTTTCGTGTAGCCCACCACGTTTGGAATCCTGGATACGCTGCGATGTCGGCGAGTGTTCGCTCATATCCGCGCCATAATCGCTGGTCGAGCGTTCCATCTAAGACGCCAAGATAGAGACTATCGGCAAATCGAAAGAAACGTCCCAGATGTGCGCCAACCCTTAGTTTCGACGCGCCATCCAACTCGTCGAACGACTGCAGAGCGCGAAGCCAGAGCGCGGCCAAGTCCGGATTCTCCACAAGGCTTCTATTCAAATCGCTCCAGTGAGTCGTTAAAGCGTTCATCGCTGCGTGCTGGCTTTCCTTGCTTTGATTGCGGATTTGGGCGGCAAGATAAATGATCGAAATGATGACCCCAATAGCGCCAAGCATCTGCCCCACCGCGCTAATCATCTCCCAGTTCATCGCAGTTACTTTAGCGGTGACTCAACAAATCCTAAACGCCGAACAGCCAACATCCAACGCCCAATGTCGAAGCAAAACAACCGGTGAGGGAGGGATTCGAACCCTCGGTAGCCTTTTGGGCTACGGCGCTTTAGCAAAGCGCTGCTTTCGACCACTCAGCCACCTCACCAAAAACTGCGGCTGAAAATATCGCGAAGAATTGGGGATTTCCAATCTGCAATTTACAATTGGGGGACACCGACTTTATCGCGTGCTCGCGATTTCATTCGAGTTGCCAATCGCCGATTAATCGGACGCAGAATAGAATCCTGTAGGGGAAGCTGCTAGCTTCCAAAAGATGAGACCCCGAGGCGTCTCATACAAAAATGATTTCTGAAGAACAAGCGCGAAAGAAGATTCTCGAGACGGTTCGGTCGCTAGCTTCACGACGATTGTCGCTCTCGCAGGCGCTAGGTTGCTTCGCGGCCGAAGATTATTTCGCGCGGCTGCCGCTGCCCGCGTTCGACAATTCTGCGATGGATGGTTACGCGGTAGTCGCAAGTTTCTGTAAAAAAGGCCAACGGCTACAGGTGACGGGCGAACAGCCGGCCGGTCGCGACAAGCAACTCCGCATCGCTCCAGGCGAAGCGGTGCGGATCTTTACCGGCGCGCCGATGCCGCGGGGCGCGGACGCGATCGTCATGCAAGAAGACATCACGCGTGACGGCGAGGAGATTGTCATAAATACAGATGTCAAAGGCGGCGAATTTATCAGGCGACGCGGCTGCGATCTGGCAGAGGGACAGATGATACTGGCAAAAGGCCAGCGACTTCGCGCGGGAACGATTGCCCTGTTGGCGTCGCAAGGCATTGCTGATGTGGCAGTCGGTGCCGAGGCGAACGCCGCAATCATTTCAACTGGTGACGAGCTGGTGAAGCCGGGAGAGAAACCCGATCCGGGACAAATTTACGAGAGCAATTCGGCGTTACTTAACGCGTTGCTCGAGCGCTGCGGCGCGGCAGTAAACTCGGCTGAACATTGTCGCGACGAACGCGAATCGTTGCTTCACGCGATCGAGCGCGGGACCAAGAGTGACATTCTCATTATTAGCGGCGGCGTTTCTGTGGGAGAGCATGACTTGGTAAAGGATGCGTTGCGCGAGCTCGGAGCGCAGATCGAGATCTGGCGCGTGGCGATCAAACCCGGCAAACCATTCCTATTTGGATCGTTTCCGGCTGAATCGCGTTACTCGGCAGGCGAGACGCCCGCCGCCCCCGCAGGCTCGCCACAGGACCAGTCCGTCCGACCGGCGGACAAGATGCCTGGGCGCCGCACTTGCTTCATCTTTGGATTGCCCGGAAATCCGGTGTCGGCTTTCGTCACGTTTTTGCAATTCGTGCGGCCAGCGATTTTGAAAATGATTGGCGCAACCAATCTCAGTCTCCCGCAGGTTCCAGCGAAGTTGGCCATGGATTTAACGAACGAAGGCGACCGACCGCATTATATTCGCGGGAAACTAGAACGCGGAAAGTTTTCTCCGGTAGGTCGCCAGGAATCGCACGCGCTTTTTGGGTTGAGTCAATCAAATGCGTTGCTGCGCCTCGACCTCGGCCAGTCATTGAAAGCGGATGAAATTATTGATGTTCAAATCTGGGAGTAGCGAGAGATTCGCGTTGCATTTGGATTTGCATCCCGCGGTCGCGGGACCTGCGCCTTTTGAAAGCGGTCCGGCAGCTGCCGGATCGCGGCGCTCCAAAGTCCGCCAAGCGGGTTTGACAGGTTATGCACGCATTTCTAGTTTAATCGCCTTGAATACGGGAACTGTTACCGCACCTGCGCGAAGTTCCACCGATCCAATTCGTGCGGATGCCGAACGGCTCTCCCACATCGTATTGGAAATGCAGCGCTGCTTTGTGCTGCGTCTGTGCAAGGAACTCGCACCGGGCAACGTTTCCTTCCCGCAATTTTTTCTTCTAGCGTACCTCGATCGAAAAGAAGTGCTCACGATGTCCGCGATTGCGCAGAAAATGGGGCACACTACCGCGGCGGCAAGCGGTCTGGTCGCCCGGCTGGAGAACCTTGGCTACGTCATGCGGTCCGTTGCGCGAGATGATCGCCGGAAAGTGATGGTCTGCATCACGCCGAAAGGCTCCGCCTTGGTCCGCCGGATTCGCGAGGAAATAGTTGGCAACCTGATGAAAGTACTGAACCATCTCACGCCCGATGAACAGAAGGCCTGGTTGCAGATTTACAGCAAGATTTACGATTACTGCCAGTCGAAATGATTTTCATTTGTTTGCCGGCGGTGCTACCAAGTCTGGGCTAAAACAGCTAAAGCTAAATCCGGGCGCGGTGTTTCGCGCATCTAACCGCTAAACCGCTATGCGAAATCTTTTTCTTTCTCTGTGGATTCTTGCAACGTTCGGCCTCCTTTGCCCGTCAAGTTTTGGTGGCAGCGAAACAACGTACCGCACCGGAACAGCCTCCGCCGGTAGGATTCCCACTTTTACTCTGGATCAGGCGATCCTGACGGCGCTCCAACAGAATCCGACTCTCCTCAACGCCGAGCAGGAGATCAAACGCACCAAAGGCGTGATCATTCAGGTCCGTGCGCAGGCCCTGCCGCAGGTCAACGCGCGGGCGCAATTTGAATGGATTGACCCAAACCTCAGTGGCGCCCGCATATTCGGAACAAGCACTTCCACGGGAACGGGCACCACCCCAGGAACCACGACAGGCGCGGCTGGTACTGCAGCCCTTATTGAATCGCCGGCGTCGCAGGTCAGAGATGTTCAGCCACCACTGGCTGCAGCCTCACCGACACCATCTATTACAAATGTGCAGCAGAGCGATGTCTCTTACAGCATTAGCGTTCTTGGGTCGCAGCTGATTTTTAACGGCACCACTTTCCCGGAAATTCGGGGCACCTTTTTTCAGCGAGATAGCGCCTACTTCGCGTTCCGGAATGTTCTGGATCAACTCATCGCGACCGTGAAAACGCAGTTCTATCAGATCGTGGTCAATCGAGAACTCGTCAAGGTGAACGAGCAATCGGTACATCTTCTGGAGAGTCAATTGAAGGATCAGCAGAATCGTTTTGAAGCGGGAACCGTTCCGCGGTTCAACGTGTTGCAGGCAGAGGTGGCACTCTACAATCAACTTCCTCTACTGATTACCGCGCAAAACAACTTACGAATATCGAAGTTGACGCTAGCCAGGACCCTTGGTCTGTACTTCCAACCACGACGCGGTGAAAATCCGCCTTTGGAAGTGCTAGGTGAAATGCCATACGTGCCGCGACCCATTAACCTGGCCAATGCGATCGAGCTTGGAAAAGAGCGGCGACCGTTTCTCAAACAAGCGCGGGCAAACGTATTGAACCAGCTCCAACAAGTACGTGCGGCAGCAGGCCAGTGGCTCCCCACCATCACCACAACGGGCGGCGGCGAATGGGTGAGCTCACCCGTCAACTCCAGCTGGCACGACATTTCAAAAGGGTGGCTCGCACTGGTCCAGGGCAGCCTGCCGATCTGGGACAGCGGCGCGATCGCTGGCCAAGTCATACAACAGCGAGCCCTTCTTTCGGAAACCAAGATCACCTATGATGACGACGTTCGGCAGGTGGAACTGGAAATTCAACAAGCCTACTCAAATCTGCAGCAGAACGAGGAGCTGGTTAAAAGCCAGGAGAAAAACGTCGAGCTCGCCGACGAAGCGTTGCGCCTGGCGAAGGCGCGCCTCGATGCGGGTGCGGGAGTTCAGTTGGATGTGCTGAACGCCCAAGTACAATTACTCACCGCGCAACAGACGCGTTTGTCGGCGCTGTTTGGATATAACTCGTCGTTGGCAGAGTTCGACCGGGCCACGGGCGCGCAGAGCACGTACCACGAAATGTTCGCTAACCTCGCGCCGCGCGCGACCAAAACAAAGACTTATTACACTGGCAGCGGCGTGGATGCGGAAGGAAAGCCAAAACAGGCGGAGGACACCGCGGTGCGGACTTCGAACCGAAGATCGCGAACTTCTGATTCCAAATAAGCGTCAATTTCCAACGTCCAAGTTCTGGAGAAGGCTTAAATTTCCAACGACCTGGGCACCTTCGTAGTGTCATGTTGAGCGGAGCGAAACATCTCGGATCAACGCTTTCGGAACCAGCGAAAAACAACAGAGATCCTTCGCTCGGCTCAGGATGACAACTGAGTGTTGCAGCTTACTAGAACGTTAGAGTTTGGGTTGTGTAGCGTAAATGATGGATTTGCCGTTTGAGCAATTTCCCGCGCTGAGCGCGATTGGAATCTGTCGTCATGTTTTCACGCAAAGAATTCCCGGCATCAATGTTTCGCACGATAAAGCCGAGGTCTTAAATCGGCTCGATGCCGCCCATCGCGAAATTCGCAAAACAGGCGGCATGGGTGATTGGCCCCTGGTGACCGCGCAACAAGTTCACGGAAACAAAATCGCGATTGTCGATGCGCCGTTGAAAAGCGACAAAGAGTTTGCCGGCTGTGACGGCATCATCACAAACCAACGCGGTATTGTCCTGGGCGTTTACGTGGCCGACTGCTGCGCTGTTTACATTGTCGATCCAAAAACGCCAGCCATTGGTCTCGTGCACTCCGGGCGCAACGGCACCGAGCTTGGCGTGGTCGCGAACGCGTTCAGACAACTTATTGATCGCTTCGGTTCCGATCCGGCGAATATGATCGTGCAACTCAGCCCGTGCATCCGTCCGCCTCATTACGAAGTCGACTTTGCGGCCGAAATTGTCCGGCAATGTCGCGCGCTTGGAGTCAATAAAGTTCACGACTCCGGCGTGTGCACAGCTTGCAATCTGCCTCGTTATTATTCCTATCGCGCCGAGAAAGGAAAAACCGGTCGCATGCTCGCGTCGCTTGGGATTACCTGACATCTTGTCTGTGGGGCTGGCGTGCGTCCCCGCCTGCCGTACGCCCCTAGTTTCCGAAATTTTGCAGGGCGAGACGCCTGCCTGCTCTATAGGCTGGGCAGCCTGCGTTACAGCGCGTCGCGTTTGAGCGGACAAATGCCGCGCTTTTTCGCGTTCGCGACGAAGTCCAGGAATTCGCGTGCTGGTGCGCCGAAGTTCATCGCCGCCGCTTTCTTAAGAGCCTGCGATATGTTTAGTCCGCTGGTGTAAACAAGCTTGAATGCTGTTTTGATTTCTTCTCGATCCGTTGGGCTGAATCCGGCGCGGCGAAGCCCGACGATATTCAGGCCGAATATTGAATTGCGCTCCGCTGCGATCACAAATGGCGGAATATCTTTGCCAAATGCGGAGCTGCCTTGCACCATCACCAGTCGCCCGATGTGCATGAACTGGTGAAACGTCGATCCACCGCCCAGAAATGCGCCGTCATCCACGCCCACGTGCCCTGCCAACAAGCAGTTGTTCGCAATGACGACATTGTTTCCAATGAGGCAATTGTGTCCAATGTGCGCTCCTACCATCAGAAAGTTTTTATCGCCGATTTTTGTCGCGCTGCCGTCGGCGCTGCCCCGATGAATCGTACAGTACTCGCGGATGATGTTGTCGTTTCCGATCTCAACTCTTGTTTTTCGTTCGGGCGAAAATGAGACGTCCTGCGGCGGTGCACCAATGATTGCGCCGTGTCCGATGCAATTATGGCTGCCGATTGCGACCTGGCCTTCAATCACGACGTGTGATTGCAGAATAGTTTTCTCACCGATAACAGCCTGCGGTCCGACGACCGAGAACGCGCCGATCTCCACTCGAGCACCAAGGTGTGCATCTGGATCGACGCGGGCAGTGGGATCAATCTTGGTGCGGATCATGATGCTGCTAACTATATCGCGCATGTACCGGCGCTGGGCCGCGCTGGGTAGCGCACACGTCTCGTGTGTTGGTTTCGGCGTCGCGCCGAAACAGTCTTTCGTTGAGCGGCATTTCGTCAGTAAGGAATGCGTTAGGAAAAGTCCGCGACCGCGAGGACGTGTTCGCCAGCACGCTGGACGCGCGCGCTCCCCGGAGAAAACGCGCGATTAAAAATCTCCCGCTCACAAAACGCCTGCCTCCTTGAAACTGAAATAGCCGAGGCTCCCTTCCGATGGCGCGCCGATGATGATGTGATCGAGCAATTTGATCTGTAGAAGTTCCGCGGCTTCGGCCAGACGTCTTGTGAGGCTGTGGTCCGTCTGGCTCGGCGACGCGTCGCCGGACGGATGATTGTGTACGACGATCACGGCATAAGCGGAGTAGGTAATCGCGGGCCGAAAAATTTCGCGCGGATGAGCGATGCTCTCATTCATGCTCCCCGTGGAAACAGCTTCAACGCGGATTAAACGGTAACGAGTGTCCACCAGGACAACGCGAAGCGATTCGGTCCGCAGCATTCGCATTTCACGGCCCAACAGTTCATGGATCAATTCCGGCGAATCGAGTTTTTGCTGGGACACTGGTTCCTGTGCGAAACGCTTTCCGAGGTTAAAGGCGGCCACCAGTTCCAATGCTTTAGCCTGCCCGATTCCCTTAATGGCGCTAAGTTCCTTGACCGAGCACCGACTCAATTCAGCGAACGACTTGTATTTATCGAGGAGTTCGCCAGCTACTTCTACTACGTTCATTCCGCGGCGGCCGGTGCGCAGTAGGATGGCGATCAGTTCCGCATTCGTCAGCGCATCCGGTCCGCGTGCGAGTAATTTTTCCCGGGGCCGCTGATCCTGCGGCATTTCGCGGATTTTAAGCTGCGACATTTAATTCAGAATTTGGAGCGCCGAGCTCCGGCGACGCCGGGCTGAGGTCTCGCAAGAGCTCGACCCTCCATCGGAGCCAAATTTCACACGCGAAGTTGATCGAACATCTCGCACAGCGCGTCACCGAGCGAGAACAATGCATCGGCGTAAGGATTCGATGCGATTCCATCTAGCGTGCATTGCGCCTGGCGGATCAAATCGCTTCCAGCCGCGATTGACTCATTTAACGCTCCGTTGCTCGCGCCATTCTTCAACAGTTCGGTCATTTCTTCGATTTGCTCTTCGAGCACAAGCTGGCAACAACGTTCCCGTTCAAACTCCGAAGCGGAACGGAGAAAGATTAAAACCGGGAGCGTAAACTTGCCCTTACGCAAATCGGTCCCAAGCGTTTTGCCCGTCACGCTCTCGCTACCGGCAAGATCGACGCAATCATCATAAATCTGATATGCCGTCCCAACCTGAATTCCAAAGTTCTTGAATACTTCAATGACATTCGAGTCGGCTTCGCTGATGACTGACGCCAATTCCGCTGCCGTCGAAAAAAGCGAGCCGGTCTTCATCTCCACGATCCGCAGATAATCCTGCACGGTGAGGTTCAGATCGAACCGGCGCTGAGTCTGAATCATTTCACCAGAGCAGACGGTTGCGGCCGTGCGCGCAATCGCGCGGCTGATATCTGAATTTTCGAAATTTGTCGATAACGTGAGCGCATGCGCGAAGAGACAGTCGCCTAGCAAAACGCTTAGCGAATTTCCCCAGCGCGCGTTCGCGGTGGGCTGGGCGCGACGCCGCTCTGCTTCATCCATTACGTCGTCATGCACGAGCGTTGCGATATGGATGAGCTCGACGATGACGGCAAGATCGACGTGGTTCGAGTTTATCTTGCCCGTCGCGCCGGCGGCGAGAAGAGCCAGAATCGGACGAAGGCGTTTGCCGCGACTGCCAACTGCATACACAACATAACCTTCGAGCGCAGGATCAAAGGCCGCCGCCTGTTGTGCAATTCGCATCTCCACCTCTTCGAGATGCGGCTGAACCAGGCGCGCCACTTCGGCGAGCGAACCGGCAGGCGAAGCGAAAGCCGTAAGACCAGTCCGCCTCGGTCGTGAGTGGGTTGTGAATTCCACGAGCCGAGAATAGCGGCGCGGGTTCTAGCTTGTCAAAGCTTCGCGCCGTAAATTTTGTTGTAGCGCGTTTTCCGTGAAACGCCGACTAAAAATGGCGGCTGACACAGCCGCCCTACAATTTACCGTTTACGTAACCACGCTTCGGCTCCGTACTTTTGCGCGGCGATTTCCCGCGCTCGGCATTCAACGGCTCTCGGGATGCTTCGCGGCTCGCAATTGTTCGACAACTTTGCTGCAAATCGTTCCGCCAAGCCGTTCTCAAGATCGAGCCCCTGAATGCTGCCCTGTTGCAACAATCCGCGACGCGTCCGACGTTGCGCCGCACCGGCGATCTTGCGGCCATCGACCATTACGTCCGCGCGCACCGGGTTCGCAAAGCAATCGTACCCGCCGACGCTGTCGGTGGCTTGTCTCGCAATGCTACTGCGGCGGCGGTCAACGCTCCCGGCTACAACCGCGCGTTTCCCGCTGCCGCCCAAAGCATCGCACAACGCGCGATGAACTTTTTCGTAGATCGACATCGATGATTCATTAAAGGCTGTATCATTGGCTGGAATTACAATCGAATAGGTAAGGTCATCTCCGTGAAAAACGATTCCACCGCCGGTCCAGCGGCGGACCAAATCCCGTGCAGAAGCATAATCAGCAACATCACTGAATCGTCCAAAATACCCAAATGACAGAGCAGAAGAGTGCCAACGGTAGAAGCGAATTGATGGAACCGTGGCATGCTCTAACAGTGCTTCGTCGAAGGCCATATTTATCGCCGCCGAATGTGGCGAAGAGTCGTGATAAACGGCGAGCGCGGCAAAAAGTGTCTCTGATGGATTGCACGGCAACCGCTCCGGTTGCCACCTCGCAAGCTCGCCAGGCGCAGCGTCTGCCCTAAAACGGCTACTGCTCAACCCGCGATGTCCTCCAAAATTCTTGCGACAGCTTCGCGCGGATGCGGATGCGCAATGATTGGCCGGCCAATCACCAGGTAATCTGCCCCGGCTTCGATTGCTTTACGTGGAGTCATCACACGCTTTTGGTCGCCCGCTTCCGACCAGCTCGGGCGAACTCCTGGCACAACGATTTTGATTTTGTCGCTAAATTCCGTCCTCAATTTTTTGAGTTCGTGCGGACTAGCCACAACTCCATCAATTCGTGCTTCGACACCTAATCGGGCCAGGCGCAAAACCTGGTCGTCGAGTTTATCAATGATCCCAATTTGGCGCAGTGTTTGTTCCGTCGCACTTGTGAGAACAGTCACCCCGAGGATCATTATGTCGTGGCTGCCAGCATCAATGGCGGCGCGGATCATTTCGCTGCCGCCGCTCAAGTGAATGGTGAGCATCTGCGCGCCAAGGCGTCTCGCGGACTCGACCGCTCTCGCGACCGTGTTGGGAATATCGTGGAGCTTGAGGTCGAGCCAAACTTTGGAGCCGGTAGCTAATGCGGCGCGCACGATTTCCGGGCCTTCAGCCGTGTAAAGTTGGAGTCCAATTTTGAACAAAGAAATCTGGTCGCGCAGCTCTTCAACAAGCTCGAGCGCTTTTTCTTTTGTCGCGACGTCCAGCGCGACGATGATTTTGTCAGCGATTTTTGTCATTTCGTGCAACTCGTCATGTCGAGCGGAGTCGCCTGCCAAGCCGTAGCTTTATGCGAAGGTCTGGAGACATCTCAACATTTCCGGCCGACAGCAAGAGATTCCTCGACTTCGCTCGGAATGACAGAGCAAATTGGAAATGATGCAAGTCGTTGCACCTGCGAAAATCAATCTTTCGCTGAAAATTTTAGGCCGGCGCAGCGACCGTTTTCACGAAATTGAAACGCTCATTGCGCCGATTACGCTGTGCGACCAGCTCGAAATCGGCAAGAGCGACAGCAGCAATGGGGTCCGATTTAGCTGCGATGATCCGTCTGTGCCGCAATGCGACGACAATCTGGTCGTGCGCGCAGCGAAAAGGTTCTTTGCTTCGACAAAGTCAAAGCCGGCGGTCTGCATCGAGCTCAAAAAGAGAATTCCTCATGGCGCCGGGTTGGGTGGGGGGAGCAGCGATGCAGCTTCCACCTTGCTCGCCCTGAATGAACTGTTCGACACAAAATTGCCGCGCGAAGCGCTCGCGAAAATGGCGGAGGCGATCGGATCGGATGTTCCATTTTTCATTTTTCAATCTGTCGCGCTCTGCAAAGGACGCGGCGAACTCGTCAACCCAACTAAATTGCGCAAACAACTATCGATCTTACTGCTGAAACCTCAGTTCGGCGTGCCTACAGCGTGGGCATACGTGCACTGGCGAGGCTCGCGAGAAATTCCAGGCGTCTCTTACGGAGCTCAAGAATTCGTGGGCCAGACTTTCGGTAACGACCTCGAGCGTCCGGTCTTTGAAAAGTTTATTTTTCTCGCGCAGTTGAAGATGTGGTTGCTCAAGCAACCGGAAGTTGGTGCGGCGCTGATGTCTGGTTCTGGGTCGACAACGTTCGCAGTGCTGCGTGAGAATGCAGATGCTGATCGTATAGCGCAGCGGGCGAAGGCAGAGGTTGATCCGGAATTGTGGACATGCGCGTGCGAGACTCGGTAACTTCTGGGGAGCGCACGCATCTCGCGTTCTGGTTTCGGCGTCGCGCCGAAACAATCTTTTTCTTTCACTGCAACTGTCAGCGAGGATTACGAGACCTAAAGCAAAGTTCGCGATCGCGAGGACGCGCTCGCCAACACGCGAGGCGCGTGTGCTTCCCAGAGTACGCGAACACGCGCGATCAGTCGCCCAGGTTTTTCCGCAATCTCGCCTTGGCGTAATCGCGATTTAGTTTCGCAATAAAACTGGCGCTGATCTCGGCAGGGCATACTGCTTCGCATTCGTAAGTGTTGGTGCAGTTGCCAAATCCTGCCGCGTCCATCACCTGCACCATTTTCAGCACGCGTCTATCGCGTTCCGGCTGTCCCTGTGGCAACAGCGCAAGATGTGAGACTTTCGCACTGGTGA
>WNFS01007369.1_pt1 | contig 14168 bp, 12 predicted proteins | sample 5400141 | NCBI WGS metagenome assembly WNFS01 (sample SAMN13153358, study PRJNA577476) | soil metagenome | isolation source: 60 cm saprolite under Madrone tree | place: USA:California | collected 2016-06-14
AGCGGAGAAATCGGATGAGCCAGTTCACGACTAAGTTCGACGCCACCACTGGCAAGAGAAACGGTATCCGGCTGTCAGCCCTTCCGAGCTTAATGGACCCGCTTGCAAGGGTCTTGGTCAGGCTCGGAATTCTTACCGAGGACCTTGATTACCATTTAATTCGCGCATCGATGGTAATTATATTCTTGTTCTTTGGTTATCAGAAATGGTTTCAGTACGAGGCTGACGTATTGATCCCTTATATCAGCAATGGTCCTCTTATTTTTTGGTTGTATCCAGTTTTCGGCGTCCGGGGCGCCACTTGGTTTTTGGGAGCCTCGGAGTGGTCGTTCGGTGCGCTCTTGTTCTTAGGATTCTGGAATAAGAAATTGGGAATTCTCGGAGCCCTCGGCTCATGCGCTACATTCATCTGTACCGCCACTATTATTCCGTTCATGCCGAATGGCTGGGCCGCGTCTGCCGGCGGTTTCCCGGCGATGACTGAACATGTCGCTTTTCTGATGAAAGATATCGTTCTCTTTTCGGTATCATTCTATTTGCTGAAGCAGGATTTAGCAAGAGTATTACTCGCTACCAGCCAAAGTCATGACACCGGTGCGCGGGTAACATCCTGGTAGATACACGCTGAAAACCAGATCGAGCAGCGCGCGGAGGATATCATGTCGCAAGTCGAACACTTTGACGTATTGGTCCTCGGGAGCGGACAGGGAGGCCAGCTGATCGCTTGGCATCTGGCGCAAGCGGGGCGGCGGACCGCGCTTGTGGAGCGCCGCTGGATCGGCGGCTCCTGCCCCACCATCGCCTGCATGCCCAGCAAGACCGAGGTTTGGAGTGCGCGGGTGGCGCACCTCGCGCAACACGGCGCGCAGTTCGGCGTGACAACCGGTTCCGTCACGACCGACATGGCGACTGTTCTGCGCCGCAAGCGCGCTATGGTCAGTCGCGAGGTCGATCTGCATTTGCAGAACTTCAGAGCGACCGGCACCGAATTGATCGTTGGGGATGGGCGCTTTGTGGCGCCAAAGACACTGGAGGTTCGCCTGAATGATGGCGGCACGCGCGTGCTGGCGGGCGACCAGGTTTTCCTCAACATTGGCACGCATCCGGCAGTACCAGCCATTCCCGGTCTCGAGGCGGCCCGGCCGCTGACGCACATCGAGGCTCTCGAGCTCGACTACCTGCCGTCGCACCTGATCGTGCTCGGAGGCGGCTATGTCGGTCTCGAACTGGCACAAGCCTACCAGCGCTTTGGCAGCCGCGTGACCGTCATCGAGCCCGGACCCAGGCTGATAAGCCGAGAGGATCCCGATGTCGCGGGTGAAATGCAGCGGATCCTCAGCAATGAGGGGGTTCAATTTCTGACGGAGGCCGAAGTCGTCGCTGTGCGCGGCCGGTCGGGCGAACAAGTCGGCGTTACGGTGCGCACGCCCTCCGGCGAACGAGAGATCGAAGGCAGCGACATCCTGGTCGCGACAGGGCGGGTTCCGAACACTGCCGGGATCGGCCTCGACGAGGCCGGGGTCGAACTGGATGATCGCGGCTACATTCGCGTCAATGAGCGGCTGGAGGCGACCGCACCCAATGTGTGGGCGATCGGAGAGTGTGCCGGCAGCCCGCTGTTCACGCACGTATCCGTCGACGACTTTCGGATCATCAAGGACAATTTGGCCGGGGGGAATCGCAGTACGCGCGACCGCCTCGTGCCGTACTGCATGTTCACCGATCCGCAACTGGCACATGTGGGACTGACCGAGCGCGAGGCGCAACACCACGGCATTGCCGTGCGCATTGCGCGATTGCCGATGAGTACCGTGCTGCGGACCCACACGACCGATGAAACGCAAGGATTTATGAAAGCCCTTATCGGCAGTGACGATCGCATAGTCGGATTCACGATGATTGGTTCGGAGGCAGGCGAGGTCATGACCGCAGTGCAAACCGCGATGCTGGCGGACCTGCCCTATCCGCGCCTTCGCGACGCCGTCATCGCGCATCTGACGGTAGCCGAGGGTCTAGGACCGCTCCTCGCCAATGTGCCGCCCCCGTTGGCCCAGTAGCTCGGGCCGAACGACTCGCTGTTGGGTGCCACCACTGGCTCGCCGCAATCCACAAGGAGATCGTGATGACCAGCAAGCTTGCAGGTAAAGTCGCGCTAGTCACCGGCGGCAGCTCGGGCATCGGCCTCGGCATTGCCAAACGCTTCGCTGAAGAAGGCGCACGCGTGTTTATTACCGGCCGCCGTCAATCCCAACTGGATGAGGCAGTCCCCGCGATCGGCGGCAATGCCGCAGCGATCCAAGGCGATACCTCTAACCTCGCCGATCTCGACCGCATCTATGCAACTGTCAAGGCACAGGCGGGGCACATCGACGTGTTGGCGCTGAATGCCGGGGTTTACGAATTCGGCACGCTCGGGGAGATCACCGAGGAGCATTTCGACAAGACGTTCAACACCAACGTGCGGGGCCTGCTGTTCGCCGTCCAGAAGGCGCTGCCGCTGCTTACCAATGGCTCCTCGGTGATCCTCACCGGCTCGATGGTGTCGATCAAGGGCTTCGCCTCCTGCTCGGTGTACAATGCGTCAAAGGCGGCGGTGCGCTCGTTTGCGCGCACCTGGATCGTCGACCTCAAGGGGCGCGGCATCCGCATCAACGTGTTAAGCCCCGGATACACGGCCACCCCCGGCCTTTCCCAGTTCATGACGGATGACGAAAAAGCGTTGGCCGTCGCCTCCGTTCCGCTCGGCCGGCTCGGCACGCCGGACGATCTCGGCAAGGCGGCGGTATTCCTCGCCTCGGACGACAGCGGCTACGTCACCGGTATTGAACTGTTCGTGGACGGCGGCGCGGTTCAGATCTGAGCAAGTGCTTCCGGCGGTGTCCATTGCGGCGTCGCTGATCTCTCAGGAGAAGCTACACATGACTGACGGCAGTCGAAAGCTCCGCTTTGGTCTTTGGTACGACTTCCGAAATCCAGCACAGTGGCGTCAGCCCTCCGACCGGCTCTACCGCGAAATCCTCGATCAGATCGCGTGGGGCGAGAATAACGGGTTTGACGATGTGTGGCTGTCTGAGCACCACTTCATCGAAGACGGGTATCTGCCCTCGATCCTGCCCGTAGCCGCGGCGATCGCCGCCCGCACCAAGCGGATCCGCATCGTATCCGGCGTGCTCTTGGTGCCTTTCCACAATCCCGTACGCCTTGCCGAGGACATTGCGACCGTTGATGTGATCTCCGGCGGTCGTTTCGAGCTCGGCGCCGGGGTCGGCTTCAAACGGGAAGAGTTCGAAGGTTTCGGTGTGCCTTTCAAAGAGCGCGGCGCGCGAACCAACCAATCCCTTGAAATAATTCGGCGCGCGCTTGCCGGAGAGACGGTTACCTTCAAGAGCGAGTTCTTCGACTTCCACAACATCAAGGTGACACCGGAGCCGATCCAGAAGCCGCATCCGCCGATCTGGCTGGGCGGCTTCACGCCGGCGGCATTGCGCCGCGCCGCGCGTTTTGGCGATGGCTTCACGGTGCCGGGGGCTAACCGGGACGTCTACGACCGCTATGTCGTCGAGTTGCAGAAGGAGAACCGGCCCACCGATGACATTCGCTTCGCCAGCGGCGCCTGGTTTCTGATCGTATCCGACGATCCCGAGAAAACTTTCGCCGAGGCCGCCGAGCACATCATCTATCAGGCCAACAATTACTCGAAATGGCTGTCTGCGGCTGGGCTTCAGCCGCTTGCCGAGCATCTCGGCGATCGCGAACAGCTGCGGCAGAGCGGCCTTCTCAACGTCGTCGACCCCGACACCGCGGTCAGCACGATTCGGAGCCTCATCGACAACGTCCCGATCACACACTTCTATTCGTGGACGCTGCCGCCTGGACTGCCGCCGCGGTGGGCGCAAACGCATCTAGAGTTGTTCGCCTCGAAGGTGATTCCCGCGCTTCGCTGAAATCTGCGACGACTGGCTCGTATCCCGTTTATTACCTGGGCAATGGCAAAGTGACCAGGGATCGGGAATCTAATGCAGAGTGGGGGATAGCAACTAAAAGACCACCAGTGCTGCGATCACCGCCAACGCCGGCAACAACACATATCGACAGGGGTTATGAGTAAGCCCATGCAGAATGGCCGACTGTCTGCTTTCGGCACCTCAATGTCGCAGGCGACCCCGCTTGCGTGACAAAATAGTCTCCAATCATGACGCCGCGCGAAAGACCACCTTTGGCAGTTCGGACAACGCATGGACGCGATAATCGGGCACGAAACCCAGCTCATCCATCTGCATCCGAAGCAACTTGAACAGGGTCAGCGGAGCGAAACGCTCCCGATCCGCCAACTCGCTTACCATCGCCTCTGGAGGAACGTGCTCGATCCACGCGACCTGCAGGCCAAATGATTTGGCACCACACACATCGAACGGATTGCACGACACGAAAAGGACATCCGCCGGCGAGACGGCGAGCCGGGCTTCGATCAGAGAATAGGCCGCAGGACTTGGCTTGAAGACTTTCTTGGAATCGATGCTGATGGTTGCGTCCAGCACGCCGTCCAATCCGGTGTTATGGACGAGGGCATTAAGCATCTCGCTGCTTCCGTTCGAGAGGATTGCGAGCTTTCGGTCTTTCAAGGCTGCGAGCGCATCTTTTGCATCGGGATAGAGATCGAGGCGTATATACTTGTCCATGATGCGTTCAAAGACTGCCGGGTCGAATTTGAGCCCGAGGCACCTCAGTGTAAACACGAGCGAATCCCGCGTGATCACGGAAAAATTCTGATAACGCTTCATCAGCGTCCGCAGCCAGCAGTATTCAAGCTGCTTCTGGCGCCAGACCTGTGTGATGATCTGGCCGTAACCGGGGAAGGCTTCGTCGGCAACGGCGCCCACTGACTGGATGTCGTAGAGGGTTCCGTAGGCATCGAAGACAACGGCTTTGATGGTCACTCGATGGCTCCTTCCGCCATATTAAATCCCTTGGGCAAGGTGCGCACTCTTGCCAGGATCAAGTCGGGGTAGGCTTTCGTGTGAAACGCTGTTGCCCAGACCGACAGCGCGCCAATGATCGCAATGGCGAGCACTACGCACAACAGATCGAGCCGAAAATAGGCGACGGCGCCTGCGAGCGTGCCAAAGAATACCGGCGTCTGGATTTAACGGCCCGAGGACGGCAGGGCGACCTAGGCTTCGCCGGTAATGAGCCGCGTGCTGCGCCGGTATGTCAAATAGGCCCAGAGCCAATCCAAAATGACGGTTGCCCTGTTCCGTCCGCCCACCAGGAAAAGCACATGCGCCGCGCCCCAGAACCACCAGGCGAGAGCCCCGGAGATGTGCACAGGACCCAACTCGACGACAGCGGCCTCACGACCGATCGTCGCAAGGCTCCCAAAATGCCGGTAGCGGAACGGGGCTGGCGGCGACTGCCCCGTCAAAGCCGCACGTATTGCCCGTGCCGCGTAGGAACCTGCCTGCTTCGCTGCTGGTGCCAGCCCCGGCGCCGGGCCGCCGCGCCACGCTTGGCAGGCAGCAGTGTCTCCGACCGCATAGACGCCCGGCAATCCAGGGACGGACAGGTCCGGGCCCACGATCAGGCGGCCGGAGGGGTCGCTCGGCTGGCCGAGCCACTCGGCTGCTGGCGAAGCGGCCACCCCGGCGGCCCATAGAACCGTGCGCGTCGCCAACTGATGCTCGCCGATAACGACGCCGTCCCTATCGACCTGACGGACTTTTGCATCCAGGCGAATATCGACGCCAAGCGTACGAAGCGAGCGCTCTGCCGCGACCGAGAGAGCGGGTGCGAAGGTCGGCAGGATGCGGGGTCCTGATTGGACGAGGATCACGCGCGCATCGGCCGGATCGATCGCACGATATTCGCGGTCCATCCCGTGCCTCGCCAGCTCAGCGACGGCGCCGGCCAACTCGACACCGGTCGGACCACCGCCCACGATGACGAAAGTCAGCCAGGCAGTCCGCTCCCCGTCCGCGACGGCGTTCTCGGCTTCCTCGAAGGCTCGTAGCAGACGGCTCCGGATAGCAGTGGCGTCCTCGATGCTCTTCAATCCGGGCGCGAAGGCTGCCCATGAAGCCTGGCCAAAGTAGCTATGCCGCGCACCCGTCGCGAGCACAAGATAGTCGAATGCGATCCGTGACGGGCCGAGCAGAACTTCGCGCGTGACCGCATCAATCCCGGTGACCTCAGCCAGACAGACGCGGACGTTTCCTTGATGCCGGAACAGGCTTCGGATAGGCGTCGCTATTTCGGCGGGAGACAGGGCTGCCGTTGCCACCTGGTACAACAAGGGCTGGAAGAGATGATGGTTGCGTCGGTCGATAAGGGTGATGCGGCAACGCGTGTTGCGCAGACCCCGGGCGGCCGCGGCGCCGCCGAACCCTCCGCCGACCACTACGACGTGCGGCAGATCTTTCTCGGCGTCGCTGTGCTCGTCCGGCACACTTCGCGCCCAGCGGACGAGCAAGCAATCGAGCGAAAGCCGACCGGCTCCCGCAGCGGCCATGATGAGAAACAGCAGCAGGATGATGAAGCGATCGTCCATCGACATGGTGATCCCGCTCAGCGGGATCATGCCAGCGAAAACCAACGCGGTGGGTCGTATTGCGGCCCCTATGACGAGCAGACCGGCGATCGCAACCAGTACTCCGCCCGGAAGCATCGATGCCTGGAAGAGTCCAATGCCGCGCAACCCGGATGGCAGCGTCACGACGGGAGCGACGACAACCGCAGCCACGCCAAGACGCATCAAAAGCAGAATAGCGGGCTCCAGTGCCCTTGTGGCCCAGGTGTAGAACTGATCGATGATCCTGGCCGGACGGAATGCGCTCCAAGTCAAGCCGCGTCGAAGCAGACGGTCGAGCGAGAGCGGTCCGGGTCCGACGACGAGCAACCAGGCGAGGAGCGCGAGTTCAGGTGCCGTAGCACTTGCGATTTCGGGTGCCGCACTTGTGCTCGGTTCTGCAAGTACCGCCACTTGGATTAGCATAGCCAAAGCTACCGGACGCGTCAGAAGGCCAGCCATGAGGAAAAGCGGCCCGAGAACGTAAAACACGTCGCTAAGTCCGGCCAGGATGGACGCACCGCCAAGTCCTCCCCCACCAGCTCCGCCCTGCCAAGCTCCAGCGGCCAGCATTATCGCCATGGCCTGTTGGATCAGAACGATCTGGCCGAGCCAGAGTCTGGTCCCGAGCAGCAGCCAGGGCATGGACAACCGGTGAACGACCCGCGTCAAGCTAGCCACGACGCGGACAACGTGCAGCAATGTGCCGGCTGCAAGAATCAAGGCCGTCTCGGCCCGATCGAAGCGGCTTCGCTCTCTTCCGGTTGCGCCATCGATGATGTCCCGCCTAGTGCCCACTGAGCCGATGTCTCTCATCGTTCACGTCCGTTTGGGATTCCACACAGTTCGCGATCGTCGTATGGCGCGCCCGTAAGATCGCGGCGCCGCCTACGGCAGCCTCGGAGGCTGCGTGGCCTAAAGCTGCCAGGCCGAGGAGGTGAATCGGCCCCAAGCGGGGTTCCCGAAGTCCCCGCTACGATCGGTTGATCCGCAGCGCCTTCCGTATGCCGTAGTCGACCGACAAGCGGCCAGGTCCCCATGCCATGATGCACAACGCCATCGCGGCCCAGGTGATGTGAACGGGCCAGCCGTCGGGAACGGTGAGTTCGACGATGCAGGTCATGACCAGGAGCGCGAGCGCGGCAAAGCGCGTGGCCAGGCCGAGAACAAGGAAGATGGGCGCCAAGATCTCGACCGACCCCGACATGAATGCCATGACTTCCGGGGCCGGAAAGGAATACGGGCCTCCGGGCAGGTGCAGCTTGAACTCATCGCTGAACAGCACCACAGCGGTGTCGTTTAGCTGCAGGAAGCCTGACCACTTCAGTATTCCCGACCGCCAAAACGGCACCGCCAGCGCAATGCGCAGCACCAGTTGGACGAAGGACGGCTGGGCAATTGCACGGATGACTCCAATTGCCCTGTCGGCCACGCCGAGGAGCTGAAGCGTGCTGCTGCCCCGGACGATGCGCGGTTCTGTCGCCATGTTCATCGGTGATCTCCAGCGCGTGCGGCCGCGAAGACGCCGGCTTCGATCATGCCGGCGATGTTGTTCGGTAAGTCGAAGTCAGGCGACGCTTCGAGCGCCACGGCGGCAGCCTCTCCAAGTGGGTCGCCCGACATGAGTTGGGTTAGAAAGTCAGCCCCGCCCGGCGGAAGGAGCCGAACAGCGACTTCTTGGTCCGGACGAGTGACCAGCGCATCCTCCGGCACGACGTTCTGGATGCGCCCAACGGGTCCGTCGCCGCGGTTCATAACGAAGATCGACATGGCGGGAAACTCGGAGCGAACAATCCGCGTCGCCGGATGCGGCTCTAACACGGCATCCGCGAGAGCCTCGGGGGAGATCGCGGCGAGCTCCGACCCCGCGAGCGGCAGTATGTCGGCGGCATGATAGGCATCCAACCAGGCACGCTCGACGCGCTTCCACACCCGTGATGCGCTGCGTCGCCGGAAAGATGGCCGCCAGAGCGTCGATCAGACTGACGATAACGTTGTTCCGATAGACATTATATCGCAGGACGGCCCGCTTGCCGTTCGGTCCGACGACGCCGGCCGGCGTCTGGTATTCCGGATCGATCAAGCTGGGCGACAGGATGTCGGCATAGGACTGGGAGCCTCGTCCCTCAACGCGCAGGCGATCACCAGCGAACATGGCGAGATCCGGCCCAAACATTTGCATGGCGGTCGAGAATCGCTTGCGCGGCGCGCGCCTCGGCCTGCAGCACGAGCCATTCGGGGATGTTGCTGTCCCACTCGATAAGCGTTGGAAGCGGCCCGCGGCGGCTGACGACAATCTCGAACAACTCCCAGACGCGTTGCGCTACCTGCCGGTCATGGCTGTCGATGAGGAGGAGGTCTCCTTCGTCATCGGCTTGTTCGGCATGCCCCGCCAGATGGATCTCGCCCACCTGCTCGAGCGGGAAATCGTCCAGATAGTCGAGTGGGGAATAGGCCTGGTTGGTCGCGGATACGAAGACGTTGTTTACGTCGAGAAGCAGCCCGCATCCGGTACGCCGGACGAGCGCGCGGATGAAGTCGGTCTCGGCCATGGTCGACTCGCAGAAAGCGACGTAGGTTGACGGGTTTTCGAGGAGGATCGGCCGGCCGATCGCATTTTGGACCTGGTCGATATGAGCACCGACGCGGGAGAGCGTGGTCTGTGTATAGGGAAGCGGCAGCAGATCATTGAAATACGTGGTCTCGTGCGTCGACCAAGCCAGATGCTCCGAGACCAGCACCGGTTCGTAGCGGTCGATCAGCGCGCGAAACCGCGCGAGATGCGCAAGATCGAGCGGCTGCGGGCCCCCGATCGACATGCACACGCCGTGGAGCGAGACGGGATAGTCGCTGCGGATGCGAAGGAGCGCATGGTGGGCCGGGCCGCCGGCGCCCATGTAGTTTTCGGCGTGCACCTCGAAGAAGCCGTCCCGGCTTGCTTGCGCCTGGATGGCCGGCAGGTGCTCGTGCTTGAAGCTCGTACCGGCCAAGCCCGTGACGGAGTATGCCGGAAAGCGGAAACGGTCTGCGCGGCGCCAATCTCCGATGCGCGTGATTGCGTTCATTCTCGTCTCCGCTTTCCGGCTGGTCTCGTTCGGCTACCTCGAGGCCAAGTCGCGCGTCAGCGGCGTTGGCGACCCATGCCGGCCGCCCGGCAGATCCAGCGTCGTGCAGGTCCCATGCTGCACGAACCTCCAGGAATTTCCCTGAAAGTCGACGGTCGAGGTGCCTTGGCAGGTGGTGCCGGGGCCGGCGGCGCAGTCGTTCTGTGCCTTCAGCGCGACGCCGTAGCATTTCTGCTTCCCGGCGGCTTGGGCGGCACTCTCTTCCGCCTTGGTCAGCGGGGCGGCGAATGCGGCCGAGCCCAGCGCTGCCGTCACGGCGCTGGCCAGGAGCGCCGCGGACACTTTGTTTCGTAGTGACATATCTCTCACTCCGGTTGTCGTGGGTTCGCGTGCCGTGAGATGGGGTGTAGGATTGGATCAAAAAGCCGCATGACCCTGCATGCGGTGGTGCAGGAATTAGGACAATGCAATCGTCCGGTCTGATCGAACTGGATGCGGTGGTGGCGGTGGCGCGCCACCGCAATTTTCGCGCGGCGGCACTCGAGTTGGGCGTGTCGCGATCCGCCCTCAGTCATGCGGTGGCGGCGCTTGAGGAGCGGCTGGGCGTCCGCCTGTTCAACCGCACCACGCGAAGCGTCTCCCCGACGGAAGCAGGCGAGCAGTTCGTGACCAGTGTAGCCCCGGCGCTCGGGGACATCCGGGGAGCCATGGAGACGGCGAACAACCGCCGGACGACGCCGGCAGGCACGCTCCGCATCAATACCGGCCCCAGGGCCGCTCGGCAGATAATGACGCCGATCATCCTCGAATATCTGCGCCGCTATCCGGAGATGAAGGTCGACATCGTTACTGAGGGGCGTTTGGTCGATATCGTCGTCGACGGCTTCGATGCAGGCGTGCGGCCTGCCAATCGCGTACCGCAAGACATGATCGCCATCCCGATCGGTCCCGACCAGCGCTTCGCAGTGGTGGGCTCACCCGCCTACCTGGGAGAACGGGGAAAGCCGCGCACGCCGCAGGATCTACGCGGCCATCGCTGCATCCGATCGCGCCTGCCCGGTGGCGGCAGCATCTATCGATGGGAATTCAACCGGCATGCAGAGGCGATCGCCATCGACGTCGATGGACCACTGACGCTCGACGAGCCCACGCTGATGCTGGAGGCGGTGCGTGGGGGCGCGGGCCTCGCCTATTTGATCGAGTGGAGCGTCGCCGCGGATCTCGCGGATGGCCGGCTGGTGCGCGTGCTGGAGGACTGGACGCCAACTTTTCCAGGCCTTTGCCTCTATTACCCCGGTCGCCGGCATCTTCCCGCCGGGCTTCGTGCGCTGGTCGATTTGGTTCAGGAATTGCGAAGGGTTTGAACCGCTGAACGGCCAGTCGCGAGCGATGTGCTCATCCAGTGTTCGCGGAGGTCAGGAAGCTAGCTCGGCAGGCCCGAACGACCGCTTCTGGCACATTGCGGACTGTCGACTGACAGCGAAGAATATTGCCGAGCAATGCAGCGCCCGAGGCCCGCAGGTAGCGCATTATTGCCGAAACGCGGAGATGACCTCGCGCGCGCTGTCGACGCCCATCGCCGGCCACAAGATCGGTAGATCGAGCCCGGCGTCGCGATAGGCGGCAAGCCGCTCGCGGCAGTGCGCGACCGGGCCGATCAGGCAGATCGCGTCCAGCACGCGATCGCTCAAGGCCTCGCCGCCCGCGCCCTGCTCGGCCTTGTCGGCTTCCGCGCTAAAGCCGCTCGCCCGCAACAAGCGCTGGAAGAACGGCAAGGCGGTAAAAAATCCGAGATTGGCACGAGCCGCACCGCGCAACGCGTCGATGTCGTCGCCGACAAACGTGGGTAAGCCGAGCGTCATCTCCAATTTGCCCCGGCCGCCGGATTTGGCGCGGCCGCGGTCGACCCAACGTTTGCTCCGCGCCAGCCGCTCGACCGACCACCACACCGGCATCACGCCATCGGCGATCTCTCCGGCCAGCTCGACGTTTTGCGAGGTCAATGCCGCGAGATAAATCGGCACCGGGTAGGGCGCAGGCTGCTGCGGGAGATGCGTGGCTGGCCCCTCGCCGCGCAGCCAGCTCGCGACCTCGACGGCGTATTTGCGCAACGCCGCCGCCGGGTCCGGCATGTCGATGCCGAGTGCCTTGTTGACCGGCTGATGGCTGACGCCAAGCCCGAGGATCAGCCGCCCGCCGGTAACCTCGGCGGCTAGCGCCGCAGCCCTGGCACAGAGATAGGAGGTTCGCAGATAGATATGGGCGACCCAGGTGCCGACCTCGAGCCGACGGGTGGCGAGGCCCATCAGCAGTGCGGTCGCCACCGCGTCGTTGTTGACTTCGGCGCAAAAAGCCGCCTCGAAGCCGGCATCCTCCGCGGCTCGCGCGATGTCCTGTACCTCGCTGGCACGCCACCCCGTTCCCGGGATCAAGCCGAGCCCCAACCGTTCCGGCATCCTCTCCCCCCGTCTTCGGCGCCCGCTACAAGCTCGTGGCGCAGGGGCCAAGCATAATACTTGACGAGCAAACCGGTGCTTGCTATATTAACAATAGCGGCAAGGGTATCGTTCTTCGCAAGCCATCTCGGACCCGCCCGAGGCTGGATATCCGGGGTGCTCGCTCCCTTCCCTGCTGCCCTCCCTCAGGGCGTGGTCGAATTATCTGATACGAGGACAGTAAGTGATTGATACAGCAGTATTCTTAGCGTTGATCCGGGCGATTTTGCGGGTGACGACCGGTTCTTCTCCCTGCGTTACAGGGAGGAGCAGGGAGATTTGCGGCCGGTTTCGCTCCCTGCTGACATCGGGCCTCTCTCCTTTTGCCAGGTTGGCGCTCAACGTCGATAAAGCTACACTCGATTTTGTCCAACAGCGCAATCCGGCGGGAGGAACGACCGATGCTCGTCATGAACGTCATTGCCGAGATCCTGAAACGCGAGGGTGTGTCGACCCTCTTTTGCTTTCCGACCACCCCGATCATCGAGGCCGCCGCTGCGGTCGGGATCAAGCCGGTGATCTGCCGCCAAGAGCGGGTCGGCGTCCATATGGCCGACGGCTTCTCGCGGGTTTCGAACGGCCGGCCGCCGGGTGTCTTCGCGATGCAATACGGGCCGGGTGCCGAGAATGCGTTTGCCGGGGTCGCGACGGCCTTTTCGGATTCGAGCCCGGTGGTGTTTCTGCCGCTCGGCCATCCGCGCGAGACCGCACAGCTCTTCCCGATGTTCAAATCGAGCCGCACCTACGCCTCGATCACCAAATCGGTCGAGGAAGTCATCCTGCCCGAAGAAGTCGCGAACGTGATGCGCCGGGCCTTTAGCCAGGCGAAGAACGGACGGCCCGGCCCGGTCATGGTCGAGGTCCCGGCTGATGTGCACAGCACCGAGGTCGGTGCCGATCCGAACCAGTATCGGCCGGTGCGCGCCACCCGGTCGGCGGGCGACGCTCGCGACATCGACGAGGCGGCACGCATGCTGCTCGACGCCTCCTGCCCGATGATCCTGGTGGGGCAAGGCGTCTTTTATGCCGAGGCAACCGACGAACTGCGGCAGCTCGCCGAGCTGCTGCAGGCCCCGGTAATGACGACCTTCGACGGCAAGAGCGCCTTTCCCGAGGATCATGCGTTGGCGCTCGGGTCGGGCGGCGGCACCTTCACCGGGCCAGGCCGTCATTTCCTGCATAAATCGGATCTGGTGCTGGGCATCGGCTGCAGCTTCACCAAGCATGGCATCGCCACCCCGGCGCTGCCGCCGGGAAAGAAGATCATCCACGCGACCAATGACACGCGCGATCTGCACAAGGCGTTTGCCGCCGATCTCGGGATCCTCGGCGACGCCAAGCTGGTGCTCGGGCAGTTGATCGAGGCAGTGCGCGACCGGCTTGGCGGGAAGGCGCGCTCGAATGGTGTGGCCCAAGAGGCCGCGAGCCAGCGCGAGGCCTGGCTCGGCCGCTGGCAAGGCAAGCTGCGTTCGGACGAGAAGCCGATCAACCCCTACCGGGTGATCTCCGAGTTCATGCGGGTGATCAACCCGGCCGAGGCCATCGTCACCCACGATTCCGGGAGCCCGCGCGAGCAGTTGAACCCGTTCTACCGGGCGACCCGGCCGCGCGGTTACATCGGCTGGGGCAAGTCGCACCAGCTCGGCACCGGGCTGGGCCTCGCGATCGGCGCCAAGGTCGCGGCACCCGAGAAGTTCTGCGTCAATTTCATGGGCGACGCCGCCTTTGGCATGACCGGCCTCGATTTCGAGACCGCGGTGCGCTGCGGCATCCCGATCACGACGATCGTGCTCAACAATTCGACGATGGCGATCGAGACCCATGCGATGGCGCTGTCGCACGAGCGCTACCGGGCGCGCGATCTCGGCGGCAACTACGCCAATATCGGCCGCGATCTGGGCGGGTGGAGCGAGCGGGTTGAGGATCCGGCACAGATCGGCGACGCGATCCTGCGCGCCCGCCGGCAGAACGAGGACGGGAAAGCGGCACTGCTCGAATTCATCACCAGCCAGGAGCAGACTTTCTCGCACCGCCGCGGTGCCGCCG
>WNFS01002522.1_pt1 | contig 14156 bp, 11 predicted proteins | sample 5400141 | NCBI WGS metagenome assembly WNFS01 (sample SAMN13153358, study PRJNA577476) | soil metagenome | isolation source: 60 cm saprolite under Madrone tree | place: USA:California | collected 2016-06-14
GAGGCTATGCCACACGCGACCAGCATATTCCGGATCGCGCTATGGCTGACGCGTGACCAGACCGAAGCCGAAGACCTGGTACAGGAAACCCTGACGGAGGCGCTCGCTTCGTTTCACCGTTTTGTTCGTGGGACGAACTGTCGAGCCTGGCTGGTGTCGATCATGTATCACCGACATAGCAAGCGACGAAAGGCCACGACCCGTTTGCATCTGGTTAGCGATGCTGAGGAACGTATCGCTGAAACAATCGCCTTTGAAGCGCCGACGCCACAGAACGTGACGGACGAAGAAGTTCTGGGCGCGCTCGAACGCTTGCCGCCAGCGTTTCAGGAAGTGGTCATCCTGGCTGACGTTGAGGAGATGTCTTACAAAGAGATCGCCGCGGCTATAGACGTTCCCATGGGAACAGTGATGTCGCGGATTTCGCGAGGTCGCAGGAACAGTGATGTCGCGGATTTCGCGAGGTCGCATTTGGACGCACAAGACTCAGAGGTCGTCCTGCCGCCGTCTGCCGTGCGCCCTCCTTCAGGTAGGCTCCAGTCAGGATATTTGGTGGTCCGGCGATTCTGATGGGACGGTCCTGTCCCTAGCGTTCCTTCCATTGGGCTTCGACCGATGGAGGGAGATCCTGTGAATTCTTCAGCAGACTCACGATTTGCCAAATCTCTTCATCCGACAGCATGCTTCCCCAGGCAGGCATTCCCGTATTCCTTATGCCATGCTTTATTACCCAGAAGAGTTGCGAGTCGGTGTACTGGGCCATTCCTTTCGGGAGTTGTGGCGCTGGAGGATAGAACGACTGTCCATAAATACTCGCGTTGCCCTCGGGCGTGCTGTGGCACCGCGCGCACATCGCCTTGTACGTATCGACTCCAGCTTTCAGATTATCTTCGTTGAGGGAGACTGGATTCGTTTCTCCGGACGCATGACGAACGATAGAAGCATGAAGCACGGCAGGCATGACCCGAGCTTCAAAGCGTGAATGCGCTCCATCAGCGCTTACCGGCATCAAACCGAGCCTAGCTACTACAAGCGCTGACAACAGGAGCAACGCTAGCGTCAAGCCCGCACCTAACGAAGCTTTTCTCACACCTCTCTCCTTGGTCCGCTCGGTTAGCTTGGGTGTCCAATGCGCTTTGATGCCAACAGGTGAACTGAGTAATTCGACGCGCGAGTCGGAGAACTCTGCCTCAAGATCTACAGCCCGCGCGCCGATCAACAACGTCCACTATCCTTTCGTGCACAGACCGCCCCACTTCAGCCTTGTGCAACTTTTCATGGACGTTGGAATTGTTCACGAGAGTCACTCAGTCACGATCACTGTGCCCGTCATCTCTTCGTGACCATCGCCGCAGAACACATCGCATGAAAAGGTGAACTTGCCTGTCTTGTCAGGCGTGAGTCGAATTCGGCTGACCTTCCCTGGCAAGACGTCGGTGCGAACACCGAACGCCCGCAGGCTGAATCCATGTTTGCGATCCCCTGAAGATATCTCGAACACCACCGGCTCTCCTTTTTTCAAGGTGATCGAGTCAGGGCTGAATTGGAAATTCTTGGCTGTGATGTGAATTACTCTCTCGACCGGGACCGCATTCGCTCTGGTGTAGATTAGTAAGCCCGAAACAACTGCACTCGCCAGCAGCACACCCGTTAGTAGAATTCTTTTTTTATGATTCATCGCTATGCTCCCGTAACATTGATTTCTTTGATTTCATACTTCGCTTGTTTGGGTTCGGCTTCGATACTCCTAAGGCCCAGACCTTTATAGGGTGCGCTCGCATCCCAGGGTATGGGCGCCTTCTTTGGCACCGAACCAGGCGCCGGCAACGGAAACATCAAAGACTTTGCCGAGTGATGGGCGATGTGACCCGTCATGTGATGGTTCTCCTGGTGGATGTGCCCGTAGAACACAGTCACATTCTTGTGCGGCATTAAGGCATCGATTACTGCGGAGCCGTCCTTGGTAGCCCAGTCCCAGTCTGGATAGAGCTCGAAGAGCGGTCTATGCGTCAGGACCACAATGCGGGCATCAGTCTTTTGCTCTTTCAAGTCGGCCTTAAGCCAGTTGAGTTGTGATTCACCAACGACGGCTCCCGGATCGGAGACGTTATCGACGACAATGAAATGCACACCCTTGTGATCGAAGGTGTAATTCAGTTTGCCGAATGCTTCCTGATACGCATCGCCCCGATCGAGCGAAGCGTCGTGTTCGCCCGCCATGAAATAAACTGTCGGGACTTTCAGCCCGGCGACAATTTCTTTGAACTGCGACATTCTGTCTTTGCGGACCTGCACGTCGTCGGTGGTATGCGTGAGATCGCCGGTAAAGACTATGAAGTCCGGTTGTTCTTCCAAACTGTTCACGGCTTGCACTGCCTTCTTTAAAGTGCCTTCAGCATCCGGATTCACCTTCGGGCCGGCAAAGCCCCAGTGGGTATCAGAGAGCTGGACGAAGTAAAAGTCGTTTTCAACTTTTGCATTTGCATAATCCACGACCGAGCCGAGGGCATTAAGACCGAAGCCCCGGCTCAAACTTGAAGCAAAGACGATCCCGCCACCCAAACCGGCGAGTTTTATGAAGCCGCGCCTGTCAAACTTGTTCATTCGTGTCCTCCAAGACTAGAAGTTACTGGCTCTCAGAACATCCACTAATTAGCCATACCGACTCGGAGTCGAAAATATTCCCGCGGCTTTCGATTAAGTGCGCATTGAGCGGGTCAACGCCGGCTTATGAGGCTCAAGGAATTCTTCGACGACTGCCGTTGATGCTTTGATCTGATGGCCCAGGTTGAGGTGCGCCGGTCAAGAAAACCGTACAGTAGAGGAGAAAGCACGGAGGCCATGATTATTCGCAATATCCAAATGGCTTCAGTATGGACTTGTAGTGTGGGTGAAATAACTACAAAGCTTGTAAGCCGTATGAGGCTTGTTACACCACACATGGTAAGAGCAACAAACATGCGAATCATAATCTGCTTCATGATATTCCTTTCATTGTGCCAACCCGCTGAGAGCCCCCGACGGCTGATTTTGCGCCCCGCCAAATCCTGGCTTTCCACAAAGGAATACTCATTTATCGGCTACTTTATTCCGGGTCCGCATATCTCATTTGACGCTGGGGTGGGTTCGTTGCTTGAGCAAGAAACGCATTCTCATCCGAGCTCTATGTAATTGCGATTTGGATGTTCCGATCGAGCAGCCCAGAAGGGATGCGATTTCACTGTGTTCCAACCCTTCAACGTCGTGGAGGATGAAGACCGTGCGATAGCCGTGCGGTAGTTGCACAATCGCTTCATCCAGTGCGAGCCGATCGAGAACCGGTGAGCGGTTTAATCTGTTCCCGCCAAACATTGTCCCGAGAGGCATTTCGCCATCTTCGGTTAATTGTTCCTTTTTGACGTGTTTCTTACGAAAATGCATCAGCACCTGGTTAACCGTCAGGCGATGAAGCCAGGTAGTGAAAGCGCTTTCCCCGCGAAAACTGCTCAGCTTGCGAAACACCAGCACGAAAACGTCCTGCGTCAAATCTTCAGCCTCAGTGGAATTTCCTAGTATCCGTAGACATAGGGAGTACACCCTCCGGTGATGGAGTTGAAAAATCTCCTCAAAGGGCTGCGCCCGGCCGCTATTGGTGGCATTGCGGCATAGCGTGTTAGTTTGAGTTCGAAACGCTTGTTCCATCTGGTTTGCTCATCTCAAAGTCGCCTTTACATTTCAATACTCGCTTTCCATGATCAATATTCCCGGATAAGAGATTGTCAAAAAAGCGGGAATAAAAGGGGCCGAGAATCGGTCTTAGAGTTGATGATGGGAAGTAAGCAGGAAGATGGATTGCAAGGGCAAAACAAACGCATGCCCGGCTGGCGCGTGGTCGCGAGCGTTTGCGGCAAGCGCTGATAAATGACATGCAAGCGGAGGTTCTAGGTTGAGTTGTCCAAGAACAGAGGAGTTTATTCACGCCTATTTGGATGGCGAACTGGATCTGGCCAGAAGTCTGGAGGTTGAGCAACACATGCATGAATGCGAAATCTGCGCGCGTATCTATCTCAGCCAAACAACGTTGCTCTCATCTTTGAAGAATGACTCGCTCTATTACGCCGCCCCAGATAAGCTGAAAAAGCGCGTTCAGTCCGCGTTGCGAAAGGAGGCCAGGTCCGAAGTGCCCCAGCGCCCGTTCGGCTGGCGCTGGTTAGCTGTAATGGCTTCGCTGGCTTTCATGTTCTTGATTGGTGTGGTCATGTGGAGAGTTGCGCCTGGGTCTATTCGTCCTTCCGGCGATGAGCTTCTGGCCCAGGAGATTACATCAGATCACGTACGCTCATTACAGATGCCTGGTCATCTCACCGACGTGCTCTCCTCCGATCAGCACACTGTAAAGCCATGGTTCGACGGTAAACTGGATTTCGCTCCGCCGGTTAAGGACTTTGCCAGTCAGGATTTTCGTCTCTACGGAGGGCGATTGGAATACCTGAACAATAGAACTGTGGCTACACTCATTTACCAGCGCCGCTTGCATTACATAAATCTGTATATCTGGCCCGCAGGCCAAGCTGGTTCGACAAGTCAAGTCACGACGCAGCGCCAGGGCTATAATCTGATCCATTGGACGAAGTCAGGCATGAACTATTGGACCATATCCGATCTAAACAACGTCGAGCTGCACCAGTTTGCAAGTCTGGTCCAGCAAGGGCAATGAAGAGATCAGATAGCCCCAACCGCTAACTCTCCTGAGGTCTCTTTATTCGCGCGCTTGGCTAAGCTTTCTTGGAGGCATTTACGTGCACGCGCCAAGCGAGACATCACCCTTCCATAGGGCCAGGTCCCGATCTGTTTGTAGGATAGGCCCTCCCATTCTCAGAGCCCCTCGCGAAACTCAACCGCCACATCCTCCAGCGCCTGTCTGACCTTTTGGGTGTCTGCGCTTTGCAGCGATAACGAAGCGGAACTCGCGGGTGTCATGGCACACGAAATTGGCCACCATCATCGCCCGGCGCCAGGTTGAGAAGCGAAACCAAAAGCCAACTTGCTACAGTATGGCGCTCTGGGTTAGCTGTGGAGAGCTTCTATTGGGATCGAAACGACAATTTGCTGGGGCCTATCGCGCGTTAGGAAATGAGGAAAACTGACTGTCTGCTTCCCAACGCGGAAGCTGGAATTCGCAATCTCTTTCGTACCCGAAGTAGCGAATAGAATACTGCCATGAAGCTTCGCGAATGCGACGACGGGTCGGTGTGATCCCGTCACCGCATTCTCGAATTTATAGATTAACGATCGTCAGAATCGCGTCCAGCCGAAGCGGGGACAGCCGGGTTGACGCTTACCAGGAAACCATTCAGCACCCAGGCCCGTTGGCTGGGCGCGAAACGCGGCGCCAATAGTCCATCGTTGATCTCTCGAGTAACCGCGAAGCGGTTAAAGACAGTGGGCGCCAGAAATAAGCGGTCATTAGTTGGAAACTCATCCGACGCTGTGTCGATATCACCTTCAACAGCAGAGATCACACCATCGCCATTCTGATCGACTCGCGCGACTTCTGCGGCATAGGCGTCATTCAAACGCCTGGTCAAATTGGTTACCTGAGGTTCAAAGGAAGCAAACCTCTCGTAAACATCGAGAAAGATCTCATTGGCCAAGCCGCTGGGAATACCTCGTTGGCGAAATTCGCGTTGCGCGTCGATGTCGCCGTCAAACTTATCCGGGTCACGCGGGAGATTGGGATTGTCGCCGTGAGTGATGGGGCTGTTCTTCACACCAGCAGGCCCAGAGCCGGGAACGATGGACTGCAGCGCTCCGATCTCGCCGTCCTGGAAGGTGTCGGGTTTGCCACCGAACCTATCAGGGAAACCACCTGTAAATGGCAACTCGTAAAGTGGATGTACCCAATTGGTTCCCAGGTAATTGAACTCCCAATAAGAGTGAGAGTCGCCCTGCTGGTAAGAGTTATAGGCGCCCATACTCACTTGCAGTGGCACCACGTTCGTCTGTTTATCAGGAAAGTGATCAGTCTCGCTTGGGAAGTGTAATGCTTTCCCATCCATCGTGAAGATATGGCCGGGAACATTGTTGCCTTGTCCCATCTCACGCAGTTCTTCGGCATCTGCTTTGGTGATCGTGCCGAATTGGGCATGGCCGTCGGACCGCGGCTTGGCTATCGCCGGCACCGTGAGATCGTGGATCATCCAACCTTCGTACCAGCCTGACTCATTGTTAATGACGAACAGCCCGGAGATGTCTGTAAAGACGTCGATGAATGCTCGCGGGTTACTTGGATCGGTCGGTAAGCCTGGCTTCGGTTCCAGTACCAAGCGGACGGCCCCAATGCTGTCCATGCCACAGTTGATTCCCGTGGCGGTCAATTGGGCAGCGTCATTGACGCCCTGAATCTTGCTTGTGAAAACGTTGGGCTCAAAACCGTGTGCATCCAGCAGGTAGTACTGGAAGAGTTGGCTGGGCTGGTCAGACTCAGCAAAAGCCTGGACGGGCAAAATACTATGCGGTCGCCCTGCCAGTATTCCCAGCCGGTCCTTGAGTGGAGCTGGCAGCCTGTTGATGTCGTCGCGATTACGGACCGTGGCCGTGTCCTGGTTGGCATTTGGATTGGGATGACACGGTGCCGGCGGCTGTATCTGCTGAGCAACAACTGTCTTATTGAGCAGGGCGACGTGGCCCAACAATAGCGCGATCAAAGTAATTAGCGTCGTAGAGTTTGCTATCCTTCTTCTTCTCTGTCCCTTCACTGCGTTGAACTGCTTCATCAGCTTCTCCTCTTTATTCTGTTGTGTGTTGCGTCTCGGGGAGACAACTATCAAATCGGGGGATGTGTTCTTTCTATTCAATAAGTGCGGGGTTCCACCGAAGGGTAAAAACCCGCACTGTCGCTGAGGTAAATCATTGCGAGGCGCAAATTGTGAAAAGCTCCTGCTGACCGAGCGCCTCGCGATTTCGCTCAAGAGATCTAAAACTTAAACTTTGCGCCGAGAGTGATCGAACGGTTGCCAAAGTTGTTCAGGTTCTTACCGAAGTCAGCGCTGTTCAGACTATTAACAGGAATCCCGTAGTTGTCCTGATTGAAAGCATTCAAGAAGTCGGCGCGCAAGATGAACTCGCGTGCCTCGTTGAACTTGATGCGCTTTGAAAGACTGAAATCAGTGTCGTAAAACCCGGGCGCTCGATAGGTGTTCCGACCCAGCGATCCGTTCCCCAAACTGAAATTCAGCGGCAGACCATTACTGCCGCGCGGAACAAAGAACGGGCTACCGGAAGTCGTGAACGTGCGAAAGTTGTGAGTAGAAGGGTCGAGTATGATCTGCCCAGCCGGATTTAAGTTGGGCCGATCACCAGCGGCGCCGTTGCCGTTTGAGTCAACACCCGTGAGTATTGAAAACGGTTGACCCGACTGTCTACTTGTGATCCCGGAAATCTCCCAATGGCCAAGCATCTGTTTCAGAACTCTATTGTTCTTCGCAAAGCCCGGCGTCGGCGCCTCGTAGATGTAGTTAGCGACGAATCGGTGCGTGCGATCGAAGGCTGAGAGGCTCTTCTCAGCTCCAAGGTTAAAGAAGTCTTGCGGCACCTGCGGTGAACCACCAGTAATCGCGCCGACGCCCAGTGATTCGTCGTTGTTGCTCAGGAGTTTCGAAAAAGTATAAGCAACACCGAATTGCAAACCACGCGACAACCTTCGGTTGACGGAAACGAATCCGGCGTTGTATGTCGCCTGGGCCGTGGTGTCGATTAAGACCCGCGAGCCAAACTGCGGAAATACTCGACGCTGCTGCACGGTCGGAATGGAATTAGGGTTACCCGTCGCGGCCACAGTGGCCGCCTGCGCGGCGGTCAGAATTCCCGGATTAGCCTGCAGCTGATTTACCTGGTTAGTCGAACGGCTGCCGGTATAGCCCGCCTCGATAATGTAGTTCCCATGCACCTCACGTTGGAACGATAAGCTGTAGAGCTGAGAGTAAGGCGTTTTTGCGTCCGAAGGTGTATTGACAAATGTGGCCAGCGGATTAAATACGGCTGAGCCGGATACGGGCGCAAGGTTGGGAAACTGATCGGTGGCATTGTCTATTCTGGGAACGACCACTCGCGGAAAGTTTGAAGCGTCCACCGTCAGGAGGTTGAAAAAGAGAACGTCATACGCAATGCGGTATCCGCCCCGTAATACACCCTTTCCATCGCCAAAGATCTTATTCAGCGGACCACTCTTGTAGTGGGGACTAAACGCAAAGCCAACTCCTGGCGCCCAGTTGTTCCTGTCCGGCCGCACAGGCCCCGGAACCAGCGCCGCCAGACTTTGTGGATCAGTGGCGCCGAAAAAGCCCAGGGGCACGCTCGAGTACTCATAACGCAATCCGAGGTTCAGTGTCAGACTCTGGTTCACCCGAATGTCGTCCTGCGCGAAATACGACTGTTGAGTCTGACGGGCATCGAAAGTTGCCGTCTGCAATGCCTGTTGGAAAAAGAGCGCATTGTTGTTCAGGAAATCCTGAAAGCTGCTGAACGAGAACGTGCCCTTCGAGTCAAACGCCGCCAGATTGAACAACTGAATGCGGCGCACATCCGCGCCAAACTTGAACGCGTGACGACCCCGCTGGAGAGTGGCCGTATCGGAAAACTGATAATCGTTCTGGACACGTCCCTGGGGAAAGTTCGCAAGTCCTCCAATCGAGAAAAAACCGGTTATCGTGGTGCTCGGTGTTTTGGGATCGTTCTCAGGAAACTGTAGGTTGCGGCGTACGTAAGAGAAGCGGAACTCATTGAGCAGCCTGTCGCTGAACACGTGGGTCTCACTGACTGCAAAGTTGTTGTCGCTGATTACCTGGTCGCCGGCGAACAACGTGCCGAATTGCGTGTTGCTGATCTGGGCAATGTTGTTCGGCCTGTTAGTAATGTAGCGAAACGTTAGCGTGTCATTCTTTGTGAGCTTGTGATCTATCCGGAGAGTGTGATTCAAGATATTTGTCGGTTGATTCGCGGCGATGTTTGTCAGGCCCGTCTGGATTGGCACGCCATTAATGGTTGTGTTTGTCAGACTTCTGAACGCGGGACTCGTTCCATAAATCCCGCTCAGGAAGGAAAGCGAATTCAACACCCCGGCGCGACTCGCCGCCGATTGTCCGGGGCGCAACGGAACCGTGCTCAGTGCCGCAAAACCAGCCATTGTCGGAATCCTGATAGTCGGTCCCAGACTGGCTCCGGTGCGAGTGCGATCCGCCTGGAATAGATAGAAGAAAAAGGTCCGATCGTTGTCATGCGGCAGCTTAACAGGGCCGCCGATATCACCGCCAAATTGGTTGCGGTTGAAACGAGCAGGCCGAGTCAGTCCACTCTGCTTCTCAATGTTATCAAGAGAATTCAGCGCGCTGCCGCGATAGTACTCAAAGCCCTCGCCGTGGAAAGCGTTTCCACCCGACTTGGTGATCACATCGATCTGGGCGCCAGAGTTTCGCCCAAATTCCACGCTGTAGGGATTGGTCTGCAGCCGGAATTCCTGGACCGCTTCCGGGACCACCGGTACGGTAGCCAGGGTAACGCTGATGTCATTGTTGTCCGAACCGTCGATACTAAAATTGTCATTGCGAGCTCGTTGACCGTTCACTGAGATACCCGTTGAACCGGGTGCACTGAAAGCGTTGGGAGCAAGCAGCGCCAGGTTATTCACATCTCGGGCCGGCCCAAGGGGCAGCTCCACAGCCTGACGCGAAGTCGCAGTCAAACCGAGCGTAGGACTCGTCTTGTCAAGTGTTATAGCTTCGGACTGACTAGTTACGTCAACAGTAGCCGTAAGGCTGGCGGTCTTTAGCCCAGCATCGAAGGTAACTTCGCCGGCGGATTTCACCACGACGTCCCGATTCTCCAGTCTTGCGAAGCCGTCCTTCTCAACAAGGACGTTGTAGGATCCAGGATCTAATGCACCGACGCGATAGAAGCCCTGTTCGTCAGTAGTGGCGTCCCGTTTTGTCAGGCTGCTGGTAGTGCTGGTGATGGTGACCTGTGCTCCCGGCACGACCGCACCATTCTCATCTCGCACTGTGCCCGAAATAGTGCCGCGGGTAATTTGCGCCTGGCTGGTTAGAGCGCCGAACGCCAAGAATAAGAGCGCGCCGACGAGCACGAAACCGAACTGATAATCAAAAACTTTCTTCATTTTTTCCCTCCGTGTTGTCTAGCTCGTGGTTCCAAAAGTGAACTGGGGATTTTTTGTTGAGAAGTAGAAGTCCTAAAAGACAATTACTCAAGAGCGCATAACACCAAGGCGCAGTCACACCAAAGGGTGTCTGGCGTAGAAAAATGCCAAGGTCCAAACACTCATCGCTTCGAAGTTCCGGATTCCCAACCACTCAACCGTCTAATACCGATCGGCCTGCAGATTTATTCCCAGACCCACTGGTTCGGAGACGACAGCTCAACTTTCTTCGAGGGCTCTGCTGAAGCTGAATAAAAAATACACAGAACTCAGGCGTGGAAAAAAAACGTAGCCGGGCGCACTCACAACTCGACTTCGTAAAAACAACTTTCTACGACACGAATAAACCGGCGCGGATCAGAGTAAAGGTGTTTGTAGAATTTCTAACGACTGGTCCACGGTGCGCGCCCTTGCGTTGCGCTACATAGGATTGGATCGATCTTCAAGGCCGTGGATATTGAGAAGCGTAGTGTCTCGCCAAAACGACACAACCTGCTTTTCATCACCTCCCTTCCTCACTAATCAGTCCGTTCATCATTAGACATGAGACCCACTCACCTACCGATTTATTCCCGCTACGGAATTGTCACTCACCCTTGGAATTTTTTGTGTACTGCTGCGGTATGGAGTAGCAGAAGGCGATGAGAACTTGAGTCAGGCTTTAAGACAACTCGTTGATTGATAGTCGTCTGGATCATTGCAATGAGAGGACCAACTTCACTCTCGAGAAGGTCAACGTAGGTGGGCGCAGTTGGGGGCAGTCATTGGGCGCCGCTCGCCGAAAACAGATTAGGAGATTGTATGAAAAAGAACGTTATCAAGAGGCTCACGATGTTGAGTCTGGTTTCAATGTTCAGTCTTTGCGCGGCGGTTGCATCCGCGAACGCGCAACTCAGTATCCCCATTAAGGCAAAAATCCCTTTCGAGTTCAGCGTGGGTGATAGGAAGCTTCCGGCCGGCGAATATCGCTTCATGCATTTATCGGGGTCCTCTGATACCAACACGATCTCGGTTATCGGAGTCGATACCAGCACACACTTGTTTCAGTCAACTTTTGCGGCTCGAGCTTCTACACCTAAGAACGAGTCCACATTGGTATTCCACAAGTACGGTGACCAATATTTCCTCGAACAGATTTGGACGGATGGTGAACAAGAGGGCACGCAATTGCCCGAGTCGCGAGGTGAGCGAACTATCCGGCAGCAATTAGCACAAACCCAACAGAGCAATATGTCTGGGAAGGTGATGAAGGTCGAAACGGTCGACATCGTCGCCAGCTTGTTGTGAATTGCAAAAAGCTGGCGGCCACTCCGGTTGGGGCGAAAGTGGATGACAACCACATAGCCCCGACTGGGGAGGGTGTTGCACAGGGACACCTGCGTAACGGGCACCTCGCTCCAGCAGCCTGAAGGTGCTTCTAACTCGGAGATCGATGCGTTGAGTTTGATGGAAAGAAGACAATATGAGTCATAGATTGATGCTTTTAGCTTTCGTCCTTTGCTGCTCAGGAATTTCAACGCGGGTTGACGCTCAACAGATCAGTGAGACTTATCGCAAGGTAAATCCATCAGTAGTCATTGTTCGCGTGCAACAGAAGACTACGTCTTCTGATCCCCAGAAAGGCCTGGTCAGTTTGCCGAGCTTTGGCTCTGGAGTTTTGATTTCGACGGACGGCAAGATCCTGACTGCCGCACATGTGGTCCAGGCGGCTGACCAGATTAGCGTTGAGTTCTTTGACGGACAGCTTGTTCCGGCCCGTGTGATCGCGACATCGGTGGCGGCCGATGTCGCCTTAGTGCAACTAGAACGAGTACCAACAAATGCCGTGGTTTCAGTTATCTGCGATTCAAGCAAGGTCGAAGTGGGGGACCAGATTTTCGTTATTGGATCACCGTACGGACTCAGTCACTCACTCACGGTGGGACACATAAGCGCTCGGTATGAGCCAAATAGCGTCGAGAGTCTCCCCAGAGACGCAGAGCTGCTACAAACAGACGCCGCCATCAACAGCGGGAATTCCGGCAGTCCACTGTTCAACATGAGGGGCGAAGTGATTGGTGTCGCAACCAATATTCTAAGCCGCTCCGGAGGTTCAGAAGGATTGGGATTCGCCGTGACATCAAAAGCAGCGCGTCAGGTTCTGCTGGAGAAAAAAACCTTCTGGTTCGGTTTGGACGGAATCCTAATTGAGGGTGATTTGGCTAAGGCGCTGAATCTGCCTCAAGCGGCAGGCATTCTGGTGCAACACATCTCCGAAGGGTCGCCGGCGTGGCGTCAAGGTCTGCGCGCCGGAACTTTGCGCACATTAGTCGACGGTGAAGATATGCTTCTGGGAGGCGATGTCCTGCTTGAAATAAATGGTATGCCGGTGACCGCGGCCGCGGGTGCGGTCGATCAGATTTACGCCAGTCTGAACCAACTCAAAACGGGCGATAGACTCCGGAGCAAAGTACTCCGCGCCGGACAAGTAATCGAATTATCAACGATCATAACGGCTCAATAGATTACTGGGATCGGCGTAGTTCATGTCACTCGTATGGGGTGAAGACCGAATTGTTCAGGACTATTAAGAATAGAGTGGGAGAGAGTTATGAGTTGGCACGTTGCTAATAGTTTGCGCCTCCTGGTTATCTTCTTTGTGTTTGGCTTGCCTCAAACCATTAGCGCTCAAGTCACAGGAGCCAAACCGGCAGCGCCCTCGCCTGCGCAGGCAACTCAGCAAAACCTGAACCCGGGCGATGATCGAGTCATCACCAACACGGATCTGATCTCCTTTAATGTCACCATAACAGACCAGTATGGTCGTTTCGTAACTGGATTACCCAAGAGCGCCTTTACCGTGCTCGACGACAAACAACCGCAGGAGATCACCTTCTTCAGCGATGAAGACGCTCCAGTAAGTCTGGGCATTGTCTTTGATCTGACTGGTTCGATGAGCGGCGGTAAAGTCAGACGCGCAAGAGAAGCGCTTGAGCATTTTTTTCAAACCAGCCTCGAAGGAGATGAGTATTTCCTCATCACTCTCCAGAACGGGCACGCCAATCTCGCGCTTGATAGAACGCGGGATAGTCAGGCCGTCTTAAACAAACTCACCTTCGTTCAATCGCGCGGAACCACGGCCTTTTACGACGCTTGTTACTTAGGTGTCGACAAGGTCGCACACGGCACTCATCCCAAACGCCCACTCCTGGTAATTAGCGATGGACAGGACAATAACTCGCGATACACCTTCAATGAGTTACGGCGCCTTGTGAAAGAGTCGGACGTGATCATCTACGCGATCGGGATAGAAGAAGAAAGAGACGGAATGCTCGCCTCTGAAGGCCAATCGATTCTCGATGATATTGCTGGGGTATCTGGTGGCAAAGCTTTCTTCCCTCAAAGCTCCGCTGAAATGGACGATATCTTCGAGAGTATTGCTCTGGAACTTCGTCATCAGTACGCTATTGGATACCGGCCGCCAAATTTTAATGCCAACGGCAAATGGCATCACCTCAAAGTCAAAGTCAACCCGCCCCGCGGATTGCCTCATCGCTTTGTGCGCAGCCGCGACGGATACTACGCGAAATTTCTGACGCGGTAGGGGCCTCAGGCGCTAAATCCCCACGCGCCTAACCAATCCTTGAATAATTTAACCTTCACAGCACGTTTTCTCTTGCTCCAAAGCGCTCTATTTAAGAACCGATTCAGGGCGATTCGTGTTTCACCTTGGTTTCAAGCTCTCAATGAAATCCTTGTCCTTTACACCCTGATGACAAACTACGCAGGATTGCTGGCCACGCTCTTCCAGGTCGGATACCAACGCATAAGTCAGCCCGCGGTCAGACCAGGTAAGCACTTTCAATCCATTTATGGAGTTATAGTGAAACGTGATTCCTTTGGCGACTATCTCTTCGCCATCCGTTGGTTGCGCCACTCTGTCCGAGGTCACTACCAAACTAATTGGACGCGTTCGCATCTGATAGGC
>WNFS01003330.1_pt1 | contig 14155 bp, 11 predicted proteins | sample 5400141 | NCBI WGS metagenome assembly WNFS01 (sample SAMN13153358, study PRJNA577476) | soil metagenome | isolation source: 60 cm saprolite under Madrone tree | place: USA:California | collected 2016-06-14
AATTGTTGCGGAAACTCCGGTTTTTACCGGCGCGGGAGCTGTTCCCTTACCGCGAAAATAACTGTCCCAGACCCGCCAGAGCAGAAGGATTCCAACGAGCGCCCCGTAGAACACCGGCTTGCGAACATCGGACTTCACCAGCCAGTAGTAATGAATCACTCCGAGAATCGCGCAAATGTAGATTAGCCGGTGTAGCGCCTGCCATCGCTTGCCGCCCAGCCTCCGAATCATTCCGGCGGTGGACGTCGCCGCGAGCGGAATCAGCAAAACAAACGCCGCAAATCCCACGGTGACGAACTTGCGTTTAGCCACGTCATCCCACATTCCAGAAAAATTGAAACTTTGATCGGGTCCCAGGTACGTCAGGAAATGCAGCACTACGTAAAAGAATGCGAAGAGACCCAACATCCGCCGATAACGAATCAGCTCTGGCAGCCTGAATGTCTTTCGCAATGGCGTAATTGCCAGCGTGAAAATCAAAAACCGAAGAGTCCAATCGCCCGTCGTATGCTGCAGCGTCTCGACCGGATTAATTCCCAAGTCGCCGAGCAACAGTCCCCAACTTAACCAAACAAACGGGATCGACGAAACGAGAAACACCGCACCTTTTGTCCATTTGCTGGTAAGCAGTTTTCGCAAGATTCGCCGCCGCCTTAGTGGAACTTCTTCAGGTCCATGCCGCTATACAGCGAAGCAACCTGATCGCCATAACCGTTGAACGCCAGTGTCTTGCGACTGAAGAGCTCTCCAAGCCGGTGCTCCGTGGCCTGGCTCCAGCGCGGGTGTTCCACCGCCGGATTCACGTTGGAATAGAATCCGTACTCGTTGGGCGCGGCGTTGTTCCAGGTGGTCGGCGGTTCTTTTTCCTGAAATTTGATCTTCACGATCGACTTGATGCTCTTATAGCCGTATTTCCACGGCACGACGATGCGCACCGGCGCGCCATCTTGATTGGGCAGCGTTTCGCCGTACATGCCGACGCAAAGCAGGGCAAGCGGATGCATCGCTTCGTCCATCCGCAAGCCTTCGACGTATGGATAGTCGATGCCGGTGTACTTGGAGTGAGGCATTTGGCCCGCGTCGTAGTAGCTCTGGAACGCGATGTACTTGGCCTTTGGCGTCGGCTCGAACTGCTTCAGGATCGCGCTCAGCGAATAACCGATCCAGGGTACGACGATGGACCAGCGTTCGACGCAGCGGTGCCGGTAGATGCGCTCTTCCAGCGGTGCGAGCTTTAATATCTCGTCCATCGACAATTTTCTCGGCGTCTTAACCTCGCCCTCAACCGAAACTGTCCAAGGCGTCGTCTTGAAGTTTTGCGCGTTTTTCGAAGGGGCGTCTTTCTCGGCGCCAAACTCGTAAAAATTGTTGTAGTGCGTTACGTCATTGATCGGAGTGACTTTTTCGTCGGTGCTGAAAGGGCTTTTTACAAAATTCAACTTCGAAGTCGCATAGGCCGTCAGGCTGGGCGATGCAAGCGACAGAATTCCTTCACCGGCGAGCGCCGTCGCCGCACCCGCAATACCCAGGTCGCGCAAGAATTTTCGCCGGTTTGTATACACATCTTTCGGCGTCACATCCGCATACGTCAGTTCAGGCTTTCGCCGGATTAACATGTTTTTCCTCGTGGCCGATTCTTGCCGGCCTAGGGGGCGGCTCTAGCCCCCTATTTAAAGATACGCTCTGCCGGCTCCATTGGATGCCCCGCTCCTAAAAAAGATTCAGGGAAAAAGCACCGGTCAAAATCTGTACCCGCTTGGTTTACAATGCGAACCGGCATGATTCCCTTTCTGTCCATCATCGCGCTGGGGTTCTTTCTTGGCATGCGCCACGCCACCGACGCCGACCACGTCGTTGCCGTCACCGCCATCGTCAGCCGCGAACGCACGATTCGCAGCTCCGTGCTGATTGGAATCCTCTGGGGCCTCGGCCATACGATCACCATTTTTATCGTGGGTTCGCTCATTATTCTGTTCGGCGTCGTGATCCCGCCGCGTCTCGGCCTCACGATGGAACTCTCCGTCGGGCTGATGCTGATTCTGCTAGGCATCCTGAATCTTTCCGGCATGATGAAGTGGATCGCCCGCAATTTTGCCGGCGGCCACGATCATTCTCATTCCCACGCGGGGGAGGGGCGGCACGTTTGGCCGCATCGGACTTTATCAGTTGCTTCGTCCGCTCGTGGTTGGCGTCGTTCACGGCCTCGCTGGTTCCGCTGCGATTGCTCTCCTCGTGCTCACCACGATTCGCGTTCCGGTCCTCGCGATCGCGTACCTGCTGGTTTTCGGGATCGGTACCGTCGCTGGAATGATGTTGATTACAGCCGCGATCGCCGTGCCGTTCACTGTGTCCGGGCACCGCTTCGCCAGAATGAACCGCTTCCTCGCCACCGCGAGCGGGGTGGTGAGCCTCGTCTTCGGCTTGCTCATCGTTTACGAAATGGGCTTTGTCCACGGGCTTTTCACCAGCCATCCCACGTGGACACCGCGCTAGTCCAGTAGCACTTTTCTTCGGCCCGTTGAGCCTCGTTGAACGATTGCGTTGAAAATTTTCGGCAAGCCATCCGAACTCATTTGTGGCAAGCTGCCTGCTGATTATCTTTGGGACGACTCGTACAAATGGAACAGCCTGATCACAGATTGCAGCGTAAGGCTTTGAAGCTCGACCCGCGCGACAACGTCATCGTTGCGCTCTTTCCCCTGGAAGCGGGAGAAACAGTCGCATGTGATGGAAACGCTTACACCATCGCCGAGCGCATTCCGCCAAAACACAAATTCGCCGCGATCGATTTTGAACCGGGCAGCGACATCATTATGTATGGCGTGCTCGTCGGCAAGGCTTCGCAGAAAATCTCCCGCGGTCAGCTTCTCTCCACGAAGAATATCCGCCACGACGCATCACCCTATCAGCGCCGCAATCAATCGCTGGATTGGACTCCGCCGGACGTCTCCCGGTGGAAGCCCCGGACCTTTCTTGGCTATCGCCGCCCAGACGGTCAAATCGGCACGCGCAATTACTGGATCGTTCTTCCGCTGGTCTTTTGCGAAAACCGGAATCTCGCCGTTCTGAAGCGCGCGCTGGAGGAAGAACTCGGTTTTGCCCGCCCGCAAAGCTATCAACAATTTGTGCGCGATCTTGCGGGCCTTTATCGCTCGGGCCAGCTTGATGGCCTCGCAGCGACTCCATTCGTGGAAACAGCCCGCGGCTCGCAACCTTCGCGGCTTTTCTCGAACGTCGACGGCATCAAATTCCTGACGCACGAAGGCGGCTGCGGCGGCACGCGCGAAGATTCCAACAATCTCTGCGGCCTCCTCGCCGGATACATCAATCATCCCAACGTCGCCGGAGCCACTGTTCTCAGCCTCGGCTGCCAGCACGCGCAAATCCCGATTCTGCAGGAGCAGTTGCGACTGCGAAATCCGAATCTGCAAAAGCCCGTCTTCTTTTTCGAGCAGCAAAAAAGCCTTTCGGAGCCCGCGCTGATTTCCGATTGCATCCGCAAGACGTTCCTCGGCCTGGTCGAAGCGAACAAGCTCTCAAGAACGCCTGCACCGCTCTCCTCGCTCACCGTCGGCCTTAAATGTGGCGGCTCGGACGGCTTCTCTGGAATCTCCGCGAATCCGGCGATTGGCCATCTCGCTGATCTCGTCAACACACTTGGTGGACGCACAATTCTCTCCGAATTTCCCGAGCTTTGCGGTGTCGAACAAAATCTCGTCGATCGCTGCGTCTCCGATGACGTCGCACAGCGCTTCAGCCAGCTCATGGGCGACTACGCGGCCCGCGCGAAAGCCGTCCGCTCCGGCTTTGAAATGAATCCGTCGCCGGGAAATATCAAAGACGGATTGCTTACCGACGCAATGAAATCCGCAGGCGCCGCTAAAAAAGGCGGCACCTCGCCGGTAACCGCGGTGCTCGACTATCCGGAATACGGGACGAAGCCCGGCCTGCACTTGCTGTGCACACCTGGCAATGACGTGGAGTGCGTCACAGCGCAAGTCGGGGCGGGCGCCAATGTCGTGCTCTTCACGACGGGCCTCGGCACGCCCACCGGCAACCCGGTCGCTCCGGTCATAAAAATTTCCACGAACAGCGAACTCGCCGAGCGCATGAGCGACATCATCGATTTTGATGCCGGGTCCATCATTCGCGGCTCGGCCACGGTCGAACAAGTTGGCGAACAAATTCTCGATCGCGTCATTGAAATCGCGAGCGGCGCCGTTGCCACTAAAGCGGAATCCCTGGCGCAAGATGATTTCATTCCCTGGAAGCGAGGAGTTTCCCTGTGAGCGCGCCGCCGCCAACTCCGCATCTTTTTCGTCTCGATGGAAAAACCGCGCTCGTCACCGGCGCAGCTAGCGGAATCGGCAACGCCATCGCGCGTGTATTCGCATCCGCCGGGGCAGAAGTTTTCATCGTGGACATCGATGCCGTTGCCGCTCAGGACGCCGCGGCCGCCATCACTGCCTCCGGCGGAAAAGCCACCAGCTTGCAGTGCGACATCACCAACCAACCGCAAGTAGTCGAAACGTTTCGCGCCGTAAACGCATTGTGCGCGCTCGACATTCTCGTCAACAACGCCGGCGTTTCGCACATCGGCAACGTGGAAACCACCACGGCCGCCGATTTCGAGCGCATCTTTCGCGTCAACGTGCAGGGCATGTTTCATTGTTTGCAGAGCGGCGTTGCCGCCATGAAGGACCGCGGTGGCGTAATTTTGAATATGGCATCCATCGCCGGGTCCGCCGCCCTTGCCGACCGCTTTGCGTACTCCATGAGCAAGGGCGCGGTCATCGCCATGACGCTGTCCGTGGCGCGGGACTATCTCAAACATAAAATCCGCTGCAATTGCATTTCGCCCGCGCGCGTGCACACGCCCTTCGTCGACGGCTATCTGAAAAAACACTATCCGGGCCGCGAAGAAGAAATGTTCAGAGTGCTCTCCGCTTCGCAACCGATCGGCCGCATGGGCCGGCCGGACGAAGTTGCATACCTCGCGCTCTTCCTGTGTTCGGAGCAGGCTAGCTTTCTCACCGGAGTTGATTATCCGCTCGATGGCGGCTTCTTCAATTTGCACGGGTAAGTTTCGCCGGCCCCAGCCGAAACGAATTCGATGATCATCGACGCTCATCAGCATTTCTGGAAGTACGATCCGCGCCGTCACGCGTGGATCACAGACGCTATGGCCGTGTTGAAGCGCGATTTCCTTCCCGCTGACCTGGCTCCGCAACTCTTGCAAAATCGCGTCGACCGAACCGTCGCAGTCCAGGCGGAAGCTTCTTTGCGCGAGACGGAATTTCTCCTGGATCTTGCAGCCAGGTCCGAACGAATTGCGGGCGTCATCGGCTGGATTGATCTTGCTTCTCCAACGATCGCAGAGCAGCTTCAGTCATTCCAGGGGCGCGGAAAACTCCGCGGTTTCCGCCATCTCGTCCAGGACGAACCCGACGACCGCTATCTACTGCGTGAAGACGTCATGCGCGGCATACGCGCGATCGGCGACGCTGCCTTCACTTACGACCTCTTGCTCTATCCGCGCCAGCTTCCAGCCGCGATTGAACTCGTCGCACACTTTCCGAACCAGAAATTCGTGCTCGATCATTGCGCCAAGCCCGCTATCAAAACTCGCCACTTCGAACCGTGGGCCACGCACATCCGCGAACTCGCAAAGTTTTCCCGCGTCTGCTGCAAAGTCTCCGGCCTCATCACCGAAGCCGACTGGAGTTCCTGGCAGCCCGCTGACCTGCGCCCGTATCTCGATTTAGTTGTGGAAGCCTTCGCCCCTTCTCGATTAATGTTTGGCTCCGACTGGCCGGTCTGTTTGCTCGCTGGGGAGTACCGCGCGGTGAAGCATTCGATCGAGGGTTACGCGGAACAATTTTCACAACGCGACCGCGATCTGATCTTCGGGGGCGTTGCCGCCCAGTTCTACGGCCTCAAGGATGTCGCACAATGAATCTGAATCTTTCCGGGAAAGTCGTCATCATCAGCGGCGGTGCAAAAGGGATCGGCCAAGCCATCTCGCTCGGCTGTGCCGCCGAATCCGCTATACCCGTCATGCTCGATCGCGACGGCACTGCCCTCAGCCAGATGGAAGAAAAACTCACTGCTGCGGGCCATCGTTACGGTGCGTTTCAATGCGAACTCACCGACGCCGCCCAATGTGAGCGCGCCATTCAATCGGCGGCGGAGAACTTCGGCAAGATTGACGCGCTCGTCAACAACGCCGGCGTCAACGACGGCGTCGGCCTCGAAAGAGGCTCACCGGAAAGATTCGCGCATTCGCTCCAGAAAAATCTGTCGCACTATTACGCTCTCGCTCACTTCGCCTTCCCTGCGCTCAAGACTTCTCGCGGATCAATCGTTAATATCGCAAGCAAGACGGCCGTCACCGGTCAGGGCGGCACTTCCGGCTACGTCGCAGCGAAAGGCGCCATTCTCGCACTCACACGCGAATGGGCCGTCGAATTTCTTCCGCACGGTGTGCGCGTCAACGCCGTTGTTCCCGCTGAAGTCATGACGCCCCTCTACCAGCAATGGCTCGCGACCTTTCCCGACCAGCAACAAAAGCTCGCTTCCATCGTTTCCAAAATTCCACTGGGAGGCCGCATGACGCGCGCCGAAGAGATCGCCTCAATGGTCCTCTTTCTCATTTCCAGTCAGGCCTCGCACATCACCGGCCAGCATCTTTTCGTCGACGGCGGGTACGTCCACCTCGATCGCGCCTACACTCCTCCGGAGAAAAAATAGATGACGCAGACTCCCGCCCCTCCTCTCACCGACCGCCGTTACACAATTCCATTCCTCTTAATCACGAGCCTTTTCTTCCTGTGGGCGCTCGGCGTCAATCTCAACGACATTCTCATCCCACACTTCAAGAAAACATTTGCCCTCAACGATTTTCAATCGTCGTTCATTCAAGCAGCATTTTTCGGCGGCTACTTTCTCGCGGCACTCCCTGCCGGCTGGCTCATGAGCCGCATCGGCTACAAGCGTGGAATTCTTGGCGGGCTGTTTCTCTGCGCCGCCGGTGCTTTGCTTTTTATCCCTTCGGCGAAAGCCGGCGTCTACTACTTCTTTCTTGGCGCGCTTTTCCTGATGGCTTGCGGCCAATCGTTCCTGGAAGTCGCTGCCAATCCCTACATCACTATCCTCGGACCGCCCGAAACCGCCGTGCGCCGCCTCAATCTCGCCCAATCCTTTAACGCCGTCGGCGCCGTCATCACGCCGTTTCTCGGTGCTGCGTTTATTCTCACCGATACGAGCCACACTCCAGCTGAGCTTGCCGCGATGACAGCTCATCAGATATCCGCATATCGTATTGGCGAAGCCAGCGCTGTTCGGCTGCCTTACCTCGTCATCGCCGGAATTTTTGTGCTCGCGGCGCTCCTCATCTGGATCACAAAGCTGCCCGAAGCGCGCGATGTGGAACCATCCGGGGTTCCAACAAAACCCCATGCAACGGTTTTCGATGTCCTCCGCGTTCGCCACCTTTCGCTCGGCGTCCTCGCACAATTCTGCTATGTCGGCGCGCAAGTCGGCGTCGCCAGCTTCATCATTCGCTTCGCCGAACACACGCTGCCCGGTCTTTCCGAGAAATCCGCCGCTCATTATTTACAGGCGCATCTTGTCGGCTTCATGCTCGGCCGTTTTTCCGGCTCCGCCGTCATGAAAATCTTTCCCGCTCCTCGGTTGCTAGCTCTTTTTGGGTTTTCTTCCGTCGTTTGCCTTCTGCTCGTAATCCTCACTACCGGCCACGTCGCTGTCTGGGCCATCGTTCTCGTCGGATTTTTCCACTCCATCATGTTCCCGACGATTTTTGCGCTGGGCATTGAAGGCCTCGGTGACCTCACTAAAGTAGGCTCTTCGCTTCTGGTCATGGCCATCATCGGTGGCGCCATATTTCCGAGCGCGATGGGCCGCATCTCCGACGCCACGAACATCCAAATCGCTTTCATCGTTCCACTGCTCTGTCATCTCGTCGTGTTTTATTTCGCGCTGCGCGGTTATAAGCCTGCAGTCGCGGCTCGCGTCGGCGCTGCGGCGCCGGCCGCGTAGTATTAATTGGGAGGTATCAATGCTTCGCAGGCACTGTCTCGCGCTCGATCTGAAAAACGACCGCGCCGTCATCGCCGAATACGACCGTTACCATCGCGCCGTCTGGCCGGAAATCCTTCAATCTCTCCGCGACTCTGGAATCAACGACATGGAAATCTACCGCATCGAAAATCGCCTCTTCATGATTATCGACGTGACCGAAAGCTTCACATTCGAAGCGAAGCAGACCGCCGACCTGAAAAGCGCAATCGTCCAAAAGTGGGAAACACTGATGGGAGATTTTCAGCAGCCGTTACGCTCGGCAAAGTCCGGCGAAAAATGGCTCCGCATGACGCGTGTTTTTTCGCTAAAGGATTCCTAACTCCACGCCACGACTTCTTGTCGCTGCTCACCAAGCCCGTCAATCCCAAGCCGCATCACATTTCCCGGCCGCAAATACACGGGCGGCTTTTGCCCGAGTCCCACGCCTGGCGGCGTACCTGTCGAAATAATGTCGCCCGGCTGCAAACTCATGAACCGGCTCAAATAGCTCACCAAATGAGCTACGCCGAAAACCATCGTCTTCGTCGTCCCGTGCTGATAGCGCTTTCCATCCACTTCCAGCCACAAACGTAAATTCTGCGGGTCAGGCGCTTCGTCTCGCGTCACCAGCCACGGCCCGATCGGACCAAATGTGTCCGCGCTCTTTCCCTTCACCCACTGCCCCGTGCCTTCCAGCTGAAACGCGCGCTCCGATAGATCATTCACCACGCAATAGCCCGCGACATACGAAAGTGCCTCTCGCTCCTCCACGTATTTCGCCTCTTTCCCGATCACCACGCCCAGTTCAACTTCCCAATCCGCCTTCTCTGCGCCGCGCGGAATCACAACTTTGTCATACGGTCCGCAAATCGCCGACGTCGCTTTCATAAACAAGACCGGTTCTGCCGGAACTTTCATTCCGGACTCCGCCGCATGATCTGAATAGTTCAGCCCAATGCAAACAAATTTCCCGACTGATCCCACGCACGGCCCAATCCGCGGGTTACCCTCCACCATCGGCAGCCGATTCCCATCGATCGTGCTCAACTTTTTCAGTGACTCCGGCGACAGCGTTTCCCGCGCAATGTCCGGCACGATGCCGCTCAAATCCCGAATTCGCCCTGTCGCGTCGATTAACCCCGGCCGCTCCGTGCCGGCATTTCCATACCGCATCAGTTTCACAATTCTTTCCTCTCCTTACTACTTTAACCGTTTAATCGCCGCGATTTCATGATTCCGAAGCGATCAGAGAGACCTGCTCTGCAACCTTGGAAATCGCACATGCATCTTAGTAGCAGCGGTCCGCTGCCGCGTTCTTCGATTGCCAGCCTAGAAGTTTCCAGCGCGTTTCCTGTTTTTCCAGCCGAGCGCAAAAAAAGGGGACCTGTACCTTCGAACAGTGTTGTCTTCGCAGCATGGCCAGTTCGGCCTTCGCTGCGATCTGCGAGACTTACAAAATGGCGCGCCGATTCATCTTCATAGCGTTGTGCCTCGCGACCACCTCGGTGGCGCTCGGCCAGAATGTCCGGCCAGCCCCTGTGGAAACGCCCGGACCGCGTCCTATCGCCAGAAAAGAGGGTCGCTTGATTCTGGCTGCCATTCCCACGATAGACACCGAGTCCGAATCGGAAACGGACTGTTCTCACTTGGTTCACGATGTTTACGAACAAGCTGGCTTTCCGTACGACTACGTCACTTCACGCGAACTCTACATTGGCAGCGCAAATTTCACGCGGGTGCGCGCGCCCCAGCCAGGAGACCTGATTGTTTGGCGCGGCCATGTTGGCATCGTTATCGATCCCAAACAGCACTCCTTCTTCAGCTTCGTGCGTTCCGGTCCCGACACGCTATTTTATGACTCGCCCTACTGGCGCTCGCGCGGTCTCGCCCGCTTTTTCCGCTATGTGACCGAGCAGCCGCTCCGTTCCGGCCGAACTCTCGAAGCTACGCGTCACGCGGACGAGCAACCTCTTCCGGCGGCCAGCCGCAGTTCGGAGAATCGACCGCCTTCCAGACTGCCAAAGCCCGTGCCTGTGTCTGCGTCTGCGTCGAACTCTGCCCCCGCAGGCAAAACCTCCAGTCCGACGACACCCGAAATTCCTCGCGAGCTCGTTCTGCGGGTGGCAGGGAAAAATCCTTCACCAGACGAAGTCGCAGCCGCATTTGTCGAAATGAATCGGGATTCCGGTGAATCCCTCCGCACGCACAGTCTGAACAATCTGGGCAATTCGATCGTCATTTACCGCGAGGTCCGCGTCCCGGCGCTGCAAATTAAGGGCAAGCGTGGAACCGCGCTCATTCAGATCGAATCGTTAGGCGCTCCTACGGATAGGCAAACAGGCTCACAGCTTCACTGGAAGCAACAGCCTCTCGAATTCGAGAAGACGAAAAGGGGCTGGGAGATGAGTCCCATCCAGGACATCTCTTACGTTAAGCGTGAAGTTGCGTTGCAAATCTTGTCGGCCCGGCTCGCGGAGCTCGCGCAAAACACGGACGCCAGTCCCGAACAGGAACGCGAACAGAAACAGATTATTCGTCTCCTGAATTTGCTGATTACCGACGATTCCAGCGCCGCCTCAGCCGAAAGTCACTAGGACGCGAAAGCGCGCCGCAGCCTTCAGGTTCGCGGCAATCGAATTTGCGACCACTTGCCGTCGGTGTAGCTTTGCTGTTTTTGCCTCAAAAATGGGCTCGTTGCCCTGCACCAAAATGCGCGAGTTCGAATCGCCACCGCAGCAAACCGACCGCTAATTCACAGAATAAGTTAGAATTAAAAACGGAGGAGTGGGTGAGCGGTTGAAACCGGCGGTCTTGAAAACCGTTAGACCCGAAAGGGTCTCGGGGGTTCGAATCCCTCCTCCTCCGCATTAAACTGAACGTAGCATTGAATTTAAATAGGCTGTCCAGTTTCTGTTTGGCCAAAGCCTTTATCCCAATTTATCCCGAACCAAATTTTGACAGTCTAGCGGTCCGCGAAACCGTTAGGCTCGACCTCCACAAATAAAGCGACCGTCTGCGAAACCGTGAAACCGTGGTATCTGCGGTCGGAGATTCCTTCCGCGTTGCTCGTCATCCGTCCAGCGAAGTGCTAAGTCTTGTCTCGCGTTGTAGAATTGGCGTCGCGCAAACTTGGGATTAGAGAGACCGCGAGTCTTGTATGCTCGAGCAAGCCAGGGACGCTACGTGTCATCTACTTTTGCTTTCGAGTCTCGACTAAGGCTTCCATGTCTCGGGATGGGAATGATATGGCTTGTTGTTTGTTGCTTTGGCTTGCGCCCCGTCTCGTCTGCGCAGACGGGTCCTGCAGTGCATCCCCTCGATTCGCTGAGCAAGGATGAAATTGTTGCCACGGTGGACCTGCTGAAAGCGAGTGGAAAAATAAGCGAGAGCACACGCTTCCCCCTCATAGATCTTAAGGAACCTGCTAAAGACGACGTGCTCAGATTCGCGCCCGACATTCCGATGCGGCGGGAGGTGTTTGTGGTGACCTACGAACGCGGCGCCAATCGGACTTGCGAAGCGGTGGTGGATCTGAAAGTGAGGACCATCATTTCTTGGAAGGAAATATCTGGCGTCCAGCCCTCGTTCGTTGAAGACGATGCGAAGATCTTGGAGCAATCGATCCGTGCTGATGCTCGCTGGCAAGAGGCGATGAAGAAACGTGGCATCTCCGATCTTGAAAATGTAGTGATCGTTGATTGGGCGGGCGGCTACTTCGGCCTTCCTGACGAGGATGGCTTCCGCTTCGAGCGAGGAGCCTCGTATTATCGCGGAAGCTCGAAGCGCGGCTCGCTGCGCCCCATCGAGGGAGTAATCGCTTATGTCAACCTGAACACCGGTAAGGTCTTCAAATTCGTGGACACGGGAGTTGTGCCTATTCCCAAAACGGGGGCGGGATTGGGAGCCATGTCGGTGGACAAGCCTCGAGCAACACCAAAGCCCATGGAAATTGTTCAGCGAGAAGGAGTGGATTTCGAAATATCGGGCAGCGAAGTCCGTTGGCAAAACTGGCGATTTCACTTTGCACTCCGGCGGCGCGAGGGCTTGGTAATCGACACCGTCGGGTATGAGGACCATGGGAGATTGCGGTCCGTTCTCTATCGTGGCTCGCTATCGGAAATGGTAGTCCCCTATGGTGACCCTAGCCAAGGTTGGTTCTTCAGAAACGCGTTCGATGTAGGTGAAAATAGCATGGGTGGTTTTGCTAATTCCCTTGAGCCTATGATCGACGCTCCGAGTAACGCTACTTTTATCGACGCCTTCCTGGCGGATGATAAGGGGATTCCCTACGAGATTCCGCGCGCCATCGCCCTTTATGAGAGAGATGGTGGTCTGCTCTGGAAGCACTACGACGACAAAGTGAAACACAATGAAGCGCGGCGAGCACGACAACTCGTGCTGGCCTGGATCGCAACTGTAGGAAATTACGAATATGGCTTCAATTGGATCTTTCATCAGGACGGCACGCTCGAAATGGAAGTTATGCTCAGCGGATTCGTTGAGACCAAAGCTCTTCAGTTGGCAGGTAGCCGGGCCGGCCATTCTGACGAGTACAGTCACCTTCTAACAGGGAATCTTGCGGGCGTTCATCATCAGCACTTCTTCAACTTCCGGCTAGATATGGACGTGGACGGCGTCGCCAATAGCGTTGTCGAGCAAAATGTGGAACCGCTTGCGCCCTCCGCTGCCAATCCTTACGGTAATGCCTTCACGATGAAGGAAACACTGCTGCGAAACGAGGGCGAGGCGCAAAGATTGATCAATCTGCCGTCTAGCCGGAAGTGGAAGATCGTCAACCCGTCCCAAAGGAACGCAGTGGGCGAGCCCGTCGGCTACACGCTCGTTGCCGGTGAGAACTCGCTGCCATTCGCTTGGCCTGATTCGTGGATACGAAAAAGGGCCGGTTTCGTTAGTGCTCACCTCTGGGTCACGCCCTATGACTCTGCGCAAATGCATGCGGCAGGCTTTTATGTCAATCAGAGCAAAGGTGACGACGGCTTGCCCGTCTGGACTCAAGCCAAGCGCTCGATCGAGAATCGCGACATTGTTACGTGGTACACGATGGGAATCACCCACATTCCACGGCCAGAGGATTGGCCGGTAATGCCTGTCCACAGTGCGAATTTCAAACTCGTACCCAGCGGCTTCTTTGCCCAGAACCCAGCTCTTGACCTGCCCCAATAGCAGGAGCCGGTTCGATGATGAAATAGCCTGAGTAGCTAACCAGGTGGGCATGCCTGGTCCGGGAGGCTTTTCACTGCTGGCCTATTTCGCTACACGGACATGTCATGATTTGTCGGCAACTCTTACCTAATCGCGTTACATCATGGGCAACTCTGGGGATCCGACCGAAATCTTTTGGAATTGCACGCGGCTACCTGCTACCTACTCAGCTTCTTTGTAACCTACGGAGTGGAACCAGTAGCGGTCTGCGTGAGCTGTGATAAAGCACGCAAACGGACTCGGTGGCCGTAACTGAAAGCCCAGATCATGGTGACGATCGTCAGGGTGCCGATCATAAGAGGAGAGATAATCAGCACCAGCGCGGCTGACAGCGTGTAGATCAAAACAATCCTGATCAGTAGCTCGCCCAAGAAGACGCATCCCCAAACTGTGGTGATGAGGCGATGGCAAAATCGCACTTCGTACAACCGCCAAGAAGCATTGAATCGGGCCTGCCGTTCCTCGTCCATCCCCGCGAAGAAGTAACGGCCGAAATAAAACATCATTGGCCGCGGCAGGAGTAGGGAGAAAAAACATGCCACACCAAAGGCGCCGGTGAACAAGGACTCGCGTATGAGTAAGAGGCGCGGGCTGCCGCCGAATAGGATGGCCACTGCGTCGGTGGTGATGCCCAACAGGACTACGATCGAAATCGGGTCGAAACTCCGATGAATTAATAGCTCAAACGCGCTTTTGCCGAGTGGGAAGGTGGCGGCAATCACGAGAGCAGTGAACTCAGAAGCGGAATAGTAGTGCTTGGACAACTTATAGAATACGACGGGAACCACCGCGTTGAGGACGACACCCCAAATAATGCCGGCGAGGGGTGGCCGAGCTCTCTGAGTCACAGTTT
>WNFS01006558.1_pt1 | contig 14132 bp, 13 predicted proteins | sample 5400141 | NCBI WGS metagenome assembly WNFS01 (sample SAMN13153358, study PRJNA577476) | soil metagenome | isolation source: 60 cm saprolite under Madrone tree | place: USA:California | collected 2016-06-14
AAAGCAATTCGGCGCGATAAGGATATTGGTTCCATCGACACACTCCAGTACGCGCGCGAACTTGCCAGGCATTCGGCAAACTCACCGGAGAATTCCGACAAGACCGCCTAACGAGCGACCCAAACTTATTCTGGCGTGGGCGATGGACTGGGCGAAGCAGCTTCCGTGGCGGGAGTTGTCGGCTGGGGACGTGCCCGCGCCCGAGCCGCCCTCATTTTCTGTATCTCCTCGATCTTGCGTTGCCTTTCAGCGAGGCGTTCCTGAATTCGCTGTTCTCGATCACTATCACCTCTTGCCTGCGAAGGGTCGGCGATCAGCCCTTGAAGCTCAGGGGGAATACTTCGCTGAGGTTGGGCGGGAACTGTCCGGGGAACTGTGGGAACGCTCGGCTTCGCGGCCAATTTCTCCCGGTCCGTTAATGCTTTTTCCCGTTCGTCCAGTGCCTTCTCGCGGGCGTCCAAGTCCGCTTTTCGTTGAACGAGTTGTTGTTCGGCAGTGGCATCGCGCTTTTGGCAAGAACAAGCCAGCGCAAAAGGAATCAGTAACGAGAGGACGAAAAATTTTTTCATATCAGCGGTAATTCAGTCTTGTTCGGTGGACGAAGAAAACGGCGGGCTTGTGCATGTCAAACAAAACTTAACGCTGTTGCGTTTTGGGGGTAGGCGACGCTGCCAGTCTGATTACGACCGATTCGACGTCGCTATGCCGCAATCGCTGGAGATTCGCAAAGACGGCCAATATTGCCAGACAAACAGTGATCGTCAGCATCAACATAGCAGCGGTTTTCGGAACGCGGGGCGGTCCAGATTTTTCAATCGTCCGTTCTGGCAAATTCACGCTCCAGTATCCGAGCGAACATCGCGATGGCAAGCGCGCCGATGCACTTTAGTCGACGTGTAACGCCGCGATTGCCTTCATGACGCGATCACTCAGCCGGGCGTACAGATCTTTCCCTCCCGGCCGAATATCGGCTGCGGAAAAGAAAATCGGTTCTCCGATTACAACGGTGATTGGTACAAAACGAAGACGACCGCCACTTCGCGGGAGCGCTTCTCGGGCACCAAAGATCCGCATGGGCACGACCGGCGCGAGCGTTTTCGCAATCATAAGACCCATTCCCGGCTCCCCTGGTTGCAAGGTGCCATCGAAAGTGCGCGAGCCTTCTGGAAAGACCAACACGCCGTTCCCGGCCTGCAAGACGCGAATCACCGCCTTGATCGCGCTGCGATCGACCCCTTCCTGGTTCACCGGGATCACGTTGAGCTTTGGCAAAACCCAGCCCAGCAGCGGCACGTCCAAAAGCGTTCGCCGGGCCAGAAAATAAATCGCCCGATCGCACGTGGTGCCGGCAAGTGGCGGATCGAGATAACTCTGATGATTCATCGCGAGAATCACTGGCCCGCTCTGAATCATCCGTTCGCGATGAATGACGCGAAACCGAAAGAACAATCGGCCAGCCAGCCGGCTTAAATGATAACCAATCCAATAGTAGAAATTCATTCACCGAGCGCGCGCATCCGTGATGTGAACATCGCTACTCGGCAAACCCTTTTGCCCAAGCCGCGTGAGGATTTCGTTCACGACCTGCTCGATCGTGACACGCGAAGTGTCGATTACATACGCATCTGCCGCGATCACAAGCGGCGAAACGGCTCGCGAAACATCATCGTGGTCGCGCATGGCGATTTCGTCGCGCTCGCCTTGTGCGGCACGACGCTTGAGACGCACCTCAGGCGAAGCATCTATGTAGAACTTGTAGGGTGAATCGGGGAAAACGACCGACCCAATATCTCGCCCCTCGATTACTACGTCGCGCGCGGCAGCGCAGTCGTGAAGTTTCTGTGAAACAATTTGACGGACGCGTGCCAATCTGCTGACGCGAGAGACGGTTTCGTTCACGCGATCATCACGCAAATGGTTCGCGGGATCCATGTCATTCACCAGGATGCGCGACTCGTTATCTGTAACGGTGCAGGTAAGTGCCGCTGCGTCCAGCGCAGCGGCAATGAGGTCGTTCTCCTCTGGCCGGATATTTTTTCCAAGGAGATACCAGGTGATCGCCCTATAGAATCCACCCGAGTTGACATAAATAAAACCGAGCCGCCGGGCAAGCTCTCGCGCGACGCTGCTTTTTCCCGACGCAGCGGGGCCATCAATGGCAATCACACGACCCGAGCGTCGGTCCGAAGCATGTGATCCCATATGTACTTCGGCCTTGGCAACCCGCTAGCTTTCCTCTGCTGGCGCCGGAGCGAGCGAGCCGATTACAGGCGTGCTGATCTGCATCCGTTTCGGGTTGGTGAACTCCTCAAGCACCGCTTCGAATCCCGGATACGATTCACGAATACATTCCGCGTCTTGGATGACGGTCTCGCCTTCGGCAAAAAGGCCCGCTACGGCAAAGGCCATCGCGATGCGATGATCGCCAAAGCTCGGTAATCGGGCACCGTGCAAGGGCGCCGGTCCATGAATTTCCAAGCCATCACTCAGTTCCGAGACTTGAGCACCCATGGCACGCAGATTATGCGCAATCGCTGCAATACGATCGCTTTCTTTGACGCGCAGTTCCTCTGCATGGCGGATAGTTGTTTTGCCGCTTGCCAGAGCGCCGGCGATTGAGAGAATCGGCAGCTCGTCAATAAGCTGTGGCACTTCCTTCCCCTGAATAACGGTTGCTTTAAGCGGCACACCTGTGACTTCCACCACTCCGCGCGGTTCAAGCTGCTCGACATCGTCAACCGCTTCTCGGACCTGCGCTCCCATCCGGAGCAGCACGCCTAGTAGCGCCGTTCGCGTGTCGTTTAAACCGACGTCGCGGATCAGCAGATGTCCACGCCGCTGCGCTCCAGCGGCAACCAGCCAAAAGGCCGCGGACGAGATATCGCCGGGAATATCGAAATCCCGCGACTCGGGAACTTGTTCTCCGAAAATCGTAACACTCCCGTCATCCTCGGTCGTCGTGCGCACCAGGAAATAGTTGAGCACCTTCTCCATATGGTTTCGCGTCGGAATCGGTTGCTTGACTGTGGTCTTGCCCTTGGCAAACAGGCCAGCAAGAAGCAATGCGCCTTTCACCTGTGCGCTCGCCACAGATTGCTGGTAATGAATTCCACGCAACGACCCTCCTTGGATGCGCAGCGGCGGAGTTCCTTCAGGACCTTCGGCAACAACACTCGCGCCCATCTCAGAAAGCGGAGCGATCACCCGGTCCATCGGACGTTTCGACAGCGCCGAATCCGAGACCAGCCGGCTCTCAAATTTTTGTCCGGCCAAAAGACCCGCGAGAAGCCGCATGGTCGTTCCCGAATTACCGCAATTGATTTCTTTGTCAGGTGCCGTGAGTACGCGCTTTTTTCCGTGAATGAGTAACGTAGTTGGCTCAGGCTGCTCGATCTTGATTCCCAAAGCGCGCATTGCGTTGACCGTGTGCATGCAATCCTCGCTGGGAAGAAACCCGCGCAGCGTACACACCCCGTTGGAGAGAGCTGCGACGATCACCGCTCGATGCGAAATGCTTTTATCTCGATTCGAGAGGCCCGTTTTACGCGCAACTCCATAGAAAGAACCTGAGTATCCTCTATTAACGCCGGAGTACTCGCACAAAAAATCGCGGCGCTAACGCATTCAGTAACCGCATCGGCGAAACTCCAGGACGCACCCGCCTTTACGGCACAAGGAAAATCTTATCAGTGTAAGGATCCTTGACCTCGGTTCCAGGGGGGAATCCCTCCACATCGATATACTTGCCAGGCGAATACGGGCTTTCCACCAGGTGCGGTTTACCGGGAACCGGGATTCCGTACGGATAATCTCCCTTTGCGACTTTTGTCGGCGGCGGCGCAGCTGTAGGCGGAGGTGAGCTTGCTACCTGCTGCTGCGGCGGGGGCGTACCGGTTGGTTGGGCTGGCCCGTTCGGGTTGAATGGTTGCTGCGGCGGAGGGTATTCTTGCGTCTCCGCGGAGCCGTATGTCGCCGTCCTGCGGTGCTGGGTCGTTGGTATCGTCGGCTCCTCAGAGCATGAGGCGAACAAAAATGCCGCGAGGAGAGCAAGCGGGAGTGAAAATTTCATCATAAATGAAAATTTTTTGTAATCGTATCCGTAGTCGGAGTCGTTGCCAACGATTAAATCGCTCTTTCTTCGAGATCCGAACATTGCTTGATAAAAAGCAGCACGCATGCAATGCAGCGGCGCGTGCCATCCGAATCCAAAGTACAAATGTCTGAGAATACACATCCAGAGATCTTGGTCGTCGATGATGACGGCATGAGCCGCAGAGTCTTGGCGCAGTTGCTCAACGCCGCCGGTTACAATTGTCGTGTGTCCAAGGATGGCTCTGAAGCACTGGGTATGATTCATGAGCGTCCGCCTTCGCTTTTGCTGCTGGATTTCGATATGCCAGGACCGAACGGCGCCGAGGTGCTTAGGCGCCTTCGCTCAGATAACGACCCGGCGGTCGCCCAAATTCCCGCCATCATGCTGACAGCTCACGGTAGCGAACAAAGCGAGGTTTCTTGTCTCCAAGCCGGTGCGGATGATTTTGTGACGAAGCCGGTAAACGCTTCGGTTTTGCGCGCGCGAATTGAGACACAGCTGCGCCTTCGTTCCATGCGTCAACAGGTGGAGCAGCAAAACGATGAATTGGAGAAATGGCGCCGCGATCTGGAGCGCGACCTGGCAGCGGCCCGTCTAACGCAACAATCGTTGATACCGCAGAAACCACTGGTAATGCCCGGTTGGCAAGTCGCCACCTGCTACCGTCCTGTCATCCAGGTAGGCGGCGATATCTATGGTTGGCTCAGAATGAAGGATGGCCGCATTCTGTTCTGGATTGCAGATGGCACCGGCCATGGCGCGGCTGCCGCCTTGCTCACCACTCTGGCAAAACTTCTTTTTCATTATGGCAGCATCGAGCACGATGCGCCGACCAGCCTGATGGAAGCTGTGAATCATGATTTTCGCAGCATCTTCGGCGCGCGCTCTTTTATGACCGCGATGTGCGTCGCGCTTGATCCTGGAACCGGACATGCTGCGATGGTCGGCGCAGGCCATCCTCCGCTTTTGATTTTTCGCCACGACGGCACGACCCAATCGATCGGCTCGGTAGCGCCTCCGCTGGGCTTGAAACAATGCAAGTTCACCGAAACACCAGTCGATTTGAAACCCGGCGATGCGTTCCTGCTCTACACTGACGGGATACTGCGCTGGGGCAAAAACGAGCGTCGTGGGCGCGCTCCGGATCAGCTCGAAAAAATCCTGCGCCCTTCCGCATCCAGCGCAGAGGCATTGCTCAAACAGGTTTTAGCGCAAACAGCCCCCGAGAATCCTCCAAATCCTGCTCCTGATGATGTGGCAGCAATCGTGGTACGGCGGGAAGGCAGACAATAAAAATTTTTATTTTAGCTTAAAATTAGTCTTGCTCTCCGGCAGACGAAACGCTAGTCAGCGTCCATGCCGAAAACCAAAAAAACTTCCAAGCGCAAACCGAATCCCGCCTTCATGAGACCGGTCCAGCCGGACGATAAGCTTGCTGCCGTCGTCGGGTCACAGCCGCTATCACGCCCGGAGCTTACGAAAAAGCTTTGGAATTACATCAAGAAGCGCGGCCTGCAGGACAAAAAGAAAAGAATCATGATCAACGCCGACGACGCGCTCAAGCCGGTATTTAATGGCAAGAGCCAGGTGAGCATGTTCGAGATGACCAAACTCGTCTCGAAACATTTGCGCTAGTCGGACTCGTTGATGGCCCGGCGTTACCGCGTCGGGCTGTCGCGCAGGAAAAAAATAATGCTGCATTGGGCGGTGCCCGTACCGCTCTTGCGCCGGACTGTAACTACATCGAAGATGGTGGAGTGAAAAGCCCTCGATTATTTCTATTCGCAGTCGCACTTTCGCTCCTCTTCACTTCCTTCGCGCGAGCGGAAGAGCAATCCGATTGGCTGCATGATTACAACAAAGCCCAGGAACAAGCCAAAGCGAACCATAAACTTCTTCTCCTCAATTTTACAGGCTCAGATTGGTGCGGGTGGTGCATCAAATTCGATAAGGAAACTTTATCGCAGTCGCAGTTCAAGAACTACGCACACGATAATCTCGTGCTCGTCGAGCTCGATTTTCCTCGCAGAAAATCGCAGCCGACAGAAATGAAAAAGCAAAACGTGCAACTGGCCCAGCAGTACGAAGTCATGGGATTTCCCACCATCGTCGTACTAAACAGCAGCGGACAAAAGCTGTGGCAGTTTGACGGTTATTTCCCCGGCGGTCCCGAGGCGTTCATCGCGCAGCTGCAAAAACTGCCCAAGAGCTAACCGCACCTCATCCAAATCTGTCTCGGATCGATTCCTGTTAGAGCCAATTTGAGAGGCTGTTCCTAAGACATCAGTCGGATTCTTTTGCCGATTTCTTCTCAGCTGTTTTCGGCTCGCCGGAAGAAGGAGTTTTTGTCGGCTCCGTTTTTGATGATTTGTCGCTGCCTTCGGAGGCTTTCGGCGCAGATTCCTTTTTGGCGGCTGCCTTGTATGATTCACTGCGATAATCAGTGCTGTAGAATCCTGAGCCCTTGAAAATCAGACCCGCGCCCGTGCCGAGTAAACGTTTCACCTTCCCGTGGCCCCACTTTGGCAAACGGCAAAGCTCCTTCGGACATTCGCGGAACGGTTCATCGCGCATTGACTGGAACGCTTCGAAAGTCTGACCGCACTTCTGACACGAATATTCGTAGGTTGGCATGAGCAATCTAACTGGGCTTCAGTCTTTCAGAGCGACGCTGGGAAGTCTGCATTAAACAAATTACAATTCAACCCGGGCTGATGCCTGGATTGACCAAAGCAGGACCAAACGCATGCTTGTGAGGTTCAGCGACATCTACATCGGTGAGAACATGACGATTAAGAAAGAAGAAGGAATGACCGCTGAAAAAATACTGACGAAACATCCACTGGGTAAAAGCGGGAGGAATATCGACAGAAAAAAATATGACACACTCAAGAAAGCTATCCTGTCAGCTCTGCGAAAAAATGACCTGACGCACACCGAATTGTTCAGCCGCCTTAATAAAAGCTTAAAAGGCAAATTCTCAGGAAATATCAGTTGGTATGGCGAAACCGTTAAGCTTGATTTGGAAGCCAAAAGAATAGTGGAAAGAACTGCTTCAACGCCTCAAAAATATCGGCTGAAACCGAACTAACCACCATGAAAGCAAACGAAGCGACCGTCTACGGAGTCACTAAGGTCGCGCAACTCTTTCCTAGCATCAGGAAGATCAAGAACAGGTCGCTGCGCGAAAAGGTCGCCGCGGTCTGGAGCGAGGCCATCACCACGGGCTGCGGCGGCAAGGGCTGGACCTTCTCCGAGCTGCGCGCGATAAAGTTCACCCTGCTGGCCGGCGACATCAACATGACCTTCGTGGAGCATCTGAATTCCTGCGTCCGGCAATGCATCGCCATCGCCGACGTGCTCAAGAAATCCTTCCGCTGCAGCATCCCTATTCAGCGCGACTATCTCATTGCCGGTGCGCTCCTGGCCGATGTAGGCAAACCGCTGGAGTATGATAAGGACGCGTCGGGCAATGTGATCCAGGGGAAATTCGGACAGCAAGTGCGGCATCCGTTTAGCGGAGTGGCGCTCGCGTACAAGCACGGCATTCCCGGCGAAGTGCTGCACATCATCGCCACGCACAGCCACGAGGGTGACAAGGTCGAGCGCTCGATTGAATCAATTATTTTTCATCACGCCGATTTTGTAGATTTCGACATCGCGAAGGTGCTTGGAAAACGCGCCGCGAAAAAGTGATGGCGCGTCGAAGGAGAAGCATCGCCCGCGAAACACGCGAATTGACGCGAATTTCTCAATCCATTTATTAGTGTGATTCGTGTGATTCGCGGGCAACTGGAAAACTGATATGGGTCTCACGCTGGTTGAAAAGATCGCGGCGCGTCATGCGGACGGACTTCCTCCGGGAACACAGGTGCGCAGCGGTGATTTCGTTTCGATTCGCCCGCGCCATGTAATGACGCACGACAACACCGGCGCGGTAATCCCGAAATTCAAACAGATCGGCGCGACATCTATTGCCGATCCGGCACAGCCAGTCTTCGCCATCGATCACGATATCCAAAATACTTCACCAGAAAATCTGACGAAGTACGCTAAGATCGAAGCGTTCGCGCGCGAGCACGGCATCGATTTCTATCCGCCCGGCACTGGTATCTCGCATCAGGTGATGGTGGAACAAGGCTACGTTGTTCCTGGCTCAATGGTCGTCGCGAGCGATTCGCACTCAAATCTCTACGGCGCGATTGCGGCACTCGGGACGCCGGTCGTGCGCACCGACGCCGCTAGCATCTGGGCAACCGGAGTCACATGGTGGCAAGTCCCGCCGATAGCGAAGGTCCTGCTCAAAGGAAAACTTTCACCGGGTGTGGTCGGCAAGGACGTGATCATCGCGTTATGCGGACTGTTCAACAAAGACGAGGTGCTCAATCACGCAGTGGAATTCGTCGGTGACGAAGTGCCCAATCTTCCGATGTCAGCGCGAATGACGATCGCGAACATGACTACGGAATGGGGCGCGCTCGCTGGCGTGTTTCCGTTTGATCAGACTACGATGAATTACCTGCGATCGCGCGTTCCCGGGTTCACTAATCCAAAACGCCCGGGAACACGCGGCGCGAAAAGCCGCTCCGGTTACACCAACGCCGATATCGAGGAATGGTGGAAAAATCGCAGCGACTTCACTGCTGATGGCGACGCCGAGTATGCGATCGAGCTGGAGCTGGATCTCGCGACGGTGGTTCCGCATGTGTCAGGGCCTAACGAAGTGAAAACGATGGTTTCGCTGCCAGAAATGGAACGCAAACGTGTGCCGATCCAAAAGGCGTATTTGCTCTCATGCGTCAACGCGCGCTTCGAAGATTTACACGACGCCGCCGAAGTCATTCGCGCGCGGGGCGGACGCGTCGCCCAGGGCGTTGAATTTTATCTTGCGCCGGCAAGCGCCGAGACGCAGGCGCGCTCTGAGTCCACTGGTGACTGGCAGACGCTGATCAGTGCTGGCGCAATTCCGTTGCCGCCTGGCTGCGGCGCATGCATCGGGCTGGGCCGCGGACTGGTGCAAAAAGGCGAGACTGCAATCAGCGCCACCAATAGGAATTTCAAAGGGCGCATGGGCGATCGCGACGCGTTGGTTTATCTGGCCTCGCCCGCTGTGGTAGCAGCCAGTGCATTAGCCGGATACATTTCCGCGCCGACAAACTTCAGCGAACGCACCGCCGGCACCGCAACCCGACGCCATGAGAAAAAACCGAGGCCGGCTGAGTCCGTGCAGATCATGAAAGGTTTTCCCTCAAGCGTACACGGTCGGATCCTGTTCATCGACAAAGATAATCTGAACACCGACGGCATTTACGCTGGGAAACACACCTACCGCGACGACATGACACCTGAGCAGATGGCAGCGGTAACATTTGAAAATTACGATCCGAACTTCAATGCGCTCTATCAAAAGGGCGATGTTGTCGTTGCCGGATTTAATTTCGGCACTGGCTCAAGCCGCGAGCAAGCCGCAACCGCGCTGAAGTTCAAAGGAATCCCGTGCGTCATCGCCGGCAGTTTTTCCGAAACCTACAAACGCAACGCATTCAATAACGGCTTCGTTGTCTTCGAATGCCCAGAGTTAGTTACCCACCTTCGCGCCGCACTGACCGATCGCGCAGCGACAACTGTCGGCTCGGAAATAACTATCGATTACGCCAAATCTGTTTTGACTGTTGACGGGAAGTCGTTTCGGTTTCCGCCGCTCAGTCCCGCTGCGCAGGAACTGATCGTCGTGGGCGGCGCCGAAAAGCTCGTTGCATCACGTCTCCGCGCGAAAACCTAATTTTCACCACAGAGCACGCAGAGAACACAGAGAAACAAACAAGGCTTCCAATTCCCTCTGTGAACTCCGTGACCTCTGCGGTGAATTGCTCTTCCCGTTGACCCTACTCGACGCGTGGCGAGTTGAGCACCAGATCGGACACGGTCCAGTGACCGAGTTGCGATTATTCCTCTATCTCGATTTCACGAACCATTCCGAGATCCGCGTGCGTGGTCTCCTGGTTCGTAGGTTCCGCATTCGTGACCTGTGGCATCTCACAGTGAAGAACGTAACGTCCCGGTTTAAAGTTTCTGCGCATCCACACAACTCGCTTGATGTCATGATTATCAAGCACACCGCCCATTGCATCGGCAGGAGCAGAACCGTCGCTAGGATGTTTCCGCCACCGATTTACGTCGGCTAGCGTCTTGCCGTCGTGCAGTCTAAAAATGTCCATTTCGTGCATCGAAGGCCCGGTCGTTTCGGCGCGGATAACCTGTGTTCCTTTCGTTAAACTACCGATCAACTCAAATCGGTAATCAATCAGTCGTATGACTAGGTCTTCTTTCGGCGGCCGGTCATCCGAAATCGTATACTCAACGGTGAAAGGATGCGGCGGCGTCGAGCGGGCGTGACCATCATTCCAGCAGATAAGAACATACTGTCCCGGGTCCAATTTTGCCCACACTTCCAAGCTTTCACCCGGGGATGTCAGTCCCGGACCGGAATAATCCAATGCCCCTGCGGGAAAAAGCGAGCCTTTACGCACAGCGGAGACGTAGTCGGTCACCGTCATTCCCTCTGGCAGTTTCACCAGCATCGCCTCGTGAATCTTAGAGCCGTGATTCGCGTAAACAATGTGACGAACTCCAGCAGGCACTCTGTCGGGCGCTTCAAAGCCCGCATCAGTTGCGATGATTCGAAATGGAGTGCCGCTGTCTCGACCGAGTTTCGAATGACACCCGGACACCGCCCACAAAGCTGCCATGGCTGTGACGATCGTGCCGGTTATCCGGTGCGCGAATTGCCTAAACACTGCGAGATAATAGTTCCTGGATGAGGACCAACACGACGTTATTTTTTTCATCGCAGAGAACGCAGACGACGGAGAGACCGCACAGAATTTTTCCTGAGTTCCCGCTTTCCTGATTTAGAAATTCCTCAGTGTTCTCCGTGATCTCTGTGGTGAATCCTCTCTGGTTCGCACCTTGCCGCAGTGACGCTCACCGCTAGAGTCCTCCTCCTATGGCTAAATACCGAATTGCATGGATGCCGGGCGACGGCGTGGGCAACGATGTGATGGAAGCGGCGCGGATCGTTCTCGATCGAATGAAGTTTGATGCCGAGTACGTGGCCTGCGACATCGGCTGGAAGTTTTGGTGCACCGAAGGTAACGCCCTTCCCGATCGCACAGTGAAAGCACTCAAGGACACGACGTGCGCACTCTTCGGCGCAATCACCAGCAAGCCTCAGGACAAAGCGAAGGAAGAACTGAGCGCGGAACTCAGGGGGAAAGGATTAAGCTATTTTTCGCCCATCGTAGGGCTGCGGCAGTTGTTCAACCTCCACACCAACATGCGCCCGTGTAAAAGTTATCCAGGCAACCCGCTGAACTATCGCGGAAACAAAATTACGAACCCCAGCGGCGAAGAAGTGCCGATTGATCAGGTGGTGTTCCGTGAAAATACCGAGGGCATGTACGGCGGAGTGGAATTCTTCCCATTGCCCGAGTCGGTTTACACCGCGCTCTGCGCGAACCCGAAAATGAAGAAGTGGAAGGACAAGGCGGGCCTGGAAAACATTGCACTCTCGACCCGCATCATGAGCGTGCAGGGTTGCACAAACATCTGCAAAGAAGCTTTCGAGTATGCAAAGAAAACGGGACGCAAACGCGTCACACTGATCGAGAAACCGAATGTTCTGCGCGAGACCGGTGGCTTGATGACGCGTTGCTTCCGCGACGTGGCCAAAGGTTATCCAGACATTTGGGCGGACGACGCGAACATCGACGCCATTTGCATGTGGATGTTTAAGAATCCGCAGGACTATTCAGTGCTCGTGGCAGAAAACATGTTTGGCGACATCGTCAGTGACCTTTGCGCCGGTCTGGTTGGCGGCCTCGGCTTCGCGCCCAGCGCAAACCTCGGTGATAAGTATGCGGTTTTCGAACCGACACACGGCTCCGCACCGAAATACGCCGGGCAGTACAAAGTCAATCCGATCGCGATGCTTTTAACAACGAAGCTGATGTTCGATTGGCTCAAAGAAACTGAAATGGCTACGCGTCTTGAGAGCGCGATTGCCCGCGTCATCGCCGAAGGCAAAGTGCGCACGTACGACATGGGCGGGAAAGCCTCCACGCTCGACGTAGCCGAAGCCGTCGCGGACTACGCCAGCTAGAGCTGCTAGCGGATACTGCTTTCTTCGTTAGACAGCAGGCAAGCGAGAGCGTGCCGTCGGCGACGCGGTTCACCGCCTCGACCTCGATTTGTTGTTGTAAAAAAATCGGCGAGGCTGCATCCTGAGAATAGAGCGGTCGAAGATCAATCCCTTGCTCAACCGGAGATCTGAATATGAAAATGTTTCGTCCTGCGTTGGTCGGCGTCCTGCCGGCTTTTGTTTTGCTCGTCTGCGTTCAACTCGATGTCCGGGCCGCCTCTACCCCACTGCTGCCGGAGATGCAATCTTGGTTCACAGGCGACGATACGGTCAAGAATCACATTTGGCAGTCGACGGGCCCGCTCTCCAGTGGCGCCACTTACGCCACCGCCACGGTCGCGGCGCGCTCCCAGTCAAGGCAACTCTGCTTTGAAGATCGTGTCGCTCACCAGCGAGCAATTGAAGAAGTGTACTGGCGCCACCGCGTCTGGCCAAAGGAGCGTCCTGATCCCAAGCCCTCGCTCGATGCGGTGATGTCCCAGGCAGCGATCGACCAGAAGGTGCAGGAGTACCTACGCAACTCGGAGTTGCTCGAACAGGAGTGGCAAAAGCCGATCACGCCCGAGCAATTGCAGGCTGAGATGGAGCGGATGGCGCAGCACAGCAAACAGCCCGAAGTGTTGCGCGAGCTCTTTGCCGCGCTCGGCAACGATCCCTTTGTCATCGCTGAGTGTCTAGCCAGGCCGGTGCTCTCAGAGCGTTTGCAGTTCGCAAAGGCTGAATGGGGCAAAGAACCGTTGGGGTCCTGGAGCGCCAGAGCGCAAGACCAAATGCCTAACGTCATGGCAGCGGCGACTGCTAACTACATGCTACCGGCAATATCGGATCAGCCGAGCGACTGCATCGATGATAGCTGGACAGCCACCAGCACGACCGACGCACCCACTAGGCGATCCGATCATACGGCAGTGTGGACTGGCACTGAAATGATCGTTTGGGGAGGACGCAATGCCCGTGCCGCCACCGTGAACAGCGGCGGGAAATACAATCCCAGCACCGATAGCTGGACGGCCACCAGCACGACCAACGCGCCGAGTGGCCGATACCTTCACACGGCAGTGTGGACTGGTAGTGAAATGATCGTCTGGGGCGGAACTGATGGAAACAACGCCTTAAACACCGGCGGGAGATATGATCCCAACACCAATAGCTGGACGGCCACCAGCACGACCAACGCGCCCATAGCCCGATCCAATCACACGGCAGTGTGGACTGGCAGTGAAATGATCGTCTGGGGCGGAAGTGATGGAAACAACGCCTTAAACACCGGCGGGAGATATGATCCCAGCACGAATAGCTGGACAGCCACTACCACGACCAACGCACCCTCCACTCGATTTAATCACAAGGCAGTGTGGACCGGCAGTGAAATGATTGTCTGGGGCGGAAGTGACGGCCTAAACCTTTTGAACAGCGGCGGGAGATACAATCCCAGCGCCGACACCTGGACGGGCACGACGACGACCAACGCGCCCGGTGGGCGCGTAGCATTCACGGCAGTGTGGACTGGCAGTGAAATGATCGTCTGGGCTGGAACTGATGGAACCGACGGCTTGGACCCCGGCGGGAGATACAATCCCAGCACGGATAGTTGGACGGCGATCAGCACGACCAATGCACCCACTGACCGATACGATCACACTGCGGTGTGGACTGGTAGTGAAATGATCGTCTGGGGCGGGTTGAGAGGAATCTTTACCGAACTAAACACCGGCGGGAGATACAATCCCAGCACGGATAGCTGGACAGCCACCAGCACCACCGACGCACCCACTGGCCGATACTATCACACGGCAGTATGGACCGGTGAAATGATCGTCTGGGGCGGAAGTGACGGCC
>WNFS01003049.1_pt1 | contig 14128 bp, 10 predicted proteins | sample 5400141 | NCBI WGS metagenome assembly WNFS01 (sample SAMN13153358, study PRJNA577476) | soil metagenome | isolation source: 60 cm saprolite under Madrone tree | place: USA:California | collected 2016-06-14
GATTCTATGAGTCTCTTCACCCTTCTCTCAACGCTAAGTCTATGTCAGATCGCGTGGATTTTGCTCGGAGTGCTCTGGGTTGTGAGAAAACACGACGAAATCCCATTGTTGATCAGCACCCTCCTTTTCTATGTTTTTACCTTCCGGTTTTGGGCTTTGCTTATGGGGTGGACTTTACCGGTGGACATCAGTAATTTCGGCTTCGATCCGGTCGATGTTGAAGGCGCACTGGACGTGCAAGCCGTTGCGACTCTGGGCGAAACCGTGTTGCTCTCTGTCTACATGTTGGCGCAAAGGCGCCGGATCGATGTTCCGCATACGCTCGCTTCGCCTGAACTGTTGGGTTGGCTCAAACCGCGGGTGGTCGCACTGGGTGTAATCTGCATCCTCGTTTCTTTACTAGCGCGGCGGTCGGTTGAGGTTCAGATCGCTTCCGGGAAGTCGATGGCCTTTGAGGTGAGTAGCTACTTGAGTCTGTTCTCGTTGAGCCTGGTGGGCGTTGCCATTCTTATCGCGGCGCTTTGGAAAAGCCGAGCATTCCGCCCAGAAGGCGAAAGCTTTCTAGCCTCGCTGCTTTTTCTCGCGATTATTTATCTCACATTCCAACCAGGGATGCGCTTCCAGTTTCTCGGCTGGTTCGTGGCGGTGACAATCATCTTGTCTTCGGGCCAATCTGTCGTGCGTCGCGCTCAGGTGCTAGCCATTGGACTCGTTGGCGCTGTTGGCCTATTCGCGGTCGCCGGCGCGCTGCGCAACGCTGAAGATCCGACGGTGGAACTGGAGCAAAGCGCGTGGGAAAGGTTCGCCTTTGCCCAGGATGCTAACATGCTCGATGGCTTTGTGCTTCTCCGGCAAGTCTATCCCCGGTTGCTCGATTATAGTTACGGCCGCGAACATCTCGAAATCTTCGAACGTCCCATCCCACGCGCCTGGTGGCCCGACAAGCCAGTCGGTGGCTATATGAACAAACTAGGAATCATCACTGCGGACACGGGGTTCACGCTCGGAATTTCTCCGAGTCTCTTTGGTTCGTTTTATCAGGAAGGCGGATTGGTCGGAGTCGTGCTTTTGTCTATCATCTACGGATTCGGTTTTGGCCGCCTCGTTTCTTTCAGCACACGTATTGTTCCTCTGGCAGGTCTCTTGATTCGCGGCATTCTTGCCGCCGCTATAGTTCCATTGCTGCGCGGCGGTGATCTTCCCGGCATTTATGCGTGGTTCGGAATGTCTTTCTGGCCCTGTCTCCTGCTTCTCTGGTTTCGGCGGCGTGAATTTTTCGCACGAATTCCGTACCTGCAGCAATTTGCTAATGACGTGCCAGTTCGAATGGAACGTGGCAGAAGTGGCGAACACAGTTTGGTGTGAAAAATGGGTCGATCGCAATTCTTTTCGACCGGCTAGGACCTTATCATTGGGCCCGGCTTCAAGCCGCAGCGCGGCGTTTTCGCGTCGTGGCGATCGAAACTTTTGCGATCACGCGCGAGTACCAGTGGGAGAGAATAGAGGAGCCGCGTGCGTTCGACCGAGTAACATTGTTACTTTTGCGATCACGCGCGAGTACCAGTGGGAGAGAATAGAGGAGCCGCGTGCGTTCGACCGAGTAACATTGTTCGATGACGTATCGGATGGTCGTAGTCTAAAGCGCGCGTTACTTCGGCAAAAACTAGCGGAAGCCCTTCGTGAAGCAGATCCCGCAGGAGTGATGATTCCTGGCTGGGCGACGCCGGCGTCGTTACTCGCTTTGGAATGGTGTCTGCGAAATCGACGGCCGGCCGTGGTAATGTCAGAAAGCAATGCATTTGATGAGAAGAGATACGCGTTGGCAGAGTTAATTAAGGGGATTGTTGTTTCGTTGTTTTCCGCCGGGCTGGCCGGTGGCCAGTTACAACGAGAATATTTGATTACTCTCGGGTTACCGAGCAATCGTGTTTTTACTGGCTATGACGTGGTGGACAACGAGTATTTCGCCACTAACGCGGCGCACGTCCGCGAAAACCAGGCGGCATTCAGGAGAGAATTGAACCTGCCGGAGAATTACTTCCTCGCGTCAGCCCGGTTTGTGCCCAAGAAAAATCTGCGAAGACTAATAGAAGGTTTTGCTTTCTATCGAAATTTAGCAGGGCCGAACCACTGGAAGCTTGTTTTACTTGGAGATGGACCGCTTCGACCAGAGCTCGTGACACTGCGCCGTAAACTCGATTTGGATAACGATATTCTGATGCGAGGATTCATCCAATATCGAGACCTTCCAGCATACTATGCGCTCGCTGACGTGTTCGTGCACGCGAGCACGACAGAACAGTGGGGTCTTGTGGTTAATGAAGCCATGGCAACAGGCTTACCTCTAATCGTTTCGAATCGATGCGGCTGTGTGCCGGATCTTTTGGCTGAAGGTAAAAACGGATTTACGTTTAATCCCGAATCTGTCGAAGACCTCGGTAAGTTGATGGTGGACATGTCGCGTCTGTCTGACCGGCGCCTCGAAGAAATGCGAGGAGAAAGCCGGCGTATCGTTGCAGGTTTTACACCGACACATTTCGCGACAGCAGCACAGCACGCGATCGACGTTGCGAAAGCTCCTCCGATATATAGGGCTACTCCCTTCTCATCGCTTCTATTAAAAGCGCTGATTTACCGATGAGTTTCAAGGTGTCAGTGGTCGCGCCTTACCTGTCGCGGCGCGGAGGAGGATTGACGGATTGCGTGCGAAACCTCTCGCGCTTTTTGGAAAACGAGCACCAAGTTCACGTCGATATCATAGGTGTGGAAGATGAATTCACTGCGGAAGACCGGGCACTATGGGAGGGATTATCTGTTCATCTCGTAGCATCGAAACATGCCGCGTTTCGCTATGCTCCGGAACTATCGCATCAGCTTTTATCTCTGACACCCAACCTTGTCCACACGCACGGTATTTGGACCTATCTCTCAGTAGCCACGGTTCGGTGGTCCAGATCTAACGGTGGCGTCACGCCGCGGCCTTACGTGGTTTCGACACACGGAATGCTCGATCCGTGGGCCTTGCATAATTCGCGCTGGAAAAAAATCATCGCAGGTTTTGCTTTTGAACGGCGGCACCTGGAGAATGCCGCCTGTATCCATGCGATCAATCAGGCAGAAGCGGCAGCCGTCCGAGCGTTCGGCTTAAGAAATCCTATTTGCATTATTCCGAACGGAGTTGAATTACCCGCGAGCAACGCGGTTCATCGGACGCCGCCTTGGACCGCCAATGTAATTAGCGACCGCAAAGTGTTACTTTATTTGGGGCGCCTGCATCCGAAAAAAGGCTTGAGCATTCTTCTTCGCGGATGGAAGGAAGCGCTCAAACACAATAAAGACTGGATTCTGGTCATCGCCGGTTGGGATCAAGGCAGACATCGACGACAACTGGAGCAACTCACTCGTGAATTGAAGATTGCCGATTCCGTGCAGTTTACAGGTCCGCTCTTTGGAAAGGCGCGCGACACTGCCTATCAAAATGCTGACGCTTTCGTACTGCCGTCGCTCAGCGAAGGGCAGCCTCTCGTTGTTCTCGAGGCATGGTCACACGCGCGTCCAGTGATAATGACACCTGAATGCAATCTCCCAGAGGGTTTCGAAAAGGGGGCGGCGATTCGGATGAGTGCCACAGTGGGAGGAGTCGCCGGGGCGTTAGGAAAATTGTTCGCGTTGCAAAAGCCGGCGCTTGAAGAAATGGGCCGTCGCGGTCGCGACCTTGTGACAAAGAATTTCTCGTGGTCACAAATCGCATCGCAGATGTTTGCCGTGTATACATGGCTGCTCGGACGCTCGGGCCCACCAGATTGTGTGCGGTTTGATTGAGTTTAAGAATGCGCGTGCGCTTACTGCTGAAAACTCGAAAGAGCTTACTGTTAGGGTCACAAGCGCACGGCTGAGGTTTGAAAGCGGAGAACAGCGGTCGGAAGTCGGAGGATCGTAGCACGGCACTTCAGCGCGCAGCCCTCGGCAGAGGGATAAGGCTTGAATCCTGATCACAAATCATGTCAGATCGTCAGAAATTAAGCTTCTGGCCCAGCTCAGGAAATCGCACGTTTATGTTCGCTCGACCATCGCAAAATCCGCCTCAATCGAGATTGTTGGTTGACGATTTGATTGAGCCGCCGGTTTGGGAAGCACCTGCGTCCGCTTTAGATAGCACCGACAAAAAATCGCGAGGAACTTTAAGAAGCATCAGAAACCACGATTGGGTTACGGGCGTACTCTACATGCTTTGCGACACCGCTTGTTGGGTGGTGCTTTATGGGATTGTCGGTTACGTTCGCCGCGACCAATTCTTTGTCAGTCCCTTCGAGTTCCTGGTTGTTGATTGCGTAGTGCTCGCCGTCATTCTACAGGCCCTCTACATTATCGGCGGTTACAACCGAAATACCGAAATGCGAGGTCTGATCTACACGACCGAGCATATTCTTGCCGTCGCAGCAGCGGCAGCGATCAGTTCACTGTTAATTTATTCAGCGGCGACGTTCGACGCCGAAATGAAGCCCAGCCGTGGTGTCTTGTTGATCAGTTTCATCCTTTTTCTCCCGATATCCCTTGCTTATCGGCGATTTTTTCGGCAGCTCATCGCAACTTCGGCTGCGCAGCGAACATTCCTCGTAATCGGAAGCGGTGAGCTTGCGACGCGTTTCTATGAGGTTTACAAAAAGTCGCCGAACCAACAGCAACTGGAATTCGTAGACAACGATGTTGTGCGTGTAGGAGCTACAATCGCAGGCGATGGCTCTCCAATCGTTCAAGGCGGGATTGCGGCCAGGCTTGCCCAACTTGATGGACGTTGCAGTGGGGTGATTTTAGCAGAGAGCATCGATCGGCTTGGGCCGGAATTGCTCGCGCGGTTAGTGCGAATTCAGTTTCAGTGCACGCGCGTTTATACCGTCGAATCATTTCACGAGGCGCATTGGCGGCATGTGCCAACGCACACGATCGATCCGCTCTGGCCGCTACAGACGGGTTTCCAATTGACGCGCATTTCGCCATATCATTACCTAAAGCGCCTCTGCGATTTGATTTTTTCGGTCGTTCTCCTTCTGATTTTCGCACCGCTTTTTCCGTTAATTCTTTTATTGATTTGGATGGAGAGCGGCCGTCCTGCAATCTTTCGGCAATCGCGTGTCGGGCGCGAAGGTCGTATCTTTACGGCATACAAGTTTCGCACGATGTTCATGCGTGACCTGAACGAGGATACGACCGATCTCTACACGCGGAACGACGATCCGCGCGTGACCCGCGCTGGGCGCTGGCTGCGGAAACTGCGGCTCGATGAGTTGCCGCAACTTTGGAATGTCCTCAAGGGCGACATGAGCCTGATTGGTCCACGCGCGGAATGGATCAGGTGCTCTGAACAGTATGAGAAGAGGATACCGTTTTATCATTTCCGGCATTTGGTGAAGCCAGGGATCACCGGGTGGGCGCAGGTGAATTATCCTTACGGCGAAAGCGATGAAGACACGGGCGAAAAACTTCAGTACGATCTCTATTATATCCGGCATTACTCACTGAAGCTCGATGCGATGATCGTGTTGAAAACAGTGCATACGATGCTCTTCGGCAAAGGGCGGTAAAGCAAATTCGACGTTCGGAGTTCGAAATTCGGAATGTCTATCGTTCGTGATGCAGCGCGCTGGATTTTTTTGGCCGCGCTTATCTACGCTCCATGGGCCTACGGCGGCACAACATCGACGAGCATCCAGATAATTAACTGGCTGCTGCTGCTCGCGTTCATTCTTTGGATCGTCGAGTTGCTGGTTAGGTGGCGAAGGCCAAGGTTTCCGCGCCTTTTGCTTTTTCTAACGTGCGCCCTGATCACGATCGGCGGATGGATGGCCCTCAACGCGATTTCGATCTACGACTCGGATTTTTATGTTTTTGTGCCGCTGCGCAATTTCGCGTCGCACCTGACTGGTTCGGTTGATTACGCCATCAGCGCCGCTTGGATGTTGCGAGGGGCACTGCTGCTTTGCGCAATTTTGTTCGTTGTCGATGTTTCACAGAGCAGTCGCTGGTTGCTTCGTTTGTGGTACACGATTGGCCTTGCCGGCGGGACAATCGCGTTTGTCGGTTTGCTGCAAAAAGCGACCGGTGCACAGATGATTTTCTGGCAGACAGCACCTGTCTGGGGGGCAAAGACTTTTTTTGCGACCTATTATTATCACGGAAATGCTGGAGCATATTTGAACTTGGTCTGGCCGTTAACCGCAGGTCTCGCCGTACGCGCTTTTACGAAACCCTCCCATCCCGGAATGCGGGCATTGTGGGTGAGCGTGCTTATTCTGACTCTTGCCGCAGTTCTCGCCAACACATCGCGAATGGCTCAACTGATCGCGCTTTTGTTGTTAATCGCCCTTTGCGTACAACTTGGACCGGCGCTTCTGCGAAAAGTTTCGCACGGCGAAAAAAATATCGCCCTCGCCGGTGTGATCGCGATTCTCTTGACTCTGTTCGCGCTTGGACAGGCGACCCATCTTGAGCAACCACTCAACCGCTGGCAATCGGTGACTAAACGGATTTCAAGCGACGCCCGTTGGCAGGCGTCGCGCGTCGCCATAGGCGCGCTGCGCGACGTTGGATTTTTCGGGTTCGGGCCGGGAACCTTTCGTGTTGTCTTTCCCTCTTACAACAATGTGGCAAATAAACCCGCTCCGGGCACGTGGAGATTCTTGCACGAAGACTATTTGCAGACTGTGCTGGAGTGGGGCTGGGTTGGCAGCAGCGTATGGGCACTGCTGTTCGTCGGAGGCATCGCGATCGGGATTCGCAGCTATAAAAAATCCGCGGCGCATGGCTGGGCGCCGCGGAGACGATTGCTTCAACCGTTTGTTATTACTGCGCTGATCGGGGTCGCGCTGCATGGCTTGGTTGATTTTCCATTCCAGATCGCCTCCATCCAACTTTATGTAGCGACGTATCTTGGACTTTGCTGGGGAAGCAGCGTTTGGCAAGGGGGAGGAGCCAGGGGGCGGCGGTCAACACGCCAAGAAACGAAAGCGAAATGACCTGCGACCTATTTCTACCTTACTACTAAAGACCACAAGTTTACGATGCGCCGTTATCTTTGTGTTCGGACCTTGATCGATGATCATAGCTGCGCGAATACGACCCTTCGCCGACGCCGTAGCCATGCGAAGCATAATAGTAATAATAGCCGACGCCGCGACCGCGCCGCAATCGATTCAGCACCAAACCGGCCGGACGAATCCCCGACTTTGCTAGTAAGGAAATTGCGCGACGAACGACCTGGCGGGGCGTTTTCGCCGCCTGAAGCACAAAGCACACGGTCTGCACGTATGGCATCATGAGTAGTGTGTCACTAACTGCGAGCACCGGTGCGCTGTCGATCACCACTCGATCAAAAAGCCTCGCCGCCTCAGCGACTAACTTACCAAAGGAAGAACCAGCCAGAATCTCGGCTGGATTGGGCGCGCGTCGTCCTCCCGCAAGTACTGACAGTTGCCCTCCCATCATCGTTTGAATTTTTCCGGTTACGGCAACATCGTCGCTGACGATATCAATTTCTCCGGCGGGAATCGAACGCACGGCTGAGGCAAGATCTGCCTTGCCCACTAGGCAATCCATCACCCCAGCGCCACTGTCCTCGTCAAAATTATTTTTTTTCATGGCTTCCGGGAAACGGAAGATTCTATGCAGGGTGGGCCGGCGCAGGTCTCCGTCGATGAGAAGAACGCGATAACCTTGTTGGGCGAGTGCGAGCGAATAATTCGCGCTTGTGAAGCTTTTTCCTTCACTGGGAAGAGCGCTAGTAAAGAGTGAAACCTTGCGTTCTACTTCCGGGCCCAACAGTGAAAGCGAGGCGCGCAAATTGCGAAAAGCTTCCGCGGCTGGACTTTCGGGGGTTTCCACAACAACGCGGTAGTTCGAACTTCCGAAAGATCTCCTTCGCCGCTTTGACCGAGTCACGGCGCCTTCGTCAGTGGTTTCTGGAACAGCTGCGAAAACGGGCAGTCCAAGCGTCGCTTCTGCTTGATCCACGGTCTTGATAGAGCGATCAAGCATGTCAGCGCCGAGCACAAAGGCGAGTCCAGCGGCCAACCCACCGAGCAGTCCCAGGGCAATCGCCTTAGTGGGGTTTGGACTAACAGGTGAATTTGGAAGAGGGGAATGCTCGATGACACTAACCGCATTCATCTTCAGGTCTTTTGTTAAACTTGTCTCTTTGATCTGGCGGAGGACACTTTCGTAAAGCGCACGATCGGTCTCGGCTTGCCGCGCTAACTCCTGGTATCCGATGGCTGCGCGGTTTAACGCGACGGCCACGCCCTGCTGGTCTTGCAGTACTCCCTGCAAGCTTGCTTCGGTGGCCTTGATCGCCTCAATCGAATTACGCAGAATCTCAGGTTGCGCCATGACCGCTTGACGCAGCTTTTCCTTCGCTTCTGCCAGAGCGGCTCTGGCTGCCATCATCCTGGGATGTTTTTCCTTATATCGTAAAGCTAAAGTGGCAATTTCTGCTTCTACTTGCGTAACGCTCTGTCGCGATTCGTTCACCAATGCTGAGGACGAAATACTCGGAACCGCCAGCAAAGCGTCGATATTTTCGCCTGCCTGCTCGATTTGCTGGAGCTCGCCTTCAAGACGAATCTGGTCGGCTTTGGCTGTTGTCAATTTGGTGTTGAGTTCCTGCAGCTTGTCCTCGACCACTCCACCGCGGGCTCCACCAGCTCCCGCGCCGGATCCCGTCTGCGAACCGGTCGCGACGGTGCCGCCGCCAAGTTGCAAGGCGTCGGGTGTTTTCGCCTTGTATTCCGCAACGGCCGCCTCGCTTTTTTGGAGATTGACTTTCAGTCGTTCTTCCTCCTCCAGCAAATAACGCAATGCATCCTGATTGAACGAAGCGCGGCGCTCGATCGAATTGCGGATGTAATCGCGACCGATTGCTTCGGCGAGGCGCTGTGCCATGGCTGGATCGCGGTTTGTTACGTACACATCAATCAGGCGTGTGCCGCGTCGGATCACCGGCGTTACCATGCCCTTAATGGCACGACCCAACGCTTCTTCGAGCGGCGTAAAAGTCGTCACCCCACTGGCATTGTCCATCTTGTTCTGGGTGGGCGATGCGAGCGGCCGCGGCGTCGCTTTGGCTGCATCACGGCCCGTGATATTTTGGCCAAGGAGCGCGCGTCCGCCATCTTCGGCCAGGCCTTCGGAGCGGATGACCCGCGCAAGAAGAGTTTCGTTGGTGAGGTTTTGCTCGATTGTGCGCATTGCTTCCTGACTGGCCAGAAACATCGAACCCATACGCGAAGCCGATTCTTCCGCCGGGACGACCCTTGGTTCCTGAAACTCAACTTCCAGCACCGTGTGTCCCTGATAGAGCTTCGGCGTTCGCGCGAGGTAACCAAGCGCGAGAAACAGACCGGCCAGAACACAAAGGGCGACGATCCAGATTTTCTCGATGAGCGAATGCCAGAGTCGCCGAAAATCGAATCCGCTCTTCAGACCTGCGAATTCTTCCGGCAAATGCGGTAACGCCCTGTTGCCCAGATTCGGGACAGTTGCGGCTGTTGCTTCAAACGAGGATGGGTTAACCACGAGAAGAATTTTTCGCTCGAGCGGGATTCTACATGCTAGCAGTCCGCTCGGAAAGGCGCAGTTGCAAAAACTTTTCTGTTAAAAAATGCTTTCCCCGACGGTAACTGTATCGCCTGGCTGGACGAGGAAACTTCCGCCGCTCCCCTTTACCATACGCTTCGCGTTAACTTTAAAAATCTGATCACCCCCTGCTGCGTTATGACGCCGTACGCTCACTCTCTCCGGGGCGGCGATGCGGGTGTAGCCTCCTGCCATGGCGATCGCTTCCAATAAGTCGATACCGCCGGGGCTCTCATCCGGCATGTCAAAACTGCCCGGGTGATTTACCTGACCCAAAATCGAGAAGCGCCGCTTCGCATAACCAATGAGCATAACATTCACCTTCGGACTCACCAGATAATCGCGACCATAAAGTTCTGTGAGCTTTGAAGCGGCCTGGGTCAGTGTCAGTCCCGCCAAATGGATCGACCCGAGCAGCGGCACGCTCAAGTCGCCTTCGCCGTTTAATCGCCCATTGGTGCGCAGATCGTTTTCTCCGTAAACCTCGACTGCCACCTGGTCATTCGGGATCAAAATGTACCCAGCGGGAGCGCTAACGCCAGTGTTTGGCAACGGTGCGGAACTAACAGGCGGCAATGTGGATGTCGATACGGAGGGCTGTGACGTGACGGGGCCTCGAGAGGTTTGCGCGAACACGAGGCCCGGGAGCAATGAAAATGCGACCGCAGCCATCAACCGCCGCCAGCGTGCTCCAACTCGGAGGCGATTCAAACCCTCGCTAAAATCTAACCGTCGCCCGAACGCCGACCTGATTATCATAGAAACTGAAAAAATCGAACGAACTGCTGTCCTCGCGGTGCAGGTAATAGGCGCCGACACTGAAATGTCTGTTTATTAACACATCAACAGAAGGTTCAACAAAATAGTAGTTATCGTCCCGCGTTGCATCCACTCCATTGGCGGTAGCGAAATAATCGGCGTTCTCATACCCGGCGGAGAGCCCGAGGTAAAAACGTCGGAGCAAACGCTGCTGAATACGGAGCACGACGTTCGTTGCAGCGAAATCTTGATTTGGGAAAAATCCAGACGCAAGCATACTCCGATTCGCCGCCAGGGTGATCGTCGTGCCGTCAAACGGGCGGTAGATGCCGCCGATTTCAAAGACCGGCGTAGTGCGCTCGCTCCGGTTGCTGTCGAATTCACGGAACTCAACACCTACGGAAGCGTAGAAGTTCAATTTGCCTGTTGCCTCATAGCTGAGGCGCACGTTCACTTGCGCGAAGGGTTGATCCGGATTCCCCTCATCGACCTGGGTAATGCCGCCGGTGCCGCCGATGCCGACCACCACCTTTGGCGTCCACTTATAATTAATGTAAAGACCACCCGAAAAAGTTTCGGAATTGATGAAATCGTCACGATAGTCATAAATCGAAGCGTCAAATTCGCCGCTTAAAAATACTTTTTCAGTGAGGTCATAATATGCTCTGACACGGCTAACATAGAGATTCAGCTCCGTCCGCCCGCTCACGTCGATATTTGCAAACTGTCCGGTCGTGTCGATCAGGCTGTTAAGGTTCGCGTTTCTGAGTATGTCGACGTCCTGGCTGAAAACGAGCGTCAATCGGCTGAATTGATGCCGAGCCTCGAGGTGGATCAGATGGTCAACATCATCCTGATTGGAATGATCGACAAACAGGAGAATACTCGGCATGTAATCCAGACGGATATAGTTCGTCCCGCGTCCCTCCATGTCGCCGAACCCAAGAGTGAGGCGGGGCTCAATAGCAAAATAGTAATCGGATACCCGGTCCGTATGACTGATAAAGATGTTGTCGTCGTAAACCCCCCGAACCGTCAGCCCCAGCTCGTAGTGAAAACGACGCGGTTCCCCTGAGGGCACGTTCCCACCACCGAGTGCGCCGCCCTTCGAGTCGGACACGCTAACGGGATATGGCAACGAGGGAGGCGGTGGAGCGGCATTAGTCTCCGCCACCGTGTAATCGGTCGAAGAAGGCTGTAGCGGCTCCTCCTGAACAGGATCTTGCCCTCGCGCAGCAAGAGTGCATGCAATAAAAATTCCCGTGATCAGCCCGAGGCGGACACCGGTCGGCGGAGCGAACTTGCCGTTACCGGTCGGTGTGGAAAATGGACAAGGGTGTGGTCGCATTGCGGCGAGATTAGCGTCCTCGCAAAAACCGGTCAATACAAATTTGCCTAAAACCGGACTCGTTAGAACGGATGTTGATTCTGCCAAACAGACTGCAACTCATGCAACAGATTTCCAATTTCGAGCGAATCTGCGACATCGATTTGCGCCGCCGCATCGTCGGCGGCGGCGATGGGTTCAGTACGACTCGATGGCCATTGTTGAGAGTAGCCGGCACCGATTAGGACCGGCGGACGCGCGCTCCACGATGCGTAGACGTTGCCTCCCACGCAGGTGAGGCGGGTTCTTGGTCCGTCACTCTGAACATGAAACAGACAGTCCGAATCTGCCGTAATCGTTACCGATGGCGCATTGATCGCTAATTGTGATGCGCTTTTATCGCGCCTGCTGAATAGAACAGTGATTTTTCCCCGACTCAATTCTATCCGTGCGCTGCGGCTGCGCATGCCGCCCTCGGTCTGGTTGCCATCCTTCGATATCCTTAATTTTTCAATCTTGATTTCGGAATTACTCGACATTTGTGCCAGGGCTGCGGGAATCAACGCAAGATTGAGCAGCGCGCCATCGGATGTTCGCACGAGATCGCCGTCGCAGATCCGGCTCTCGCGTGTGACCGGCTCAAAATTGTTTTGCTCTGCCGTTCCGAAAATGACAGTCCCTTTGACGGAAAGCACGGTGGCCGGCGTTCGTCGGGTGACGCCTTCCGAGCATCCGTTTGCCAGTCCGCAACAGATTGCGAGCAAAAGAGTAAGTGCCGGAAAACGCATCAACAGTCTATGGTATGTCCGCGACCTAATTGTCCCGTTTTTCGCTTCCAGATTCTAAAAAACCGGACAATTAACTCGCGAGGTCTTCGCGACCTTCGGCGACATAACAATGGGGCTGACAATCTTGCAAGGCCCTCCGGGAACCGCAAAACTTTTTACCTACGATATCTAGTTCATGAGCTGCGAAGCACTCGTCGCTTTTACTACATGCCTGTGACCGGTTACCCGCTCCTAAGAAGACTCCGACACCACCTTCCCCTCAATCCGTAGAAGGAGTGGCCCAGCCCGAAAATCTACTGGGATCTCGTCGCGCAGGCCGCGGACGATCAACCGGCGTGCTATTTCGCGTTTGCCATTCGAACCGATGCGCCTGGCTCTGTCATGCACGAACGGATTCGACGGCTTCTCGAATACCTGCCGAATCACCCCGTCATCCGCCGCAGTCTGAAAGGATGGCGAAACCTCGGAGTCCCTCAGCCGGGTCGTGGGTCAATTTGTAAATATATTATAATTAAGGGCTTACACAATGACACCCAAGCGTCCCAAAGAGCCTGATTTTCATTTTGACGAAATGGTATGGCGGAGTGACTCCGCCATGATCGACCAAGCCATGACGGAATTATCGTCGATTCGAGACGATATCGAGTTTGAGCGAAAGCTGTTCCTGATTCGATTGGCGCGGGTTACTGGGGGACTTGAAAACGAACGACTACTCCATCGGCAAACCCGTCATGTCGGATTGTCCCTTCAAAAAGTCATCGCGATTCTTTTTGGCGTTTTCCTTTCTCTTTTGGATAAGCTTTTCAGCCTCCGAGAGGGTTCGCTCATACTCTGGAATTTGCTCTTTCGGAATCGCCGTCCTAGCAACGATGAATAAGCCTCTCGCAGCGGAATATACGTTCGCCCAATTCTCGCCCCAAAAGTCTCTTAGGGCGCAGCCTAAAACTTCTTCTGTCAGCGGGGGTTCCGTTCTGAATGCTGTCTGTTTGCTATTGGTTTGGGAACTGACAATGGCCGTGATCTTCATTCTACAAACTTACAAAAGCGCGATCACTTCGTCGAGGCTCCAAACGTGATCGCTAACCCCTGCTTCCATTGCTGGCGTCACGCGCAAACTCTGGTGAATCCGGCAGAAATTGTAATGCACAAATTGGCAGCGACCGGTTCTCTGGTGTCCAATTGGTGCCCCGTTTTTGCCCTCAATGCTTCCCGATCAATGTTTTTGTGTGCGTATTTGTGCGTAACTGAACTTCCAAGCCTCGATTATACGAGGGAAATCGACGTTTTTGAGCCAGCTTCGAGTCCTAGCGAGGCAGCCACTTTCGAACTTATCGATGGCAGCGGTGTCAAGAGTTATCGATCTGATTCCGATCGCCGCGTTTTTTTTGAAAAAAATCCTGCAGCAGCGCTGCACACTCTACCTGTAAGACACCGCTCGTAACCTGGCAACGATGATTGAGCGCCTTGTGTTGGAGTAAATTCATTACGGTGCCGGCGGCCCCGGCGCGGATATCAGAGCAGCCAAAAATCACCCGCCGGATGCGCGTGTGGATTATCGCGCCCGCGCACATCGGACAAGGTTCCTTTGTCACGTAAAGATCGCATTCAGTCAGGCGCCAATCGCCGA
>WNFS01018481.1_pt1 | contig 14127 bp, 14 predicted proteins | sample 5400141 | NCBI WGS metagenome assembly WNFS01 (sample SAMN13153358, study PRJNA577476) | soil metagenome | isolation source: 60 cm saprolite under Madrone tree | place: USA:California | collected 2016-06-14
GAATGTTGAGTTGGTCATTCGCAGCGGCTTCAAAATGTGATTGTCGATGTAACGTTCGAATTTCTCGCCACTCACACGCTCGACGATGTATCCGGCGACGCTGAATCCGTAATTGGAATAGGAAGGAATTTTCCCCGGTGGGAAAATACGCTGCGGCATTTGATTGACGAGATATGTGCGCAGCGCTTTCATGTCGCTCTCATGCGTCACGAATAGGTTCTTCAAAGTATCCTCGAATCCCGCGGTGTGCGTCAGCAATCGCCGAAGCGTAACCGGCTCGGGATACGTTTTTGGAATCGCGAAATCGAGGTACTCGTTTACGTCGCGGTCGAGATCGAGCTTGCCTTGCTCGACCAATTGCATCACCGCCGTCGCGGTAAACAGTTTCGAGATCGAGCCGGGACGAAACAATGTTTGATCAGCCAGCACCGGCTTCTTCGCGGCGAAATCGGCGTAGCCGTAACCCTTTGCGAAAAGCACCTGACCGTCCTTAACAACTGAGACGACAGCGCCGGCGATGTCACGGTTTTGCAGTTGCGACGGAATCAGCGCGTCCAGAAAAGTTTCGAAGTCCTGCCTCGTGAATAGCGGGGCGGGACTCGGCTGGGCCGCGACCGTTGGAACTTTCGCCGGGGGCGGAGAAGGCAGTGATATTAGCGGCGACGGTGCAGGACCTTGCGCGTGTGCGCCTGCTGTTAGCGCGATGATTATCGCTGTGATCGCGTAGCGCCGGGAGATTACGTTTTGCATAAAACGGCGAGTCTGCCGTTGGCGTCAGCCGGTGACAAGACTGCGATTATGTTGTGTCTTCGCCGGTCAGACGCGATCGAATGGTTTCGATCCGCTTTTGCAGCTTCGCGAAATGCGATCCCGACCAGTAAACCTGCCCGCAACCGCTGCAGCGTCGGAATTGCTCATAATATATCTTGGTCAACGGCTCGAGCTGATCAAAGACTTCGGCTTTCTTCGCAGGTTTAAGCAGGGTGTTGCAGCGGAGGCAGCGAGTAAATGGAGCCAAAGCGGAGCCCAGATCGAATCGGTGCAAAATCTCGAGAGTTTGTTCCATCGGCTCCTGAGAACGCAGGTAGTAGCCGTGCCGGACGATTGCATGCATCAGCAAACGCCGGTCGCGGGTCAGCAGAGCACGGTTCTCGCTGCTGGCGATCGTCACCAATTGTCGATCCTCGGCCGCGGGATCGTAAACGACGGCGACGCCGAGAAGGCGAAGATCCCGGACAAGCTTCCCCAAATGTCCATCGGCAACAAAACTTCTGATTTCTGTGAGTTGCAGCCGATTTTCTGCGAAAGAAGTAATTCCGCGTGTGCCGACTGGATAAACCTCGATACTCGATTCGCGGTCAACAACGCAGGCAAAAAGGTCAGCCGAATCGGGAACGGACTCATTTGCTCACTCGCGCGATCGAGTAAGCATACTCAAAAGTGGTCGCGCGCGGGCGCGCCATGAATTTTCCGGGCCCGAGCGGTTCGTCTTCGCCGTAGTAACAATCGAGCTGCCAGCGTCGCAAACCGCCGCCGGTGTCCATAATTTTCCAGCGCGTGCTCCCGAAGACGCGCTCGACTTCGGCTGCAGGAGTTTCGAGCACAAGACCACGATGCAAGTCCGCTTGCGGCTTCGCTGCTGCGGAAAAGCGCGCGACCAATGTTCCGCCGCCACCACTCGGCGCCGATGAGTATCCATACGAATCGCCTCCGTTGTAACGAATGTAGTTATGTCCGTTAACCGGCGTGACGATTCGACCGTAGCCTTCCTTCTTCACCGAACGAAGAAAATCGCGCGGATAAGTTCGGCTGTGCAATCCGGATTTCGTTACTCGAGTCGCGTCAAAGCCGCGCTCAAACGTGAAACCGGATTCCTTCGGCGTGTAATAAAGTGTGCAGACGATGAAGTATTCCCCGGCATGGCCGCCGGGACGTCGCGCCAGTTTTTCGTTTTCGTAAGCGAGTCGTTGTACAACTTCCGGCCAGGGAATGTCGGCGCGCGCTGCCGGCAAGATCGCAAACAGGCACGCTAAGAAAAGTAGAGCCGTTGCTCGGTTAAACTCGCGGATTCTCGGCAAACTCACCCTCACCTGCCACTTCGCGGCTTCCTCCCCCTGGCAGGGAGAGGACTGAGGTGAGGGCATTGCGATTGTTGTTTTCAGTCGCTGAAGAAATCCTCGGCCGGTCCACCGAGCAAAATCTGGATCGGCAGCTTGTCGTGCTCGTATTCGTAAGGCGGTTGCTTCCACGCGAATGACTCCGGGTATAATTTTCGAATGCAGCGAATGATTTCAACGCCGGTTTGAAACGGACGAAAAACGTTGCGGTCGAGCACATGAATTTGCGTGCCGCCGCAAAGCTCACCCGCGAATTTGTTAAATGTCGGCTGAAAATAATTTTCCCGAAAAAACACGCCTGGCAGTTTCAATTTGTTCAGCTCTCGACAAAACGATTCGGCGTCGATGAACGGGGCGCCGAAAATTTCGAACGGCCGCGTCGTTCCACGACCCTCGGAAATATTCGTCCCTTCGAGCAAACACATTCCAGGGTAAACCGTCGCGGTGTCGAGTGTCGGCATGTTCGGTGACGGCATCACCCATGGCAGTCCGGTTTGATCGAACCACATCGCGCGCTCCCAATTTTTCATCGGCAAGATCGACAATCGACATTTCGGAAACGTCTCGTCACGAAACTGGCTGGCGAGTTCGCCAATCGTTTTTCCGTGACGCACCGGAATTGGATGCATGCCAACGAACGATTCGTAACCTTTCTCAATCGGTGATCCTTCAATTGTGACGCCGTTAATTGGATTCGGCCGGTCGAGAACGACAACGTGTACGTCGCGCTTCTCGCACGCGCGCATGCAAAGATAGAGCGTCCAAATAAAAGTGTAATAACGCGAACCGACATCCTGAAGATCGACAACGAGAACATTGATATCCTGGAGCATTTCTGGCGTCGGCTCGCGATGTTCTCCGTAAAGGCTGTAAACAGGAATGTGCAGGCGCGGGTGTTCGTAACTTGTCCATTCGACCATGTTGTCCTGGGTCTGACCGAGGAATCCATGTTGCGGACCGAAGAAGGCGCTGAGCTGAAATAAATCCCCGTTTAGCCGCTCAAGGACTCGCGAGGCGTGTTCGAGCTTTGAGGAAACAGACGCGGGATGCAGCAGCGCGCTGGCGCGCACGCCGCGCAATTCCTGCGGCCACAATTCGCGCAAACGATCAAGTGGAAGTTGAACGGCCATCGCTGATTTATATCACGTTTGCTTTCGCCTAACGAAAATGAAGATGACTGCAATTGCCGTCACAGCCGCGCACAATTGGGCAAACAGCTCGCCATGGCGGGCATAAAAGGTGAGTTGTCTATCTTGCGGCACGCTAATGTCGCCGACCAGAACCCCTTCCGTAAAAGTGTTGCCGGTATCGTCCTGCAAAACCTGGGTCACGCGGCCGAACGCATTCACAAAGCAAGTCACCCCCGTGTTCGCTGCTCGAATCATCGGCCGCCGATTTTCGACACACCGAAAGATCGCGTTGGCGAGATGTTGGCGCGAACCGGACGACTGCAAAAACCAACCGTCGTTTGTTACATCGACTAAAAGATTGGCGCCATTGACAACGAATCGTCGGACTAAGTCGCCGACCGTGTCTTCGAAACAAATCAGCGGCGCGGCACGGACATCGCCGTTAGTCAGCCTGAACACGGTGTGCTCAGTGCCCGCCGTAAAATCGCCCGGCACCCATTTGCTCGCGATGGCAGCGAAAAGCGGAAACGAATGTCGCAGCGGAATGTATTCACCGAACGGGACGAGATGCATCTTGCGATAAATTTGCACCCGCTCGCCAGCATTCGAAACGAGCACCGCGGCGTTGTAATCGTGGCCGTCTTCAACGTCGAGCGTGCCGAGTATCAAATCCGTTTTCGTCGCCGTTGAAAAATCGCGGACGAAACCATAGCTCTCGGTGCTCGGATCGCGCACCGGATCGGGCATCGAACTTTCCGGCCAGACCAACAAATCTGGCGGGGGATTTGCGCTTACCGCGATTTCACTTAACCGCCGGAAGCGTTCGAAAACTTCGCCGGTGAACCGCGGATCGAATTTTTGCAATTGCGGAACGCTTGCCTGGACGGCGCCGATGCGAAGCGGTTTTGCTGGCGAAGGACGTTGGGCGCGATGCAAACCGAATGTCAGCAACGCGATGATGCCGATCATCGTGAGCGTGAGATCGAAATGCGGTCGCATCCGGTGTGTGCGTGCTTCAGTGAAAAGGCGGAGCGGCGTGGTCACGGCGATAATGTTTGCGAACGCGATCGCAAACGATAATCCGACGACGCCGGTGAATTCAGCGATTTGGATCATCGGCCACTCCGCATGAAGCGCCACCCCGAGGCCGTTCCAGCCGAATCCGCTGAAGAGCCATCCGCGCGCCCATTCGTGTGTGACCCACGCGGACGCGGCTAGAAACGCCACCAGCAAATTTCGCCAGGAAGCGATGAAAGCTGGCGGCCTAATTAACCCGACGAACCAAGCCCAAAATGCAAAGTGGAGTCCGAGATAGATCGACAATAGCAACGAGAGTCCGTGCAGAAAAAAGCTTTGATACAAATCGCCGAGTGCGCCGAGCCAGCCAAACGTGACGGTGAAAAAAACAGCACCGGCGAGGTAACCGAGTAAGAGATTGTGCAACCAGCGCCGGCGTGAGTTTGCGCCCGAAAACCAAATTGCCACGATGAGGGGCGTCAGTGCGATCCAGCAGAGCCAGCTTTGATTGAAAGGAGGAAAGCACGCGGCCCCAAACAAACCGCTCGCGATCGCGGCGAGCCATGGCCAAAGGCGAAGCGCTTTGTTAATCACCGCGCAAATTCAGCCGCGGCGTCGACGACGTCCCTCGCGCTCGCGTCGACGACCGGGAGTCAGCGCGTCTCGCAAATCGCGCGCGTAGGAAGCGTTTACGCGAAACACGGCGCGTTCGACATCTTCCATTGTACGGAGAGTGACTTTGTCGGACAGGACGTAGCCGACCGAGATGAGGCCGTTCAGTTCATCGAGAAACTCGGCCGACTCCATTTCACCAATGCGTTCGACCAGCAATTTGCCGTAAACCGGCGCGCCAGAAAGGCCCATCGTTTTCAGGAGTGCGATCTCGCCTCCGCTTAAATTTATTTCGCGATGCATGGGAAGACTTCGGTCGACGCCTGCTGCCAGTGTCGCGCAGCTTATCATTTCAGGCGAGCGTGCGCATCCTTTTCGATAAAACCCCACACTTTTTCCAGTTGCTCGCTCACTCCGCGTTTGATTTTGGCCAATTCATCTTCGGTAAATTTTCCTTTGTCGGGTCGTCGCTGCGCAAAGTTGTAATACTTGATCTTCGGTTCGGTTCCGGAGCCGCGAACCGCGATCCGTGTTTTATCCTCCAGCTCGAAGATCGACATCTTCTGTTTCGGAATCACGTCGCCTTCCACGTCGCGGATGGTTTGCTTTTCGAAATCCGTGATGCCAACGACTTTCGAGCCGGCGATTTCTGTCGGCGGATTGTTCGCGTAGGATTCGAGCAAGCGCGCAATCTTGTCCGCGCCCTCGGCCCCTTCGAAGTAAATCGACGCATTCTTCTCTTCGAAGTAGCCGAAACCGGCGAAGGCTTCGTCGAGCAATTGATCGACCGTCCGGCCGCGGGACTTCGCGTAGGCGGCCATTTCGCAAAACATGATCGCGCCGGCGTTGCCATCCTTGTCGCGGACAAAATCCGCGCCGCTATATCCGTAACTTTCTTCGCTGCCAAAAACGTAGAACGAAGAGTACTTCAATCGCGCAGCGCGAGTTTCTTCTTCCGAAAGTTGCCGGTATTTCTTACGAATTTCAGGCGGCAACGCGCGCTCGTACTTCTCAAGCTTGGCCCCGAAATATTTGAAGCCGGTCAAAGTCTCAACGCAACGCACACCGAAATGTTCTGAAATGACTTTCTGCAGATCGGTGGTGACGAAAGTTTTGATCACGACGGCGCGCGAGGCGTTTTCCTGGTTCAGGATCCCAAGATCGAAAGACTTTTTGAGCCGGTAGTAGGCCAACAAAGAGCCGATCTGATTCCCGCTGAGCAATTTCATTTCGCTGCTCGCATCCCGTACGGCCACGCCAAGCCGGTCGGAGTCAGGATCGGTCGCGATGACAATGTCGGCTTTCGTTTTCCGCGCGAGCTCGATTCCGAGCGCTAGCGCTTCGGCGTTTTCCGGGTTTGGAGATTTCACCGTGGAAAAACGCGGATCGAATTTTTCCTGCTCTGGAACGACTTCGAAATTGAAACCGAGTCGCTGCAGCATCGGGTTAAGAGTGACGGCACCGGTGCCGTGCAAAGGTGTGAAAACAATGCGCAGTGATTTGGCGCTGCTCAAAGCCCTTCGATCGACAATCAGCGTTTCGAGGCGCTTCATGTAGGCTTCATCGACTTCGTGGCCTAGCGTCGTCACGGTGCCTTGCCGATCTTTCGGGAGCGGTTCGTAACTCTCGCTCCTGATCGTGTTTACTTTTTCAATAATTCCGCTCGCGTGCGGCTCGATCACTTGCGCGCCGTCGGCAAAATAAACTTTATAGCCGTTATCGTGCGGCGGATTGTGACTGGCGGTGATCACAATTCCGGCGGTCGCATTCAGATGCCGAACCGCGAATGACAATTCCGGCGTCGAGCGGGGCCCGTCGAAGATATAAGCGTCGCAACCGTTTTCGGCGGCAACCTTTGCCGTCAACTTGGTGAACTCATTCGAGAAAAATCGCGAGTCGTGCGCGATCACAATTTTCGGCCGCGTCTCGATTTTATTTTTCGCGTGCCATTCTTTCGCGTAAGCGACCAGACCCTGAGTGGCCCGGTTCACGTTTGCGAAATTCATCGCGTTCGTGCCGACGCAGGGAAATTGCGGACGCTCGTCTGCGCCGGCGTTGCCGCGTTCGGCTTTGGTCGTGATTTTTCCGATCGTGCGCCCGCGAAGTCCGCCGGTCCCGAACTCCAAAGTCTTATAAAAGCGATCGCTCAGCTCGTCCCAATGTCCTCCGGCAATGAGTTCGCTGATGACTCGAGAATAAAATTCGGATGAACCGCTGTTTAACAGCGCACGAATGTTGTCAGCCGCAGATGCGAGCAGTTGCTTACTCGCCATTGCGTTCTCGATCTTTGCTGCGATCTCGTCGTGCGCGGCCATGCGCACCGAATTTCGATTGCCGTCCGCACATTTCAAGGCTTTGCTCGCTACCGCGCGATGAATATTCACGAATATCAAGCGAAAGCGTTGCTCGAAAAATTTGGAGTAGCCGCAACGCGCGGAAAAGTCGCGACAACGCCGGATGAAGCGGAAGCGGTCGCGCGCGAACTGGGAGATCTCGATCTCGCCACAGGACGAGTCCGTCCGAATGGCGGACTGGTGGTGAAAGCGCAAATTCACGCCGGCGGGCGAGGAAAGGGGACCTTCAACAACGGATTCAAAGGCGGCGTCCACGTCGTCAAATCGCCGAAGGAAGCACGCGAAGTCGCGGAAAAGATGCTTGGACAAACTTTAGTCACGCATCAAACCGGACCTGCTGGTCGCGTCGTGCGCAAAGTTCTGGTGGGCGAATCGGCCGAGATCGCGCGCGAAATTTATTTTGCGATCCTGCTCGATCGCACAACCGCTGCTCCGTTGATTGTCGCCAGCACCGAAGGCGGTGTGGAAATTGAAACCGTCGCGGCCAAGTCGCCGGAAAAGATTATTCGCGAGCCGATCGATCCGCTTGCCGGGTTACAACCATTTCAAACGCGCAAACTGGCGAAGCAACTGGGATTCGAACAATCACAAACAAAGGCGGCAACGAAATTGTTTGACGGATTGTATCGAACGTTCGTCGGCTGCGATTGCTCGATCGTTGAGATCAATCCGCTGGTGGTGACGAAGAAGGGCGACATGCTCGCGCTCGATGCGAAATTCAATTTCGATGACAACGCCCTTTATCGACATCCGGAGATCGCCGCGATGCGCGACATCGCCGAGGAAGATCCACGCGAAGTCGAAGCCTCAAAGCATGGACTGAATTACATCGGCCTCGACGGCAATATTGCGTGTCTCGTAAACGGCGCCGGTCTCGCGATGGCTACGATGGACATTATCAAATTTTATGGCGGTAATCCGGCCAACTTTCTCGACGTTGGCGGCGGCGCGACTGAAGAGCAGGTGACCGAGGCTTTCAAAATTCTGATCGCGGACAAAAATGTAAAAGCGATCCTGGTAAACATCTTCGGCGGGATCATGAAAGTCGATGTGATTGCGCAGGGGATCATCAACGCGGCCAAAACGGTGAAGCTCTCGGTTCCCGTGGTCGTTAGGCTGGAAGGAACGAACGTCGAGAAGGGAAAACAACTGCTCAAGGAAAGCGGCGTCGAGCTAATCACCGCGGACGATCTTGGCGACGCCGCGCAGAAAGCGGTCGCGGCTGCGAAAGTGAAATGAAACTTAGATCGACAATCGCGTTCCTACTTATTGCGGTGGCAGTTTGCGCGGAAGAACTTCCGCGCAAAACAAAAAGCCCGCGCGAAAGCTATCCGAACGTCGATGTCATTTACGATTCGGTTACTACTCCGCACGGCGAACGGCTTCGGACGATCATCACGAAGCCACGCAACGCCAAAGGAAAGTTGCCGGTGATCTTCGTTGCTGGGTGGTTGAGCTGCGATTCGGTGGAAGCACCGGCGGACACGAAAGACGCGAGCGGACTTGTCTTTCGTGGTCTCGCTCAAGTTCAAGATTTCAGTCTTTTCCGCGTTGATAAGCAAGGAATCGGCGACAGCGAAGGTGTTTGCAGCGAAACCGATTTCGATTCGGAGCTCGCCGGTTATCGCGCTGCTTTTCGTGCGCTCAAGAATTACGACTTCATTGACTCGAATCGCGTTTACATTCTCGGCATCAGTAACGGTGGCGGGTTCGCACCGCTCATTCCGGAGTTGGACGCGGAACAGGCGCAGGTGCGCGGTTACATTTCGGTTGGAGGTTGGGCCAAAACTTGGTTCGAGCACATGCTCGAGATTGAACGCCGACGGTTTACTTTGATGGGCAAATCTCCGGCCGAAGTGACCGACCGGATGAAAAACGGAGCAACGCTTTATTATGAATGGTTGGTCATGGGCAGAGCCGTTGATGCGATTCTAAAAGAACAACCACAATTGGAAGAATTGTGGCCGGAAGGCAAAGATCACGCACATCTTTATGGAAGACCGCTCGCGTTTTATGAACAGTTGCAAAAATTAAATATCGCGGCGGCGTGGTCACGGGTGAAAGTTTCCACCTATGCGTTGCGTGGCGCCTACGACTGGATCATGAGTCCAGAGGACGCCGGGTTGATCGCAACCTACGTCAACACCAACCGACAGTTGACGTTTTCATATGAAGTCCCGCAAATGGGCCATACCTTTCAGCATTATTTGAGTTTTGGCGACGCGTTCAAAGGAAAGAGCGCGCCATTCGATCCGAAAGTGACAGGATTACTTGTCGATTGGCTCAAGCACGAGGCAATTACCCGTGAAGATTAAAAACATCGCGTTTGTTGGAATTCCGGTGACCGACATGAAACGGGCCTGACGGAACGAGCGTCGCGATTGAAATGGAGAATTTCGATGAAGCGATCAAGCGCCTGAAAGATCGACATGTGCCGTTCGCCGCCGAGCCGTTCGAGAGTCCATGCTGCCACATGGCAGTCGTGCAGGATCCAGACGGCAACAAATTAATCATCCACAAACTAAAACCAGAAAACGAGAAAGAACCCTGCCCATGATCACAAACGAAGTAGCGTTTATAGCCATCGCCGTTTCAGATAAGGAGCGCGCGCGCAAGTTTTATCAGGAAACGCTCGAGCTAAAGCCCACAACCGCGGCGATGGAAGGCGCGTGGGTCGAGTACGATCTTGGCCCCGTGACAATCGGCGTTGGTTGTCATCCCGCCTGGAAACCGTCGCGCGATGGAACAACCGTCGCCTTTGAGGTTGAAGACATGGACGCGACGATCGCAAAACTAAAGGAGCGCGGTGTCACGTTCGACATGGACAAAACTGAAACGCCGGTTTGCTGGATGGCGCAGTTCCGCGATCCGGACGGCAACAAGCTTGTCGTGCACAAGCGGAAATCGAAATGAATTTCGAAAAACGCAAGATGACTCGATCCCCACCTCAATCCTCTCCCTGGCCAGGGAGAGGAAGTAGCGAAACGGCAGGTGAGGGTTACTAACGTATGTCAGTGCTCGTTGATAAAAACACGCGGCTCGTGGTTCAGGGAATCACCGGCAGTGCCGGCGCGTTTCACACGCGTCAGTGCATCGAGTACGGGACGAATGTCGTTGCCGGAGTCACGCCGGGAAAAGGTGGACAAATGTTCGACGACAAGATTCCAGTGTTCGACACCGTTTGGGAAGCGAAACAAAAAACCGATTGCAACGTCTCGATGATTTTCGTGCCGGCGGCGTTCGCGGCGGATTCAATTCTCGAAGCCGTTGACGCAGATGTCGATCTTGTCGTCTGCATCACCGAAGGAATTCCGGTGATGGACATGATGCGCGTCAAAGCTCTGATGCGCGGAAAACGAACGCGACTGATCGGACCAAACTGTCCCGGGATCATCACGCCGGGCGCCTGCAAAATCGGGATCATGCCCGGTTACATTCATAAAGAAGGAAAGGTTGGTGTGATCTCGCGCTCAGGCACGCTCACCTATGAAGCGGTTTGGCAACTCACGTCGCGCGGTTACGGCCAATCGACTTGCATCGGAATTGGCGGCGACCCAATCGGCGGATTGTCGCATCTCGATGCCGTGAAACTTTTTAACGACGACAAGAATACCGACGCGATGATTTTGATCGGCGAAATCGGCGGCTCAGCCGAAGAAGAAGCCGCAACGTGGATCAAAACAAATTGTAAGAAACCGGTCGCAGCCTTCATCGCGGGAATGACCGCGCCGCCGGGGCGAAGAATGGGTCACGCCGGCGCGATCGTTTCCGGAGGAAAAGGAACGGCTGCGGGAAAAATTGAAGCATTGAAAGCAGCTGGCATCGCCGTCGCCGAAACGCCGGCAACAATCGCCGACACGTTGATCTCGCAAATTTTAAAATAGATTTCGCGTCCGCCCAGATAGTATAGACCTAACGATCCGGCTCAGCCGCGCGCGGGGACGCCGAGCTGAGGGTGCTTAGGTTGCCACACACCCGGACGCTCTCAACGCACTCGTGGTCAATCCGGCTCCTGTTGTCGTGTTGAGGCAGTGTAAGGCTCTGAAGTTACGCCATTACTCGAGATCAGAAAAGACATGAGATCCTCCCCGATCAATCGGTGGCCGGTTCCGGTGCGTCGAGATTTCCGGCCGGCAATTGCGCGGCTTTCCAGTCCATCGCCATTTGGATCCGGGCCCGGCCGCTCGGGTGATCGAAGAAAATAAATTCTTCGATCGGTGATGGGTCGAGTTTGCGATACGCGCCGAGTTTCAGTGCGACCTTCGCCTCGCCGTCGGGTTCCCGCGAAGTGTTGATGCCGAACTGGTCGGCTTCGCGTTCGGTGACGCGCGTGATCGAGTTAAGAACCGGCGTCATCAGAAATGCGAACGTAGCGAAAATCAGGACGAGCAACGGAAATCCGGCGGGATCAGCGATACCGCGCACGTCCCAGCGTTGGCCCCAGCGTCGCAGCGCCCAATCAAAAACGACGCGCGCGATTCCGAAACCGAAAAGGGCCATTATCCCAAAATAAATTGTGAGCTTGGCGCCGTGATTCAGTACGTAATGACCCATTTCGTGGGCCATGACGGCGCGCATCTCGGGAAGCGTGCATTGCTTGAGCAAATTATCGTTGAGCGCGATGCGCGTGGTTCCCAGCAGGCCCGAGACGTTTGCGCTGATTCGTGTTGTTTGACGAGAGGCGTCAACTTCGAATACCTGCGTCACCGGAATCTCATTGGCGCGCGCCATGGCCAGGATCAGGTCTCGAATTTTTGGATCGGTGATCGGCGTATACTTGTTAAAGAGCGGTTCCACATAAATCGGCGCGACAAAATTTCCGATGAATGAGAGCACCACTACGACAAGCGTCCCCCAAATCCACCAACTCCGAGGCGCTCGCCGGAACACGGAATACAAAACGGTGAGAGCGATGGTGCCGGCGATGAGCGCGATGACGAGACCGACTAATTGTTCAACGAACCATGGCCCGAACGTCTGGGTGGCAAAACCGTACTGATGTTCGCGGTAAAACAGCTGATAAACAGTGAGCGGAAAACTTAACACCGCCGCGATGAGAACGTAGCCCACGGCGTAGACCGCGACCTGGAGCGCTTTGAATTCGGTCATGCGCTCGGCAAAATCGCGGAGACGCGCTGATAACCTGGAGGCGAGGAGAAAGATCGCAATCGCAGCGCCGAGAAGGAAATTCCAAAGCAGCAGCCAATAGCCGCCTTCGAAGTAAGCGTCTGATTTCGCACGTTTGTCGGCGGGAACGGTGTTGAGCCACGCCTTGGTTGCTTCAGTTGGATCGAACGGTTTCTTCGCCTCGACCATCGTTGAAGAGGACGGTGAGGCTGAAATTTGTTGTGCTTCAACCGGCGTCAAAAAGATCACGCAGAACAACAGCGCGAACGGAATCACTCGGAAGAGCATGTATTGATGCATAACCAATCTTGGGCGGAAGAAAAGTTTGTAAGAACAAGTTAAGCTGCCTCGCGTAACCAATATGGCTTCGGCAAAAAGCGCGCCGGTGGCGACGTTTATTCATCCGTTCGGGCATGTTTCTCCGCCGCCAGTAACGCTGCTCATCGTCAAATTTTTCCAGGAACAATCGCCGGCTCACCAAGTCGGATTCGGCTGGACTAACAAGTTAGCGGATGAAGAATAGTGGTCGATGAAAGGGCTTGCGTTTTGCGCCGCGATATTGTTTTTGGTCGGCAATCTTTTCGGCCAGGGCCAACAACCTTCGCCGGCAGACCCTGCGCTCTATGGTCCGTATCCCACCAACTACAAGGAAATCGTGATGAAATGGCTCGAGGATCAACTGATCGACGTCGGCAGCGCCCGGATCGAGTGGAATGGCGATCCAAAGCCGGCCGATCTCGGCAAAAACGGCCAACATCTTTACGGTTACCTCGTTCAATTCAAAGTGAACGCGCGTAATCGATTTGGCGCCTACACCGGAATGCAACAGCACGGCGCGCTGATCAAAAACGGCGAAGTGATCAAAGGTTTAGGACTAGGTTACTAATGAAAAAAATTAAACTCAGCTCGCGATCGAAATCGTCAGGCCAGGGCATGGTCATCGTCATTATCTTATTGGCGGTGGTTGGCGCGGGCTTGTGGTATCTCTACTCAAACAAAGCGACGACAGATCGCGAGGCGCGCGAGTTCGCACGGGAAGCGATCAAGCGCATCACGGTCGATCACGATCTGAAATATTTCTCGGACCATCTTGGGCCTCAGGCGAGACTGGATAACCCGCCGTCCCAGCAACAGTTTATCATTCAGCGATTTGCCCAGCTTGGTGCTCCCGCGCAGCCGATCCAGATCGAAGAAAACATCACGTGGGAATCATATTTCTTCGAGCCGAAAGGCTATTTTACGGCGCACCTGAATTATCCGGCGCAGCCAGTCATGTTACAGCTTGCGACTTCCCATCCCGTCAGTCGCTGGCAGATCGACAACCTCTCATTTTCGGTCCAACCGACGCGATAGACCACGTCGGCGGTCGATTGTTCGCCGCGGCGAATCCGTCCTGTGGCGGATCGATCTTGCCTGTCGGATGCGCTAGGCCGAAAGCCGCTCGAGCGAATCGAGGCAAATTTGCGACCACGTTTCCAGCGAGTCGCGGCGCGTCATCAATTCATTTTGGTTGAGAAACGCGACATTCGTGATCATGGCTTCGCGCTTTTCCACATTTGGCTCGGCCAGTTTGAACACGTGAACAACGCCAAGATGAACCCGGCCGACTTCTGTGCTGTCATCATTTAAGAGCGCGACGATTCGATCTTCGAATTTTGTGTTAATCGCGATTTCTTCGCCAACCTCGCGCTCGACCCCCGCCCGGTAAGCAGCTTCATCCAGCGCAAAAAGCGACTCGTCGCTCTCGTTCATGTGACCGCCGATTCCGAT
>WNFS01002409.1_pt1 | contig 14124 bp, 9 predicted proteins | sample 5400141 | NCBI WGS metagenome assembly WNFS01 (sample SAMN13153358, study PRJNA577476) | soil metagenome | isolation source: 60 cm saprolite under Madrone tree | place: USA:California | collected 2016-06-14
GGCCCTCTTCCTTTAGCTTCAACGTGATTTTTTCGGTCAGATCCTTCTTGGATACTTTACCGAACGCCGACAGCGGAAAATCGTCCATGATCTCCAGGCGCTCGGGCAGTTTGTGCTTTGCGATCTCTTCGTTCATGAGGAAGGCGACGAGTTGCTCCAAAGTCAACATGCCGCGATGGCGCAGGATAATGCAAGCGCACATGCGCTCGCCGAGGATCGGATCAGGTATCGGTACGCAGGCTACGTTTTGGACCGCCGGATGAGTCAGAACAAGGTTCTCAATTTCTTCGGCACTGATTTTTTCGCCGCCCCGATTGATCAGATCTTTTTTACGTCCTTCGACCATGTAGTTCCCGGAAGGATGGCGCCGCATCAAATCACCTGAGCGGTAAAAGCCGTCGGATGTGAACGCCCTGGCATTGTACTCCGGCACGCCTAAGTACCCGCGCAGCGTATAGGGACCGCGGGCCAAGAGTTCACCGACCTCACCCGGAGCCACCTCGTTATCATCGTCGTCCACGAGCCGCACCTCATCATCGGGACTGACGGGCCTTCCCACGGTTTCCATCCGCACATCTTCGGGATCGTCCAGACGAACGAACATCAACATTCCTTCCGCCATGCCGAAATTTTCCTGGACAGTGACGCTTGGAATTAGCTCTTTGGTGCGACGGCGAACTTCTGGCTGAAGTCGCTGGCCGCCACTCTGGATAACCTGCAAGGACGACAAATCGAATTTTTTGATCAGCGGATCATTGATCCAACGGATCAAGAGCGCAGGGACAACGGCAATGTGTGTCACCCGATGGCGCTCGATAAGGCGAAAGACATCCTCGCTCCGCGTTGTATTTGCCAGCACGACCTTGCCGCCGTGTAAGAGGTAACCGTGTAATCCGGGACAAGCAAGCGGCAGATTATGCGCCAGGGGGAGCACGATCAATAAAATCTTGTCCGGCCCTACTCCCGTCACCGCTGCCGCCATCCTGGCATTATAAACGTAGTCGTTATGCGTTCGGGGAATGAGCTTAGGAATGCCGGTGGTGCCGCCCGAAAGTTGAAACACTGCAGGGTCTTCAGGATCAATGACAACTTTCTTTAGGTCATCCTGCGATCGCTTGCTTCGCCGTTCGACGAGCTCTTTTAAGGACAAAAACCCTTCTGGGGCTTCGCCCAAAATAATTCCGAAGCGCAGCGTTTTACTCGCTTCTCGGATGCGCCAGACGAGATTTCTGTAGTCAAAGTCTTTAGTCTTATCCGAAGTTGCGCAGGCTACAGCACCGGAGAGTTCAACGAACTGGCTCATTTCACGGAAACGGTGCGTCGGCAGCGCCATGATTGGGATGCAACCGATTTTCTGCAGCGCGAAGTAGAGGTAAACGAACTCGACGACGTTGGGCAGTTGCATGACGACGCGATCGAGGGCCTTGAGCCCTTCGTCCAGCAGGTTGAGCGCCAGCCGCTCTGATCGTTCGTTCAGTTGAGCGTAGGTCACCGAGTCAGCACGGTCGATGATCGCCACGCGCTCTGTGTATTTGGCGAAGACGTCGGCAAAAGTCGCCGCAACAGACCGGTCTTCCCAATATCCCTTGGCGCGGTACCGGGCCGCAAACTCCGGTGGAAATCGAACGACGCCCTCTAACATTCACCGTCCTCGCTACAGTTGAAATGTCAACTGAGCATGGAAGATCGAGAATAGAAGATCGCCATCCTCCATCCTCGATTCTCTATCTTCCACAGTGTTTTTCACTCTTATGTCGTGCTCGAGAATCCGCCATCGACGATAATGATCTCGCCGGTCACAAAACGGTTATGCAAAATAAGGCTCAGCATGCTGTCGGCAACGTCATCAGTTGTACAGCAGCGCTGGAGCGGCGTGTATTTGGCGCGGCGCGCAAAAAGGCCCTCGTAGTTCTCCCCTAGCGTCTTCTGCATCCACTCGCCCTCCACCCAGCCTGGCGCCACTGCGTTGACGCGAATTTGCGGTCCCAGCGCGTTGGCAAGAGTTTTGGTAAGGTTGGCCACAGCAGCTTTGCTGGCAGCGTAGGGCAACGGCTGCGCGCTCGGTCTTACGCCGGCAATGCTGCAAGTATTCACGATGCATCCGTTGGGTGATTTTTTTAGCAGCGGCACGGCGGCGCGCGTCACCAGGAACAGACCGAGCACATTGACATTGAAGACGCGATTCCAGTCTTCGACCGTCATTCCTTCCAGATTCTTGGGCTCCACATCGACGGTCGTTCCGGCATTGTTGATCAACACGTCGAGCCGGCCAAACTCTTTTTCCGTTGCCGCGATCATAGCGCGCACGCAACTGTCATCGCTGACATCGCAGCGAAACAAGAGCGTCCGCGCGCCCGCCGCTTCGGCATCTCGCGCCGTGATCTTGGCGGCGTCCTCGCTGCGGCTGAAATTGATGACGACGTCGTAGCCATTCTTGGCCAGCGCTATCGCCGCGCTGCGGCCGATTCCGGTCGATGCTCCGGTAACCAAGGCCACCGGTTTGTCGTTAGTCATCGTCGCCCTCGATCATTGTCAAAACTTTCCTTTTAGAACGCTTTAAGAGAAACAAGAAAGGTGGGGACACGTCAAGCGTTAAGCTTTAAGAGTCTTTGAACATTTTTTCCTAGGATCTTATCTTTCTCATCTTTCGAGATGTCCATCTCCTCGATACTGGGAACCGCGGCTTCCAGATCACCGATAGGGAGCGGGAAATCGCTGCCCATCACCATCCGTTCGGCGCCAAAAAACTCATAGGCAAATTTTAGAGTCGGCTGGTAAAAGCAGACGGTATCCGTATGTAGCTCCTTGAGATACTCGGAGGTTGGCCTTTTGGTCTTAACGCCGCACATCGGATCGTAATAGCCTCGGTCGATTCTTCCGGCGACAAACGGCAGACCGGCGCCCAGATGGGCGATCACGAAGCTTAGTTCGGGAAAGCGCTCGAGAATTCCGGAATAGGCGAGCCGGGTCGCCGACAGCATGATGTCGAACTCAAATCCCAGAATGATCGCAAGCCTCCACTCTCTCATGACTTGAGCACCCACGGGAGTCGTGGGATGAATGAATATGGGAACACCAAGCTCTTGCGCCCTCTCATATATCGGCAGAAGAAAGTCAGAATCCGACGTTTGCCCCGCCACGTTGGTCAGCATACATAGTCCTTTGAGACCAAGATCAAAGATCGCTCTGTCCAGCTCCTTTAAAGCGCGCTTGGTATCAATCAATGGAAGCATGGCGAGGGCCTGAAAACTCTGTGGGTACTTTTTGACCACCTGGGAAAGGCCGTCGTTGATGATTCGGGCCATCTCGGCGCTTTCGTCCGGGGAAAACCGGTCGATCCCCGGGTGCGGCGTCGTCAAAATCTGCATATCGATCCGGTTTCGCTTGATCTTGTCCAGCCTCACTTCGATATCGAAAAAGTCTTCGGTCACGGGCCCGGCCTTGGCCCCCATGCTCAAAATGATCTTCTCGCCCTTTTCGTTCTTTTCGATCCTGACATCGCCTTTGGAAGCTTCCAATTTCTTCAAGTATTCTTCGGGATAAAAATGGCAGTGAAAATCAATATTCATGGATTCAATCCGCCTTCATTTTTGACGACCGAAAACTCTAAACGCCGCCAGCGAGCGAAACTAACACCCGGTAGTCCGGCATGTCAAGATGAACTCACGCACAAAGTTATCTGGTAAAAATAGACATTTCGTTCAGCTTGCGGTATTGGGGGTTTGAATCCAAGCGGCAGAGACACAAGGAGGGATCGAAACGTGTTCACAACCAAGTGGTCCACTTCAGAACGCAAGTACAATGTCATCGCGGAGCGGGACGTCAAGGTACGTATGCCGGACGGCACCTTGCTAGATGGAAATATCTACCGCCCGGCTTCCTCGGAGCGTTTCCCGGTCATTCTCGGCGCCCACGCCTACAACAAAGATCTCCAGTCGCCGCCGATGCGTCCCGTCGGCTTCACGCCCATGCGTGGCTACATGGAGAGCGGCGACTCGACGTTTTTTGCCCGGCGCGGCTATGTTCACGCCGTCTTCAACGTGCGCGGCAGTGGGAAATCGGAGGGCTTCTATCAGCTCATGGGATTGCTTGAGGTGCAAGACATATCCAACCTAATTGATTGGTTGGCGCCGCAGCCTTGGAGCAGCGGTGACGTCGGCATGTTTGGCGTTTCCTACTTCGCGCGACTCGCCAAAGCGGTAGCTGCCGTGGGCCCTAAGCCACTCAAAGCGATTTTCGCGCCCTTCGCCGGTACCGACGATTACCGCCACCGTTGCTATCACGGCGGCATTCTTGCGCATGGTTTCATCAGCCATTGGCGCAACAGCCTCCACCGCCCCAACTATCGAAGCTTGTATAAAGAATCGCACGGCGAAGCCGCGTACAAACAGGCGATCGAGCAAGCGCTGCGTGACGAAGAAATCATGGCGCTGCCCGGGTTGCGCCAAGCGCTACAGAATCCGGAGGCGGGAACCAACGCGTTGATCGTCGATTTCCTGTTGCACCCGTTCGACGGACCATTTTGGCGGGAGCACAGCGCACAAGATACGAAGGCAACGATCCCCGCTTACCTCGGCGCCTGTTGGGGGAATTACGGCCTTCACTTACCCGGCGCATTCACGGCGTGGAGAGATTGGAGCGGCCCCAAGAAAATGGTCATCGGACCGGGAATCTATCTCGATCGCCCGGTATACCAATATCAAGACGAATCGCTGCGCTGGTTTGATCACTGGCTCAAAAACATCGACAACGGCGTCATGGACGAGCCGCCGATCCGCTGCTTCATTCCCCCGACGGGAGAGTGGAAGCCATTGAATGACTGGCCCCCGCCGGAGGCGCGCTGGATCACCTTCTACTTACACAAAGACGGCATACTCAGCGAGCATGAACTGTGGCCAAGCGAAGGTACGGATTCCTTCGACGAATCGAACTTCGAACATGGTTCATTGACCTATACTACGCCGCTGCTGGTCGAGAACACCGAAGTGTTGGGGCCGAGCGTGCTGACGCTTTACCTTTCCACCACGGACACCGATGCCCTGCTGTTCGTTACGCTGCTGCTTGTCGATCGCGATGGCCAGGAGCACGAGCTCACACGCGGTTGGTTGCGTGCTTCACAACGCCGCTTGCGCGAAGACAGCAAACCATGGGAACCGGTGCAGGCGCACGACCAGCGGGAGCCGCTTGAACCGGGAAAAGTCTACGAATTGAAAATTCCCATCGTGCCGACGGCACGCTTGTTCCAGGCCGGCGAGCGCATCGCCGTTCGCATCAAAGGCTCAGACGACGAGTCGCCGGTGAATTCTTTGCAGGCCCTGGCGCGTAATCACCTGCGCCGTCCACGCCCCGCAAGGATCACCATCCACCACGATGAGTCGCATCCATCACGTCTGGATCTGCCGATCACGCGCGGCAACTTGATCGGTACTTTTTTCTCCGGCGGCGACATCAGCTCGTTCGCACTTTCGCGCTGACCTTGCAACCGCTGGGCATTTTTTACTTGGGAAAGATTTTTAGTTTTTCGGTGGGAAACCGCACGTAGATAGAACTGCCGGGTGTCCATTCCTGTTCCGGACCACTGGTCTTGCCGCAGAGCTTTTTTCCATTGGCGGATAAGTAATAGAGCGTCATGTCCCCGAGAAAAAGCTGAGAGACAAGCTGGGCGGGGAATTCATTGCTTAAACCACTCGGCTCGCGCGAAAGAGAAACATCCTCCGGTCTGATGGCCACGATCACTTCTTTGGGCGTGCCATTCGGAACTGTGCAACTCACTGCGCCTAGATCAGTTTTGATATAACCATCGGTTTGGAGCGCGCCTTCGAGCTCGTTCATGGAGCCCAAAAATTCGCCCACCTTTCGGTCGAGAGGAAAGTGGTACAGATCTTTGGGTGCGCCGATTTGCAGAATCTTTCCCGCGCTCATCACGGCGATTCTGTCAGCCAATGCCATCGCTTCCACTTGATCGTGAGTCACGTAGAGAACCGTGATACTGAGTTTCTTTGCCAGGCTCCTGATCTCGTCTCGAACTTCCTCTCTTAGCCGGGCGTCCAAGTTGCTCAGAGGCTCGTCCATCAAAAGAACTTTGGGCTCCACAGCCAACGCCCGCGCCAGCGCCACCCTCTGCTGCTGACCGCCGCTGAGAAAGGGAACCGGCCGATCCGCGAGCGCGGAGAGCTGGACCATTTCGAGGGCACCCATCACTCGTTCTCGGACTTTGGATCGTGGCAATTTTCTCTTGCCGTCAGTTAGAGGAAACGCCACATTATTGAACACCGTCATATGCGGCCACACGGCATAGGATTGGAACACCATACCGATGGCCCTATCTTCCGGAGCGACGAAAATACCCCGTGCTACGGAGCTGACGAGTTGTTCCCCTAAGCGGATCTCTCCCGCTTCTGGCTTTTCCAGGCCTGCTACACACCTAAGAAGTGTGGTCTTGCCGGACCCGCTCAGCCCCAGGAGAACGAAAAATTCTTTTTCCTCGACTTGCAAATCGACCGCATCGAGCGCGCGGACTGAGTCGGTACCGCTTTTGAATGTCTTAACGAGTGAATGGATTTCGATCATGTATAAGCCGCGACCTATCGAGTTCTGGGTTCCGAGTTCCAAGTTCAAGGGTTGGAGTTTGAACCCGAAACCTTGAACCCGGAACTTTGAACCAAAGTAGGTTACGCTGCCGAAGCAGCTATATGTTGCTGTCGGCTAGCGTAGGCCCAAAAGGTAACGACGAGGGGCGACATCACTGCCATCATCACCACCGCGATCGCGGCGGCATCTCCGAGCCCGCCGCCATGCCACTGTCCCCAGATATACGTGGAAAGGACCTGACTTTTCGGCGACGCCAAGAACACCGCCATCGTGAGCTCGCGATACGCCGAGAGCGAAGTCCAAATCCAAGCATAAACCAACCCTGGACGAATCAATGGTACGATCACTTTCCAAAGAACACGGAATGTTGAAACTCCGCCTACCTGAGCTGCTTCCTCCAGCTCACGATGCACCTGAATCATGCTGTTGTTCAAAATCCTTGTGCCAAAGCTGATCCAGCAAATCACGTACACCGCTATAATCACAACGATCGTTCCATATAAAGGAACAACATTGGAGACAAGCAGCGCAACGTAAGCGATTGCCAGAGCAAAAAGCAGATGTGGCACAGGGTGAGGGAGAAAGGCTATCGCATCTAATAACACTCGAGCGCGCATTCGCGATCGGGTGACAATCCATGAAATGGCAGAGCTGACCGTCACGACGAGCGTCGGCACGATCACCATAAGAAGTAACGTGTTCAAGCCCGCCTGCAGCAGGGCGCTATCGAAGACAATGGCGCCATAGCGCTCGAAAGACGCGACCGACAAGGCTTGCCGCGAGGGAATCTGAACATAGGGAAGCAGCGAAACCCAGAAGATGGCAAGCAACGGGAGAATGAAAGCGAGTAAAAAGTAAAGAACAAGAAGTGCCCAGCCCGCCAGCCACCAGCGCCCCAATTCGATGGGCCGCGACTGATAAGACTTACCTGAGATGATTTGGTAGCGGTGGCTTTGTCTCAAGGCCCTGAAATAGGGAATCATCAGAATCAAGGAAAGACCCACCATGATCGTCCCGTAGGCTCCGCTAAGTCCGTACCGCGGCAAACCCTCGTTAGGATTGATCATGAAGTAAATGGCGGTGCTAAACGTGAAGATATTGTTTGCCATGCCGATCACGCCGGGGACGTCGAAGGCGGCAATCGCAACGGTCATCATCCAAATGACGGCGGAAAGCAAAGCTGGCCATACAAGGGGCAGCTCGATGCGCACTAGAGTTTTCCATTTATTGACGCCGTGAATGCTAGCCGCTTCGACGAAGGACGGATTCATGCTCCGCAAGGCGGCGGAGATCATCACGTAGGCGAGGGGCGTCAAGGTCAACCCTTCGACGAAGCCGATTCCCGGCAAGGTCGCGATGTTCAACGGACTTTTGGCGAGTCCGAAAAGATTGATCAAGAAAATGTTGATGACGCCGATGCGCGGATGCAACAGAAAGACCCAGCCCATGGCTTTCAAAAACGTTGGAAAAAGAATGCCAATGCCCAGAAGACTCATGGCCGTGGCTTTGAAAGGCATGTCGCTTCGCTCGATAAACCAGGCAAATACAAATCCAAGCGGCACCGAGACGAAAATGGTTATTGCCGCAAAGATTAGCGTCGTCACCATGACTCGATAAGTGTAGGGGTCGGTTAACAGCGCAGTATAATTATTGAGTGAGTATGAAGAGGCTTGCCCGGGAACGCCGGTCCTCAGACTCATCCAGCCGATCATCGCCAACAGTCCAAGAATCGCGACTGCGGAAATTCCGGCCACTCCGAAGAGGAATAGTTTGGAGCCATCAACCCCCCGTAGCCGGGGCTTGAAAGAGAGTGCGGTATCGGCCGTTTGCATGGAACCGTTCCGGGTAGGCGCGTGCTGATGGGTCATCCAGAGAAGACCGAAGAATCTCGTTTTCCGGAAGATTCTTCGGCCACCGCCCTTAGAATGACAAGAGAGCTCGGAGCCAGTCGACCTAGTGTTGTCTCATCGGTCGAATCTAGACATTTATATCGAACGGATGTCATTGTTTCAGCAACTTAGTCAATTCCTCGTTGAACTTGAATCCACCGCCTTTCAGGTAGAGATTGAAAAGTTCTTTCGGATCCTGGAGCGTGACTTTACGATCGCGAAGATACTGGGCCATGCGCGATCCTTCGACCAGATGAGAGGAGCGAAATTCATGCTCATCGAGAATCGCCTGGGCCTCTTTGGAAACCATGAAGCCAACGAACAACTTCGCCAACTTGGGATGAGCGGAATTTTTCGGCACGCCCATGTGAAAATAGGACGCGTCGCCGGGGGTTGCGCCAATCACGGCCGCAAGCGGCGCTTTCTTCGCTTGCCACTTCCACATCGTCGCCAAGCTATCGCCGATATTGGCCATAATCGGGAACTCGCCGCTGATCACCCGCTCCTCCTCGCCGTAACGGAGCCAGCCGCCGTTTAACCCAACCAGCTTGCGCGTAAAATCTTTGACCCGCTCCTCGCCCCAGATCAGCGATAGCTCTACCAGCCAGTTCGGATACGGTGGCACGGCGATCTTGCCGGCCCATGTCGCGCTCAAACCCGGATCGACGAGATCCTCGTATCTCTTTGGCGCTTTCTCTTCGGAGATCAGGCTCGTGTTATAGATGATACCCCGTGGCGAGGTATAGACGAGAACTCCCCTGCGCGACGGGATTTCCTCCATCCCTTTGGTAACCCAGGGAAAGATTGTCGACCAGTCAACTTCCTCCAGCGCGTTCTCTTTTTGCAGGTGCGCGAATTGGCCGAGCGAACCCAAATACATGTCCGTCGAGGACTTGCCGCCGGCCTTCAGCTCGGTGATGACCCGCGCGGCCATTGCGTTCATTTCCGGGCCCGCGCTAAAGCGTATACGCAAGTTGAAGTCGAATCTTCTGTTGAACGCGGCTTCGAGATCTGCCAGTCCTTTCTTACCGCCGAAGGTAGTAGGCCCGGCAACGAAATAAAGCTCATTCTCTTTCTTCGCCGCGCTAGTCAACTGCTCCAGCGTCTCCGCCGCCCGCAGTGAAAACGGCAGAGCCAAAAGCAACGAAAGAATCACAAAGGCGCCGGTGTTAAGCCGTGGGGCGACACGCATCGTTACACTCCGCTGCTGGCGATGACTGTGTCGGGCAAGCTCCATGTCTTGAGCGGCCGTCCCTCTGAAAGTGCCCGCAGCTCGCGCAGCCAAATCTTTCTCATGAGGATGACTGCGGCATCCGACTGTCCCAAACGCTCCGCGTTACGGTCGGGGATCGCCCCTTGCCCTTCCTGGGCGACATGGTCTTGGATATTTACGATGTCTGGCCGGTCCTCGATCTCGTGAATGCTGAGCTTCCCGGCGAGCACCGCGTCAGCCATTTCCCTGGCGGAAGGAAGCTTCACCACTGTAGCCCGCTGTCGTCGGCGCCGCTCCCGGTAGCGCTCCACCGCCTCGCCGGTGATATGAACTAGGCTGATGTTAAAGCTCGCGTGGCTGGAGTCCTCGATCGGCACTCGCCACGCGAACGCGTCGCGCCACATCTCCACCGATTCGTCGGGCGAGCCCTTAATATAGAGAATATTGGGCATGAGATAATGGTTCACCCGTGACACACCGTTGGCGCGCGTGCCGTACATCGCCACTCCATATTCGGTTTCCTCCGCGGTGATCTTTGGGATATCCCAGTTTAGACCGAACTTGGTGAAATTGGACTTGGCATGAGTGAATGGGACATGCACCTGATCCACGCCATTTTCAAGCGTGCTGAAATAGTTGCATTGCCGGACGTAAGAGCTTACCTCCAGCGTCCCCTCCACCTCCAGTTGCGGATAGCGCGGAAAAGGCGGCGGCGCGCCTTCACCCAAATAAACAAAGACAAGCCCTAGATAGTCTTGCGTCGGGAAGCTTCGGATTTTAACTTTTGACGCAAAGCTCTCATTCTCTGCGGGTTGTTCGACGCACTGCCCCGTGCCGTTATATTTCCAGCCGTGATAAAAACAGCGAATACAGTCCTCTTCCACCCAACCGATGGAAAGCTGCGTGCCACGATGGGCGCAGCGAAAGTCTACGACGTAGGGCGCGCCGCTCGCGCCCCGATAGAGCGTGAAGTCTTCACTCATGGTTCGAATCGGCGCTGCCTGTCCGGTTTTAAGTTTTTCCGATACATAAACCGGCTGCCAAAACCTCCGCAGGTACCGCCCGGCCAAAGTTCCCGGCCCGGTATGGACGAAACCCACGTGGTCAAGGTTTGGCTGTAACTGATCGGCGGGCGGCATGTCGAGTCTTATTTCAGGAGTATCTTGGTCAGCTCATTTTCCAAAGCCGTGTCGGCTGTCTGAAATACCTCGTTCAGCTCCCGCGGGTCTTGGAGTTTGAGCTTGTTGCTGCGCACGTATTTCGCCATCAGGGTTCCATCGACTAGATACGATGAGCGCTGGTCGTACTTTTCTATCACCGCCTGGGCTTCCCGGGTAGTCATGAAGGCGACGAAGAGTTTCGCCGAGTTGGGATGGGCTGAATTTCGCGGCACGCCCAACTGATAGTAGGAAGAAGTCGGCGGTGAAGAACCCGGAAGCCCCACCAGGGGCGCGCCCTTCGCTTGCCACTTCCACATCGCCTCCACAGCACCGCCGGTGCTCGCCATGATGGGGAACTCGCCACTAACGATCCGCTCTTCTTCGCCTTGGCGCAGCCTCCCGCCGGAAAGCGGCGCGAGCTTACGAGCATAGGCCAAAACTTTTTCTTTTCCCCAACTCGGCGACACGCGAAGCAGCCAATGGATGTACGCAGGGATCGCGATTTTCCCGGCCCACGTTTGGCTTAATACCGGGTCGACCAAGTCTTCGTAGCTCTTCGGTGCCTTGTCTTTCGGGATTGAGTTGGAATTGTAGATGATGCCATGAAATGAGGCGTAGACGAGCAAGGTCTCCTGGGGAAAAATTTCCATTTCTTTAGTCACCCAGGGAAAGACCCCCGACCAGTTGACCTTTTGCAACGCTTTCTCTTTATTCATCGACGCCACCGTGCCGTCCGAGCCGAGATAGAGATCCGTCGAGGATTTTGCGCCGGCCTTAAGCTCGCTCATCACGCGAGCCGCCACTTGCGGGAAGCTCGGCCCGGCAGCCAAATTGACTTTCGATGTTAAGCCATATCTTTTATTAAACGCTGCCTCGAGCTCAGCGAACCCCTTCTTCCCGCCAAAGCTCGATGCGCTGGCGATCAGGGTGACCTCGCCTTCCTTTTTGGCACCGGCCACCAATTGTTCGAAAGTCTCTTCCGCCGCCGCGGCCTGGTAAACACCGACCGCAAGCATGTGCAAACACAACACAACAATAAGCCTGAGCATTAGAAGTCCTTTCTCTAACAACGAAGATGGAGAATCGAGGATTGAGGATCGCGATATTCTATCTTCCATCTTCAATCCTCGGTTAAACGTTCCTCTCTCTCCTTAGGCCAGCGCCTCCACGGCATCTCTGCTGGAATCGAAAGTGATGGCTGTATTCTCCGCGGGATCTCTGATCACCCCTACGGGATCTCTCCCTTGTCGCACGGCGTCGATGGATTCTTTTATCATTCTGCGTAGCATGATAATCCCTTGGTCCGATGACGCCAGATGCTCCCTCGTGCGATCGGCGATGACTCCCTGGGATTCCTGTGCAACGCGGTCCTGTTCATGGGTGTAAAGATTCCACCAGCTGTCTTGAACCCGTTTGTACACGCCGGGCTCGCTTTTTTTGAATCCCTGCGTCTTTAGCGGTAGAGGTTGAGTCGGCTTCCCCTCTTTGTGTGGATAGAAATCGATCCAATAAGTCGTTGTCTTGAAATCATCCGTGGGCACGCGAAATCGAATGACCTGTCGCGGATTTTCGCCCACGCGGGCCGCCGAGTGGCGCACATGGGAGGGAAAAACAAAGTGTGAGATTCTTGGCTTGGAAACTCCTTCCACCCACGTCGTCTCCTTGATGCCGAACCGGGTCTCCTCCCAACGAATCGTGGGACGCTTCATCGCCATATTCGGATAGCCGGCGGCATGAAGCGCAATAGAATGCGCGCCGTCCGCTGAATTCTCCGCGCGCTGGAGCCAATTGCAAAACTCTTCGCCGCCCCCGACCACCCGGCAGCCATCTTCCCGAACCAGCAGATCGTAACCGGGAAGTAGGGGCGCCGGCGAGGGCCCGATATAAGCGAAAACAAGCCCGCCGGCGTCCTCCGCATGGTAGGCCGGATGTTGGATCCGATCCTTGAAGTTACTGTCTTCAGGTTCAGCCGGTTGTTCTAAACATTTGCCGCGTCGGTCATAAAGCCAGCCGTGGTAGCAGCACCTGATGCCGTTATCTTCGACGCGTCCGAATTCGAGCGAAGTGCCGCGATGGGAACAGTGGAGCTCCAGCAGTCCAAGCTCTCCGCTACCGTCACGGAAAAGGACAAAGTCTTCGCCGAGGAGCCGCACTTTGACCGGCGCACCTTTTGATCTCACTTCCTCGGTGAAGGCTAGGGGCCACCAGTAACGTCGCAGCATTTCACCGGCAGCCGTTTCAGGCCCTACTCTCGTCATCGTCTCATTCTCTTCGTTTGACAGCATAAAATCCTTCTTCTTGCGATTGAGCCAATGTTATTGCTTCAGCATCCTCGTCAGCTCCTCTTTCAACTGCAAGCCACTTTCCTCTTCTTGAAGATAATAATTGATGGAATCCTTGGGCTCTTGAAGCTTGACGTGGTTTTGGCGCAAATATTTTGCCATCCTGGTTCCGTCTACCAAATGGGAGGAGCGAAAGTCGTATTTGTCGATAATATCTTGGGCTTCTTTCGAGGCCATAAAGCCAACGAATAACTTCGCCAGATTGGGATGGGCCGAGTTCTTCGGCACGCCCAATTGAAAATAGGACGGCAGCACGGGTGTTGAGCCGGCGACCGCCACTAGCGGCGCGCCTTTGGCTTGCCATTGCCACATCTGTTCCACCGCGCCGCCCATATTTGCCGCGATAGGAAATTCGCCGCTGACGACGCGCTCCTCTTCGCTGTAACGGAGCCTCCCTCCGCTGATGGCAACCAGCTTGCGAGTAAAGTTCTTTACCCGTTCTTCACTCCAAATCATCGACAACTCGACCAGCCAGGACACGTAGGGTGGAATGGCTAGTTTGCCAGCCCACGCAGGGCTCAGCCGGGGATCGACTAAGTCTTCGTAAGTCTTGGGAGTTTTCTCCTTAGGAATGAGATTCGAGTTATAAATCATGCCGCGCAGCGATGTGAAAACGAGCAGCCCTTCCTCGGGAAAAATTTCCATCGGCTTCGTGATCCACGGAAAAACACCTGACCAGTTGATCCGCTCCAACGCCTTCTCTTTATGGAGCAACGCAAAGTGAGATTGGGAGCCGTGATAGATATCAGTGGACGCCTTGTTGCCGCTTTTCAATTCGGTAATGACCCGCGCCGCCATCGCATTCATCTCCGGTCCGGCGGCGAAGCGGATTCGGGTATTGAGACCGAATTTTTTGTTAAAAGCCGCTTCCAGCGCCGAGAGAGTCTTGGTTCCGCCGAAGGTCTGAGCACCGGCAATAAAGGTAATTT
>WNFS01005456.1_pt1 | contig 14124 bp, 11 predicted proteins | sample 5400141 | NCBI WGS metagenome assembly WNFS01 (sample SAMN13153358, study PRJNA577476) | soil metagenome | isolation source: 60 cm saprolite under Madrone tree | place: USA:California | collected 2016-06-14
TGATGAACAATCTCGATCCGGATGTCGCTGAGAATCCGGAACAGCTGGTCGTCTACGGCGGAACGGGCCGCGCTGCCAGAAGTTGGGAGGCGTTCGACGCGATTGTTCGCTCGCTGCGCGAGCTCGAGAATGACGAGACGCTGCTCGTCCAATCTGGCAAACCGGTGGGCAAATTCCGGACACACGATGAAGCACCACGCGTCCTCATCGCGAACTCAAATCTTGTCGGCCAATGGAACAACTACCCTGAGTTCAATCGCCTCGAGCGAATGGGCTTGACGATGTACGGGCAAATGACAGCCGGCTCGTGGATCTACATCGGCAGCCAGGGAATTGTGCAGGGAACATATGAAACTTTTGCCGCTGCGGGTCGAAAGCATTTCGACGGCTCACTAAAAGGAAAATTCGTGTTGACCGGTGGCCTGGGCGGAATGGGCGGCGCACAACCGTTGGCTGCGACAATGAACGGCGCGGTTTTCCTCGGTGTTGAAGTTGATCCTGCGCGGATCGAAAAGAGATTGAAGAGTGGTTATTGCGACGAGATCGCACATTCACTCGATGAAGCACTGAAGTTGATCGAAAAGGCGCGCAAAGATCGAAGCTCAATTTCAGTCGGGCTCGTTGGAAATTGTGCAGATGTCCTCCCGGAAATTGTAAAGCGGGGAATTATTCCTGACGTTGTGACGGATCAAACCAGCGCACACGACGCGTTAAACGGATACGTGCCGCACGGAATGTCGCTTGAGGACGCGCTCGCATTGCGCCGGAAAAATCCGGACGCATACATCGAGCGCGCGATGGAATCGATGGCGGTTCACGTCGACGCCATGCTCGTGCTGCAAAAGATGGGAGCAGTGACGTTCGATTACGGAAACAACATTCGCGCTCAGGCAAAAAAAGCCGGCGTAAAAAACGCATTTGATATTCCCGGGTTCGTTCCCGAATACATTCGTCCGCTGTTTTGCGAAGGGCGCGGTCCATTCCGCTGGGTCGCTTTGAGTGGCGATCCAGAAGACATAAGGCGCACGGACAAGCTCGCGCTGGAATTATTTCCCAAAAACCAAACGCTTGCGCGCTGGCTCGAGCTGGCCGAGGCGCGAATTCAATTTCAAGGATTGCCCGCGCGGATTTGCTGGCTTGGGTACGGCGAACGTGCCGAGTTCGGCCTGGCGATGAACGAATTGGTGAAGCGCGGTGAAATCAAAGCGCCGATCGTGATCGGCCGCGATCACCTCGATTCCGGCTCGGTCGCATCGCCCAATCGCGAAACCGAAGGAATGCTCGATGGCAGCGATGCGATTGCCGATTGGCCACTGCTCAACGCGCTCATCAATACCGCAGCCGGTGCATCGTGGGTGTCGATCCACAACGGTGGCGGCGTTGGCATCGGCTTCTCGCAGCACGCCGGCATGGTCGTCGTCGCCGATGGCACCGAAAATTCCAAGCGCCGCCTCGAGCGCGTTCTCACCAGCGATCCCGGTACCGGCATTCTTCGCCACGCCGATGCTGGTTATTCTCGCGCGAACGAGTTCGCTGCTGCTAACAACATCGATATCCCCATGCAGCCGGTGCGGCGAGATTGATGTTGTAGCCGGCATCGGTGATGCCGGTAGGCTGGGCCGGTTCAAAGCGGTCCGTGGGTCACCGACCCCGGCTACAACGCGCGCGCGATAGGCACGGATATTTTTGCGGCACCTTGCGTATCGGCTTACTAATCCACCGCAATCGTATGCAAAAGTTGATCGAGTGTGTGCCAAATTTTTCGGACGGGCGCGACGAGAAAATTATTCGGCAAATTACCGACGCGATTAAAACGACAGACGGCGTTTCGCTGCTCGATGTCGATCCTGGCGCGACGACGAACCGGACGGTCATGACTTTTGTGGGCAGTCCAGACGCCGCGGTAGAAGCGGCGTTTCGCGCAATTAAAAAAGCGGCAGAGCTCATCGATATGCGCAAACACAAAGGCGCGCATCCACGCATGGGCGCAACCGATGTCTGCCCATTCATTCCGGTGAGCAATGTAAGTTGGGGTAAGTTGGGACGAAGCCGTCGAATGCGCGCGCAAATTAGGCAAACGCGTCAGCGAAGAATTGAAAATCCCGGTGTATCTCTACGAGAAAGCAGCGAAGGACAAATCACGATCGAATCTCGCCGTGATTCGCGCAGGCGAATACGAGGGTTTTTTCGAAAAAATAAAACAGCCCGAATGGAAACCGGATTTCGGGCCAGCCGTTTTCAATGAGAAATCGGGCGCGACTGTGATCGGTGTTCGCGATTTTCTGGTAGCTTACAACGCAAACCTGAACACAAAATCTGTGCGCCGCGCGAACTCTGTTGCGTTTGACGTGCGAGAGCAGGGGAGGGTAAAGACGGAAGACGGCACGCCTTCGGGCAAACCAGTTTTGGGCTTAAACGGCGAACCCGTTCGGATTCCCGGGATACTGAAACATGTAAAGGCGATCGGCTGGTTCGTGAAGGAATACGGAATCGCGCAGGTCTCGATGAATCTGACCAACATCGAAGAAACGCCGTTGCACGTAGCATTCGATGCCTGCGTTCAAGCCGCAGCGGAGCGAGGACTGCGCGTAACCGGCTCGGAGATTGTCGGCATGGTACCAAAAAAATCGCTCATAGATGCCGGTCGGTATTTTCTTCGCAAACAGCGATGCTCTGAAGGCGCTTCGGAGGAAGAGTTGATGGACATCGCGATTCGCTCGATGGGCCTTGGGGAACTGAAACCTTTCGATCCAATCGAAAAAGTGATTGAATTAAAGATTCAATCTACTGAGTCAAAAAAGTCCCTCGTAAAAATGAATATGCGCGAGTTTTGCAATGAAACATTGAGCGATTCGCCTGCGCCTGGCGGTGGTTCCGTGGCAGCGTTAATGGGAGCTTTGGGTGCATCGTTAGGCGGAATGGTGGCGAACCTTTCCGCCGGGAAACGCGGCTGGGACGATAAGCTCGAATATTTCAGCGACTGGGCAGTCAAAGCGCAGCAACTCAAGGACGAATTGCTGTCGTTAGTCGATGAAGATACGGCGGCGTTCAACAAAGTGATGGATTCATTTGCGCTACCAAAAGCGTCAGCGGAAGAGAAGACGGCGCGTTCGGCTGCGATTGAAGCGGCGACGAAATACGCGGCGGAAGTACCTTTGAAAGTCATGGAAACGGCATCAAAATCGTACGCGTTGCTGGCGGAAATGGCGGAAAAAGGAAATCCGGCCTCTATCTCGGATGTGGGTGTCGGGGCGCTGGCCACTCGCGCATGTATTGAAGGCGCGGCGTTGAATGTCCGAATCAATCTGGCACAACTGAAGGACGAAAAGGTGAAATCGGATCTGCTCGACAAAATGGGGAAGATCTTCCTCAACTCCAGTGATCAATTCTTAAGCATCTTCAAGATCGTCCTGGATAAATTGAACAAGGCTTGAAGTCGCTCACTCTTCTTCACGCGTCACAACTAGTCACGCTCTCGGGGCCGACACGTCCGCGCGCTGGCAAGGAATTGTCCGAGCTCGGAATTATTCGCGATGGCGGAATGCTGGTTCGTGACGGCAAGATCGACAGTGTCGGCCCGAGCGATGAGATCGAAAAGAAATCGCGGGGCGCGGAGATCGTTGATGCCGGTGGGCGCGTTGTGTTGCCGGGATTCGTCGATGCGCACACGCATTTGGTTTTTGCAGGAAATCGGCTCGACGATTTTGAACGGCGTGCACGCGGCGAAAGTTATGAGCAAATCGCGAAGGACGGCGGCGGAATCTGGTCAACGGTTGAGAAAACGCGCGCCGCGACCGAGGACGAACTTTTCGAAACCGCTAAAAAGCGCGTCGATTGGGTTCTCAAGTGCGGCACGACAACAATTGAAGCGAAATCGGGTTACGGGCTGACTCTCGATGATGAATTGAAGATTCTGCGCGTAATCCGGCGATTGAATCACGAGACGCCACTCGAAATTGTCCCAACGTTTCTTGGCGCGCACGCAGCGCCGCGCGATATGACACCGAATGAATACGTCGAGCTTGTGATCGACGAGATGTTGCCGCAGATCGCGCGCGCAAAACTCGCGGAGTTTTGCGATGTATTTTGTGAGCACGGCTACTTCGACGTCGAACAATCCAGGAGAATCTTGACGGCAGCCAGGAAGCTCGGACTACGGCTCCGAATTCATGCCGATCAACTAAGTAACTCCGGCGCGGCGAAACTTGCCGCAGAATTGAAAGCGGCGACGGCTGATCATCTGGAAAAAACAGATGAGCAGGGAATTGCGGCAATGAAATCTGCCGGCGTGCAACCGGTGCTTTTGCCGGGTTCCGTTTATGCGCTCGGATCGTCGGATTATCCGCGCGCGAGAGAGATGATCGAGGCCGGCCTTGCGGTTGTACTTGCGACCGATTTCAACCCTGGTTCATCACCGACCGCTTCGATGCCTATGATTCTCTCGCTCGCCTGCACACAAATGAAAATGTCGCCGCCGGAAGCGGTAACGGCAGCGACGATCAATGCTGCTCATAGCCTTATAGCCTTAGTCGTGGCGACCAGATCGGGGTGCTTGAACGAGGCAAGCTTGCCAACTTTTCGATCTTTGATTGCGAAGATTACCGGGAGCTGGCGTACTGGTTTGGAATTCCGCAAATGCATTCGGTTTACGTCAAAGGCGAACGCGTCTCTTGGTAGGGTCGCCGCGCTGCGCCGACCGGACGCCGCAGCGCGGCGACCTACCAGCCCGAACGACATTTTGCTGCGCGCGGTGAGCGCCGCTACAGTGGCCACAATGAAGGTTGAAGTGGAAAAGCAGCCCGGCTTCGTGTCGAAGCTGCAGATTGAATTGCCGCCTGAAGAAGTGAGCAAGGAGTGGGATGCAATTGCAAACAGCTTCGCGCGGTTTGCCAAGATTCCAGGGTACCGGCCGGGAAAGGCGCCGCGCGCCGTGATCGACAAAAGATTTCGCAAAGAGATCCAGGATGAACTGACGAAGAAACTCGTCTCCAAAAGTTACCAGCAAGCAGTCGAACAAGAGCAATTGCGCGTCGCGTCCTTGACGAACATCGAAGACATTCAGTTCAGCGAAGACAAGTCGATGCGCTTCCGCGCGACCGTAGTCACCGCACCGGAATTTGAATTGCCGGATTACAAAAATATCCCCGTTGAGTTGCCGGATACGAAGGTCTCTGATGCAGAAGTTGAAGAGGCGCTCGAGCGTTTGCGCGAGCAAACGGCTGATTTTGTAGACGTGCCGGAGCGCGGACTGCAAATGGGCGATTTTGCGGTGCTTGATTTCGAAGGATCGGTCGATAGCAAGCCGATCAGTGAAATTGCACCGCAGGCGAGCAAGAATTTGCAAGGCGGAAAGAAATTCTGGTTACACCTCGCATCTGAGAATTTTTTGCCAAAATTTTGTGAGCAGGTGATCGGACAAAAGAGCGACGAAACGCGTCTCGTGATCGTCCAGTTACCAGATGATTTTCCAGTGAAAGAACTGGCCGGCAAAAAAGCGGATTATGCGGTTACCGTGCGTGAGATCAAGGAGAAGGTTTTGCCACCGGTCGATGACGCGCTTGCTGGCAAACTAGCGCCGGGGAAAACGCTTGGTGATCTTCGCGAGATGATCGAGCACGATATCGAGCATGCGAAAAAGCATGATGTCGAACGAGCCAAGGAATCACAGATCGTAAAATATTTGCATGAGCAAATTCAATTCGAGCTGCCGCCAGCGCTCCTGCAAAACGAAACGCGTCGAGCGCTGGCCGAATTGGTGCAACGGAACCGCGAGCGCGGGGTTACTGATGAGATGCTGAAGGAAAAAGAAAAAGAGCTGATCGACGGAGCAGCAGGCCTGGCTGCCAATCGATTGAAAACGAATTTCATTCTGCATCGGATCGCGGAGCGCGAAAAGGTTCAGGTCACCAAGGACGACGTCGATCTTCGTATCAGGCAGGAGGCGGCGCGTTACGACATTTCGCCCGACAAAATGCGCAAAGAATTGCAGCACAAAGACGCGCTGGATGACGTCGCTGAACAGATTCTGCTGGGCAAGACTCTTGATTTCCTGAAGGCGAATGTTAGCGTCCAGCCAGCAGAAGAATCCACTGTTAAAGAAGAAAAAGCATGAGCGTATCGGACGAAAATGTTTCACAGGTGCTGATCCCGATGGTCGTGGAGCAAACTGGCCGGGGTGAGCGCAGCTACGATATCTATTCGCGGTTGCTCAAGGACCGCATCGTTTTTATAGGCACGCCCATGGACGATCACATTGCCAATCTCGTCATTGCCCAACTGCTGTTTCTGCAAATGGAAGACTCGAAAAAGGACATCAACATCTATATCAATTCGCCCGGCGGCTCGGTTACTGCAGGACTCGCGGTCTATGACACGATGCAGTTTCTCACGTGCGACGTGACGACTTATTGCCTCGGAATGGCGGCCAGCATGGCGGCGGTCCTCCTTTGCGCAGGGACGAAGGGCAAGCGCTTTGCGCTGCCGAATTCCGATATCATGATCCATCAGGTTTCCGGCGGTGCGCAGGGGGCTGCGAGCGACGTTGAACGCCAGGTCGATTACATGTTCAAGCTGAAGAAACGCCTCATCCGAATCATTGCGCAGCACACTGGCAAATCCGAGGAGCAGGTCCGGGGCGATTCAGATCGCGATTATTATATGTCCGCCGAAGAGGCGAAGGCGTATGGGTTGGTGGACGAAGTGATAAAGTCCCGAAAGCAAATAAAACTTCTCGATGGTGCCACCCTACCATCCAGCGATCGATCAGTGGAGGTCGCGGAGGTGGCGTTACCGCGCAAAGCGACGGGATAACAGCGTCTCGAATTCCAAACAATTATGGCCCGCGCTTCCAACCTCACCATGTGCTCCTTCTGTGGCAAGAGCCATGCAGAGGTGCGCAAATTGATCGCCGGTCCCGGCGTTTATATCTGCGATAGCTGCATCAACGTTTGCAAGAGTATTCTCGATAAAGAACTGAACGAAGACGCGCGGCGTCAATCGTCCAATATCCGCGTGCCCAAGCCGGTAGAAATCCGGCGCTCGCTTGATCAGTATGTCATTGGCCAGGACATCGCGAAAAAGACGTTGTCGGTGGCAGTGCACAACCATTACAAGCGCGTCCTGCAAACTGCGTCGCCACCGGAAACATCCGCAGCGTTTCAGCCCGATCCACTTGCCGACGTCGAGATTGAAAAGAGCAACATCCTGCTCATCGGACCCACTGGTTCCGGTAAGACGCTACTGGCAAAGACACTGGCCAGGATTTTGGACGTGCCGTTCTGTATCGCGGATGCGACAACGCTTACCGAAGCCGGCTACGTCGGCGAAGACGTTGAAAACATTATTCTACGACTGCTCCAAAACGCCGATTACGATGTGAAGCGAGCCGAGATCGGCATCGTTTACATCGACGAGATCGACAAGATCGGCCGCAAAACCGATAACGTAAGCATCACACGTGACGTGTCCGGCGAAGGAGTGCAGCAGGCGCTTTTAAAGATTTTGGAAGGCAGCATGTGTAACGTTCCGCCGCAGGGCGGCCGCAAGCATCCGCACCAGGAATACATCCAGGTTAACACTGAAAAGATTCTTTTCATTTGCGGCGGCGCATTCATCGGGCTCGACAAAATTATTCAAAAACGGGTCGGCCAAAAAGTGATGGGCTTTGGCAGCCCCACGCTCGAAGTGGAAGAAGCATTGCGAAAGCAAGCGATCCGTCACGTGGAACCGGAAGACTTGCTGGCTTTTGGAATGATTCCTGAATTTGTCGGCCGTCTGCCGGTTGTCAGTGCGCTCGACGCGCTCACCGAGGAAGAAATGGTAGCCATTCTAACCGAGACAAAGAACGCGATGGTGAAGCAGTACACGAAGCTTTTCTCGATGGAAGGCGTGCGTTTGTCACTGACGAAAGACGCCTTGCGCGCGCTGGCGGCGCAGGCAGTCACAAAAGGAACAGGCGCGCGCGCGTTGCGTTCAATGCTCGAACGGATCATGCTCGATATCATGTACGATGTGCCCAGCCGTGAAGATATCGCGGAAGTCACCATCAATCGCGCGGTCGTGGAAGGCAAAAAGTTGCCGCTAATTCGCAAGAAGCAGGACAAGACCGCGGCGTGATTAGGCAGAACACGCCGAATACTGGACGCGCAGCATTCAAAGCTGTCATTCAGAGCGAAGCGAAGAATCTCTGATCCGAGATGTTTCGCTTCGCTCAACATGACAGGCCTAGTGGTTGGGATGTTGAGTGTTGACTGTTGAGCGTTGATTGTCCGCTTAAATGCGCGCTGCGCTCATCAATACCGGCACCGAGTTATTGCTCGGTGATGTTCAGGACGCACATCTCGCGTTCATTGCGCGCGAGATTTTTCCGTTGGGTCTGCGAATTGAGGAGCGGCGTACCGTTCCCGATACTGACGCAATTCGGCGTACCCTGGCGGAATTACTTCCGCGTTGTGAAATTCTTTTTGTGACCGGCGGTTTGGGCCCAACCGGCGATGACATCACGCGAGAGATGGTTGCAGATGTCCTTGGATTAGAGCTGCGTCAGGATCCTGAGTTGCTGAGTTCGCTCCGGCGGAGACTTCAACTGCGCAGAATCAAATGGGCTGCGGGCATCGCTCGCCAGGCCGATGTTCCAGCGGGTGCGCAAGTTCTCTCAAACGAAAACGGGAGCGCACCGGGGTTCTATTTGAAGGCAAACATCAATCCACGCACTCCGTCGCCGCACCTTTTTGTTCTGCCAGGGCCGCCGCGCGAGCTTCAGCCGATGTTCCGCAAATTTGTCACACCCATCTTGCGGTCGATCGTACCAAGTCCTGCCCTGGAGAAGCGCATCTACAAAATCGCTGGAATAGGGGAGTCGGTGGTTGAGGAGGCAATTGGCGAAAAAGTACTCGCGATTCCGGGAATTGAGCTTGGTTATTGCGCGAGACCGGGCGAAGTCGAAGTGCGCATTCTCGGAGAAGCGCAGGCGATCGAACAAGCGGATGGGATCGTTCGATCGGCGCTCGGGCCGTCGATTTTTTCTACCAGCGAGGAAACTTTAGAAGAAGTCGTCGTCAAACTGCTCACAAATTACAATCAAACGTTCGCGAGCGCAGAATCCTGCACCGGGGGTTTGATCGCGAACCGCATCACGAATGTGCCCGGTGCATCGCGCGTGTTTGTTGCCGGCTATGTTTGTTACGCGAATCAGGCTAAGACCGACATGTTGAATATCGATCCAAAGCTGATCGAAACGCATGGCGCAGTGAGCGAACCAGTCGCTCGCGCGCTCGCCGAGGATGCCCGTGCTTGCGCGCGATCCGATTATGCTCTTTCAACAACTGGAATTGCCGGGCCAACCGGTGGCTCCCCGGAAAAGCCAGTGGGAACAGTGTACATCGCGCTGGCCTCCGCCGATCCAGACATGATCGTGAAAAAGTTCTTTTTTCCAACTGATCGGGAGACGTTCAAACAATTAGCTGCCCAAACCGCGCTCGATCTTTTGCGACGGCGAATTCTCAATAGCGCCGCCCGTTATTCCGAGCGAAGTCGAGTAACCTCGTAGCGTTGCCATTGGTTTCGCAGCGGGATGTCTCGACTCCGCTCGACATGACAAGAAACAGCGCTAGTAGTCGCCCACGTCCACAGGCGTCCCGACCCTCGTGTAGTCATAAAATAATTTTGCGCCGTCGGCCGATTGACGGATGCAGCCATGGGAAGCTGGGTAACCGGGCAGAATTCCGACGTGCATACCTACGCCCTCTTCCGTTAAACGCAGAAACCACCTCATTGGCGCGCCGGCGAAGTGAGTGCCGCTCGGAGCCGAATCGATACGCGCGCTAACTCCGCCGCGTACTGTCCGGCCCGAGCCGTCCACAAAGTCCCCGTACAAATTGGAATGGTGATTCGGGTCTTTCTCGAGCACTTGCAGGTGGCCTGTAGGTGATTCGTGCCCGCGTCTGCCGGATGAAATTGGACCATCAGCCACGACTTGATCTCCGATCATCAGGTAAGCGCGCTGCTTCGGAATCGACACGACAATACGCGTGTTATCCGGCGTCGCCTGTTTGAGCAAAGATTGATTGACCTTCGTTGGCGCCTGCCTGCTAATGAATTCCGATGCTTTGCGAACAGGCTGTGGCGTCGGTTTTGGCTTCCTCGGTCCGAAGAGATGAAATTGTGCATCGAGTGAACTGGTAAGAACACTCAGCAAAATCGCGCAAATCAATATGGGAAATGTTGCCCGCATAATTTAGCCGCCACTGTAGCTGTTCACGCGCCGAATCCAACCCGCTAGCCATTTTGATTCATGTCGTTCGGCTGGGGCATTATGCACGCGTTGAATCAACGTGGCCTTCGCTGCGCGTGCAAATTCATTAGCGGCATCAGCGTCAGAAGTGCCGTGCATCGCTTCGAGAACTTGAAGCAAGCCCCATCCCTGGCCTTGATAACGTTCCGTGTGGAGAACACCTTCCCCTTTGAAGTTCACATAATCGATCAGGGCATAGCATCCCTGCGGAGTTCTCGTCAGACGCTCGAACTGTTGCTGTACGTTCGGGCGATCGGCGGGCGCCGCTTCGGCGAGCATTTTTGGGAGCGCGCCCTCCAACCGGGCCATAAGGAATTCGGCTTGAAGGTCGATCGTGCCGGCGAGAAACTGGCGCAACTGGTTCATGTCTGGGGCGTGTTGCGCTCGAAGAAACTCCGCGCGCGAGTTCCAGGGACATGGCTGGTCGGCACCTTTCAAGAGTAATGTTGGCAATTTGGCGCCGCGTTTTGAGACGAAATTTACCAGTTTGGGAAAACTTTCTTCAAACGGGCCGGGCCGCCCTTCCGGATACCAGATGAAGTGGCCGATGCCGAGCGAAGCAAAATCTTCGCCTTCGTTCCATGCAGTGAGCCCGGAAATCGTTCCATTACATTCGTTTTGCCAGACTCTTTTTCCGATCCTCAGAACGTCTGCGTGCGAGAGAGTGATCGCACAAGAGCTATGCGGCCAGAGGGAAATCGTCAGGGTAACGGCCAGCAGGACAGACCAGGCACGGCGCCCAAATAGCCAGTGATGCTGTTTTCTTGACGAGCGGCATTTATCCATTAGCGTGCGGGTTTCCGCGGCAAGGATTCTAATCAAAGAGCCGCAGGAAATCATCATATGAAAAAGTTTATTGTTATTGTCAGCGCATCATTACTTGCATTGCCGCTATTGGGGCAAGAGAAATCACCGCAACTCAAAGACCAGAAGGACAAGGTCAGCTATAGCATCGGCATGAACATCGGGTTTAATCTCAGCCGGCAGAAGGTCGATGTTAACCCCGATATCCTGGCTGCCGGGATCAAGGACGCCCTCGCTGGTAAACCGCAACTGACATCCGATCAAGTCAAGGAAGTGATGGCACAGTTCGAAAAAGATATGGAGGCAAAACAGAAGCAAGCAGGCGAGAAGAACAAAACCGAGGGCGTGAAGTTCCTCGACGACAACAAAAAGAAATCGGATGTAAAAACGACTGCCAGCGGGTTACAATACAAAGTCATAAAGGAAGGGACGGGAGCGAAGCCCAAAGCGACTGACACCGTTTCGGTAAATTATCGCGGGACACTGATTGACGGCACTGAGTTCGACAGTTCGTACAAGCGCGGGCAACCGGCCACTTTCCCACTTAACGGCGTGATCAAGGGATGGACGGAAGGAGTTCAGCTAATGAAAACCGGATCAAAGTATCAGTTTTTCGTTCCAGCAAACCTTGGATACGGCGAACGAGCCGTCAGTCCGGACATTGGGGCCAATGCGACTCTGATTTTCGAAGTGGAACTGCTCGAGATCAAACCTCCTGCGACGCCCGCTCCGCCAAGTTCTGCTCCGCCACAGGGTCCAAAGCAAGGTGCACCGCCGGCGCCGCCCAAGCCAACGCCGAAATAATCGCAGCGACAGGCTGGTTCTGTGGGAAAACACTTACCCCGGGCTCGCGCCCGGGGCTAGGCTCTGTCGCGCCCCGGCGCTTTCGAGCGGATACAGTCTTATTTAAACCGCTCTAGCGGCCATCAATGTGCCGCTGCGGCTTCCCATTGTACCCGAGGCGCGTCGCCCCATAGATCTTCCAGGCTGTAAAAGGCGCGCTTGTCACGGTGAAAAATGTGCACAACTACTTGCAGGTAATCGAGGACCATCCATTGGCTGGCGGGAAATCCATCAACGGCTATGGGCCGAAGCGAATGGTCTTCTCGCAATCGCGTTTCGATTTCGTTCGCAATCGCTTTAAGCTGGGGCTCGGACGTGCCGGAGCAAATCACGAAAAAATCCGTAAACGTCGAGATACCGCGCAAATCCAGCACAACAATGTCCTCCGCCTTTTTGTTTGAGGCGAGTTCCGCACAGGTTTTTGCTAGGTTTTCCGGGGTTATTTCGATTGCTCCTGGTAAAGTTTCTCGTCCTGGATGATTTCTTCTACTGCCGGCGGTACGAGATAGCGAATCGATCGACCGGACGCAACTCTGCTTCTTATCTCCGTGGCCGAGATGTCGATTTTGCGGCGAATGATCGGATGCAATTGACTCGCTCCTATGCCGGTTCGATCAAGAACCACGAACTCGACTATCTTCGCCAGCTCGGTGAAGCGATGCCATTTTGTGAGCCTCTCGATATTGTCTTGTCCGATCAGGCAGAACACCGCTGCATCGCTTTTGCAGCGTCGAATTTCCTCAACAGTGTCGATTGTGTATGAGGGCGGCGGCCGCCGCAGCTCGCACTCGTTCACTGCGAACCTCGGCTCGCCTTCAATCGCCGCCCGCAACATTGCTAATCGTACTTCGCCGCTCGCACGGGGAGCGGTCTTCTTCAGAGGAGAAACCGCCGCGGGAACGAAGATTACTTCGTCGAGAGCGAGCGTCTCAAGAGCGTCGCGAGCAAGAATCAAATGCGCGTGATGAACGGGGTCGAACGTGCCGCCGTAGATCGCGATCTTTTTCAATGTTTAATGTTCAACGCTCAACGCGCAACGTTCAACTGGAAGCATTTCGATTGCATGTCGCCTAAATTGAGCCTTGGACGTTGAATGTTGGACGTTGAGCATTGATCTTTCCGCCCCATGAAGAGCGATTCGCTGGGCCAACTAATCATGACCGGTGTGCCCGGCAAAGAGCTGGATGCGAAAACAGCCGACTTATTTCGGCGCGTGCAGCCTGGAGCGTTTATTCTCTTCGGCCGGAACATCGAGACTCCCGCGCAACTCCGGAAGCTCATCGATGATTTGCGCGACTTGAGTGAGACCGAACCGATTATCACCATTGATCAGGAAGGCGGCCGCGTTTCGCGATTGCGGTTGATCGGAAATGAACCGCCGAACGCGCAACAATTGCGCGACAAAGGCGACGTCGATCTGATCCGGCGTCACGGCAACATCACCGGCCGGTTACTACGGCTATTCGGCTTCAATCTCGACCTGTGTCCCGTGCTCGACATCTCATTTAACGATGATGCCGAGAATTCCTTACGCGGCCGTTGCTACGGTAAGACTGTCGAACAAGTGGTTGGAAATGCCGGTGCATTCAATGAAGCGATGAGAGGGCAGGGGATTGCGAGCTGCGGCAAACATTTCCCCGGATATTCGGCCGCAACTTCTGATGCTCATTACCAATTGCCGCGAATTGACCGCACGCGCGAAGAATTAGATCAGAACGAACTCGCCGTGTTTCGCGAATTCGTGAATGACGTGGATAGCATGATGATTTGTCATGGCTGGTATCCATGCTTTGAGTCTGAGAAAACTCCCGCCACGTTGTCCTCACGGATTATCACAGATTTATTGCGGAATGAGCTCGTTTTCAATGGTCTGATCATGACGGACGACCTTGATATGGGAGCGATTCTAACGGGATACCGGCTCGACGAGACAATCCGTCTGGCAATCGCAGCTGGAAACGACCTTGTAATGATTTGCCATCGCATTCCAGAAATTGAAACGGTGCAGCAGATCCTGGGCACATTGTCGTCCGATCAAATCGAACGCGCGCAACGCAGCGTCGCGAACTTTAAAGAAAGACTCGAGCCACCGAATCAATTTTCGGAAACGGCGTTTCATCAGATCGACAACGAAATTTGGAACCTGCGCACCGCTGTTCTGGGCGAAGAACGCGCCAGCCAAACTA
>WNFS01002410.1_pt1 | contig 14120 bp, 15 predicted proteins | sample 5400141 | NCBI WGS metagenome assembly WNFS01 (sample SAMN13153358, study PRJNA577476) | soil metagenome | isolation source: 60 cm saprolite under Madrone tree | place: USA:California | collected 2016-06-14
CGAGCGAGTCGGGAGACGAGCGAGTTTCAAATCCGTGGTCGTCTTCCTCTGGGACTCTCTTTGCTTGACGAATTCCGTGCGGTTTGTGAACCTTCAATGATTGAAATGAGCGTGGAGTACACGGACGCACCACCCACTCGCCCCGAATCGAGCGCAGCGGACAAAATGCGTTGCCCTTACTGCGGGCATCTCCTGCCAAAGGACGCGCAAAGCTGTGACCGGTGCGATTGGAAGCGCGGTGCGACCGAAACTGCGGAAGGCAAAGCGAGTGACGCAGTAGCAGTTATCCTAAGCATCATTCCCGGTTTGGGACATATTTACAAAGGACATAAACTCGCAGGTTTTTTGTGGATGGCCGGAGCTATTCCGGTGGGAATTTTCGTCCTTCTGGCCGCCGTCGCGTCTGCCGGGTTCGGGATCGGTCTCTTTTTCTTTTACCTTATCGCGGTAATGCTTCATGCCTACGCCGTAGACGATCGCGTCGTAACGCCGAAAGAAGACGAAGGCGAGGAATATTAGCGCTCGTTAAAACGTTGAAGCGTTGAAGCGGATAATCCCGCAACGCTAACCATCTTCCGCAAGGCGGCGCACTTGAAAAGTCCGTGATCGCGAGACGCGATACATGTGTTCAGCGCCAACGGCGCAGCATTCACCGCCAGCCTGGGGGAGCGCCCCAGGATTGATGGCACCAAAACAGCAACAGCGCTGAAAGCGCGACTCACTTTCTGCAGAAGTTTTTGAAAAACATCCGCCCGATTGAAGCGCGCTTTCAGCGCTTGCTTACATGGCGATCTGAATTCCTGGGGCGACGCCCCAGGCTAGCATGAGAAAGCGCCTTTGGCGCTAACCAAACACGACATGATCACCAGCCCACGGGACGAGTGCCTTCACCCAATCATTCGGAAACCGCGTCGTAAATCTCTTCGAGAATTTCGCGCATCCCGTAGCGAAATTTCCAGGTTGGATAATGCGCCTGGAATTTTCGCACGTCGCTGATCCACCAGATATGGTCGCCGATGCGATGAGTTTCCTCATACGTCCAGCTTAGTTTCTTGCCGCTGATTTCTTCGCACATCTCGATCGCTTCGAGCATGGAACAGTTGCTGTGCCGGCTGCCGCCGACGTTATAGACTTCTCCGGCACGCGGTGCCCGAATGAATTCCGCGAATGCTTCAACAAGGTCGAAGCTATGGATGTTGTCGCGTACTTGTTTGCCTTTGTAGCCAAAAACACGGTAAGGCTTGCCGGTCACAACGCAGATCATTAGATAGGAAAGGAACCCGTGCAGTTCCGTCCCTGCGTGCGCGGGTCCTGTGAGACAACCACCGCGGAAAGATACTGTGGGCATTCCGAAATAGCGCCCGTATTCCTGAACCAGAATGTCCCCGGCGACCTTGGACGCGCCAAAGAGGGAATGCTTCGTGTAATCGATGCTCATCGTCTCTGAGATGCCCTCTTCGTAGTCGTGGCCCGCCTCGATTTCCCAGCGTTTCTCCAGTTCGCGCAGCGGCAAGCGATTCGGCGTGTCGCCATAGACCTTGTTCGTCGAAGTAAAAATAAATGGCGCCTCAGGAGAAAACTGTCTGGCGGCTTCCAAAAGATTCAGCGTGCCGTTGGCGTTGACGGTAAAATCGGTTTGCGGATGGCGAGCCGCCCAGTCGTGTGACGGTTGCGACGCGGTATGCACAATCGCGTTGATCGAGCCGCGATGCCGTTTGAAAAGCTCCGTCACAGCGGCGGCGTCCCGAATGTCCAGGTCGTGATGCTCGTAACCCGAAAGATTCGCCACCAGATCCTCGCGCGTTTTTTTTGTGGAAGCTTCGGCGCCGAAAAATTTTGCGCGCATGTCATTATCGATCCCGATCACACGCGCGCCTTCGCCTGCGAAACGCCTGACCGTTTCCGAGCCAATCAGTCCAGCCGAGCCTGTAACAATGATCGTGTGCATTAGGTCACAGTAGCGCAGACGGCTACTCTCCAATCATCCACGTCACATCTCCTGCTGAAGGATCTACTCGCGCGGCCGGCAAGTCCCGATCGCCCTCCAACACGCGCTCGATCAACCGGGGGTTTTTCGCCGCACCGACAAGGAACAATATGTGGCGTGCCTGATTGATGAGCGGGAATGTGAAGGTCAATCGCCACGCGTTGAACTTGGGAACAAAATTTGCGACAACCCGCCGTATCTTCTCTTCCAATGCGGCGGTCCCCGGAAAAAGCGATGCCGTATGTCCATCATCGCCCAAGCCGAGAAGGATCAGGTCGTGTCGATAAATCGGTTCGTAGTGTTGCCTGGCTATGAGATCGAGCTGGTCTTCGTACTCCTGCGCCGCGATCTGCGGATCAATTTCCCCGCGCATGCGCAGAATCGATTTTCCCGGAACGCGAGCGGGCGCCAGAAGAGTTTCCCAGGCCATTCTGAAATTGCTCTCTGGATCGTCCGGTGGCACGCAACGCTCGTCTCCGAACGTGATACGAATCAAGTCCCACGGCAGGTCATGGCCGATCGCGGCAAGCCGCGCGTAAACCGGCCGCGGAGTGTTCCCGCCCGAGAGCGCGATCCGGAATTCGTTGCGTTCGCCAATAGCTTTGTGCGCCTGTTCAAGAATGAAGTCTGCAGCGTCCGCGGGGAAATTGTTAGTTCGAATCACGTGGGGATTAGTTTTCATCCACAAGGATTATGAGAAGTGTGATCGGTGAACAGTGAACTGTGATCAGTAATCAGTTGGCAATTCCCGAGATCCGGTTCTGATCACCGATCACTGTTCACAGTCTCCTTAGATCGCGCAATGTGACTGGCCGCGCTTTTGCAAATAACGCTGATGATATTCTTCGGCGCGCCAGAACTTCGGTGCTGGTTCTATTTGCGTTACTACCGGCCGATTGAATCGACCGCTCTTTTCCAGTCTTTCTTTTGAAGCCATGGCTTCCGCTTCTTGCTCGGGCGAATGGTAAAAGATCACCGAACGATATTGTGTTCCGGCATCCGGTCCCTGCCGGTTCAAGGTCGTCGGGTTGTGATTCGACCAGAAAACATCCAGAATTTCGTCGTAACTGATCTGTGACGGATCGAATTCGACTTTCACCACCTCGGCGTGGCCAGTTCTGTCGGTGCAAACATCTTCATACGACGGATTCTCTTTTGTCCCACCTGCGTAGCCGACAGCTGTGGACACGACGCCCTTCAAATTGCGGAAAGTTTCTTCCACTCCCCAGAAACAGCCTGCGCCGAATGTGGCCTTCTCCGTTTGCATAGTGAAATGATGGTACGATTACTCGCGGCGCGCAACCAACCGCTTTATGATTCGCTGATCGAGTTCCGTCTAGCGCCAAAGGCGCTATCTCAAATCAGTCCGCCACGGGACGGATTCGCCGTGGCGAACCTGGGGCATCGCCCCAGGAATTCAAGTCGCCACGAAAACGAGCGCTGAAAGCGCGATTCAGTTGACCGGTCGATTCGAACTGCTGCCCAAAGTGAATCGCGCTTTCAGCGCTGGTGCTTTCGGATTTCGAAGGAGCCTGGGGCGTTGCCCCAGGCTTTGACATGAACGCCGCGCCTTCGGCTCTCAACGCATACCTGCTTGACTTCCGGCCACGCATCTCGTTTCCATAGCCCTTAAGTCCAATAGTAATCCAACGCCGCGTCTGCGACTCTTGGACTCCTTAACCGAATGAACATCTCTGGCACTACTCTCCAGCAAATGCGTCCGCTGCTGCCTGTTCGGCTCCTCAATGGCTGTGGCGCACTACTCGAAAAAAAACGAAGTCCATACGCCCCGGCGCTTGCCGTTGATTTAATCAAAACTGCAAAGCGACGCTGCCGCCTCGATGATTTTGGTCAAGGCGACTTCTTTGAAGCGCTTTCGCGTTTGCTCGAGTCCTGCCAGCGCGAGGCACGGCTGAACCTGATCGGAAAAATCGCTCTCAGGACGGATGTCTTGCAGACGTTGTGCTCGCGCTTGCAGATGACGCGGGACCGGCAGCTTTATCCCAAGATTGCACAGCAGGAAATTCGCGAACCGCTCTTTATTGTAGGGTTGCCCCGCAGCGGTACCACTCTCTTGCATAGTCTGCTCGCCGCGGACCCGGAACATCGATGTCCACTCATGTGGGAAGTGAGGTCGCCATCTCCGCCTACTGTGGCCGACGAGAAACGCCGAATCCAACGTGCGACCAAGAGTTGTAACTTCTTCAATTGGCTCGCACCTACCTTCCGTTACGTGCATGCCGTGGGTGCAGAACTTCCGCAGGAATGCGTCGGCCTTATGACTCCAACCTTTATGAGCGATCAGTTCGATGCGATGTACTATGTGCCATCATATCGCGCCTGGTTTTTTCAGCAGGATTTACGGCCTGCATACGAATATCATCGCCGGTTTCTTCAACACCTGCAGTTTCGGCGGGCTGCCCGCCGTTGGATATTGAAAGCGCCTACTCACATGTTTGCGATGCCGGCATTGCTGTCCGTGTATCCGGATGCGCTGTTTGTTCAGACGCACCGGACACCGGTTGATGCGATGGCTTCGGTCTCAAGTCTGGTGACTATTCTTCGCAGCGCCTTTAGCGATGCCGTCGATCCGTTTACAGTCTGCCGAGAGGCAATCCATTACTGGTCCGAAACCATGGACAAATTTTTAAGTGAACGCGATCGACTGGCCAGCAACCGCATTTGCGACGTACAATTTGACGAAATTTCGCGCGACCCCATCGCTGCAGTCAGACGAATCTACGACTATTTTGGCTGGTCCTTGTCGAAACAGGCAGAGCAGCGCATGCGCACCTTGGTCGCAAGCCACGCACAGAGGCAACCTGGTAATCATCGATATCATCTAGCGCAATTTGGTTCCTCTGCGGAGGAAGTCTTCGGTACGTTCGCGCCATATTGTCAGCGATTTGGCTTATCCCCCCGCAGTGGCGAGAAACTTTCGCGATCACTTCGAGATTCCGCGCTTCCAAAAGCACAAAAGCGTTCTGGCTTGGTTTCATTTACAGGGACAAATGGTGAATCAGATGGGTGATGCGTCTGGAAGACGCTCGCTGGATACAGCAGACACTAGCCAACGATTCACTCGGTTGCCTGATCTGATGGAGGACGCAACGTTCGCGAATGACCTTTGAAGTTAGCCGCGCGATACGCGCTGATCATCCCAGCTTGCCGGGACATTTTCCAGATACACCTCTTGTGCCGGGCGTTGTTATCCTCGACGAAATAGTCGGAGCATTGGATGAGTGGCGACAAGGTTGTCACCTCACGGGCATACGAACCGTAAAGTTTCTCGTGCCGCTCAAGCCCGGGCAGCTATTTACCATCTATTTTTCGACCGAGGATGATGATGCGGGCGAAGTCAACTTTTCCTGCCGCATCGCGGACCAAATAATAGTTGAAGGTCGACTTGAAGTTTTTTGGGAGACAGAGTGATTTCGTGAACGCGCTATCATTTGACGCGCATAAATTTGAAACGCGGCCAAGCGATCCGCGCCTGGCGGAGTGTCTCCAGCAATTCCCACCAGCGGTGTTCAGCGAACGCTTGTATCAAAGCATTGAACTGATGGAGCGTTACAGCATCGAACTGGCTGTCGATCTATCGCGCCAGTTGAATCTCGTACATCAACTCGGTGGGTGGCGATCAGTCGATGAACTTTGTGGCGTGCTCTCTTTTCAGCCGCGGTTCAAGTTCGCCTTACGCTGGATGTTGGAACGCCTGACCGAAAGTGGCTGCGCAGAGGCACGCAACAACGGAGAAAGTCGTTGTTATCATCTGCGAGACGCGCTGTGGGAGCCCGACCTCAAAACGCTGCGCGCGATAGGTCTCAGTATTGATCCTGCCAACGCGGCGACTCTGGATTTGTTGGATCACGCCGCAAGCCTCTATGCGGCGGTTGCCACTGGACGGCAAAGTGGTGATCACACTCTGCTCGGCCCACAAGGGGTGCCGCTGTGGCTGAATTATTTCCACAACGATAACTTGACTTACGCGGTGAACAATTGGGTTGGAGGCGTATTAGCCTCTGATCATCTTTCCACTCGGCGTACGTTCCGTATTTTGGAAGTCGGCGCCGGCACCGGTAGCGCCAGCGAAATTTTACTGACGTTACTTGCTGAACGGGACCTTTTGCCACGTGTGGAACGCTATCTCATTACAGAGCCGAACGCGTACTTCCGGCGCTGCAGTCAACGGAAACTGACGGCGCATTATCCTAATTTGCCGCTGGAATGGGCGCCGCTAGATCTCGATTTGCCGTGGAACACTCAAGGCATCGCTTCGGGAGAATTCGATCTCGTGTACGCCGTTAACGTGATGCATATCTCCAAGAATCTTTTGTTTAGCTTGAATGAGGTCCGCTCGGCTCTAGCCACCGATGGTTGGCTTGTGATCGGCGAATGCGTGCGGCCTTACGATAATCAACCAATCTATCCGGAATTGATGTTTCAAATTTTAGATAGTTTTACAAATGTCGAGACAGATCCAGAATTTCGTCCGAATCCTGGCTTTCTAACTGCAGAACAGTGGCGCCGCGCTTTTTCGCGCGCGGGCTTCACGCAGGCAAAAGTAGCCCCGGACATCGACCGGATTCGCGAAATTTATCCGCATTTTTTCACCGGTGCGATTTCTGGACAAAATATCGGAACGGCAAATGATCGGGCAAGTTCTCGGGACTAAAGCTTCAGAGGCGGATCGCTGGACGACGTTGCCCGAACGCGGCACGCCGGCTTCGCTGCGGATGATCGCATGGATCGCGGTACATATTGGGCGCTCGGCAGCAAGGCTGCTCCTGTACCCAGTCACGCTTTATTTTGTAATCACTGCACATGCTGCACGTCGGGTGTCCTACGAATACCTGAAGCACGTTCGCGGCGGTTCGGCACGCTGGTGGCATGTCTTCCGCCATTTTCATTGTTTTGCCGAGACAATTCTGGATCGCGTTTATCTGCTGCGCAGCGAGTTCGACCGTTTTGACGTCACGGTTCATGGGAAACAAATTGTGCAGCGCCAGCTCGAAAGCGCCAAAGGAAGCATCCTGCTAGGCTCGCACCTTGGCAGCTTCGAAGTGTTACGAGCTTTGGGGGTAATGCAGAGGAAATTTCCGCTGAAGGTGTTGATGGACACAGTGCACAACCAAAACATCTCGCGCTTTTTTGATGCGTTAAATCCGAAAATTGCTGGAACTGTAATCGCGCCCGATCAACCGGATACTTTGATACGGGTCAAGGAAAGTTTGGATGCTGGCTGCTTCGTCGGAATGTTAGGTGACCGCGTCTCCGGCGGCGACAAGACAACTCAATGTCAGTTCCTGGGTGTGCCGGCTACGTTCCCAGCCGGCCCGATCATCCTTGCTGCCATGATGCGTTGCCCTGTCATTTTGTTTTTTGGGCTCTATCGCGGGGGGAATCACTACGAAATTTATTTCGAACATTTTGCCGACGTGATCGTTTTGGATCGGCATCGTCGCGCCGAGGAGACCCAGCTTTGGATGCAACGCTACGCTGAGCGACTGGAGCATTACGCGCGTCTTGCGCCTTACAACTGGTTTAACTTTTATCCCTTTTGGGACCAACAAGTTTCTCAAAAGAGCGCAACAACCACAAGATCATGACGCAGCGGACGAAAAGGAGCGCTGTTAAAAGCGACGCGAGGACGCGCACGCACTCCAAAAGCTTGCGCGAAAGGGAACAACCGTCTTCGGTAGATTTCGCACGAAGTGCTTTGGGAGTGCGATCCGTCTTCGCATCGCTTTCTGTGACATGAACCCCTTGCCGAAGTGTCTGCCTAATGGCTAACGAAGCACAGATTAACAAAGCGGAAATTCATACACTGATCCCCCACTCCGGTCTGATGTGCCTCTTAGACGAGGTCACACAATGGGATGATCGATCCATTGTGTGCACCACCAATAGCCACCGCGATCCGGCAAACCCCTTGCGCCGCGAAGGACGCTTATCAGCCCTGCATGCGTTCGAATACGGCGCCCAAGCCGCGGCAGTGCATGGCGGTTTGCGAGCCCGCTCGGTGGGTGCAAAAGCCGCTCCCGGTTATCTGGCCGCGTTGCGGGATGGACGGTTGCATATAGCGCGATTGGATCACATCCATCTGTCTCTTCGCGTTTGCGCGACGCGCCTGTTCGGGGATCGCGCCAATACGGTGTACGAATTCGTTATCTCGGCCGCCAACGTTCTTGTAGCAGAGGGACGCGTTATCATCGTGGAACGCGCGTGATGCTTTGAATTTTGGGAGTGCGCGGACATGTCCGCGCTTTGAAAAGCGGCGACATGTCGCCGCACTCCAAAAGAACAAACATCACATCACGATTCCGCCATCGACGCACAGCACCTGGCCGGTAATGTAGCCCGCTTCTGCGGACGCGAGGAACGCCACTGCGCTGGCGATTTCTTCGGGCGTGCCGGTTCTTCCCAGCGGGATCTTCGCGTGAATCGTATTCTTAACTTCGTCCGAAAGCCCGGTGGTCATGTCCGTGAGAACAAATCCCGGTGCCACTGCGTTAACAGTGATATTGCGGCTCGCCAGCTCACGCGCCAACGACTTGGTAAGGCCAATCAAGCCTGCCTTGCTGGCGGCGTAATTTGTCTGCCCGGCATTTCCCATCAATCCAATCACAGAGCTGATGTTAATGATGCGACCGCTGCGTTGTTTGGTCATCGCTCGAATAATGGCCTGCGAAAAACTAAATGCGCCGCGCAAGTTTGTGTTGATAACTGCGTTCCAATCTTCCAGTGACATCCGCATTGCAAGCGCGTCGCGCGTCACTCCTGCGTTGTTAACAAGGATGTCCGCCCTGCCAAAGTCTTCGAGAATCCGGACTCCGATTTTCTGGACCGCCGCATGATCTGCAACATCGACCGCGTAGGCTTTCGCAGCATCCGCTCGAAGACCATTAATTTCGTCCGCGACCGTCCTTACGTTTTCCTCCGTTCGGCTAACGCACACCACACGCGCGCCCTCATTAGCAAACCGTAACGCGATCGCACGCCCGATTCCCCGTCCTGCCCCGGTTACGATTGCCACTTGACCTTCAAATCTCATATCGGTTCATGTTCGAACTGAAGAATAGCGAGCTATGTTTGGAGTGCTACTGCCTGCCTTGAGCGAAGACCTGTTACAGAACTACCCCATAGCGGCGTTGGCGGCGTCCGAATTCTTCCACGGCGGCCTGCAGATCCTTTTTAGTAAAGTCGGGCCATAGCTTTGGCGTGACGTACATCTCAGTGTAGGAGGTCTGCCAAAGCAGGAAGTTAGAAAGACGCATTTCGCCGGAAGTACGAATAAGGAGGTCTGGGTCGGGATAGTAGCGGGTGTAAAGATGTTTGCTGAACATCTCCACGTCGATCATTGCCCTATCGATGTGACCCAGCTCAATCGCCCGCAGCAAACTTTTGATGCCGTCGATAATCTCGAGCCGGCCGCCGTAGCTCAATGCAAAGATCAGGGTGAGCCCAGTGTTGCCAGCCGTTTGCTCAATTGTCTTGTGAAGTTGTTGCTGCGAACTCTCGGGCAGATCGGTCAAGCGCCCAATCGCCTGAAGACGCACATTTTTCTCGATCAATTCCGGCGTTTTCTCCCTCAAAAATTTTTCGAGCAAACGCATCAGCGCGATGACTTCGCCTTTGGGACGCTGCCAATTTTCAGCGGAGAAAGCATAGAGAGTGAGATATTCCACCTTTAACTCGCCACAGCCTTCCACGCATTCTCGAACGGCTTTCGCGCCGGCTTCGTGGCCCTTGATGCGCGGCAGTCCGCGCCCTTTCGCCCACCGGCCATTACCATCCATGATGATCGCGATGTGACGGGGAACGCTTTTCACGCTGGAAACACTGACTACAAAACGATTGTCTCACCGCGTGCTGGGCCGACGCTGACCATCGACAATTTCGCGCCGGTTAATTCGGAGATGTACCTAACGTATTTTCTCGCTGCTGGAGGAAGCTGCGAAAACTTTCGCGCAGAATGAGTGGGTGTGTTCCAGCCGCGCACCTGTTCGTAGACTGGTTCGCAATTGGCCAGCTGGCTGGCGTCGCAGGGAGGAACATCCAGCGGTTTTCCATTTAGCCGATAGCCAACACAAACTCGAATTGGGTCGACGTGATCAAGTCCGTCCAAGTTGGTAATAGCTAGCTCGTCAATGCCATTGACCATCCCCGCATAACGAGTGGCCACCGCATCGAACCAACCACAGCGTCGCTTGCGCCCGGTTGTCGCACCAAATTCGCGTCCCAAGTTATGAAGCATTTGAGTTAATTGCGCGTCTTCAGTGGGCAACGCTCCCTCACCAACGCGTGTGGAGTACGCCTTCATCACGCCCACCACGCGGTCCATCCGACTGGGCGGCACACCGGTACCCGTGCATGCGCCGCCGGCGGTTGTGTTCGAGGAAGTCACATACGGATAAGTGCCATGGTCGATATCGAGGAATGTCCCCTGCGCACCTTCAAACAGGATTTTCTTGCCCCGTTCGATCGCACGATGGAGATACACTACAGTATTGGCCACGAATGGCCGCAAGTTCTCGCCGGCTGCCAGATAGCTTTCGTCGACCTCGCGAAAACTAATTGGTTTCGCGCCGAGCGCCTGAAGGATTCTGTTGTTCTCGATAATTTTGGCTTGCAACTTCTTTGAGAACACAATCGGCTGCATCAAGTCCGACATGCGCAGGCCAGTGCGCGCTGCCTTGTCGCCATAGGCCGGGCCGATACCGCGTTTGGTGGTTCCGATGCGGCCTCGGCGCAGTTCGCGTTGCTCGTCGAGTATGCGGTGGTAAGGCATGACAAGATGAGCGCAATCGCTAATGAGCAAGTTCTTATCGATTTTGACTTGCAGTTTGCGCAAACTGTCGATTTCGGCGACCAGCGCGACCGGATCGACAACAACGCCGTTTCCAATGACGCAAATCTTGCTGCGCCGAAGGATTCCAGACGGGATTAAGTGCAGAACGTACTTGACGCCACGATAGATCACCGTGTGCCCAGCGTTGTTGCCGCCCTGGCTGCGGACAACAATGTCCGCCTGGGCAGTAAGCACGTCGATGATCTTGCCTTTGCCCTCGTCGCCCCACTGCATCCCAATTAGAATTGTATTCGCCATTGAAATTAAATACGGGCAAAAAATTTTCCCGATGCATCCGGCAGGACACAGTCGGGACTGCCTGCAAATGATAGGTTAGCAAGGTCGCCGCGCAACAAATTTCGCGCTGACCTGTGCTCTTACCTTTCTTTTGTAGGGGAAGCTGACAGCTTCCCCTACAGCGGGAGGCTGGCTTAAGAGGATGACCCCTAGCAAAAAGTTTAAGGAACTAGGGTGTTGGTGTGTGCTCGCCACGAGCCTCAGGTTTTCCAGAAGGAGTAGCGCTTGGCTCCTGTCTTCCAGATTCCATCATCGTTGGCCGGACCGCGCCGATTGGCTCCGGTTTTGGAGTGCGCGAACCCGACCGACGCGATACGCTGCCTTGTCCAGCGCGAGCTTCCTCTTTGACCGGCCTCGGCGTTCCAGAAACAATCGGGGCTTCAGTTACCGCAGGCTCCGAATCAGATTCGCGCGTTCTGGCCGGCTGTGGAGAACCTCGGTTTTCCAAGCGCTCTGCAGCAAGCGCTCCCGCCATTCGCATCTGCTCGGCGGTTACTGTTGTAGAACCGGACTTCTTTTCGCGCGCCTTGGGTTTGGTCCGTGCCGGCGCTGGTGATTCTGAAGGAGGTTGCTCAGAAGGCGACGCTGCTTGCTCGGGAGCCTTTGATTTCGTTTCGCGAGCAACGATCACCTCCTGCGCATGAACCTTACCGAAAAGAACAAGACTGCAGAGTGCAGCCATGAAACATGCCCCCAGCACCAAGAGCGCTGATAAAGACCTTCGACCCATTGAAAAGCCCTTATAATAAGACGTTGGCGAATTTAACTGGTTGACCGCGTGACCTGGATCACCGGCAGCGGAAAGCGCAGCCGTAATTCGTTTTCCAGATAAATCTCAACGTGATGCAATCCGTATTGCTGAAACTGCACCCCGCCAAAATAATGGACGTTGGTTGCGTGGCCTTCCATCTCCTTCAAGACGAACTCGACTTCGGCCTGCGCGATGACCTGCTGCTCATCTACGCCGATAATCCGGGACTTTTGCCGAAACTTGCCCGCTCCGCTGCACCAGCGCGTCCAGATACACATGCGAATATAATTGATCGGAAGCGCCGGCGCCGGAATCACACTGAGCACTCCGACGAGCGTTTGCATTCCGTTGATTTCGCAGCGGACATCCTCACAAATAACAGCGCTTTGGAGATCGGGAAGAATGGCGTCCGTTTCCATCGATAATCAAATCACATCATCCCGCGCATGAGCAGCGTCAATAACCCGATGCCGAGTACAATCCGGTAAATCGCAAACGGCGCAAACCCGCGTGCACGCACCCAATTCATAAACCACGCGACCACCGCCAGTGCTACGAAGAATGAAACGATAAATCCGATTACGAGCACGATCCATTCATGAGCATTCATCGTCAGCGGCGCAATATCCGCTTCGTAATGATGCGGCATCACTGTCTTTAGAAAATCAAACCCAGTGGCCACGACCATCGTCGGCATCGATAAGAAAAACGAAAATTCGAGCGCGGCCGGACGCGACAAACCTGCAACTTGCCCGGCAGCGATGGTGGACATCGAGCGGGAAGTGCCTGGGAAAACGGCGGAAAGAATTTGTGCCGCGCCAATCCAGATCGCCTGGGGCAGCGTCATTTCCTCCATGTGCATCGTGCGCGGACGTGTAAAAACGGCGTCCACAATCCACATGACGATCCCACCGATCAGAAGTGCGATGGCCATGACCCATAGATTCTCCAGGTTTTTGCCGATCTGTTTCGTTAAAAGCCAGGCTGGAACTGCCGTAACGACAAACGCTATTAACGTGAGACTCAATGGGTGGGTTAAAATGGTGCGATCGCCGTGTTCGCCTTTAGGAAAGGTGCGAACAAACTTCAAGATCTGCTCGCGGAAATAAACTGGTAACGCCAGAATTGCGCCGAGCTGAATGACGATTGTGTACATCTTCCAGAAGCCATCGTGAAGATCGATGTGCAGCAGCGCTTCGCAGATACGCAAATGTGCGGTCGAGCTTACAGGGAGAAATTCGGTCAGCCCTTCGACGACCCCGAGAAAGATTGATAGCAGGTATTCGTACATCGGTTGAATTGTTAAAGCTTACATTGTTACACGGTTACAATGGGGAGGCAGGTGCATTTATCGGCTTTTATCACGGATGCGTTGCCTATTGTAACTTTGTAACCCTTTTAACTATTTACCACTGTAAGCGCGTTCACAGTGCCTCCGTTCCCCGTTCACCGGTTCGGATGCGCACCGCTTCTTCCACCTCAGTTACAAAGATCTTGCCGTCGCCGATTTTTCCCGTCTTTGCCGCGCCGAGAATGGCTTCCACTGCTCGCTGCGCGCGATCGTCCGCAATCACGATCTCGAATCTCGTTTTTGGAAGAAAATCCACCGTGTACTCGGTGCCGCGATAAATTTCGCTGTGTCCTTTTTGGCGGCCGAACCCTTTTACCTCACTGAGAGTCATTCCTTCTACCCCTACTGCCATTAACGCTTCTTTCACTGGCTCGGTTTTAAATGGCTTGATGATGGCCTCGATTTTCTTCACCGCGGCAAATTAAAGCCGCCTGCCTTCCAAATGGCAAGCACGCTTGCATAGCGGCAGGCGTTTCGCCTGCCCGGTTTAAATGATAGCAGCCGACGCTGCTGCCTCACCCGAAAGAGATATTCAAATTAGTCTTGCCAGGTTGGCAAGATTCTTTCAGAACTCGATGCTAGTTGGATCTGACTCGGGTCGGGACCTTTCCCTGCCGGGTTCTTCGCTCCTTTTCAGACCCGCAGTCACGCAACTAACCGAGCGGGGGAAACGAAAGAACCCATATCATTACGTCAACGATTCAGCTTAAAACAATCATTCCATCACTTTTCATCGCACTTACGCTCCTCTGTCCGGCTGCCGGACCTAAAGCGCAGGCGGTCAGTCCGCCTCCGGACGGAGGCTATGGGGGGGCAGAACACGGCAGAGGGCACTGACGCGCTCTTCAGCCTCACTAGCGGAGTCTGGAATGTGGCCATTGGC
>WNFS01004912.1_pt1 | contig 14120 bp, 6 predicted proteins | sample 5400141 | NCBI WGS metagenome assembly WNFS01 (sample SAMN13153358, study PRJNA577476) | soil metagenome | isolation source: 60 cm saprolite under Madrone tree | place: USA:California | collected 2016-06-14
CTCGAAGTCCCCAGCGCGCAACTGGTCTTGCGCCGATTCGCGGACGTGATGCGCGGCGCAGCCCACAAGGCACGACGCGATGACGAGCGGCAACAGCCACCGCAGCCCCGCGCGCGCCTCGTCACGGCGCCCGCTGCGAGTCAGACTCCGCGCCGAATTCGATAACGTTCTTCTGCTGCGATGCGCCATGGGTTATGACCACATGCCGATCGGAGACTTCGTCCACCCGGTATCCGTCTCCGAGGTCGCCTTTGCCTCGAACGGTGAGCAGCCGCTCGCCGTTGGCCAGATACACGACGGGCTCGCCCACCGGCCCGATGACTCTCCCGACGAAACGATACGGGAAAGGCGGGGCCGGAGGTGGAGGTGGAGGAACGATCGGCTCCAGGGATGGCGCCGGCTTAAGCGGAGCTGGCACCGGCTTAGGCGCGACGAAGAAGGGGTCGCCGCGAGTGGGTCCCAGACGACGAGACGACGTCTGGCTCAATTCGAGCGCCGCCGGCCGGACCGTTTCGCCCGTTGTCCTCGTAGCTGCGACAGCGCTTTGATCGCCGACCAGCGTGGCGGTGGCGAACGGCACGAAGACGGGCGCCCTAATCACGGTTGGGAATCGACCACGTGCAGGCCGACCTGCGCGTCCAGCTCGCCCGTGGTCTCGGAGGTACGTGTCAACGAGACTCGATCCAGCGCCAGACGGGAATCAGCCTGCAAGATATGCTCGATCAGATTCTTGATGGCGCGGTACGGAGCAACCGCGGAAAACTCCAATTGGAGTCGCCTCTGCGTCGCAGACTCCGCGGAGCCATTGGCGGCGCGCACATTCACTGACCCGATTCGAACGCCCGATGCGGCTGCGGCGCCATCGACCCGCCTGAGCAAGTCCTGGCTGAGGAGCGCCTGCGCTTTCTGATCTTCCAAACCCGCTCTGCCCGCAGCCACCTCGGAGCTACGAACCGACCCAACGCCAAGGCCTGCTATGGGCCGCGGTGCGAACTCCCCCGCATCCTGGACAGAAGGCGCGCGCCACCAGACGACAACCGACGCAGACGCCAGCGCAAAACCGGCGAGCGTCAGCAAACTCGGTTCCCGAAGTATCAACCGGCGCAGATTCACAAGGCTTCGTCCGTTCTGCATGAAGCTACCGCTATTAGGAAGTACTGCGGGGAGTTCTGCTTCCGATTTTGTTGATGATCGCAGCCGACTCCCGGTCGGGTCGCTTGCCTGGCAGCGTGTTCCAGCGCTGAATGAACACGCCCTCTCGTTCCAACCTGCGCCGAAACGAGGTGCCCCGCTTCGCGATCATGGCGCGTGTGATCGCCTCGACCCATTCCTGGCTGAGAGGTTTCTGGAGCACGATTGCGAACCTGTCAAAATCGCGATGGGCGACATTCCACGGATCCTGAGTCATTGCGATCAGTGGAAAATCCTGATCCTTATAGCCTGCCTGAAGTTGCCGGAGCAATCGTCCATTGTTCGATTGATCGTCTTGATCGAGCAGTAAGCCGACCAGCAGCAGATCGGGCGCAGTCTCCTCGGCGCCGAGCCTCGCCAGCAACTGCACCGGATCCGTGGCGGCGAAAACATTGGCTCCAAGGTCACCGAAGGTGTGCTCGAGCTTGGCCAGATACCCTCGATCATGCTCGAGAATGGCGATCGATCGGCCAATTAAAGGAACCCGGTTCGGCCCGCCATCGCGCAGCGCTGCCTGATTGATCCTCTGCCGGGCGCGGGTTGCTTGCGTCCCGGTTCGAATCAGGAAACGTGCCCCGCTCGCCCCGCTGGCGACGTGTTCCAGGCGACCTCCCATTTCTCGCGCATACCTGGAGGCGATCAGAAGACCCAATCCTCCGGACAGACGGTCCATCTCCCTCAGCAGCGACCCCTCGGAGTCATGCCCGTCACAGGTGAGTCGAGTCACCCAGTCGCGGTGCTCCGCGCTCAGGCCCCGCCCGTTGTCCGCAACAACAATCACGAGTCTTCCATTCACGATGCGCGCCCCGAGCACGAGGCGTGTCGCGCCGGAGTGTCTTATGGCGTTGCTTATAAGGTTATTGAGCACCCTTCGCAGCTTGCGGCTGTCCACGACGGCCCTGAGCTTCGCCGGGCGGATCTTCAACGTGATCGCCGGCACCGCGGTTCGCATGGCCCCGCTGTGCAGGCGTGCAACGTCGACCAGGAACTCGGCGAGGTTGGTATCTTCCAGCACGGGAGGTAGTTCAAACAGGCCGGTTTGAACCGTGTCGATAAACTCCTCCAGCAGGCGATTGCTTTGCTCGAACGCAGCGCGCGCGCGATCGCGCACCTCATGGCTCTCGGATCGACTCTCCGACGCGAAATATCCGCCCAGGACAGCCATCGGGGAGCGCAAATCGTGGATCAAGGATTGGACCACCCGTCGTTCGATCACGTCGTCGAAGACCTGGTGTGGCCCCTGATCGCCAGGAGGCACCGAGCTATCTAGGCTTGGCATTGCAGCGCTTCCATGACCGCAGCTCAATCTGAGCGCTCATATTTCAACGCCGAGCTGATCTTGCTGCGCGCCTGGATGAACGGAGATTCGCGCGCGGCCTGACCCAAGTACACATCGAGGCTGCCGTACTCGCGCCGCAGGCGCGGCACCAGCGTCACAAACAGATCGGTCAGTTCCGGATCGAACTGTCTGCCGCGCTGCGACGCGATCTCGCCCAGGACATCCCGCACCGACCGCGTCACATCGTAAGCCCGGACGTGCGCCAGTTCGTCGAACACGTCGGCCAACGCCGTGATGCGCGCCGCTATCGGGATCGCGCTGTAAGTCAGCCCGAATGGGTAGCCGCTGCCGTCCCAGCGCTCGTGGTGAAACCGCGCAATCTCTTCGGCCATCTTCAGGTGCGGCACATTGCTCTGGGCCAGGATATCGGCGCCGACCAGCGCGTGCGACTGAGCGAGCTCGATCTCCGGACCGGTCAGCCGTCGCCGCCTCAGGAGCAGCTGTTCCGGGATCCCGATCTTGCCGATGTCGTGCAGGCGTGCGGCCAGCTCCAACAGGAAGACCGTGTCCTCGTCCCAGCCCAGTTCCTGGAGCGTGAGCTCGCGATGCTCCAGCAGCATCTCAGTGTCGGCGACCGGTGCCGCCTGCCGCTGCCGCAACTGCTGGATGTGCAAGCGATGGTGCAGCAGCGCATGCTCCTGGCGCACTTGTCTCGTATGTTTCATCAATTCGCGCAGGTACCCCAGCGCCGCATCGTGCCGGTTCGCGACTTCGTTGGCTTTGACCATCGCGATAAGGGCGTCGGCCAGTGTGCCCTTGAGCACACGGGCGAGCTCCAGCCATCTGGACAGGCGGGCCAAACCGACGTCGACCGTTCCGGAATACACTTCGCACAGCCCTTCGGCCATGCCGGCTTCCAGCTCGGCGCGTTCCAGGCGGGATTCATGGGCGAAGCGCTTGGCTAACTCGCAACGCTCTCTGGCCGCCTGTGGTGCGTCGACTTCCAGCAGCAGCCGCGTGTAGAGCGTCTCGGCCAGCGCGCGGGACAGGCGTTCGTTCGTGGTGGTGGGGTGGTCCAGCAGTTCGACCGCATCCTTGGCCGCGCCCAGCCCACGGGCGTAGTCTTCCAGGTGCAGGCGGGCGAGCGCGATGTTGGTCAGGGCCGCCCCGCGTACGACTTGTAGCTCGGGATTGCCTTGGCCCAGCGCCATGACTCGCTCAAGACAGGCGATCGCTTCCTCGTACTGGGCCGAGTAGATCAGGGCGACTCCGAGGTTGTTACAGACCGCGGCCTCGGCGAACGGATCGTTCAGCCCAACCGCAGTTTCAAGCGCGTCGGCGTAGGTCTCGATCGCGACCGGCAGATTGCCAACGTCGGCTAGCAGGGCGCCGTGCATTGACAGAGCCTTGTGCAGCATCGAGCGTGACCCCTGCCGCCGGAACAGCTCAACCGCGAGCTGTGCTGGCGCCAGACCCTTCAGCGGCTGCGCTGACATATACGCGTACTTGGCCATCGACCACAGGCATTGAGCACTCTGGGTCGAGCGCACGGCCGAGTTCGGTCAGTGCCCGCTCGACATCCGCCACCGGCGCCGCCGGCGCCGTCAAGGTTGCTTCGATGGACTCAAACGCTTCGATCATTGCACGCAGAACTGGTTGTTGGGTTGCCTTACCGCCGGGCGCTCTGAGGCGACGGTTCGCTGATGTTCGGGTCCAGCGCACGGCCGAGTTCGGTCAGCGCTCGCTCAACATCCTCCACGGGCGCCGTTGGCGCCGCCGGGGTTGCTTCGATAGACCTCAATGCCTCGATCATCGCGTCCGGGCCTAGTGCACCAAACCCTGGACCCGCGCCGCCGCGAGGATCGAATGTCGCGATCCACGCGTTCCAAGACGTTCGGCAATTTCCTGAAGGTGTCGCTTTACTTGCCTGTCGGAAATTTGCATCGCCGAGGCGATTTGCTTGATCGACTGTCCTCGCGCCGCCAATGCGAGCACCTCGAGATGTCTTGGCGACAGAGAGCGACCGGCGCTACCAGCACTGCGTGGCGTCGGCGGAGGCGAGATTTTCGGAAAAAACACCCCGCCGTCTAAAACTCTGGACAGCGCTTGAATCTGATCAGGCGCGGGAAGTGACTTCGGAATGAAGCCTGCGGCGCCGAGTTCCCACGACGCGCTCATCAGGCTCAGGTCGCTTTCCCCCGTCATCACGACGAGGGTTGCCTGATTCTGCCCGAGACCTTCTTTGATCGCCCGCAGCGCCCGCAGCCCCGAGGCTCCGGGCACATTCAAGTCGATGATGATGACCTCGGGCACACACTGGTGAATGCGATCAAGAGCTGCATCAAGTCGATGGACTATCCAGCAGTCTGCGTCCGACCTGAGCGACCGTACCTCGTCGCGTAGCATCTGCGCATACAGTGGATGGTCCTCCAGGATCAGGACTTGCATGTCGAGTCCACGCCGCGGCTCCGAGGGTCCGCCCGTCCTTTTCGTTCAGCGCTCCTACCCGCCCAAATCATATTCCGACCGCGCGCCGCACCGCCATTCCCTTTCGGCAGAAAAGGACGGCGTGGCCCAAAAGGGACGCTTTCCTAAGAGTGTCTGCCGAACCATACTTTTAAGCAGTCGGTGCTGTCGCTTGGTGGGCCACTTCGCATCGTTAGCAACATGGTCGCGTCGGATGATGATGCTGGGCGGTTCAGGCGCGTGCAAGATTGCGGTCCGCATCCGCGGACTGTAAAAAAATGGCTTATAGCCGCCATTGCTGCAATCGAGGCACTTGCCAAAGAAAAGGTATGTGGGTGAGAGGTGGTGCATTCGCCCTGACCGAATAAATGCAGAGTAGGTGGGCGCGGCGCAGCTCACGGAGCGGCCGCCGCGTTGGAGGAGACTAGATCGTGCCGGTTTTCGCCCGAGGTTGGCTGCTGCTGCCCTGCGCGATCGGGGTCTTGCTGCCGCAGGCTTATGCGGGTGCGCCCATGGTCACCCCGTCGACGTTTTCTGTCAGTCCTCAGGGCGCAGCTTCCTACGAGGTGCCGATCCGCGTTGCGCCGGGGATCGCCGGGGTCGAGCCCAAGCTGTCCTTCACGTACAACAGCCAGGGTGGCAACGGCATCATGGGCATCGGCTGGAGCCTGGCCGGCCTGTCGGCCATCATGCGCTGCCCTCAGACGACCGCGCAGGACGGCGCGCCCGGCCCTGTGAGTCTCGCGGCAACGGATCGGTTCTGCCTGGACGGCAAGCGGCTGAAGTTGCTGAACCCGACCAATTCGCCTTCGCTGAAGTACTGGGCCGCCGGAGCGGCCAACGAGTACCGCACGGAGATCGCGACCTTCACCAGGATTGTGGCCAATGGCACCGCCGGTGGCGACCCGGGCACGATCGGGGACCCTGGACCGTCTTGGTTCAAGGTGTGGACCAAGAGCGGCGAGATCGTCGAGTACGGAAACACGTCCGATTCGCGCATAACCGGAAACGTCAAGTTCACTCCAATCATCTGGGCGGTCAACAAGATCAGCGACCGCTTCGGAAACTACGTCACGTTTACCTATAGCCAGCCGACGACCGGGGCGGTCGAATTCTATCCGTCGACGATCAGCTACACCGGCAATGCGAACCTATCTCAGGCCGCTAACCAGCAGGTGATTTTCACGTATCAAGCGCGGCCCGACGTGATTTCCGGGTACGGGCCGAAGGGGACCACCGTGCACACCGGCCAACTGCTGGGTAGCGTGCAAGTACTGGCAGGAAGCAACAATTCGAGCGGACCTACACTCGTGCGCAAATACACGCTCGCTTATGCACCCAGCAGCGTCTCGGGACGCTCAACGCTGCAGTCGATTCAAGAATGCGCACCGGTGAATGCGACGGTCAATGCGACGAGCCAGACCCCGATGACATGCCGACCGGCGCTCAGCTTCACCTGGCCTCAGGGCACTGGAATGCTGACGCCCGACCCGTTGATTACGGCAGCGTCGATCGGGGGTTGGAATCTATCGACCGTCATCGACCTGGTGGGCGACGTCAACGCGGACGGAAAAGCGGACATCGTCCGGATCTGGAAAAACGGTGCCAACGCCTATGCCCAGGTGACTCCGTCGGTGAACGGCACGGGCTTTTCGGTCTCATCCAACAATTCCGTGGGACCCTGGTGGACTGTCGTGGGACCCAATGCACTTTCCTACACGTACATACCGATCCTGAATTTCCTCGGTGATGCTAATGGAGATGCGCGGGCAGATCTGATTCGGATCACGAATACCGGAACGGAATTCGACGCTCAATTGACGCTCTCGAACGGGATCGGATTTGGCGCACCGACCTATAACAGACCCATCGCCAACTATGGCGTCTTCAGTGACGCCGTTCCCCAATACTATGTGAACCAATACAGCAGCACCCAGTACCTGCAAACGCCCTATCCGTTCCAGCCTCTGATCGAAGACATTAGCGGCGACGGTCGTGCCGACTTGGTGCTGGTTGGACTCTCGGCGACGATCGCCGGTGCGTCGACCGTCGTGACGGCGCTGTCGAGGGGCACAACCTTTGTGTCGCCGTCGACGACCACGAGCGGGCCCCTCGGCACCGCATCAGGCAACGCGGAGTTGGTCGTTCTGGGCGGCGATGTCGACGGCGATGGACGTGCCGATGCGATCGAACTCGCCTCGCAGTGTCAGGACACGTACAACGCTTTCGGAACCCTGAACGGTGCAACGTGCCCCACACGCACGGCTCGCTTGCTCATCTCGGATGGATCGACGCTGATCGATAGGGCGGAAGTTGCTGTCGGGGCCGGAGGTAGTGGCGACCCCACTGTGATGAATACCTACTTCACGGAAATTGCTGCGGACATAAACGGGGACGGCAAGACGGACCTTATTCGAATCCGCAATTCCAATCCCGGTACCGGCAGCGGCACGGCGATTGCCGATATCTGGCTGTCGACCGGAACGACACTCGTGAACGCCGGATCGTATCCGGTGGGACCGTATACGGTTGGGACGAATGGCCTGGGTGCCGAATACCTTCCGATCGACGTGAACGGCGATGGCCGCACCGACCTGGTAGTGGTGTCCAACAACAATGGAGTGGCCAATGCTGCGGTTTATCTGTCGAACGGCAGCGGATTTGCCGCGACGCCGGATGCGACGTGGACTGCCATCGGTGGTTGGGACCAGCTCAATATCGAAGATCTGCCGATGGACGTGAACGGCGACGGGCGCATCGACCTTGTGCGCCTCACCAATCAGAACAACACCGCTGTTCCTGAGATCGCAACGCTCGTCGGAACACCGTTCGATGTGATCACAGGTTTCAGCAACGGACTTGGATCGACGCTGAACCTGAACTACCAGACGATCGGCGAAGCCGGCGTGCCGCACCACGCCGTTCGGATGCACGCCAACCGAATGCCGGTGCCGACGGTCGCGCCGGCACCGACCATGCCAGTGTTGACCCTGTACACGAAGGGTACCTCGTCGTCCTATCCCAACCTTGACTTTGCAGGCCCGATGAAAGTGGTTGCCTGGGTCGAGACAGACTCGGGAATCCAGTCGACCTCCGGGGAAGTCGCCAATAACGTCAGTTACGGCTACACCGGGGCGGTGATCGATCTGAGCGGACGCGGTTTCCTGGGCTTCAGCCAGGTGCAGCAGCAGGACAACACGGCGAACATCATCACGACGACGACCTATGCGCAGGCATTCCCGTATATCGGGATGATCACGTCCAAGCAAACCTCGGCGCCTTTGGCCACGCACACGCTGCTCGGCACGACGACGAACGGTCTGGCCCAACTGGCGGACGACAACGGATCGCCGTACCCATATGTCTGGACCTCGACGGATCAGGCCTATGGGCTTACGACCGGCAATGCGTTGCCGAGTGTCACGACCCAGAGCGTGTACGACATGTGGGGCAACGCGACACAGGTGACGGTGACTACGACCGACCCGGCCAACGCGAACGATAACTTCACGACAGTCACCAAAAACACGTACCAGCAACCGCCCGATACGACGAACTGGATTCTGGGGCGGCTGACCAAATCGACGGTGACCAACACCGTCACTGCAAACCCGCTCGTAGCGCCTCCCGGTCTGGCCGCGTTCTCGGGCAGTGTCGGCCCGCAGGTCGGGGGAGTGTCCACAACTCTTGGCGCCGTTTCGGCCACCGCGACAGTGACGTCGGCCGGAGGCGTTGCGCCGGTCGTCTACACATGGTCTGGCGGTAGCAATGGCATTACGGCCACTCAGTCGGGCTCGCAGGTGACGTTCGCCGGCAACTTCACCCAGTACGGAGTCTTCTCGTCCAATTTTTCACTGACGGCGCGCGATGCGGCCGGCCGGGTTGCAACCGTGGCCTACGCGGTCGTTCTGTCCAATGCCGTGAGCATCGTGCCCGCGTCGACGAACTGGGGCACGATCGGTGCGGCATCGGACTCCGGCGACTGGTTCACCGTCAAGAACAACAGCGCATCCTCGTCGATTCTGATCACAGCACACGCGCCGGTAAGCGGACCGGCCGGTGTCTGGTCGTGGCAAGGAGGTACAGGATTTTGTCAGCCGGGGACCACGGCGCTGGCAGGGGGATCCAGTTGCGTGTCGTTCTTCGGCATGGGTGGCCTTGCCACGCCGGGCACCTACACGGCCACCGATCAGCTGAGCTACCAGGCACAGGGAACGACGGCGCCGACCTTCGCCATCAAGCAGTCGTACAGCTTCTCGGTGGCGACAACTACTGCCAACGTCACCAGCCTTGCGTTTGGCAACCAGAGCCTGAACACGACCAGTGCGCCGCAAAACTTCATTTTGACGAACAACGCTGCGAATGGAGGCCCGCTTTATCTCACCGGGATCTCGATGATTGGAGGCAATCCCGGCAACTTCCCGATGAGTCACAACTGTGGCGCATCAATCGCGGCCGGAGCCTCATGCACGGTAACCGTTCAGTTCAGTCCGCAAGCCAGCGCGGGCGCCTTGAGCGCGAGCGTGCAGATCCAAGGCGGCTATGACCGGATGCAGGCCGGTGTGGACTCCGGTTATCGGCCGACTCCCACTGGCGTCAATTTTGCCGTTCCCACGTCTGGCACCGGCTCGGGCACCGTAGCGACGCTCACAAACCTCACCAAGAGTGCCTATGGTGCCGATTACTCCTCGAGTCCGAACACCGTCCACGTGGATTCCTGGTGGAGCTGGCCCACGGAAACCGGTCCGTCGCTCACGCTCCGAAACGACGGCAACGCCAACATGACGCTTTCGGGTATCAGCTTCCCGGCGGGGGGCACGCTGTCGGTCGCCTCGAACAGTTGCTCGAACATTGCGCCAGGGTCCTCGTGCGCCATCGCACTGCAGGAGACGTCCGGAACTATGGGCAACAACAGCGGCACGTGGACGACGGTGGGGGCCACGGTCAATGCCTCGGGCCCGTACACGAACATCGTCTACGCCGGTGTGTCGCACTGGTCAACCAACACGCTCACCTTCAGCGTCAAGACCGGATCGAGTCAGTCGCAGGCGCTAACCTTGATCAACAACGGCAACGGCACTGCGAACTGGAGCGGAGCGCTCACCAACCTTCCCGCCGGCTACACAGCCAATATGTCGGCATGCGGGGCGGTAGCCGGCGGGGGCGGCTCGTGCGCGGTCACGATCACCTTCGCACCTACGACCGCGGCAGCGTGTCCTACGTACTGTGCTGCCAGCATTTCTCCGAGCAATACCGGCATGACGGGCTACGCGCAGGACACGCTGAGCGTTTCCGGCACGGCCACTGGGCGGAATGCAGTGACGGTTGCCATTTCCGTCAGCACGCCAAACTACGTCTTGAATCCAAGCAAGGTCGCTGGATATGCCGCAGGTTCAACTGATGTGGCGCTGAATATCGCATCCGGCGTCTACGTCTACTCAACCAGCACTTCGACGCCCGCTTTGGCGGTTTCAGGGTTCACCGCCGGAGACACCGTCACGATATCGGGTGGCGGAAACGTCTACGGAATGGGAGGCGCCGGTGGCCACGGTGGGTGGGGAGGTAGCGCCCAAGAGACTTCTGGAGGCAATGGAGGACCCGCGATCTCGGTTTCGTTCCCGATCAGCTTCGCCGCGGGCAATGCCTTGGTAGTTGCCGGCGGTGGTGGCGGCGGCGGCGGCGGCGGTGGGGACGGTTATACGTTGCCTAACGGCAGTCAATCGAACGCGCCGGGAGCAGGTGGCGGCGCGGGCGCTGGATACAACGGGAACGCCGGCGGGTACGGTGGAAATAACGTCACTAACAGCGGATATCTGGGCGGCTCTACTGCCAATCCGAGTACATCGGGTGCTGGCGGCGGAAGTGTTCCGGTGGGCTCGCTTCCGGCCGGCGGTGCCGGTGGCGGTGTTGGTGCTGCTGGCGGAAATGGTGCCACCAATACAGGCAACGGAACGACAAACGCCGCGGGTGGCGCTGGGGGCGGCGGCGGCGGCCTCGGTGCTCCGGGTGGAGCTGGTGGGGGCAGTTACAACGGCACCCCGGGAGCCGCTGGGGGAGCGGCCGGCAATGCGGTGTCGAAGAACGGCAATGCCGTGACTGGATCACCGGCAAGTGTGTACGGACCTATGTTGTAGGACTGGGATAGACGGAGCGGACTCATCGTGATCGATGCGCGCGCGGATTGCGGTTTGAGAGGAGCAGGGTGCGGTGCGGCCAATGGCTGGCTGGCCCTCGTGACTCTTGCTGTTGGTTTGATTCCGTCTTTGGGCTTTGCGCAAGCAACAGGCGCGACTCCATCGCCGAGCCCGTTCAACTACACGCGCACGTCGGGGTTCGGATACGACACGACGACGGGGCTGCTGACGAACGAGACGATCGAACCGGGCATCGTGCAGGTGTGCGCCAGCACGAACTACACGCCGGATTCGTTTGGCAATCGCGCCACGGCGACCACGCAGAACTGCACCGGAGCCGGCGGCGACGCGCTGTTTGCGACCCGCACCACAACGGTGAGCTACACGAACAGCGTGGCGCAGCCGGGGATCGTGAAGGGACAGTACCCGTACACGACGACCGATGCTCTGGGACATCAGGTGACGCGGCAATTCGATCTGCGCTTCGGCAGCGCGACCAGCGAAACACTGGTGAGCACGCCCGGCAACCTGACCACGACATCCACCTACGACGCGTTCGGCCGTAAGACGCTGGAGACGCGGGCCGACGGGACGCAAACGCAGTGGAACTACGACTATTGCGCCGGCCTGGATCCGAATGGAGGCGCCGGCGTGTCTTGCCCGACGGTTGCGGCGGCCACCTCCAATGTGAACCTGATCAGCCGAGTGACGCAGACGCCGCTCGGGGCGAACGGCTCACCCAATGGCCCTGTCAGCAGAGCGTTCCAGGATCCTCTTGGGCGCGATGTAAAGACGCAGACGCAAAGCGCTCTGGACTCATCGACCTGGGTCTCGACCTGGGTCGTGTACGACCAGCAAGGGCGGGTGGTCCAGAAGAGCGAGCCGTACTCCGAGACGGATGCGTCGCCGGTTGCATTCAACGTGAACAACACGACGTCCAGTACGGCGACGTTCATCTGGACCATCACCCAGTACGACCTGCTGGGCCGGCCGACGTCGATGCAACGGCCCGATCCGACCGCCACCGGTGGCGTGGCCACCACGACGATCGCCTACACGGACCTGACGGTCAAGACGACGACGCCCCCGACCGCCAGCAGTCCGAGCGGCCAGAGCACGACACAAACGCGCGACAGCCAGGGCCACGTGATCAAGGTGGTGGACTCCAATAACAGCGTGCTGGTTCAGCAATACGACGCCTTCGGCAACCTGGTGGCGACCTTCGACCAGTACGGCAACACGATCACGGCCCTGTTCGATCTGCGGGGCCGCAAGTACCAGACCAACGATCCGGACATGGGGCAGTGGAACTACGGCTACGACGCGCTGGGCGAGATGGTGTGGCAGCAAAGCCCCAACGAGCGGGCGGCCGGGCAGAAGACCAACTACACGTTCGATGCGCTGGGGCGCATGGCCACGCGCGTGCTGCCGGAGTTCACCACGACCTGGACCTATGACACGTATGCCGGCGGTGCGACCTGTTCTTACGGGACGTTGAAGCTGTGCGAGGTGGCGACCTCCAGTTTGGATGCCTCCGAGGTGTCGGACCGCAAGTACGCCTACGACAGCGCGGGCAGGCCCGTTTCCGATACCTTCAGCGTCCCGAGCGGACCCACGTTCGTTTCTTCGGTGGCGTACGACCCGGCGAGCGGGCGGGTTGCAAACCGCACCTACCCGACCGGACTGCGGGTGAGCTACGGATACAGCGCAACCGGCTATACGACCCAGGCCATCAGCGCCGGGGTGACGCTGTGGAGCGCCACCAGCGTGAACGCGCGCGGCCAGATCGTGCAGCAGACCTACGGCAATGGCGTGCGGACGGGGCAGACGTTCGAGTCGCAGACCGGCCGGCTGCAGACGATCCAGTCCCAGCTGCCTTCGGGGGCCGCCGGCAGCCTGGTGAACCTGGGGTTCACCTGGGATCCGCTGAACAACCTGACGGGCCGCTCGGATGCCAACGGCGATGGGGCTGGCGTGGCCACCACCGAGTCGTTCGGCTATGACGGCCTGAACCGGCTCACCACCGACGTGGTGAGCAGCCCCGCGATTGCCGGCGGCTCGCGCACCGTGACGGTCGCGTACAACGAGATCGGCAACATCCTGAGCAAGAGCGATGTGGCCGGCAGCTACGCGTATGGCGCCAGCGGGGCCGCAAGCCTGCAGCCGCACGCGGTCGCGCAGGTCGGGGCCACCAGCTACCGGTACGACGCCAACGGCAACGTGGTGAGCGCCAGTGGCGGACTGTGGCAGGCGGTGACCTACACCAGCTTCAATCTGCCCAACGACAGCGCCACCGGCGGCCTGACCGGCCCGAACGGGGTGCGGTACACGTGGCGCTACGGGGCGAGCCTGGAGCGGGTGCGCGAGGACCGCATCAGCGCGGCCGGCACCAAGACCACCTGGTTCCTGCACCCGGACAACGCCGGGGGCCTGTCGTTCGAGCAGGAAACGGCCGAGAACGGCACGGTGACCAACCGGCACTACATCAGCGCGGGCGGGCGGGTGGTGGCGGTGCTGGCGACCACCGGGGCCGGATCGACCGCGGTGACCCGCACCGACTACTGGCACGTCGATCAAGTCGGTTCGCTGGTGGCGGTGACCAATGAATCCGGAGTGCTGGTGGAGCGCTACGCGTACGACCCGTTTGGCAAACGACGCTTTGCCGACGGCAATTTCGACGCGACCAACGCGCTGTTCATCGACTGGACGCACTACGCGGACCAGTCCTCGAGTCTGGCGCTGCTGACCACGGCGCGCGGCACGACGCGCGGATTCACCGGTCACGAGCACCTGGACGACCTGGGGCTGATCCACATGAACGGGCGCATGTACGACGCGACCATCGCCCGCTTCATGCAGGCCGACCCTACGGTCCAGTACGCCCTGCTGATGCAGGACTACAACCGCTACTCCTACCTGATGAACAACCCGCTCAACGGGTTCGACCCGAACGGATATACGCCCTTCGGAATCCTAGGGGACTTTATCGAGCAAACGGTCGGCTTCTTCTTCGGAGACGCTCCACCGTGGTTGCGCTTTGCAGCGGCGAT